>Ga0134127_10001963_pt1 | contig 15006 bp, 12 predicted proteins | sample KB31753_FD_96459 | JGI IMG/M metagenome (GOLD analysis project Ga0134127, IMG submission 96459) | Terrestrial soil microbial communities with excess Nitrogen fertilizer from Kellogg Biological Station, Michigan, USA - KB3-175-3 | ecosystem: Environmental > Terrestrial > Soil > Unclassified ...
ATGCCCGCTGTCAGAGCGGCCTGGTGACCAAAGTTGCGGCTGAAGGAGAGGACGGTAACGCGCAGGTCCCCAGCGGCTATTGCTCGAAGCGAATCCGCCGTCCCGTCGCGTGAGCCGTCGTCTACAAACAGAACATGAAAGTCATATGGGAGAGAATCCACTACTGCGCGAATCTGTGCGTAGATCTGTTCGATCACATCCGCTTCATCGAAAACAGGTATTACCAGATCAACTGTCGTTTTATGCTGTGGAAACATGTAGAAATATTCTACCATGCCCCTTGTAATGCCTATTTTCCGGATTATTCCGACTTGCAGACTCCATTTGGCAGGTTGTATGCCCAAGCATGGCAGGACCTAAAGGGCATTCGATGGATTCATTTAATCGTGGGATTTAGATCGTTGCGGATAAAAAGCCGAAAAAACTCTTCAGATAAAATGAGGGTGTAATTTTCCTGGAGGTACGCCTCGAGTGCAGGGATCTCAAAACGCGCCATGAGCACCTGCTCCGGGCGGTATTTGCGCATCGCTGTGAGGATGTCTTCGTCTGTAAGGCTGCCGGTGGCCAACCGTTTACTAGAGAAAGTCGCCAGGCTGGGAGGGACCGGCCGATGCACGCGAAACGCATACATCGGCATATCAGTCATGATCCAGTTTGTCCGATCGAGGTATTCGTTCATTGCGCCAATTACTTTCAATTTCCCCGGAGTGGCCCTCAGGGAAAGGCCACTGAGGCGAGGGCCGTCCATCAATTGTTTATCGAGGGCCGGTAAATAATGGCGAGCTACCAATATAAAACCGATCAGAGCTCCTACCCCCAACAAGGTTTGAAAGCGAATAAGCTCAGAGGGCTGCCTGATGTGGATGAGAGAGAGTATCCCATCTCCCACTGCTGCGGCGGCCAGCATTGCGGCAGGAATCGTTATCAAAAGCTGGTGGTGATAAAAAACAGGTGAATAAAAACTGAACAATGTGTAAGCGACAGCCGCCCAGGCCAGTGGATATAAAGTTAACCAATTTCGCCTATAGATGGAAATCAGCGCGCCAAAAAAGCCAAGGAATATCAATGGAACAGCAGACTGGAGGTGGGCATTGATAGTGTAATTTTCGCTTTGGAAATTCTCTATCGAAGGCGCCATCATATGTGGAAAGATGATAAGCCAAACGTTTTGAGGTCCCACCAACACCAAGCCTAGCAATAAGGCCAGGCCTGCGAAACAAAAACTCCAGACCAGTGCGGGCCGCAGCAGCTTCCACGAAAATCCTTCGCCCCTTCCGTCGAAATATGCTGAAGCGGTGATACCAACCAAAAAGATGGGCGCAAAAAAACCTGTGAATAGTTTTATGAGCACTGATAAAGCCAGCGTGCAACCGGAAAGGGCCAACCACAGACTGCTCCTCTTCTGATGCCATAGAGTCACAAAAAGCATTGATACGGAGGCCAGAGCAATTGAAGGTACACCGATCATCACGGATGTACTAAGCATTAGATAGCGCGGCACCATGATCACCAAAGGTAAGAACAGGATAGCAGCCAGCTTTCCCCAGGTAAGCTGTAAAAATTGAGCGCCAGACCAGACCAACAGAGTAGAAAACAATAAAACCAACGAACGGGCAGGATTAACTTCAAAGCCTGTCACGCGAAACAGCAGGGCCAGAAGCTGTGTGAACAACGGCGGTTGGTCACTGGATACTTCACTGTACAAAGGGTGACCAAGTACAACCAGCATTGAACGCATCAGATTCAAGCCTTCATCCGTGTCGAATTGAAGTTTTTCGCGAAAAGGAAAATAAGAAAATGTGAAGGCCAGGAAGATCAGGGCAATGGCAATGGGCAAAAGAAGATCTCCCAATATGTTCCCCCAGGTCTTATTTGCAGATTGAGTTTTCATGCTGAAAGGGGTTGGGCGTTCGGGGAAAGGATCAAAGGATCTGAAAAAACTGAACCGAGTTTGGTGAGCTTGATTATATCATTTTGAACCTGGCATATCGTTGAGTAAAACTCTTGCATGGTCAGCATCACCATCGCATACATGTCATGTTAGAATTTATTGATGGAGATTTAGGATGAAGCAAACAATACAGAGTTTATTCAAAAACGAGACCTTCACTGCAACTCTGTTAATTCTCGTTACAACTGTGATTACATACGGCCTTAGCATCCCCAAACTTGGATATTATCATGATGACTGGTTTGTGCTGTGGTCCGGTCAGATGCGAGGTGCAGAAAGCATAATTCCATTGTTTTCTTCAGATCGTCCTTTCATGGGCGTTGTCTATTCCTTTGTTTATCGTCTATTGGGCGATACAGTCACCAACTGGCACGTATATGCACTGCTGTGGCGTTTTATTGGCGGGCTGGCATTTTTCTGGATCCTACGCTTGATATGGCCGGAACATAAATACATGACAACCGTGATGACAGTGCTTTTCATCGTCTATCCCGGTTTTTTATCACAGCCAAATGCAAACACAAAACAAAACCACCTTTATGGGTTTGCGACAGCCCTTCTTTCCATAGCATTTATACTTCAAGCAATGAAAACGAAAGTTAGAGGGTTGAAGATCGCTTACAGCCTGATATCCATTCTCCTGACCGCGAATTATTTGTTCATATACGAATATATGATCGGCTTCGAGGGCATGCGTCTTATATTACTGGGATACGTTTTATTTCAGGACGGGGTAAGAGAATTCCGCGCATTGGTAGGAGAGATATTCAAAAGGATCTGGCCTTATCTACTCGTCACGACGGGATTTTTATACTGGCGCGTCTTCATATTCGAAGGGGCCAGGAATGCAACTGACGCATTTGGATTGGCTGGAAGCTACCTCAGTAATTTTCGTTATATGTCCATTCGATTGATCCTGGAAACGGTAAAAGATTTTCTGGACACCTCTATTTTCGCCTGGTTCGTGGAACCTTATCAGTTGTTTTCAGCAGCTCCCTATTCAAATTTGACATACGCGTTTCTTATTGCTGGAACTGTGTCTGCACTAGTCTTGCTCTATACAATCCTGTTCAAGAAATGGTGGGGAGCAGAGTATAACGAGGCAGAGACACCCCATCTCATGAAAGACTTTATTTGGATCGGTGCCATTGTTATTGTATGCGCGATTTTGCCTGTCATATTTTCTGACCGGCAGGTGGACCTGTACGATACCTACAAGAGTTATGGACTCCACCCAATTGCGGGAGTCATTCTGTTCGTCACTGGAATTTTGCTAATGCTCCAGCCGCATTTTCGCAGGTTAATTCTGATCGCTTTGATCGTGGCCTCGGTCTCGACCCAGGTTTTGAATGCTGATCAGTGGGGGCAGTATTGGGATTATCAGCGGGAGATGTGGTGGCAGCTTACCTGGCGCGCGCCCGACATAAAAGACGATACCCTGGTGATGGCGTATATCACTGGCGGATTCAACCCGCAGCAGGATTACGAAGTCTGGGGACCGCTGAATTTGATCTACAATCCCGGGCCTGCTGCAGAGCCCGCCATTCAAGCAGAAGTGCTTAATTCTGATACAGCTTACAGCATCCTGAAAAAAGATGTTCTTAATAATCGCGTTCGTGGCATAAAACTTCATAGAGATTTCAACAACTTACTTTTGTTAAGCCTTCCCTCCTCAAATTCCTGTTTCCATGCGGTTGATGGAAATCTGCCCGTCTACTCGGAAAGAGAATCACTACTCGTCCAACAGGTTGGAGAATATTCCCATGTTGATCGGATTATTCCAACTGGATTATCTCCTGTTCCACCTGCCTCAATATTTGGCTCTGAACCTGAACATGGATGGTGCTACTACTACCAAAAGGCCTCCCTGGCCCGGCAAAACGGTGATTGGGAGGAGGTCGGTAGACTCTATGACCAGACACTTGAGCTAGACCTCGATACAGATGATAAATCCGAAATAATCCCATTCTTTGAGGCACTCGTTAATCTGGGAAGATATGATGATGCCAGAGAGCTCTATAACAAACAGATCAAAGGGCAGAAAGAAATGCGCTTCTCGTTATGTGCCTTTCTGACCGATGATCCGGGATACACGTCGGAATTTGGTTACGATTATGAAACAATCCACGAGATCTTATGTAATTCATGAGATAGGAAAATTAGCCATAATCTTGGTGTGCCATTTATCCAGTTCATCAAAAAGGAAACTCCTTAATCGCCTGGATCACGATTTCCTGTTCGCTGCTGGTTAACGCATTATGGAACGGGAGACGGATCAACTGGTCACTAACGCGTTCAGTCACAGGACAATCGCCTTCCCTGCCGCCGAATTTCCGTCCCATATCAGAAAGGTGCAGAGGCAGATAGTGAAATACGCTATAAATGCCGCGCTCGCGCAAATAGGAGATCAATTTTTGTCGGAGTTCAAGGGTCGGCAAAAGTATGTAGAACATGTGATAAGCCTGGTCGCAATGCTCAGGGATATATGGCAATTGCGCATCGTGTGTAGCGGCCCAATCTTTTAAGCCTGTGTAATATATTTCCCAAACCTGCTTGCGATGCAATTGAATTTTTTCGCGCTGTTCAAATTGGGCCAACAAAAACGCGGCTAGAAGATCAGATGGCAGATAGGAAGAGCCAATATCCACCCAGGTGTATTTATCCACCTGTCCGCGGAAGAAACGCGAGCGGTTCGTGCCTTTCTCGCGAATGATCTCAGCACGCCCTAATAATTTTGGATCATTGATAAGCAGCGCGCCGCCTTCGCCGCTCGAGAAGTTCTTGGTTTCATGAAAACTTTGTGAAGCCATCGAACCGAACGTGCCGAGGAATTTCCCCCTGTATTTACCAAACAATCCATGTGCGTTGTCTTCAACGACAGCAATGTTATGGCGCTGCGCAATCTCCATGATGGAGTCCATTTCACAGCCGACGCCCGCATAATGCACAGGGAGAATAGCTTTCGTGCGAGGGGTGAGCGCGGCTTCGAGCCTGGATTCATCCAAATTAAGGGTATCGGGCCGAACGTCGATGAAACGAGGCGTTGCACCGCGTAAAACGAACGCGTTAATAGTGGAGACAAAAGTAAAGTCGGGAGTGATGACTTCGTCGCCAGGCTGAATATCGAGCAAAATAGCAGACATTTCCAACGCGTGTGTGCAGGAGGTGGTTAGCAAAACTTTCGGCACCCCCAACTCCTGTTCGAGCAAGGCATGACATTTCTTCGTAAACGGTCCATCGCCAGAGATGTGTGCATTCTCGATAGCCTGCCGCATATATTCAAATTCGTTTCCAACGGTGACGGGGTGATTGAAATCAACTCTTAGTTCATTCAATTGAGATTCTCCACAATGGCCGCGCAGACTTGCCCAGCCTGGTACGCGCTAAAGTGATGGTCGTTGAATAAATTAATAATTTCGTTTGCGAGCATTTCTGCTTGTGGGGCGCGTCCCCCTGACATGATGCCTGCGAGAGAAGCATAATGTGAGCTGGCAAACAACCCAGCTTTGAAGATGGACTCATAAATATGCTTTTTGTTTTTCACGCGGATGTTGAACCTCCACGTTTGATACCCGTTCGACAGTTGAATTTCAACTGGCAACTTCGCCGCATAAATGGCATTGAGGGTGGCGCGTTGTTGAAGTGATTCTTTCAATCCGTTTTTTATTAGTTGTTGATAATCATACTTTGCAGGTAAATCAGACTCAGTTTCCAGCCAGTTAGAATCGCGATAGATAAATTTGGAGTTTTTGGCGATTGATTCTTTATAAGACTCTTCCAACTCTTCGCGATCCTGAGCACTGAACGGCAATTGTTGCGGCTGATATGGAACTCCGACACGCATAAATGCATAGCCGCCAAAATTCAGTTCGACGATCTTTGCGTAACCGGTGCTATATAAAATTACATCCGCGCTTGAATTGTGATCAGGTTCAAGATCTGGGATGCAGAGACAACGGTCGTCGAGGATCAATAACTCAGGATCCAGAGATTTGAAGTTCGCGAAAAAATCGGCGGGTGCGGATGATTCCCCATATGTGTGTGCGTACAAGAGTCCGCCATATTTACGCTTCTTTATCAACGCCTCAGACTGTTCTTGATCCATGTGCAGAGTCTCAGCGGAGATATCTACAAACTCAAATGGTACGTGCGCCTTGAAGAATGTGATCGGCACGATCGGGCAAATATTGGCAGGCATAAGCCAGGGCAGATCACTGGCTTGTGAAACAAGGAGGTTATAAAGAATCGCCGAAGCGCGCGGGGCTTGAACAATTTGCATAAAACAAAAATGCGGAAACAAGTTCCCGCACTCCAAATTTAAACATCCTTACGGACAAGGATAGTGAAATCATACAACCCGTAATCATGCAAGAGCGCCACATTGCGCGAGAAGTTGCGTTTGCAGAAATCGAAAAAGAATAGCGGGTCGCCATAAAAGAGATCAGGCCGCACGGCCATGCGATCTGCATCGGAGTATTTGGTAAGCATATTGAACGAAAAACCTTTTGAGCATAATGTGTTCATGCGCGGCAATGTCCTGCAGACGAGGGCCCGCCATTCGTCGTAAGGCGACTCGAGCTTGATATTGAAGATACCTGCCGAGACAAGATAATCAGCCACTGGCAATTCTTTTTCATCGGTAGTGAAGTGGGCGTTGGAGAAGTCCTTATACTTTTCGTGGCCAGCAAGGATCATCTTCTCGATCAAATCCACACCGTAGTAGTCGAAATCCCAGCCTTTTGCATGCAGATATTCAAACATGGCGCCGTAGCCACAGCCGTAGTCAATGACTGAAAATGGTTGGGCAGAATTAATGATCTTTACCAACTCTGCAAAACGGATCTGCTGCGCCTGCTCCCCGTTGTAGTCCACGCCTTTGGCGGTGGCACCAAAAGTTTCAAGTTTTTCAGTGAAGTATTCATTCAGTTTCTTCTGGGTTTCATCTAATGTCATGCCTGCTTTTCCCTATTTTCCATATAAGATATTGCTTCCCTACCCTTCATAAAGAGCAGATCAATCACGCTGACCGCCGGGTCGAACGGAGGATATAACTGTTCATATTCAGGATAATTGTATTGCTTAAATTCCAATTGGATGCCTGCCTGCTCAAATAGACCTGGAATCAAGTAGGCTTGCGCGGCGGGCCCGGATAGATAGGTAGTTGCCTTCGTCTGTTGAAGGATGCCGATCAGCCTCTCCGTTTTTGCGCCCTGAGGGTGATACTCGTGCGACAGTTTGATGGGCGTATCAATTTCAAGGCTGCGACAAACCCATTTAATGAGACGCAGGTTCAAGTCTGAGATGGAGGCAGCGGGCTGTGTCAACAGGTCATCCAACTCAGAGAAGTAAGGTTCAAAGTGCGGCGCCCGTTGGTAAGCTACAAGGATCCGATTCAACATTTTCTGTTGCCAGGGCGTGGAGTAAGCCACGGGGGTTTCTTCGATCAACTGGCTGGTATGGCGATAATGCACTGGCACAGTGATCCATTCTGCACCGCGCGCTGTCTTGATGCGGTTGCGATTGCGCCAATCACTCTTGGTATATTGAAGGTCATCGTGAATAATGAACAAGTCCGATTCACGAATAAAATCAAAATAGCCGCGCCAGGACAGGAAGTTCGATTGGATGATGCCAACCTTCATTTGCCTTCGTCCGTTGTGCGCCCTATGATATAAGTTTTGCGACCACCCGTGCGCTCAAAGACGCGCGCCAGATATTCGCCGATAATGCCCAGCGAGAACAATTGCACGCCGCTGAACAGGGCAATGATGGAAGCCTGAAATGAAAAACCCTGTACGGAACCGGCGACGAAATATGTGATGACCACATAAAGCAAAATAAAGAAACCAACAACGGTGAAGAAAAATCCAAGAACACTTGCCAGCCTCAAAGGGATGGTGGTATAGCTGGTGAGCACCAACAGCGAAACTTTGATCAATTTGATGATGCTGTAGTTTGAATGCCCCACTGCCCGAGGTGACTCATCCACTGTAACCGCTGCGAAACGGCTTGTGCCCCATGAAAGCAGGACATCCACCAGCACGTCTGGTCCGTTGAAATCTTCAAAGGCTTTGAGCAGGCTTGCGCGAAAAGCTTTGAACGCGCCGATATCACGGACAGTGCGCAGGCCCATTACGTACCCAATGGAGCGCTTCACCAGAACTGAGAACAAATTCTTCCACCAGGCCTGTTGACGTCTGCGCGCCACACCATAGACCACATCGTAATCTTCGTTTAGTTTCGCCAGCAATTTCGGCATCTCTTCCGGCAGATTTTGCAGGTCATCGTCCATTGTGACGATCACTTCGTAACGCACGGCGCGGATCCCGCACAGGGTGGCATTATGTTGTCCATAATTACGCATCAAATCAATGCCGCGCACCCACACGTGGCTGCGCGCCAGCCGTTCGATTGCACCCCAACTGTCATCGGGACTACCATCGTTGACAAGCACCACTTCATAAGAATCCGCGCAGGAGGGCAATACTTTGCCCAATCGTTCGACCAACTTATCAAGAGTTTGTTCACTGCGATAAACGGGAATGACAACGGATACATTCATACGGGCGACATTATATCCGCTTCACAACCGGACCCCGTGCCTGTCCTCCAATATGAACAGGGTGCGCGCCACTTCAGCCGCTCTCTGGTCCGCATCCCAGCCCAGTGTGTTGCTGAAGACGCCAGCGAGTTCATCGATCATTTCGCGTGTCACAAGGCCAAGCATCGCCAGCATGGAACGTCTTAATACAAAATCATCCAGATGGAATATCTTTTCATGCTGCACAAGGAAGATGATCTCGCGACGTGAGTAATCTGGCATGGACTTGAGTAAAAAATCGGTACCGCCGTTCAAATACGTTGCAATGGATTCAGCACGACTTCCATAACGCTCGAACAACGCTTTCAATCTTTCGCGGGTAACGCCTGTCCAGGCAGAGAGGCTTTCGACCTGGCGCTTTAGATCGGTAGGGTCACGCGGATAGCCGCGCCCACCACCGATGGGCAACGCGTGCGTATCAATATTACGCGGCAACTTAAGATGCGCGAGTGCCTTATTGGTTACCTGCTCGGCAAAAGCGCGGAAGGAGGTCCATTTGCCGCCGACCAGCGAGAAAATTGGAAAGGCCAAATTGGTCCAATCGCCGCTGACAACTTCGATGCTATGGTCGCGCGAGATCTGGGAGGTTGTGCGGGCTGAAGAGTGGGGCAACGGACGAACGCCCGAGTATCGAAAAACGATATTTTCACGGGATAGCTTGAGGCCTGGAAAGATGCGCAGGATCATATCCAGAAAGTAATCGGCTTCATCATCTGTGCAACGCGCTTCGTCGGGATTCTCCAGCGCAACATCCGTGGTGCCCACAAGCACGCGGTCGAAAAGTGGATAGATAAGCACAAGTCGGCCATCACTGTTCTCAAAATAAAATTCGTGCTCACCAATTGCTTTGCGCAACTCATCATGCTTGAGAACAATATGCGAGCCTTTTGTTCCTCCGATAAAACGTGTGGAAACACCCAGCTTGTGGTTGGCGAAATCGATCCACGAACCCGCCGCGTTGATAACAAGTTTTGGATGTACTTCATACGCTTCGTCAGTGAGTTCATCGCGTATTATGATCGTATCTTTGCTACCACTCACCATGTTGACGTAATTGAGCGCATGCGCGTTGGAGTTGGATGCCTCTGCATCCAATATCAGTTCAATGGCAAGACGTTCAGGTCTTAAGATGGCGCCATCATAATATGTAGCTGTATTGACAATTTCAGGATTCAATTGATCCCACTTTGCGAGCGATTTATTTCGTGAAAGGAATTGATGTTTTGGAACCACAGGTTGTGTGTCGTCTCTACGCTGCGCGCGCGAGTATGCATCGTATAGCATCAATCCGATCTTGATCACAACAGAACCGCGTTCCGAGGGTTTATCCAACATTCCCAAGAACTTAAGCGGCGCATTGAGCAAGCCGGAGAATTGTTTAAATATCGGGATGGTGGTGGGAAGAGGTTTGACGATATGCGGTGCATTTTGTAATAAGCGATTTCGTTCCTGAACAGCTTCGCGCACGAGACGAAACTCTCCGTTCTCCAGATAACGGATGCCGCCATGCGCCATGTGAGAAGAAGCAGAGGATGCGCCAGAGCAAAAATCCCCGCGCTCGACCAGCAATACATCCACACCGTTTAACACCAGATCACGGAACGTACCAATACCATTGATCCCGCCGCCGATGATCAGCACGGAGACTTCGGGGTTTTGTTTAAGAGAGGAGAGAACTTCGCTGCGATCCATTTTATTAATTATGCTTGAGGCGGCGTCTCGCCGCCGGGGATGGCGGCAGAAGCATTTTATTGTTATTCAACCCAATCAAACGTTCGTGTGACGGCTTTCTTCCAGCCCGAGTATAACTTCTTTCGCATGTTCGCGTCCATTGCAGGCTGCCATTCCTTATCCCTGCCCCAATTGGTTTTTAACTCATCGAAATCCTTCCAAAACCCAACCGCAAGCCCGGCTGCGTACGCGGCGCCGAGCGCAGTTGTTTCGGCCACCTTTGGGCGCACAACAGGCACATTCAAAATATCGGATTGGAATTGCATTAGCAATTCATTGAACACCATGCCGCCATCCACTTTGAGAGAAGTCAATTTCACGCCCGAATCTGATTCCATTGCATCCAGCACTTCGCGTGTCTGATAGGCGGTCGCTTCGAGCGCCGCGCGGGCGATATGTCCCTTGTTGACATAGCGAGTGAGGCCAACGATCGCGCCGCGCGCATCAGACTTCCAATACGGCGCGTACAATCCCGAAAACGCCGGGACGAAATATATGCCACCGTTATCTTTAACGGATTCCGCCAACGCTTCCACCTCCGCTGACGATTGAATCAATCCCAAATTATCCCTCAGCCACTGGATCAGCGCTCCGGTGATGGCAATCGAGCCTTCGAGAGCATAGACGGCTTTTTGCCCTCCAATTTTATAACCCAATGTAGTAAGCAAACCAGCCTTTGACGAAACAGGATTCTCTCCCGTGTTCATCAACATGAAACAGCCTGTGCCATAGGTGTTCTTGGCTTCACCCGCGTTGAAACAAGTCTGACCGAACAAGGCAGAGTGTTGGTCGCCGAGGTCGCCTGCTACCGGAATGCCTTGTAAGGGTAGGGTCTTCCTGCCCAAACTGGGGTGAGAGGACTTCGCCCCTACATGACCATAAATTTCAGACGACGATTTGATTCGGGGTAACATGGCGCGAGGAATATCAAGCGCGCTCAAGATTTCAGCATCCCAATCCAGTGTGGATAGATCCATCAACATCGTACGCGAAGCATTGGTTACATCTGTAATATGCGCTTCGCGGCCGATCAGGTTCCATATGATCCATGTGTCGATATTGCCAAACAGTAATTCCCCATTTTCGGCTTTGGCGCGGGCGTCAGGGACATTATCCAAAATCCATTTGATCTTTGGGCCAGAGAAATAAGTGGCGAGAGGCAAACCGGTTTTAGACCTGAAGAGATCCTGCCCGCCTTGCTTAGTCAACTGATTGATTGTGACATCTGTACGCGTATCCTGCCACACGATCGCGTTATAAATTGGCTTTCCAGTATTCTTATCCCAGACAACCGTTGTCTCGCGTTGATTTGTAATCCCGATGGCAACAATATCAGCGGACTGAAGTCCGCGCACCTTCAATGCCCAATTTATCACTTCCTGAGTCCGCGCCCAAATCTCCAGCGCGTCATGCTCCACCCATCCGGGTTTGGGATAAATTTGCTGGTGCTCCTTCTGGTCAACCGCAATGACATTTCCCCCGTGATCGAACACAATAAAACGGGTGCTGGTGGTACCCTGATCAATTGCCGCGACGTATTTTGTCATATATCACCTCCCACATATTTTATAACAAATAGGACTGGCGTTGTGAGCCAGTCCCATTTCATACATAAATCAATTTACTTGCGACGCGCTGTCTTTCTCACAGTTTGAGGAGGCAGGACCATTTCTTCACGGTTCAGGAATTTGAATACTCCAACAGCCAAAGCCGCGCCGATCAGCGGGCCTACAAAATAAATCAGATAAATCATTGGGTCTGTGAAACTGCCGCTCACGAGGGCAGGGCCAAACGTCCGCGCGGGGTTAAGTGATGCGCCGGTCATGGGTCCGCCGGCCAGTATTGCGAATACAAGTGTGAGACCAATTGCAAGTCCCCCAAACGCGCCAGCTTTACCAGCCACCGCGCCATGCAATATTGTGTTGACCAAAAAGAATGTCAGAATGGTCTCGACGCTCATGGCCACAAAAGGTGCAGGTTCGGTAAGAGTACCCGCCGTGACACCGCCTTGAATACTACCTAAATTCACACTGTCAACAATAATTTTGAGCGCGTATGCTGCAATGATCGCACCAGCAAACTGTGCGATCCAATAAAACACTGCCTCTGCCCATTTAATTGTATTGTTCAACGCCAGGCCAAACGTCACTGCCGGGTTGATGTGCGACCCCGAAATGTGCCCATATGTATATGCAAAAACCGTCACAACCAGACCATGTGCAAGTGCAACGCCCAACAGCCCACTGCCTCCCACTACAGCTGCGCCCGCGCCGATGAACACCAGCGCGAACGTACCGATAAATTCTGCCACAAAAACCTTTGAATTAAACATCAGACCTCCATGACCTTTAATTTCACATTAAAACAACCCCAATCATCTTGATAGGCTTCGCTATTTAATCGACAGCCAATGACGTGCACCTGCCAGAAAGGATTTTCCACTCATAGATTTTTTTCCTGCGGGTTGCACTTCATCCAGGATGAGGAGTCCGCCTCGCGCGCCGACCGCGGGTTGCTCCTGATAAACCAGCCTCTGTCCCACTGAGGCGACTGCACCTTCAACGTGTGCTTTGTGAATTTTCAACAACGCGCCCTCAAAATCCATGAACGTGCCGGGCCATGGATTGAATGCACGTATCTGTCGCTCCAGCGTAATGGCAGCGCGCGTGAAATCCAAGCGGCCCTCTTCTTTTTTGAGCATTGGCGCATAGGTCACGCCTTCTTCTGATTGGGGTCGAGGAGTGATATTTCCAGATAAATAATCAGGCAGGGTCTCGATGAGCAAGTTCGCGCCGAGGTGGGATAACGCCTCAGTAACGGAACCAGCTGTATCATCCGCTGAGAGCCGCATGGATCGTTTCGCCAGCATGGGACCTGTATCGAGTCCCACATCCATTTGCATAATGGTTACACCTGTTTCTTCATCCCCGTGCAGGATAGCGGCATTGATGGGCGCAGCCCCGCGCCAGCGTGGTAGCAACGACGCGTGAACATTGAGGCAACCAAAGCGCGGCAGATCCAGAACATCCTTTTTGAGGATCTGACCGAACGCCGTGACGACGATGAGATCAGGGTTCCAGGCAAGCAATTGTTGCATGGCCTCAGGCGCGCGTAATTTTTCAGGTTGCATAATGGGAATTCCAAGTTCAAGCGCCAGCGCCTTTACCGGAGGCATTTTAGTTTCACGCCCCCGACCCGAGGCACGATCAGGCTGTGTCACCACTCCAATGACCTGATAATTTTTAGCCAGCGCACGTAGACCTGGCAGTGAAAAATTGGGCGAGCCCATAAATACAATTTTGGCCATGCGGTGATTTTACCAGCAGGAACAGGATTGTCCCTGTCTCATCGCGGAGTAAACTGGTGATCACCTTTGTTTTAGAAAACTCGGTTGCATTCTGCCTTATTTGGTTGTACAATAAACGAAATTCAAACCTAGATTTTTTGGAGGAACTCATGTCTCAAGAACCCATGTCTCAAGCACCAATGTCTGATATTACCAGCGATGACAAACTGTGGGCTGCATTAAGTTATGTTTTTGCGCCTATTGTCGGCATCATCGTATTGTTGATGGAGGACAAGAAGAACCGACCATTTGTCAAATTCAACGCTGTGCAATCCATCGCGGCAAGCATTGTATTCTGGATTATCGCGACTATTATTACCACCGTGACCATTGGCTTCGGCGGGTTGTGCGTGCCGGTGCTGTGGCTGGTTTTCCTATATTGGGCATACCAGGGATATCAGGGACAAAATGTCAATATTCCTGGCTTGACCAATTTCATCAAGCAGCAGGGTTGGGCATAGAACTCCGTTTGAAGAAATCTGAAGGCTCACGCGTTTGCGTGAGCCTTTTTGTTTTTGGTGCCATGGGGCATTCGTGATCCAATTGATGGACGATAAAGAATCAGAGTACTTTGTCTTACGGACCCCATCGCGGTTGGTAATCACAGTAATCGTTATTCGTTAATCGGCGCAGATCGGTTCCATCGATGCGGATAATGTAAATTTCGCAGCCGTGGTCATCACCATATTTGTCAAAATAGGCGGTGAATACCACCCACTTGCCGTCCGGTGAAAAGGAGGGACCCTGGCTATTGCCTCCCGTTGGCGTGAGTTGCCGGAGATTGGAACCATCTGCGCTCATAATATAGACTTCACGATTCCAGGCGGGACCTGAATAGGTGACGATATATTGTCCATCGGGTGACCAGTCGCTGCGGCCCCGGATTGCAGGCAGATTGGTAACTCTGCGCAATCCGCGTCCATCCCGGTTCACTGTGAATAATTGAACCAGACCATCGCGGTCTGACGCAAACAGGATCTGTTTGCTGTCCGGAGACCAGGTTGGATCCCAGCCAAGCGTTTGCGATACCTTATCTGCATTTTCGCCATTGCGGTCCATGACCCAGATCTGAAGTTCATTTGTGTTTGGCGAGCCGCGCGTAAATGTAATCGATTCTCCATTGGGTGAGACTTCGGGCGCGGTCAATACACCCAATCTATTCGTAAGCCGATCAATACTGCCATCAATAAGATCCAGTTCGTAGATCTCATAATAATTCTGTTCGCGAAAAGCTGAGTAAAGGACGCTGTTTACATCGAGCGCGGGGGAGGCATAAAAATGACGGAAACCATCTTCGGTTGTCACCCTTCTATAGCCTGTGCCATCCGCATTCATGATGCAGATCTGGTCTGCTGCCAGCACTTTGAAGACCTGACA
>Ga0134127_10001966_pt1 | contig 14992 bp, 12 predicted proteins | sample KB31753_FD_96459 | JGI IMG/M metagenome (GOLD analysis project Ga0134127, IMG submission 96459) | Terrestrial soil microbial communities with excess Nitrogen fertilizer from Kellogg Biological Station, Michigan, USA - KB3-175-3 | ecosystem: Environmental > Terrestrial > Soil > Unclassified ...
CGGCGCTTGTACACAAGGGCGCGACTGATTCCGAAAACAGGTTTCTCAACTCGATTCCCGAAGCCCTTGCCTCCACCGAGCGGCTCTGTTCTTCCGTGAACGTTGCGACCACTCGGGCCGGGATCAACATGAACGCAGTGCGTCAGGTTGGGGAACTGATAAAGGACGCCGCCGAACGTACGCGCGCTGAGGGTGGACTCGCCTGCGCGAAGTTTGTCTGCTTTGCAAATGCGGTTGAAGACAATCCGTTCATGGCCGGCGCCTTCCACGGAGTTGGTGAACCCGAAGCAACAATCAATGTGGGTGTGTCCGGGCCCGGTGTGGTTCACTACGCGCTAAGACACGCGGCAGCTGATTTACCTCTGGAACAGTTGGCCGAGATCATCAAGAAGCTTTCATTCAAACTTTCGCGCGCCGGAGAACTCGTAGGGCGAGAGGCTGCACGTCGACTCGGCCTGCCGTTCGGTATTATCGATCTTTCGCTCGCGCCGACTCCTGTCCCAGGAGATTCAGTGGCTAACATTATCGAGGCGATGGGGTTTGAACGTGCCGGAACACACGGAACAACAGCCGCGCTTGCACTCCTGACTGATGCAGTGAAGAAGGGCGGCGCGATGGCGAGTGGGTCTGTGGGAGGGATGAGTGGCGCTTTCATTCCTGTCTCCGAAGACGCCGGCATGATTGAAGCCGCGCAGCTTGGTGCGCTGACGCTGGATAAACTCGAAGCCTGGACCAGTGTCTGCTCAGTTGGGATTGATATGGTTGCAGTGCCCGGTTCGACATCGGCGGAAACTATCGCAGCGATTATCGCCGATGAGATGGCGATTGGAGTGATGAACAACAAGACGACGGCAGTGCGAATCATTCCGGTTCCTGGCCGAGATGTCGGTGAAATGGTTGAGTTTGGCGGATTGCTCGGGAGCGCACCGATCATGGCAGTTAACGCATTTTCATCGGCAGGTTTTATCCGGCGCGGTGGACGCATCCCCGCGCCAATCCATTCGCTGAGAAATTAGCTAGTTAGCTCTCACCGACTCTTGGTAGACTATCCCGGGAATTACCAAACCTGACTTGGAGATAACGATATGCCAGAAGCACTCGGCATGGTTGAATGCATGGGCCTCGTCGCGATGATCGAAGCAGCCGACGCTATGGTTAAAGCGGCGAACGTGAAACTTGTCGGGTGGGAAAAGATCGACGCCGGCTTGGTTACCGCTATTGTGCGGGGCGATGTTGCGGCCGTGCGTAGCGCCGTGGATGCTGGAGCTGCTGCGGGGAACAAGGTCGGAAAGGTCGTAGCCACTCATGTAATCCCCCAACCTCACGAAGACGTTGATATTGGATTACCGGTTCTGAAGACTGGGGAAACAACCCGAAAGAAAATCAGCGGCTCCGTGCGACGCCGTCCCTGACCCCCGACAATGTTCTTAACGCCAAGGCGTAGAGACGCCAAGAAAAATAAGAATTAGCCAGTTGGCCCACACCTTAACTACCCTCGAGCACTTCTTTTCTTTTTGACTTCGCGTCTTGGCGACTCTGCGCCTTGGCGTTAAGAACATTGTCCTGTTTGGCTCAGACGCGAACTGGAAATCTCGGACGCAAACTAACAGTTTGCGCTACATGCTGGTCTCGGTAGAACTTAACCCGACGTGGAAATCCTTAACCTCAACCAGATTCCGCTCTGGCTCAAGCTAGCCCATTCACTCTTTGTTTGCTTCCTGATTCCAATCTATTGGAGACAATACGGGCCGAGTAATTTTCTTTGGTTCTCAGACATTGCCTTGATGTCTATCGTGGCGGCGCTCTGGCTGGAGAGTCCACTAATAACCAGCATGATGGCGCTCGCAGTGGTGCTGCTCGACGTGGCATGGAACCTGGATTTCTTCGTGGGGGTGATCTCCGGCAAATCAATCACAGGCTTGAGCAACTACATGTTCAATCCAAAAATCTCTCGGACAATTCGTGCTATTTCGCTGTTCCATATCGTCTTTCCGGTATTGTTGCTCTGGATGCTTTCCCGCCTCGGCTATGACCGTCGCGCATTCGTGGCGCAAACACTACTTTCCTGGATCGTTCTGCCAGCATCGTATTTTCTTGCTCCCCGCTCGGAAAATATCAACTGGGTTTATGGTTTCGGAGGCAAACCACAACAATGGCTGCCGGCCCCGCTCTACCTGTTGTTGCTCATGATCCTATTTCCGCTCCTCGTCTACCTGCCATCACACTTCCTGCTGCAAATGTTTTTTGGATGATGCTGATCCAAACAATCGGCATACGCTGATCGGATCATTGCCGGTTGCTTTCAATCACGATCGCGAACTGTTGAGTCGCTTACAAAAACTCTTGTTGACAGTTACCGTGCAGTGTATATTGCAAGTATTCGAGCATTCTCACGCGAAGCTACCAAGCGGCTCAACGCTTGTTGGTTTTCGCAAACCGTAAGCCCTTCCCTCAAGGAGGCCAAATGGCGACCAAGAAAGCTGCAAAGAAAAGTGCCGCAAAAAAATCAGCTAGCGTTTCACCACTTCTATACAAGGTCCGCTGGATTTTCGATCCGGGTCCGGACTTCTACAACCGGGCGGTTCTCGAGAGGCTGAACCGACTTCGTGACGAGTTCACCAGAAAAGCTAACGAGATCATCAAGCGAGGTTAGCAACTTCAGCAAGACAAGCTTCTCAACAACCGGCCCCTTAGTCACCGACTTCACTCGACGGAATCGGTGCTAAGGAGGTTCGGGTTTGGAGGTTCTATGCGCCAACCAATTCCTCTACGCATCCTCTCTGGTGGCAGTTTGGAAGATCGTCCGCGCGACACGTCGCGTCCGATCATGTTGATTGGTTTCCAGCATCAGGGAAACCTTGGTCTGGGTTATCTCACGTCAGTGCTGCGTCAGTATGGTTACTCAGTGCACATTGTTGACATTGAGCAGGACCCCGAAGAGATCCTCAAGACTGCCCTGACTATCAACCCGTTGCTTATCGGGTTTTCTCTGATTTTTCAGTTTTATATCAATCACTACGGCGCGCTTATCCGGGCAATGCGTTCCTTGGGAGTTGACTGCCATTTCACTATGGGCGGTCATTTTCCCAGTCTTAGCTATCAGCAAGCTCTGGAACTTGTGCCTGAATTGGATAGCATTGTCAGGTTCGAGGGCGAGTTTACGTTGCTGGAACTCGCTGATGCACTGAGCAGCGATCAAGATTGGAGAAACATTCCCGGCTTGTGTTATCTGCGCGACGGCGAGGTTGTGGCCACAACGCCGCGCGCACTTGTCGAAGATCTTGACCAGTTACCTTATCCCGAGCGCAACTATCAACCGGAGACTGTGCTCGGTCGCAACATCATCCCGGTCATTGCCAGCCGCGGTTGCGCTCGCACCTGTTCCTTCTGTTCAATTCATACTTTCTATCGTGCCGCTCCGGGTCGAGTAGTCCGAACGCGCAAGCCTGCTGAGGTAGTGCGCGAGATGCGGATGCTGCATGAAGAGAAAGGGGTCACGATCTTTCTTTTCCAGGACGACGACTTTCCGTTATTCGGCACTGTGTGGCGACGCTGGGCCAACGAGTTTGTTGATGAACTGCATCGCAGCGGCTTACCGAAGAAAGTGATTTGGAAAATGAACTGCCGCGCTGACGCGGTGGATCGCGATCTCTTCATCAGGATGCGAGATGCAGGTTTGTATCTCGTCTACATGGGGCTCGAATCCGGCAGCGAACAAGGATTGGAGACTCTTCACAAACAGATCAACGTCGAGCAGAACATCCGCGCAGTCAATATCCTTAAAAGCATCGGCCTGATGTGGGAGTACGGATTCATGCTGCTCGATCCGTCGAGTTCGTTTGAGTCAGTTCGAGAGAACCTGAATTTCCTACGCACGATCCTCGACGACGGATGTTTGCCCGTGACCTTCTGCCGCATGTTGCCGTACGACGGCACGCCAATAAAAGATGAACTGGTGAGGACCGGCCGCCTGCGCGGCGATGTTTGCAATCCAGACTACGACTTTCTCGATCCCCGGCTCGAGGCTTTCTACGAAGGTCTTACGAGCGTAGTGAACGTTCGCGGTTGGATTCATGGCTTGGAGGCAGTGACATTGCAACTGGCGACTGCCTGGCATGAGGTTGCTGTGATGGAACGATTGTTTCCAGCATTGCCGGGCATGGAACGCTACAACAAGTCGCTAAGGAAACTTACCAAAAAGAGTAACGACCTACTGCTGCAAATCGTTGAGGATCTTTCCTACGTCTTCTCGGACGGCAGGGAGAACACCTGGAATCCGAAGGAAGTGGAGAGATTGAGGAAACGGGTTCTTAAAGAGTTGCGCGCAAAGCGTGATGCGTTTGTTTTTCGAAATGAAGCGATTCTGCTCGAGGCGCTGGATCTTGACGCCACACCGGCATTGGTAACTGAAAACGAGAGTGTGGCCATGAGCGCTTAGATCAGACATCTCCCTTGTTCATTTCTGATGGCACGCTTCGGCGTGCCATTCTTGTTTCTAGGATAAACGCTTGCCCCCTTCTACAATGCGGAGACGTAGATAACTAAATGACTCTGACTCTACATTTTCTTCGTCACGGGCAGACCGCGAGAAGTCGCGAAGATGTTTTCTGCGGATCCGGACTTGATCCTGAGCTCACCGCTGAAGGTTTCGAGATGGCCCGGGCCTTTGCAGCGGCATCGCGCGCGAAACCATGGACGGCGATCTACTCAAGTGGTTTGCGACGCGCTATCACGACCGCCCAGCCACTCTGCGAAGCGCTCGGTTATGAAATGCAGATTCGCGAAGAGTTGAAGGAGATCGCTTACGGGAAATGGGAAGGACTAACTAAGGAGAAGGTCGAGCGCGAATATCACGACGACTACATCAGCTGGCTTGCTGACCCTGCGTGGCACTCACCTACTGAAGGAGAGCGTGCGGTCGTGATCGCGCGTCGTGGTTTGAATGTCGTTGAAGAAATAAAGAGCAGGTTCGCGGATGGCAATATTCTGATCGTTTCTCATAAAGCCACTATCAGAATCATTCTTTGTAGCTTGCTGGGAATCGATGTTGGCCGATTTCGTTATCGCCTGGTCTGTCCTGTGGGCTCCGTGAGCGTCGTTGAGTTCACCCCGCAGGGGCCCTTACTCACTGCCCTCGCCGATCGTTCTCATCTGAGCGAAGAGTTAAGATCTTTGCCGGGGACGTAGAGCCAGGGCGGTATAATGATCGCGAGTTTGGACTAACGCGTTCAGGGCACTCCCACTTGAGTCACTCGTTTTCGCCATCAATGATCTTCAGTCAGTTGCTGCGAGCTCTCGCGCTGCCGGTCATCTTATTCCTTATCCCAGCTTCAGGCTTTTCTCAGCAGCCATTCGTTACTGACGATGCCGATGTAACTCCTAAGGGTCATTTTCACTTTGAGTTCAGCAACGAATTTGATCTACTGCAACGCGATTCCTTTCCCAGCCTCCAACAGAACACAGCCGATTTTGAATTGGACTATGGTTTGTTTGAGCGCCTGGAACTCGGCTTCGAAGTTCCCGTGCTCACCATTTTTAGCGACGTAGGACGGGACACGCGAAGTGTGAGCGGAATAGGCGATGTCAACGTTTCAGTGAAATACAACTTTCTAAAGGAGCGAGAGAATTCACGACGGCCGGCTCTGGCGATTGCGCTTAATCTGGAACTGCCGACAGGTGATGTTGGGCGGCAACTGGGATCGGGCCTTGAGGACTTCTACATCAATGGCATTCTGCAGAAATCGCTGAGTCAGAAGACCAAGGTTCGACTAAATGGAGGAATACTTTTCTCCGGGAATGAGACTACGGGCGTCATTGGGCTCAAGAGTAGAGGCACCGTTTTCACGAGCGGCGGATCGCTTGTAAGACAGTTTACTAAGAAGCTTCAGTTGGGTGCTGAGTTAACCGGCGCTGTGTCAAAGAATTTTGACTTGGGTAAATCGCAGTTACAGGTCTTGGTTGGCGGAAATTACCAGGTCAGTCAGAAAGTCTCTTTTGACTTTGCATTCCTCAGCGGTAAGCACGTAGCCAGTCCACGCGCGGGCGTTCAACTCGGAATTTCAGTCGATTTCTAAGCAGGACGTACGCAACGTTTTCGAGCAGAAGGCTCCAGGAGAAATCATGAAACATAAGAAACGAAGCGCTCTCGGCGAACTACTCGAGCGGCTCTCGCTCAAAGCAACAAAAGCGACCGGTACCTCTAAAGCTTTCATTCTGGCGTTGACGGCCATCGTAGTGTGGGGATTCACCGGACCTCTCTTTCATTTTTCAGATACCTGGCAATTAGTGATCAATACCAGCACAACAATAATTACATTCCTGATGGTCTTTCTGATTCAACGGACCCAGAACAAGGACGCGCTCGCGATTCATTTGAAGTTGAACGAAATCGTGGCCGCGCTCGAAGGGGCAAGCAACCGGCTCATAGACGTGGAAGATTTAACGGAAGGCGAGATCGAGATCCTACATACTCACTATCAGAGACTCGTGGCGATGGCGAAAAAGGACTTGAAACTCACGCAGAGTCATTCGATCGAAGAAGCCGAAGCTCGACACAATATCAAGCACAGCAAGCATCGGCATCGGGAGGCGTGATTCTAGATTCGATGAACCGCCAAGGCGCCAGGACTATCCAGGAAAATCGGCCACAGATTTCCACAGATTAAACAGATCAGAACGAAATATCTGATCAGTGTTATCTGTTCTGATCTGTGGCTAATTATTCTTGAATCCGTTTTGCTTTGCGTCTTGGCGACTCTGCGCCTTGGCGGTTTCATCGGTCCTCGACCTGTCCCGATTCACGATTCACGATTCACGAAGTAATGCCTTTCTCCAGTCTCTGAAAGCAAGCCATCATATTCTCATACATGCGATCCGTCTTCTCATGCAGGTGGGCGATTTCGAGTTCAGCCTTGATGTTTACCTCATACTCAATATCTGATCTAAGTCGATCCTTCTCAGCCTGTCGATTCTGACTGACAAGCACAAAGCAAGACAGGAAGATCGCCTCCAGGGAAACAATCATCGTTAGCAGTCCGAAAGGATACGGGTCGAACGCCGCGGCACCACCCAGGATCAAGGTATTCAACAGGATCCAAATGATGAACCAGCCGCCATTGATCATCAGAAACGGCATGCTGCCACTGAACCACGCAATCCAATCGGCGACCTTCTGTAGCGGAGTCGAATGAACTTCCATCTCTTCGTTGGCATTGCGAGAGACACGCGTACGCAACAACTCATCAGCCTTGCGCGTCATGCCGCTCATGGCAGCGAGCATGTGCAGGGCGGCTTCGGGCTTTCGTTGGAAAAGCAGCACCAGGTCGTCTCGGTCGAGCACCAAGACTTCACATTCGGTAAGCGCCAGGGCAGTCGCCGTGCGCGCGCCCGCATCGAGCATTGCCAGTTCGCCAAACATGTCGCCAGGCTCGGCCGTAGTCAGAACAATCTTTTGTCCTACCGTGTCCTTAATAAAAAGCTCGATGGCTCCTTCGCGCACGATGAAGAGAGAATCGCCGGGATCGCCTGCCTGAAAAAGCGTGTGCCCGGCCGGCACCGTCAACTCATCGACCACTGCGGCAAGCGCCTGCCGGTCATCCTCGTTGAGCAGTCCAAACATTCTGATGTTAGATAAAAATTGAGGATTGCAAGGCATCGTCACTGGCTCCTTAGCGAGAACTGAGTTTGGTCCAACATCGTAGTAAAGGCGGTCAGCCGTTTGGATGATAAGCCAGTGGGTTGGGCGCGGCAAACTTTCGCAATGATTCCATGAGACAGTATGATCAATCCGACCCGAGGTTGGTATGTTACGAGATAGATCGATACAGGTTCGCCTTCGACAGCTTTTCGTCGGCGCTTCCGCCTTAGTCTCTGAGTTACCAATCCTATGGTGATGCTTTCGCAGTTGCTGCGCTTCAAACTAAAGGACGAGAATGACGAGCAGGCGCCACTCAGCGACTTGAGCGTAGACTTGTTCGAAGGTGAACATCCTCCAGTCACCGGTCTCTATCTCAATCACTCGACAAAACAAAAACGCTCACTGCCGTGGTCGGAAGTGAAATCTATCGACTGGTCAACTCGAACGATAAGGGTTGCTGATCTGAAGGCAGCTCAGCAAGAAACGACCGACTCGATGCGCAAAGTGGTGCTTCTTGCCGACGGCGTCATGGATGCACTCGTTCTGGATTTACAAAACCGACGCGCCACTCGCGCAAACGATCTTCAGTTGGAAGAGGAAGACGATAAGCTTGTGCTGAGCGCTGCCGACATTGGCTCGAATGCGATCCTGCGCCGTATTACTGCAGGTCTTTACCGGCGAGTTACAAAAAGCACACTGTACGACTGGAAATACATCGAGTATTTGCGAGGTGATCCCGGCGCGGTGAAAAGCGAGGCGGGCAAGCATCTGCGCATCAGTCGCCTGCCTCCGGGAGAAGTTGCGCGCCTGGCGGACTTTCTCCCTTACCTGCATGCCGCGGAACTGATCACCCTCCTTGCCGATCCAAAAGCTGCCGACACTTTGGAAATGATGTCGCCTGAGCGTCAGCTTCAGGTTTTTGAAGAGCTCGATGAGGAGCAGGCGCTGCGTCTTCTTGCACTAATTGCGCCTGACATTGCCACCGATCTTTTGGCCCGCTTGCAGCCGGCGACGATGCGTTCCTATCTCGAACGTCTACCGCCAAAACAAGCGGAGAGGATCATCGAGCTCCTGCGTTATCCGGAGTACACAGTTGGCGGGATTATGACTAACGAGGTGGTTTACGTGCGCGGGGAGCTGACTGTGATTGAAGCTCGCGAGACCCTCCGCGAACCACTGAAAAACCCGGACTTCATTTACCTGGTCTATGTCGTTGACAACGAAAAGGAACGCATCCTGCGCGGCGTGATTTCAATGCGCGACTTGCTCACGGCGCCAGATGAAACGAAGTTGGAGGAGATCATGGATCGGTACGTGATTACCCTACAACCGTTGGACTCGGCGGCGGCGAGCGCGCGTCGTGTGCTCGACAGTCACATGGCGGCGCTGCCAGTGGTGAATAAAGACAAACGATTACTAGGTGTGGTTACCGTCGATGCGGCCGTGGCTGAGGTTGCGCCACGCAGTTGGAGCGAACAGGCGCCCAGGATTTTTTCATGAGCAAAGCCACCGAGCCGCAAGGCCTTGAGCCTATCGATGCCCTTGATGCGAAGGCGTTACCTCTCAATCCGCGCCCTGTCAGCAGGGGGCTGCGCGTTAACGTTCGGGGGCGCAGCGTCAACTTGCGCGGCATGCGCAGGAGCCCGACAGGATTGCTGCGCTGGCTGGCGATACTGGGACCTGGACTGATTGCGACTTCGGCGGGAAACGACGCAGGTGGAATAGCGACCTACAGTCAGGCGGGAGCGAAATTTGGCTATGAGCTGATTTGGGTGATGTTGATTCTGACGGTCTCGTTCGGCGTCGTGCAGGAGATGTGCGCACGGCTGGGTGCAGCGACCGGGCGCGGACTACTAGATCTGATTCGCGAGCGATTCGGAATCGCGTGGGCGCTGTTTGCTGTTGTCATTATCCTCGTAGCGAATGGCGGGGTGACCGTCAGTGAGTTTGTGGGCATCGGTGCTGCGATGGAATTGCTGGGAGTCAGTAAATACATTGCGGTGCCCCTCGGGGCGCTTTTGATTTGGTACCTGGTGATCTTCGGTTCATACAGGAAGGTCGAAAAGATATTGCTACTGATGACGCTCGTGTTCTTTGCGTATCCGGTCGCAGCGTTCATGGCCAAACCGAATTGGAGCGAAGTGGCGCATGGAGCATTCGTTCCGACGTTTAAGGCAGACCCGGCTTACATTTTCCTTGTCGTTGGCCTGCTTGGCACAACTGTGACTCCTTACATCCAGATATTTCAACAGAGTTCGCTGGTTGAGAAGGGAGTGGCCCGACGGCACTACGGCCCGGAGCGCATCGATGCTTACGTCGGCGCGATCTTCTCGAACCTGATGTCGATCTCGATGATCGTTGCTACGGCTGCAACGCTGTACGTTGTCGGACAACATGAAATCGGATCGGCCGCGGACGCAGCGCGTGCTCTCGAGCCGGTTGTCGGAAGCGCCGCGCGTGTGCTGTTCGGCATTGGCTTGTTGGGCGCGACGCTATTGGCGGGTGCGGTATTGCCACTCGCGACTGCTTACGCAGTCAGCGAAGCGTTTGGAATGCCCAAGGGAGTCAATCTGGATTTCCGGCGGGGAAAGATCTTTTTCAGTTTGTTCACGGCCCTGATTGTTATTGGTGTCGTCCTGGCATTGATTCCAAATATTCCCGTGATGCAGTTGTTGGTCGGAGTTCAAGTGCTGAATGGTGTGTTGTTGCCCATCGTTCTCGTCTTCATTCTACTGCTGATTAACGACAAGAACCTGACCCGTGAACTCAAGAATACAAAACTAAACAACATCATCGCGGTGGGCACGTTGGTCTTGATCACGAGTGCTGTGGTGGTGATGCTCGGCGGGCAGTTGCTAGGGTGGCTTGGGATCATGTGAATTGCTGTAGGGCAGGACTTACGACCAAGGGATGCCGTTACCGGAGTAAGTTGGGAATCCAGAAGAAGAGAGTTGGCTTTAGCATCCGCTCGCTATCGCTCGCGGTTCTGTATTGGAATGTTTGTTTGAACCCCAATCAGCAATCCCCAATCTGTTATTCGCCACCTGAAATAAAGGGTCGCGACTGGACGATGTAGATTTGCCCTCGCATGTAGATCCATTCGATGTCCTGATCCCTGCCGCTGAATAGTCGCTTGATCTGTTGTGCTGCGTGGGCAAGCCGTCGTACTTTGTCGTCAGTCAGCACTGTTCGTTCACCTGTGATGGGCACTTCCTTGACCCCGCCGTTCGCATCAAAAGTCAGCAGACTATCCTCAGCAGATCTCGTCAGCACCTGTACCGCATTCGAATTGGGCCGAAACAATATCTGCTCGGCAATTCGTTTACCGTCAACCACCTTGATCCCCAGCCCGCGTTTAGCGCTAATGTAAACCGCATTCTTATTATCGCGATTGTAAGGATCGGCGGTGATCATCACACCGGCGCTATCAGCATTGATTCCTTCCTGAATCAGCACCGCCATGTAAACCTTGCTGTGATCGATCCCCGCCCGCTCACGCGCTTCATACGCTTCAAAGTTCCAGAGCGATGCCCATACGGTCTTAATTGCTTCGATCAGTTCCTTGTCGCCCTTCACGTTGGGCACGCTGGAATGCAAACCAGCGCCGCTGAAGTTGGGCAGGTCTTCCGAGTTTGACGAACTGCGCGCAAACATTCCTTTGCCTGGATACTTTGTGTGAGCAAGACGCAACACAGCCGCTGTTAGCGTCTCATTAACAGCCCCTTTCTGAATGCGTTCGCGCAATTCTGTAAGCCGGCCGCGCCGGTAAGCCGGGTCATGAACGAACTTCTGATCGTTCATCATTTCGTAAATCAAATCGTCGAGGTGGTTCTGGCTGATGAACTGGTCGTAGTAATAAAAGGGAACTGTAAAGCCGTCCGGAATAATGATGCCGGGGAGGCGTGCATTAATTAGTTCACCAAGATTCGCTGACTTACCACCGTACGCGAGAACATCCGCCGCGCGCTGTTGCCGCAACGAAGCAATTCGCTTCACGTTTAAGTCCGAACGCGGTTTCATCACATCCAGTCTGATCGACATGCGTCGCTGGTACTCGCGCAACTGATCCAGGTCGGCCAGCTTGATCGTGTAGGCGTCGCGTTTCGTTTCAAACGAGACCCAGCGACCGTCGTACTGCTTCAACAGTTCATGCGCATTCTTGATGTAGGCGTTGGGAACGCCCCAGCCTTTCACCAGAAGGTTGATGTGCGAGAGCGGCGTGGAAGGTTTGCTGACAATCACACCTGCGACTGGCGGCAACTGGATTGGCACTTCGTTCAGCACAAGGATTTCGTTGAACCCGATCTCTACGTGATCGTCCAACTTCTCAATGATGTGTATGCGTCCAAGGCCGCGAGCGAGGTTCAATGGTTCGTAGACTTGTTCACTCGCAATTTCGCTGGGCAGCACCCGTTGCAGATCGGTGATGGCTGCCGAAACTTCGTCCTGGCGAAATGAGTTGGGCTTGAAAGCCACCGGGGTAAAAAAAGTCTTGTTGATTACTTCAGACGTGGTCTTGATTTGATCCGGAGGAATCAAATCGCCTTCCCAGAACTCGAACGTCCAACGTTGCACGGGTGTTTGATAGGCGATGGTTCCAAGGATGAAGCGGCGGTTGGGCTTGAGATAGTTGTTCTCAAAGAATTCCTGGCCACGCTCGAGAGACAAATAGACACCGTTTACGAAATCCTTATGAAAAGGGTAGCGGCGAGAGTTGATGTAGTAAATCTTGTTCTGATCGCGACGGTCGATAACAAAGAGGACGTGGGAAAGCGGAAAAGAACTGTCGGAATAAACTCGAGCAAGAGAATCGAACTGAGCGCGCGAGGTGATCGCCGGAAGCGACTGCGTGTCGACGGGGGAACGTTGGGGAACAGGGGAACGGCGTAACGCGGGAATGCGGAGATGGGGAGAAGCGGGGACGCGGGGAAACGGGGACGCGGGGACGGCGATTGAACCTGTCAACAGAGCAAGCGCGATTGTCAGCTTCGTTCTCAGCATCTGACGGGTATCGGGTGACAGGTGCCGGTGCGGCATTAGGAACTTCAAGGATTACATAACTAAGGCGTCTGGTCTTGAGCGACTACTTCCGACACCCGACACCTGACATCCGACACGCGTTTTACGGTCGTGTTGCTGGAAGGCGTGGACGAGGAACCGGCGGCGCGGTTGAGCGACTTGTGGGCGTGCCACCTCTGGGCGCCAAACGTCCGCTACGGGTCAATGCAATTCGCTTGTCGTGTCCTGGGGCGTCGGCAATTGACACTTTGATCGCTCGATAAGATCCGTCGCGGGCCTTGTTTGTCGGGTTGTACGCGATAATGTACTGAGTGCGCAAATCCCTGACGATCTCATTCGCGATCTGCGGCAGGTCCGCGATCGACTGAGGGAAGAAGGCCCGTCCACCAGTTTCCGACGCCAGCTTATTTATCAAATTAACCGAGCGCTCGCGCGGACTCTTTCGAATAAACCCGCCATCCTTGTCGAGCTCATTTACAAAGCCGATCACATAAATCTGCACGTCCTGTTCGCGCAATCGCGCAAACAATTGCTCCTGGTTGTAGAAGCTGACGCGATCCTCGCCGTCAGTTACCAGAATTAGGGCACGGCGCCGTCGATCGTTGTCGTCACCCTTCTTGTATTCGGCAAGACGCTCTGCGGAAAGATAAACAGCGTCGATAACCGCAGTCTGCCCGCCTTCAACGTAAAGACTGTCGAGACCATCGATTAGCAGATCCTGGTTTGAAGTGAAGTCCTGGACTGTTTCGATCTTGTCGCTGCTGATGAAGCGAACGAGAAAAGTTTCATCACCGGGCTTGTTGGTATTGATGATCGATTTGCCGGCATCAATTACGCTCTGCAACTGTGAGCGAAGCGAGCCGGACGTATCTACCGCGAGTCCATAGCTGATCGGCACTTCCTCCCGGGTGAACAGAGTGAGCGGCTGCTCAACTCCGTCCTCGTAAACGCGAAGCTCGTTTTCGCGTACGTTATCAATTGGGCGATTATTGCGATCGATCACGCGGACATTGAGCGTTACGAGTTCGGTGTCGACACGTACCACCTCACCCTCGCCAAATTCTTCAGGAGGAGTCGGTGTCGGCTTCGGCTTGAGTTTGGGAATCGGCGGCGGTTCACCCAGTGACGGCGCGATCCTGTCAGGGCCAGATGGAGTCTGCTGCACAACAGGCGTCGGCGTCGGTGCAGGCTGGCTGACGGGAGTCTGATTAACTTGAGCGGGCGGCGTGGCAAGGGGCTTGGGCGCCGGTACGGATGGTGTTGGAGTCGGCGTTACGACAGCGGGGCGCGGTGTGGAGGTCGTTACCGATCTGGGCGTAGGAGTCGGAGTAGATTGGCCGGTGCGTCGCAGTCGTGATTCCTGAGTTTGCCCCGCTGGAACAAATCGAGAGCCGGCAAGTCCGGCAAGGAGAATCCCGCTGACCACGAGAAACACCAAGGCTCTTAGCCCACGGATCACGAAACTTTTACTATTGTGCTTTGTCACTAACCCTAAGCCCTCTCCCTCGGATTGTAGCTCAAATCTACTCTTGAGTGCCGCGCTCGAAAAACTGCAGTGGCCTTTCCTGGTTCCCTGTAACGCAAACTGTCAGTTCGCGTTCGCGTTGATGCCACTCATCCTCGCAAGCTAACAGTTTGCGTTACAAATTAGGACGCCACCAACTAGCAGCGCTTCAACAGCGCCGTTAACGCAAACTAGCGGTGAGCACCCTTTTCATGCGAAGCGCTCCGCGAGCCCGGGAAATCGGGCCGGAGCGCTAATACCTTTTACGATGCCAGAGCCGGGGCAAAACAGCGTCGCCTGGCGTCCACTGCGCACACGTTAGAAAGATGTTTGGGAGAGGGAAAAGGATTGCCACGGGGGATTTCCGATTGCCGATGGTCGATTGTAAGACTATCCAGGTGAATTCCAGTCCGAAACACTGACTTTAAGAAGCCAGATGCCAATCGGCAATCGGCAATTGGAAATTGGCAATTAAGGGGCAATCGGAAATTGGCAATCAGGATGGCAATCGGCAATCACTTCGAGCCTGGGATTGCGAAGTAGCCTTCTTTGGAGCGCACGAACAACTTTGGCAGACCGCGCGGTGGCGTGACTTTGACCTTCACCTTGTGCCACTTGCCATCGTTGGCGAAGTTGTTTGGCTTATAGCCGATCGAGTACTGGTGGCGGAGTTCGAGGGCAATCTGTTCAAAAATGTCGTCCATCTCGACCGCCGAGCGCGGAAAGAAGGCCTTGCCGCCTGACACGTTTGCCAGTTCGTCGAGGATCCCCTGACCCTCCATGCCGAGCGAGCTGCCTGCGTCGTTGGCGCCGAGAATCCCGACTCCGTACAA
>Ga0134127_10001967_pt1 | contig 14988 bp, 14 predicted proteins | sample KB31753_FD_96459 | JGI IMG/M metagenome (GOLD analysis project Ga0134127, IMG submission 96459) | Terrestrial soil microbial communities with excess Nitrogen fertilizer from Kellogg Biological Station, Michigan, USA - KB3-175-3 | ecosystem: Environmental > Terrestrial > Soil > Unclassified ...
CGACATTGTTGAGGCCACCGGCGCTCGCCGGTCCGTTAGGCGACGGATTAAGCGCTACTGACTTTTTCAACGAAGCCAGCGCGCGGGCATTATCCTTATGCAGAACCCAGGCAATACCTTCGACGAAACTCACCTGCGGCGCTTCGGGATAGAGTTCTCCCGCTAACTGACTCGCCTTGAGTGCTCGAGCAACATCTCTACTAAGTACGGCCTGTCGAGTGAGGCTAACCAAATCATCCGCCAAGTTTGGATAGACCGCTGCACCAGCAAAACTTTGCCGCAACGTTTTACCAACCGCGTCAAGGTCAGTGTCCGGCATTAACCACAACTGCCGCACGTATTCCGTATTTGATTTGTTCCAGTCGCGGGCCAGTTCCGTAACCAGTACCGCAAAAGGTTCATTGAACTGGAGGTCTTTCGTGATTGAAGCATCGTTCTTAGCGAGCGTGATGTAGTCCTGGAAAAATGCGAGGCCGCCCTGAGCCGCGTATTGGTTGAGCGCAGCAGCGCCTTTCTTTTCACGAAGCTTCTGGGCCATGAAGGCGCCAATTTTTGTGAAGGCCTGCTTCGCAACAGGATGCACGCCCTGGAGTATCTTGGCTGTCGCATCCTGTGGATTTGCCTTCATAGTTTCCGGATTGACCAGGCTATTGAAGGAAGCAAACGCCTCCACAAGGTCCTTATCACCCGCAGACAGGGATTTTTGCGTACGCTCAAAGTCGGCGACGCCGTAATCGAAGGTTGACCTAATGGCCTGGAAAGCAGCGGCCTTGACCTTGTCTGAGGAGTAGAGGTTCAAAACAAGTGGTGACCCCGTCACCAATTGGAAGAGTCGTTCGAGGTAAACGCCGGGATCTGAGTTTTCAAAGTTCACAGCAACGGCGAACGCCATTTTCTGAGTCGGAAAGATGTAGAGCAGAGTTCGCGTCTCTTGTTGGCCGCCCGAATGCTCCAGCACGTACCGACCGTTGTACGGCGTCGTCTGCCATCCCATTCCATAGTTTGTCAGGCGTCCGTCACGACTGCTCATGGAGGTTGCCATCATGGTCAGGGTGTCGTGCTTCAGTGCCTTGTCATCAATGATCCCTTTCGCAAACTTGAGTAGATCGGGAACGGTGGAGCGCGTGCCGCCGGCAGCAAAGCGACTGCTGATGTCGATTGCTTCGGAGTTCTTAACTTGCCCGTTGATGAGTTGATATCCGCGCACACGATTCGGAATCACATCGAAGGGATCGTCCATCCTCGTGCTCAGCATGCCGAGTGGTTGCCAGATGTTTTGGCGCATGTAATCGCCAAACGACATGCCGCTCGCGGCTTCGATAATCGCGCCGAGCAGATTGTAGCCATAACTTGAATAGCTGTAGCGCGTGCCCGGTTCGGCGACGAGGTCAAAATTCTCAAAGATCGCGATCGCTTCACGAGTCGAGCGGTGTTCCTTGATGTGCAACTCGTTTGCGGGATTCTTGTAATGACTAATGCCCCCAAGATGTCCCAACACCTGACGCACAGTAACGGGCCACGGTTTCTTGGGAAAATAAGGCACGTATGTTTGTACCTCGGCATCCAGATCGATCTTTCCCTTTTCGACTAATTGCAGGACAGCGACTGCTGTCATCGGCTTGGTGACCGAGCCGAGCCGGTACGCGGATTCAGTTTTGGCCGGCGACTTATTCTCGAGGTCGGCATAGCCGTAGCCCTTCACCCAGACAAAGTCATCCTTCATGAAGCCAATTGTCATTCCCACAGTCTTGTCGAGCGCCATTTGCTTCTGGGCAAAGTCATCAAAGGGTCTAACTTGCTTGTCGTACGGACCAGATCCCTGAAAGTGACCGTTAGTCGGGTTGGCAATCTGAGCAAGGAGAATTGGCTGAGCGCAAAGGGTAAGGATCAGCGTCAGCGCGAGCGTCATGATGGGCGAAAGTCTTTTCATCGAAACCTCCGGGGCGAAATCTCAAGTCTCAGGTCTCAAGTTCGTGGATCTTATACATGGCAGACCTAAGACAATCCACTAAATCAGACGAATCAACCCCGAAAACAGGAAACCTAGATCAGAGACGTGAGTCTTTTGAGACTGGGGACTTGAGACTGGAGACCAATCAGATCGATTCCTTGTGTGCTTCCAGGTTCTCCTGAATCGTGAGCAGCAGGCGGGATTTCAAGGTCTTTGCTTTCAACTGTTGTTGGGCGACAGGGTGCCACGTGCCCGGAACCAAAACCTGGGATTCAATAAACGCCTCTAGTGCTTCCTGCAGACCGTTCACCTTGATTTTTCCTTTGATGGCGATCACTTCTTCGATGATGAAAATCAACGCGTCGCCAGTTAGCCGATGGCGATGGTTGATGACGGCCGATCGCCCCTGGAGCGTTTTCAAGACTTCATCAAACGGCTCGTCTAGAGATTCAATCAACCGCAGATAACACTGCTGAAAGTTTCTTACGTGTGCCTGACGTGACGGCGTCAACTGTAGATCTCTCTTTCCGACATAAGAAGCAGCCATGATTCGCAGGAAGATATCGTCCGGCATGTAACCGCTTTCGTCATCCACCCGGTTCAGGCTCTGTGCCAGATAGTAGGCGGGAATTTGCCGGAGCAGGTTACGAATGAGAAACACTGGCTTATGCGTAAATCCGTCGTACAGCTTTTCGATTCCGCGAGCTACCTTAAGATCCTCGAAGTAGGTCAGCGACTTATGAAACTGTTTTACGTCTTCCCGCGCGCTTTTCAATAGGTGGTCGATTTGCTCGGGAATGAATCCTATGCGCCAGAGGATGCGGTAGTCGCTTTCATCTGCGAAAGCACAATCGAAAGTCTTCAGCACTTGCGCAGTCTTGAACTCACGCATATTGCGTTTCTTACCAGAGCAAATGAAATCCATCGCCTGGGCAAACGTTTGCACGATCAGCCGCGCCCAATAACGCTGCTCCGCGAGGGAAGCCGAATAGCGATCCACGTCTTTGAAGCGATACTTGTCATGCTTTGCCGCAAACTGTCTAATGGATCCGTAATCGAGGATCGCGCCGCTGGCGAGCATGTTGTCTCCGTCCCACGCCAGCCAGTTAAAGATGTATTCCTCCTCCAGCACTGCGGCCATCTTTCCATATGAGCGCGCCAGGTAATCCAGAGCTTGCGCGTATCTTGACGGCCCCTCGCGCGGTATCTTCCAGAAATGATTCTCAACTTCGCGATCGATAAAATAATCGACTGATGCTTTGAGTTCAGCGTGCCGGCCCTGTTTGAGATAACGAAAGATGTGTGCGGGTCGAATCAGATTGGGCGCGCTTCTGACTCCAATTGCGCTGCCATCATTGAATCCAATCACGGCCAGGCAGCGTTCGGTGGGAATGCCCTGCCGGTAGAAGATTTCCGACATAACAGCGCTGCCAACCATCTCATCCAACTCTGCCAGACCCGACGAGTAGCCATAGCTTTCGTCACCAGTCTCGACCGCGCCGTCAGACTTCTGTGCGCCTGGACTCAAAATCGTCGCCCCCGTTCCGCGACTGGAGATATCGAAAACTAAGTCGTGAGTACGCAGATATCCGTTCCAAATGCTTCTACCATCTCCAGACGTCTTTCCTTGTTTGTTGGTGTGTTGAGTTTGCAGGTAGCGGGTTGCCATGTAATGACGCGGCTTCACAGTCCCGGGCGGATATTTCTTCCCCAGTTTCAGATCGTATTCGTTGATGATTTGCAGTGAGAAGGTTTCGAGGATTACACGTTCGAGGTCTTTGTTTATGAGGTGGGGATGGTTGAGAGGGATCAGTTCCAGCTCCCTCGCGAGAGGGAAGTTGAAATAAAGAACACGACCCTTCGGCCGGTAGCGAGCGTTGTAGTCGATAAAACCGTCAGGACTAACGTCGCGCCAGGGGTGCGTGCCGTCTAGTTCTTTGAACTTCTCATACATATAGCGCAGTGATGAGAAGGGCCCAACCTTTTGAGAGTGTGAGACCTAATAGCAGGGGAGTCAATAGAATTGTTGTTAGGGGAGGACCTGGAGTCCAAAACACGCATTACCGCCAAGACGCCGACGCTCCAATTAACCGCCAAGCTGTAGAGGTGCCAAGAAGTAAGCGCAACAGTTGACTTGAACCTTTGATCAAAATTAACAGTTTCAACTTGGCTATTGAATTGGCTTTTTGGCGTGCTCTGGGTCTTGGCGGTTGTCGTTTGAGAACAGCGGTCAAAAATGAAATATGGAAAATGTGTTTTGCTTCGGTGTTGCGGTATCCTTTCAGTGAATGAAAACCCTTGGACTCATTGGCGGTGTCGGTCCGGAATCGACGATTGAATATTATCGTCTGATTATCGCCGCTTACCGTGAAAAGGATCCGCTGGGGGCGTATCCCCCCATAATCATCAATAGCATCAACCTCCAGCAATATCTCGTTTGGATCAATGCGAATGAAATGGAGAGTTTCACCGACGCTTTGGTGGTAGAGATTGAGCGCCTCGCGAGCGCAGGCGCCGACTTCGCCGCCCTTGCCTCCAACACTCCCCACATCGTGTTCGACGAACTCCAACGACGATCAAGTCTGCCGTTGATAAGCATCGTGGAAGCAACATGCGAAAGAGTGAAACAGCTGGGCCTGAAGAAGGTCGCTCTGTTTGGTACGCGGTTCACGATGCAGGGGAAGTTCTATCCGGAAGTCTTTACGCGCGCCGGAATTGAGTTGATCGTTCCCGACGAGGCAGAACAGAACTACATTCACGAAAAATACATGGGCGAACTTCTCAACGATCAGTTCCTGGCGGAAACGCGCGAGCGAATGCTGAGGATAGCCGATGATCTAAGAACACAATCGGGCATCGAAGGTGTAATACTCGGCGGAACTGAAATTCCTCTGTTGATTCGCCCGGAACAGTTTCCCGAGGGTGTGCGCAATGGAATTCGCTACTTCGACACCACGCGGATCCATGTTGACCGGCTGGTTCGCGAGCTTCGTGGCTCTTGAACACAGTTTCGAATTCTGCGTTCCGAGGTTCGAGTCGAAGCATTGCTTCCCTCAGTTCGCCTGATTTCAGCCGGTAGTTGGCCGAACCCCAGCAAACCAATTCCCCCACTTCCTTCGTATATGAGTCAGGAGATTATGAAGATGCACACAGCTTTATTTTTGGGTTCGGCGCTTTTTCTTATTGGAATGACCATTTCATGCCGGGTCGCCGGCGCTCCGGCGACGTCGATTCCCGATCCGAAACGCGACGCTCCATTGGCCAAGGTTAAGAGCGAGCAGAAGGCCGTGTTTGCCGGAGGTTGCTTTTGGGGTGTCGAGGCGGTGTTCGAGCACGTCAAGGGAGTGACTGATGCGAAGTCGGGTTATGCGGGTGGCTCGGCGGAGACTGCGGACTACTACAAGGTGAGCAGCGGGCAAACCGGGCACGCCGAGTCAGTGCTCGTCACATATGACCCGTCGCAAATAACCTACGGACAACTCTTGAAGGTTTTCTTTTCGGTTGCCCACAACCCAACCGAGCTTAACCGGCAGGGACCTGACCGTGGAACGCAATATCGCTCGGCGATCTTTTACGCAACGGACGAGCAGAAGGAGATTGCAAAGGCTTACATCGCTCAGCTGGATGAGGCGAAGGTGTTTGGGCAACCGATCGTGACTCAAGTGAACCCACTGGAATCGTTTCACGAAGCCGAGGCTTATCATCAGAACTACCTGGCCCAGCATCCGGACGAGCCATACATCGTCATCAACGACATCCCGAAGGTTGAGAATCTTCGTAAAGAGTTGCCGGAGCTATATCGGAAGAAGTAGGTCTTTCAAGTCTGCCTTCGAAGCCTGCGAAGCAGGTGAAAGCATAGAGCCTGGGGCGTAAGCCCCAGGTAGTTGACACGAATAAACCATTGAGCCCGCGAAAGTGGGCGAAAGCGATCGATTGACCCGAGCCTTCGCCCGTTTCACGGGCTCCCTAGCTTTCCCGACTTGTTTTCCTGGGGCTAACGCCCCAGGCTCTATGCTTTCACCTGCTTCGCAGGTTTCTCACTCACTCAATTCATCGGGACGTAGTTGAACGACTGCGATTTTGTTCCCTCACCACCGTCGATGCTGGCAACGAGACCGCCCGCCGCAGTTTTTCTGTAGATAATTCGTTTGGGAAAATCATGCGAAGGGTTTTCGAAGACGGCTTCGCTCGTTGTCACGCTCGTTAGTTTGAAATCAGTCCCTGGGCATCGCGCCTTCGGGTGCGCGACGTAGAAAATTCCATCCGCGCGCTGTTCCAATCGCAAATACTCAAACTCAAGAGTTCGGATCCCAATCACGGTGCGACTCACGCCGAGCATCGAGCCGCCGGCCGGTTGTGTCCAGTGTTCTTCAATTTGAGCCGGTCTACCTGGTGGCGTCTGCCAATCGCCAGACATCCAGCCAAGTTCGGAAATTGTATGCAACGTAGAAGGGGACGGTTTATTGGTGCTCTGAGCAGTCATGATCCCCGGCAGCAATACAGTTGTGAGCGCGGTTGCGACCAACACCGTCAATAGTTTGGTTGTTCTCATATTTTTCACTCAGACTACGTAAGAAAGGTTATCTGCTGCTGCGGATTCTAAGGTCGCTTCACGCGGAGGTATTGGAAAAATGCGACATCATTGACTGCCGCGATGCTTCCGCGTGAACGCCCCAGTCAACTGTCCACTCTGCGTTAGAAACACTGCAGGTGTTTGGTGGGCAAACTGTTGAAAGTCTCGGATCAAGTGTGCCTGGTCATAGTAACCGCACTCAGCCGCTATGGCGGCCCATCCCATCGCTTCATTCTCAACTGCACGAAACACCTGTTGAAATCGGAGGATACGACAAAAGAGCTTCGGTCCGATTCCGATCTCGCGCAAAAAGCGTCGTTCCAACTGCCGCCCGCTCATACCAGCAGATTCGGATAACTGATCGACCGTGATACGTCCGCCCAGTCGCACAGCATTCGCTGCCAGATCGGTGATTTCGGAGTAGCTGGCACAGCTACCCGCACGCTCGGCGAGGCACGCTTCGATTGCAGCGATCTGAAGAGTGGGTGTTGTGGAGCTGCTGGCAGCAAACACCATCTTCGCCGCGAGTCTGGCGTCGATGGAGTTGAGTTCAACAATCTGATTGGTCAGCTCATGCATGGGAATGCGAAAGAAAGGAATTGTGCCTCCAGGATGAAAACGAACACCGAGAAGCTTCACCGCACCAGTAGGCGCGATGGATACCGGGTGGGTCATTTGCCCTACTACGAAGTGGGCTGGCTGTTGTTCTGTCTTTCCGCCTTCCTTGAGTTCGCGGAAGGGTGCACTGAAGTTCAGGATCAACTCCACGCAGCCATCGGGAAGGATTGAATCAGGTTCTGACTCTGATAACTTCGACTCACTTTCAAGAGTCCAAAAACACTCGATGAAGGGAGCGAGGGAAGGTTGAGGCTGAAATTCGCGGTAACGCATGGTGGTTGCTCTGCGCTGCAGAATAGCTGATCGTTGAAGTCATACAAAGGTGGACCGCAACATCCCATCCGCTTTCATTTTGGAGCGATGCTACAATCCGCACCAAATGGACTGGACGCAGTTTCCCACAATTGACGCCGATCGAATCTCGCTGCGCTGGATTTCCAACCAGGATGTTGATGCTCTATACAACATCTTTTCCAATCCGGAAGTGATGCGTTACTGGAGCACGCCGCCGCTTCCGGATCGCGATGCGGCGGTCGATCTTATGAATGAGATTCAGGAGGGTTTTCGTCAGCAGGCAATGCTGAAATGGGGAATCGCGCGGCGCGCGGACGACGCGCTCATTGGAACCACAACACTCTACAACCTTGACTTCAACAATCGCCGCGCTGAGATGGGCTACGCGCTCGGCCGCGAGCATTGGGGACAGGGCTATATGGCGGAAGCACTGCAAGCCCTCCTCGCGTATTGCTTCGAAGCTCTTGATCTCCGCCGCATTGAAGCCGACGTAGATCCGCGCAACGCGGCATCAATTCAGACTCTTGAACGACTGGGTTTCCAGCGCGAGGGATTCTTGCGCGAGCGTTGGGAAGTTGACGGGGAAATCCAGGACGCGTTGTTCTATGGACTGCTCCGAGAAGAATGGAAGAGACGTGATCCGTGAATTGAGGTGGCAAGTTGATGAAACACAAACCACCGGCAGAGTTAGTTGAATTCCTCAAACCATACGACCGGAAGATTCAAAAACTGGCCCTGGATCTGCGCTCAATCGTTGTCACGGAGTTTGGGCCATGTTACGAAAACATCTACGACGCCTACAGCGCAGTGGCGATGGGTTACGGCTCAAGCCAGCGGCTGAGCGATGGCATCTGCCACATTGCCGTCTATGAACGCGGAGTGAATCTCGGGTTTTTTCAGGGTGCCTCTTTGGCCGATCCTGAAGGGGCGCTGGAAGGGACTGGAAAACGAATTCGTCACCTCTCTCTTAAGACTCAAGCGGACTTAAAGCGCCCTGAGATTCTAGTGTTTCTCAGAAGAGCGTTGGCACTTGCGAGCGAGGATGCGCACAAACTTGGTGAAAATTTCGAGTTAGGCACCGAACCTGGAAGTGTAGTTTCGACAGTCAAGTCGATTTACAAAAAGAAGCGCCGTCCGGTGTGAGAATCCGCTCTTAGAGTTTGGCAAGTGTTTGCAAGACCAAATCGGGATCCGAGAGGTTAGGAAGGAACGCATCGGGTTTGCAATCAAGAAGGTCCCTGGTTTGGTAAAGGCGGCCCGTGCCTACTGCGAGAGCTCGTGCGCCAAAGTGTCGAGCGCAATCGATGTCGTTTGGCGTGTCGCCGATAACGATGAACTGGTGCGGTTCCAGATCCACTCCCAAGTGTTCACGTATGCGCTCGGCCGCAAAGGCCGGAAGGTCACGTCGATCGTGCGACTCATCGCCGAAAGCGCCCGGTAAGTCGAAGAACGCCGAGAGTTCCATCAAATCCATTTTTAAGTAAGCCGCCGGTTCGATATTTCCGGTAAGCAGCGCTGAGCGATAGCGCGGGTGTGCGGCAATGGCTTCTAATGTTTCGCGCACACCGGGCAGAAGCTGAAAAAACTCTGCTCCCTTTGACGTGACGCGTTTCATCTCTTCCATGTAGCGTTCGCGCAGGTGGTCGATTCGATCGAGTATGTGTTGTTGGGTGAATCCCTCCTCGCGAAGGGCTTCGGCGACGATTTGCAGGTCCGTCATGCCAGAGACCTGCATCTCGGCGAGGCGTCCGGAAGTACCAAACACTCCTTCGAGCATTGGGATCGTGTAGTCCTTGAAAGCGCCGGTTCGCGCGGAACGAATCAGAGTCCCGTCGATGTCCCAGAGAAGCACGCGCAACGCGGACGGGGAGACAGGGGGACGCGGAGACGCGGTGACAGGTGACGGGGAGACAGGGGGACGCGGAGACGCGGAATGTTCGGTCGACTCTGGCTGGTTCTTTTCAAGGTCCTTGCTATTCAATCTTGTCTCCCAGTCCCCGCGTCTCCCCATCTCCGCGTCCCTTACTCGATCTCCGCCAGCACATCTCCCGCGTTCACCGTTGCTCCGGGAGTCGCGTTGAGTGAGATGACCACGCCAGCTTTCGGCGCCTTCATTTCGTTTTGCATCTTCATAGCTTCAACCACAACAATGCCGGCGCCTGCTTCTACCTGCGACCCAACTTCCACCATTAGTCGCACAACCTTACCCGGCATGGACGCAACGATGTGAGCTGAACCACGATCGTGCCCGCCGGCACTTTGCACGCCGCGCGACCGCTTGGGATCGATGATCTGGATCGCGTAGTCGGCTCCGCGAACGCTCACAGCGAGAGTGCTTCCTTGCTTACCGCTCGCCTCGACACGACATGCGAAGACCTGGTTGCCGTGCCGGATCAGGTAATCACCTCTTTCCGGATTGCCGGCTTCCATTTCATAAACACGACCGTCGATCTCAGCGGTTACCGCCTTGTCGCTTCGCACGAGTTTGATGTCGTGCTGTTTTCCATTCATGTCCGCTCGGAGTTTGATCATTCGCCAGTGCCTCGAAGTGTCCCTCGTTTGTCGACGACATTGCGCGCTTTTAGAGCCGCGGCACGGCCGGACATTTTCCAGCGGTTCTGTAACTGCTCGCCGCCGTCCCGGTTTAGTGATAATTGTCTTTGCCGGTCTACGTAATGAAGGGCGGCAGCAATTACCGCCATGTCACCTCTCTTTAGATCATCGGGCGGTGCGTCCAGCTTTTGTCGTTCCTGAAATCTCGCTATAAAACCCGTGTCGAGTCTGCCGGCGATGAAGTCGGCATCGCGGACAATCTGTCGAAAGAACGGCAGGGTCGTCTTGATGCCAGCGACATGATACTCATCGAGTGCGCGTCTAAGCCTGTCGATCGCTTCGTCCCTCGTTCGGCCCCATGCCGCAAGTTTTGAGATAAGTGGATCGTAGTGAATCGAGACTTCCGAGTTTGGTCCGACTCCGCTGTCATCGCGTATGCCTGGTCCGTCCGGGCTTTGGAGCGAAGTGATTTTGCCTGGCGAGGGAAAGAAATTGTTCTCGGGATCTTCCGCATAAACGCGGCATTCAACGGCGTGCCCAGTCCAGTGGACATCCTCCTGCCGAAATGAAAGCGGAGCCCCTGCGGCAACATATATCTGCTCCCGCACAAGATCGATTCCGGTCACGAGCTCGGTCACCGGATGCTCGACCTGCAAACGCGTGTTCATCTCCAGGAAATAAAACTCGCGTGTCTGATCGGCGACGAGGAATTCAACGGTGCCGGCCCCCGTGTAGTTAACAGCACGAGCGATCTTCACTGCCGCCTCGCCCATGCGCTCGCGAAGCTGTTCGTCGTTGATCGGGGAAGGGCACTCTTCAATGACTTTTTGGTGACGCCGCTGGATGGAACATTCTCGCTCGCCAAGGTGCACCACATTGCCGGCGTTGTCCGCAAAGATCTGGATCTCAATATGACGTGGACGTTCGACTGCCTTTTCCAGATAGAGCGAGGAATCGCCGAAAGCTCCAGCCGCTTCCGATTTAGCGTTGTCAAACGCCGAACGCAATTCCGCCTGCGAAGAAACCAGCCGCATGCCTTTGCCGCCGCCACCTGCGGAGGCCTTCAACATGATTGGATAACCAAAGCGCGTAGCGGTAACGGTCGCTTCGTCAAACGAGGTTAATGCCTCAACCGTCCCCGGAACTACTTCGACGCCAGCCTCAACTGCAGCACGCCGTGCTGAGGTCTTCGAGCCCATGATTTCCATTGCTTCGGCGCTCGGTCCGATGAACTTAATGCCGGCCGCAACTACCGCGCGGGCAAAGTCGGGATTCTCAGCGAGGAACCCGTAGCCAGGATGAATCGCCTCGGCGTTTGTCTGCTTCGCCGCATCAATGATAGCCGCAGTGTTCAGATAGCTCTGGGACGATGGAGGCGGGCCGATGCAAACAGCCTCATCCGCCAGGCGCACATGGAGGGCTTTGGCGTCGGCCTCTGAATAAACTACGACCGGTGAGATCTTAAGGTCGCGACAGGCACGAATGACTCGCACCGCGATCTCGCCTCTGTTGGCAATTAGGATTTTTTTGAACAAGGTGGTCAGTGGTCAGTGGTCCGTGGTCAGTTCGTTCTTCTTAACTTAGCTTGTGCATTCGGTTAGTTAACAACAAAGAAATGGTAACTGACAAACTCAGGCGCTAACTACGGACAACTGACCACTGACTACGGACAACTGACCACTCTTTCAGACAACCATTGAATTTCCAGGCTGCCTGGGATCGTAACGAATGGTGATGTCGGTTCCGGGGGCGTAACGGCTGGACTCAGTTTTCTGTTCGACACTGAGTTCCTGCGACGACTCATATTCGACGCCGGCAATTACATAGGTGTAGAAGATGTGGGTAATGTTGCGATTGTCATCAACTTTGACGTCGATAACTGCGCCGTCGGCAATGCGGCCGGCTTGAGCAAGACGTGCCAGACGTGAGGTTTCAGTTTCCGGCTTCTTACGAAAAAAGCGGAGGAACGACATGAGTCGTTTTCTTAGGGTCGGGCGCTCGAAGAGGAACGGCGTACGACCGGCAGGCCCTTTGTAATAACACCATCGCGAACCAGGAAATCGTCTTCGGTTCCCATGATCTTGTCTTCACCTGCCATAGGCAATTCGTAGTTCGTGAAGGAAAGACCCTCCTGCGGTGAATCGTCGGTAGCGTTGTTGATAGAAGCGTTCATGATTACCGCGCCGCGCAGTTGCTGTGGTTTCTTGGTCGGCAAGGCGGCAACATCGGCTGTGACTTTGTAGCCGGTGATATCAACGCTCGCCAGTGCCGAGGCAATCGAGCCATCTTTATCTGCGAGCCGGGACAAGTCTTTCAGGTCGGTCGGTAGCGTTCCAAACTGGAGACGATATTCGAGGAGCGCACGATCGATTGCATAGCCCTGGGCATGAAACCCAGCCTCAATGCCGCGCTGGCGTTGGCGCAAACGTTCGGGAACGGTAACGCCGATAAGCAGAGCGATTAGAACGGGAACCATTGCGGCGGCCCACAAACCGGTTCGGGCATAACCAAGGCCGCAGAATTTTCCCGGGGCAGTCAGCATCGAACTGTAGATCCTACGGCCTGCCCAAAGCACGAGAAGGGTGATGGGGATCGCTATCCACTTTAGGCGCCAGGCTGCTGTTTCACCGGCGGCAACGAACGACCACAAACCGAGCGAGACGGGTGCCTTCTGCATGAGGGCCATTATTGTCTGAGTCAGGAACACCAGCACCATCAGAGTTCCGATGACAGCCAGCAGCAAAGAGCGACCGTAGTAGGGAAGTTCGTTTTCCGGTTTGGGCAAAGCCTCGCCAACCGGTTGAGCTCCGCAGGCCTGACAGCCGTTGTTGAGCGAGCCTTCAAAGCGGAAACCGCAGCAGGGACAAATCGTCACAACTTTGGATCTCAAACTCGAGTTAGCGAATTTCAATTCTTGGGTCACCATTTTGGTTCTCAGTTCAGCCGGCCTTGTGTGTCAAAGGCTGTTCGGCTCGACGATCAGAGCCGGATTTAGATGCAGAAATCGGGGCTGTTGCGATTTTTTTTTCGGATTCAGTTGCGGCCTTATTCAGTTCCCGCCACGTGTGATACATGCGGTGCGCGAAAGTCCAGTAAGAACCGATGGCCAAAACCCACAAAACGGCTGGCATTCGGTTGGCAAAAAAGTTGTCTGATCCTGGATGAGTGCTTAAAGCGCCAATAATAAAGAGAACCACTCGCTCCGGGCGCCGCAGGAAGCCAACGTCACATTTGGGAATTAAACTCTCCGCCCGGGCGCTCGCGTAGCTTACCATAACTGAGCCCATTAGTCCGGCTCCCGCCAGAAAAACGTTTAATGTCGAATGAAACACGGTATCGCGGGCATAAAAGACCATCAGACCCACGAAAACCACCATGTCAGACAGACGGTCCAGAGAGGAATCGAGGAATCCTCCAAACCGCGTCACCCGGCCCGACAAGCGCGCGACCTGACCATCCAGCATGTCAAAGAGATTGGCGACGATCAGGACGATGCCGGCCCAGAAGAACTGGCCAAAGCCAAAAAGTAGGCCGCAACCAACATTCAGAGACACGCCGATCAGGGTCAGTACGTTCGGGTTGATATGTCCGGCAGCGAGCCAACGGACCATCGCGTCGATAATTCTTTGCGCTCCGCGACCGATGCCATCCACGAACATTACGAAAAATCTCCTCAGCCTACTTGCTGCAAAACGCTAATTGAGTCCACTCGGGGAGCGGCGGATTTTAGGGAGGATACTAACGGGGTGTCAAGGTTTTGGCGACGGGGAAGCCTCCGGGTGAACGCAGAACCTGCAAACATTATTCAGTCTTGCCTTTTGCTGCTATCTCGTCATGCAGCGTGCTCATCCGCCGAATCTCGAAGTTGCGTGCTCCGGCCGGAGTTCTGACGACCACTTCGTCCCCAGCCTGTTTCCCCATCAAACTGCGGCCGACAGGAGAAGTAGTGGAAATGAAGCCCTGCTGTGGATCGCTTTCCTCGGGCGTCACCAGGCGATAGGTCACTTCTTCGTCGCGCTCGCCGTCGTACAGGATCAGTGTCGAACCATAAGACGCCTTGTCCCGTGGAACCTTGCTCACATCGATCGACGCAATCTCACTGATGCGTTGCCGCAGTTCCATGATTCGCGCCTTGACCATGTTCTGCCGGTCGAGGGCAGCGTGATATTCGGAATTCTCGCGCAGATCACCAAACTCGAGTGCCCGCTTGATCTCTTTGGGCAGATGAACGCGTAACTCGGATTCCAGTTCGTCCAGCTCTCCCTGAAGCTTCTGTTTGATATCGATTGCCAACGAGCCTCCCTATCCTGCGTGAATTTGTTCGACGCCCGTATTCTAGACCAAACGGTGGTGTTGCACCTCATCCGGCGCGCCAAATGAGATGCCGATGTCGCGAGCAGTCGTAATCATCTGTCCGGCCGGCGGGACCGTCTTAACATTTGCGACAGCTTCAGAAATTGGCACTGTAACTACGTCCCCAGCTTGCAAGGCGACCATTACGCCGCGCTCGCCTTCAGCCAATGCCTGGACAGCGCAGGCGCCGTACGTTGTTGCCAGCATGCGATCAAAGGCATTCGGGCGGCCGCCTCTTTGTAAGTGGCCCAACACTACGCACCGCGTTTCCTTGCCGGTTAAGGTTTCCAACTCGGTGCGGCAATACTGGGCAATACCGCCAAGGCGAGGGGCATGTTGATGGTCGCCGCTATCCTGAAAGATCTGGGCCCTACCGGTTTCTTTTGCGCCTTCAGCAGTGACGATGATACTGAAATTAGAACCGCCAGCTTCACGCGCGCGTATCTTCGCCGCAACAGCTTCCATCGAGAACGGAATCTCCGGAATCAGAATGACATCGGCGCCGCCGGCGATACCGGAATGAAGTGCAATCCAACCAGTGTTGCGTCCCATCACTTCCAGAATCATTACGCGATCGTGCGACTCCGCAGTCGTATGCAATCGATCTAAAGCTTCGGTGGCGATATCCAGGGCCGTGACGAAACCG
>Ga0134127_10001968_pt1 | contig 14977 bp, 25 predicted proteins | sample KB31753_FD_96459 | JGI IMG/M metagenome (GOLD analysis project Ga0134127, IMG submission 96459) | Terrestrial soil microbial communities with excess Nitrogen fertilizer from Kellogg Biological Station, Michigan, USA - KB3-175-3 | ecosystem: Environmental > Terrestrial > Soil > Unclassified ...
CCCGCCGATACTGTCACCCTCGCGCGGCCCCGGACTCCCCTGCTAACAACCCGGAGAGAAGCCCCACGCTTTTTGAAATTCCCCGGCTAAAAACAACGTCCAGCAATCCGCCTCGAGCAGCTCTACCCAATGTTTGTCATCGGAGACAAACACGTTGACCTCGCCGGGCCGATACAAGCGCGTCACCAATTGCCCGGCCTGCGTGCAGCGATGTTCCCGGTAGCCGCCGGAGAGAATCAGGCTCAACCCCCAGGCCCACGGATGCGAGTGCACGGCGCCGGCCGGGTCAGACGCGACGAAATGATGGAGATAGATCGCGCCGCGGGCGCCGGGTTCCGTGTGCGCGTCGCCGGCGGCTACGTACCGCTCGAGGTACGGCCGGCCGCCGGCGTAAATCACACGCCGCGACAACAGCGGGGCGATCGTCTCGCAGTACCGACGGGCCGCGCTCTCGTCGAACATCACCGCGCCGGGATAATTCGCACCGCCTCGAGCAGCACGAGCAGCAACACGGGCACCCACAGCGGACACTTCCCCGTCGCGCTCCAGATCGTGCACAGGAAGGCGACGGCCAGGAGCACGACCGACAACGTGAACGTCAAGTTAACCTCCTCTTCGTGCACGGGCTTCAGCCCGCCGCGTGCGCAGGTACAGCGAATACCCGCGGACGGCGAGATCCATCACCTTGAGGCTTCGCGCGACGGCGAAGTAGAAGCCTTCGGAGTAGATAAGCCACTCCTCCGGCGTGTAGCGGTAGCCGTCCGGAGCGATGGCTTTGATGGTGCAGAGCTCATACACCGCTGAGAACAGCATCCCCTTGAGCGTGCGTTTCGGCGTACAGGTAGACCGTGACACCGTGGGCGTTGAGCGAGCTGAGGGTGTCCGGGTCGGAAAAGCGTCCGATCGCAACGAGCTTGGGCTCCGGCGCATCTGGGAACTCCTGGGACAGCAGGATTCGATACGTCAAAATTTGCCCAAGTGCGCTAGGCGTGACGCGGTCTTTGCACTCAATGATCGTCGGGCGTGAACCCGACCACCCTATTACATCGATTCGCTGGCGCGTGACGTTTTCGGTTTGCGCTTGCACACCTGGGAGATGTGTCGGGTCTGGCGGCACGCCGACGCCAACCCGATATTCGAACGTCACCGAATCGAACTCGTCGAGATGGACCTGGAAGTACAAACGAATCAGATCGGACTGTCTAACGGTTTGCTCCGGGTAGCGCGGCATCCTGAGCAGCGTCGGGAAATCCTCCCGCATGAATCGGTAGCCATTTTGAATGCTCACGAGAGCCGGCCTCTCACACCCACGACGCCGGCGCCGGCGACGGACTGCATCCGGCGCATTTTGCCAACCGCTTTCGCGTTCACGATGCCGATCGCGATATCGCCGCACTTGTCGGGTGGCACCCCGCCGCGAAAGAGTTGGAGCGCTTCGGCCTTCACATCGGCTAACCACAGATCGAGCGCGGCGCCAAACTTCAGCGTCTCGTCGTCGCTGCTCACTTTGGCGACTCCGCCGGCGCCTGATTCGCCGCTCTTTCCGCCTCGCGTTTGGCAAGCCACGCGATGTGCACGACATCCGCAGGTTGGTCGTAGTCCGCCACCCACGCGGGACAGCCGAACGTCTCCCGCGTGAATCTGGCGAGTTGTACGGCATCGCCTAGTCGGTTCAGCGAGTAGAAAAACTGCACAGCCGGCCGTCGCCGAGTGGGGACTTTGGCGCAAACAAAGACGGTGTACATCACTTCTGCGACTCCGGTGGCGTCGGCCGTTTGATGAGCTCGTCGGGCCGCCGCGGCACAATTCGGCCGCCAGGCAGCTTCACAAACACCGTCTCGACGACCGTGCTATCGGGCAGTTGGAATGACGACGTTTTCACGGGCTCCGCCAATGACCTCTCCTTCCTCACCGCTCACCGTATCGAACACCCGATCGCCGGGCGCGAATCCGCTCGTCACCATCCGCCCCGCCGGCGATGGCCGGAGCGAGGACACAAACGCGGCGGATTCGCGCCCAGCCCGTGTTTGCCGCAAGCGCTCGAGAATGCGATCGACGTCATCCCGCGGCATTAGGCATCCTTGAACCACGCGCGCGGGCCAGGCGTCGGCGGTTGACGCCGAACGCGCGCGCCCCGCTGCCCCGGCGTGACGATCCAGCAGGCACACCGCGCGTAGCGCTGTTGCAGGTAGCGCGCATGGCCCAGTGCCTCGCCTAGCGTGTAATGGCGCGAGGCGACGGAGATGATTCGCTCGCCGACCTCACGACCAATCGGAAGGGCAAGCCTCATCACGTTAAACCGCGCGCCGTGCTTCACCTCATGTCCCTCCCTTTTCCCGCGTTTTCGTGGCCCACATTTCGGCCCGGAGAAACTCGACGAGTGCGAGACGGGCCAGATCCTCACGCGTGACGCCGAGGCGTTCGGCCGTTTCGACCAGGCGGCCGGCGAGCGCTGGCGTCAGATTCAACACAAGGACGGTCACGGCTCATGCCCCACTGCTGCGGCCGTCGCCGATGGATTGCTTGTCGGTTGGATCTTCCAGGTCGCCGGCGACGCCTCGAGGCACGCGGGGCGAATGTGAAAGCAACCCTCGGCTCTCACGAGCCAGCGTTGATTAATTCCAATCAGCCGGCCACACGCGTAGCAGTGAATCCGCGCGCAGCCCTTATAGCGCCGTCCGTAGTCCGCATGCACCGTGCAGAATTCCGAACCGGGTTCGGCGAGCGCGACGCAATACCGATCGCCGCAGACCACTATTTCGGTACCTGAAATCCAAGGTCAGACGAGCTCGGCGGCTCGGCCTCGCCGTCTCGCTCGAGGATGGCCTGAGCGAGGACGCGCAAGCCGCGATCGGCCACCCCAACCTCACGCATTAACTGGCGCGTCAGAGCGCGGATCTGTTTCTCGCGTTTCAGTTGGCGCGCGAGCGCCCGCCGGGCCGCCTCGCGCTCGACCTCGCGCGCCGAGAGTGGAGGCGGCCCGGCGGGTTTCCTTGGCGTCTTTTTCTTCATGGAGGGACAGCTCCTTGCCGGGTTAGGCGTCGCCGCGGGACGCGGCGAGCATTGGATCGAGCAACGCGAGCTTGCAGTGCGTGTGCACCGCGATGGATTCAGGAATGAACCGCGGGTCGCTCTTTTCGCAGAGGTAACAGCGATGCGGGTCGTACGTCGGGCCGGAGACGATCTGCCCGGCCGGCGCCGGCGGCGGCGAGCTCGGCGGCAGGATACCGAACGTGTTGCGCCACTCCGTTACCCAGCCCGTCACCGCGGCCACGGTCGCCCCGTCTCGAATCGCACATTGCAGGTAGTAAAACCGGTAGTGCGCATCCGGGAGCTTATTGAGCTCGTGCGCGACGCCGATTTTGATGAGGCCGGCCTGCAACGCCTCGAAGACCTTCACGTCACCGCGGAACAGCGACAGCCGGTTGTCGACATAGCTCAATTTCTCGCCGACGAGCACGCAGAGCTTTTCGATATCGCCGGAGCAGCGGTGCTCGAGCAGCTCGTCAAACCAAATGGCTTCGTCGGCCGGATTCAGATCCTCGCGTTTGCTGTTCTCGTGCGCCTGGACGATGGTCAGATCGACGTCTTTCGACGGATAGACCAGACACGGAATTGACACCAGGCCGGCGCGTTCGCACGCAATGCGGCGGCGATGGCCGGCGATCACTTCGTAACGCTCGCCGACGCGCGCGACGGCAATCGGCTGGAGCAGGCCGTTGACGCGGATGCTCGCGACGAGATCATGCATCCGCTCCTCATCCATCGACGAGCGCGACGGCAACGCCGGCTCGTCGATCAGGGCGATCGGTAACTCCCGGAACTCCCGCGTCACCTGGAGCAACGTCATTTCGCACCCACCAACGTCGGCGACGACGCGAGCGGAATACGCACCGTCGACCGCAGATCCCGCTGCGTCGGCCGGCGCACCCAGATCGTTCCGTCCTCTGAGAGCTCGAGCGCGATGGCTTCGCCGCCATACCAGCCCAACGCCGTCAAATACGCACGCGGAATCGACACCTGAATCGAATTGCCGTTCTTGATTAACTTGCGAACTACCACCACGTGTCTACCCTCCCACTCCGACCGATTCAGGGCGCTTGCTGCGTACTGTCAGTGCGAAGTGTGGAGATTGTTACGCACCTTGACGTAACGCGTCTGTTCGGTTACGTTCATTCGCGTAATGGTCGTCTCGCATTACGGCAAACACCGTAACGCCTTTACCGTACGGCGTTTACCTTCGGTAAACACCAGAACGTACGTACGTACAAGGCGCGTGGAAAAGTGGATAACCGGGTGGGCCCGATGCAGGTTAACGACGCCGCATCCATTATCAGACCCTCCCGAAATCATTAGACCGGAAGGGGTTTCTCGTGTCAAGCCCTAATCGGCCGATCCCGTAAGCGATCGGCGAAGTGTCTGTGGAAATCCCTGTGGACGCTCGGCTTAATGCTTCACGGGGCCGCGTAGTCTTGAGGCTGTTCGGAAAGCCTGGGGCCGCTTTCCACAGTCTATCCACACCTTTTCAACAGTGCCCTGTGGAGAACTCCGTAAATGCGCATCATCACACGGCTTTTGGTGCTTTTGGTTGTCTCCATCCTCACGGCTGGGCCGGTGCTGGCGGGGCCGATGCGGGTGTCTGGCGGCCCCGCTGTCGGCGCTCAGGCGCCGGCTCACTCCACGGCCCGGACGCTGCTCGAGCTCGTCGCCTATGGCGCCGCGGTGTTCGGCGCGATCCAGATGCGCGATTTGGGCACGCTCGCGACCAAATTCGTGCAACGCGCCGGCGCGGCGTCCGGCGACTACAAAACCGGCGTCGAAGGCGCCGGCGCGGCCTGGGAACAAGGCGCGACGAATGGCGAGGCGAACTACGAGCAAGGCGTGCAGGCCGCTATCTCGCGCAAGGCCTTCGGCAAGGGGATTCGTGGCGCCGGCCAAGGCAAATACGTGAAGAACGCGTCGGGCCTCGGGCCGGGCCGCTATACCACCGGCGTGGCCAACGCCAAGGACGCCTGGGCGCAAGGGTTCGCGCCCGTGGCGCAAGTCATCCAGGGGCTCACGCTCCCGCCGAAGGGACCGAAACGCAGCCCGCAGAACATGGCGCGCGCGAACATGGTTGCCACGGCGCTCGGCGCGTGGCGTGAAGGCAAGTAATCGTGGTGTCCTGAATCACCATCTTTTGAGGAGTTAAGACACCATGCGAAATCCGTTTCTGCCGGTACATGTTCTTTTGGCGCAATCGCCGGGCGGTAAATTGCACGGCGCGGCGATGGAGCTCCTGACGGGCTTTGTCACGGCGCCGTCGACCACGCAAACGGCGCTGACGATGGCCTCGGGCAACTCGCTCACGATTCGCAACGCGGCGCCGGACTCGCCCGTGCAGCTCATTACCGCCTGGGTCGATTGTCAGATTCGCGGTTTGCTCCGCATTCGCTCGCCGAAGATGCACGACAACGTCCAAGGCATCCGGCTCGGCACGAACGCGACGGAAGTGCAGCCGCTGCTCGATATGACGCTCCGGCAGCGGCTCTATCCGCAGGACACCTTGACGGTCGACCTGTCGGGCTCCGTCACCGGCGGCGATATCGAGACGGCGTGCTTGCTGGTCTACTACCCGGATCTGCCCGGCCAGTCGGCGCGGCTCGTGACGCCCGAATCACTGAAGGGTCGGATTCGCAATCTCGTCACCGTCGAGAATTCAATCGCCACGGGCACCGCCGGTGGGTACTCCGGGGAAGAAGCGCTCAACGCCGATTTCGACGTCCTGAAAGCCAACGTCGATTACGCGCTCCTCGGCTACCTGTTGTCACCCGTCGCCGGTCAGACCGACGGCGAGTGTGCGGCCGTGCGCTGGCGCGGCGCCGACACGGGCAACCTCGGCATCGGCGGGCCTGGCAGCGACACCGACAAGCACCTCACGGAGCGCTGGTTCGTGCATCTGAGCGAGCGGACGGGCCTGCCCTGTATTCCCGTCTTCAACATGTCGAACAAGGCCGGTATCTTGGTCGACGCGGCGCAAGACGAAAACGGGCTCGACGTGCTCGTGCACAGCATCTTCGCCGAACTCGGCAACTAGGGTCGCAGAACTCGGTTCGCAGGAGAGACACGCTATGGCTACAGTGACATGCCCGCAGTGCGGCGGGCCGATGCTCCCGCAAGGCGCCGCGTCCGCGGAGCTCGTCGGGCGCTCGAGCTCGACGAGTGGCGTCAATACCGCCTCGGCGGCCAAGCACGCCGACGACATTCGGCGGAAGGTCGACGAATTCGGCCTCATCCACAAATGCGCGTCGTGCGGCTACGCGATGCGCGCGAAGGCCGGCGCCGCGGCGCCGGCGGCTGACGCGTCCAAGGCTCCCCCGCCGGCGGCGACGGGCACCGACCAAGGCGGCCATGCGCACGCGTGAACTGATCGTTGGCCTGGCGCTGCTCGTGGCCCTGGCGTTCACGCCGGGCCACGTGGCGGCGCAAGGATTCTCACAAGTCGGCTTTGTCACGTTCACGACCGACGTGGTCATCACGACCACGACGGAAAAGGACGTGGTGTACAGCGGACCCGTGACGGTGCCTCGCCAGACGGCCAACGTGTGCATCATGGCTTGGGCACAGGTCACGACCGCGGCGAGCACCACCACCATCACGCCGCGGATTCGGCGCGGCACGGGCATCGCCGGGACGCTCGTCGGCGAAGCGAACCCAGAGAACGTCAAGGCCGCGGCCGGGTCGACGGAATTCGTGTACGAGCTCGCGTGTGAGGACCGGGCCGACGTGGCGACGGTGGACTATTCGTTTACCGTCCAAACCGCCGCGGCCGGCGCCAACGGCGCGGCGCTGCAAGGCGGCATCGTCGTGTTCGTGCGGTAGACACCGCATGGCCGGGCTGGGCGAGCAGGCCTATTTCCCGCAGCCGTTCCTCGAGGCCAAAACCGGCGTCGTTGTCGCGCCGTTTCAGTTCGGGCTCGCTGGAGACGATTCGCTGCGCGTCCTCTCCGTGAATTCGTACGAGCAAGCGCGGCTCACCATCAAGGGCCGGCGGTTAACGGCCGAGGGCGAGATTGTGCCGTTTGCGTTTTCGCACACGCCGTACACGGATCGGACCGTCAAGACGGAAGTCTTCAATCTCGGCCGCGGCGCGCTGCTCAATGTGGCCGTCTTTGGCGACCAAAGCCCGTACAACTATGGAGTCACCTTTGTGTGTCTCCAGATCGTGCGCGGGTTCCAGGGTCCGATCGAAGTCGTCGGCATCTTGGTCCAGGGCTACGTGACTGTGGCGCAAGGGCTCGGCTGGCCGGGCTCGCCCATCCTACAGTCGTTCGATGGTCCAGGGCTGTGGCGCAGTGTCTTTGGGACCACGCCCGCGCTCGGCGCTGAAATCGTCGAGACGGTCCCGGTCAACGCGCGCTGGCATCTCCAGAGCTTTCGCGCCACGCTCACCACCGGCCCCATCGTCGCTAATCGGCAAGTGGATTTTCTCTTCGATGATGGCACGCCGGCCGGCTGGCGCGTCCCGCTCGTCACGAATCTCATCGCGAGCACGGCCTGGCGCTTCTATCTGTCTGTCGGCATCGCGGACCAATTCGGCGGCGCCAACAACGTCGTGTACGGCACGCTGCCCGACCATCTCATCATGCCGCCGGCGTGGTTTATCCGATCGTCGACGAGCAACATGCAAGTCGGTGACGTCTGGTCGGCGATCCGCTACACGCTGCGCGAATGGCTGATGGTGCCCTAATGGTGACGACTCCCGAAACCGCCGAAAAACGGATCGCGCTCTTCGCCCCGAACTCGTGGGCGTTCGACATGGCCGACGCGCTCCGCGTCACGTCCTTCAACGGCGCGGCCGGCGTGACGCTCGTGCTCGAGGGCCGTTTTCTCACGTGCGACGGCGAGATCCAAGTGTTCCGCTTTCAGCACACGCCGAACACCGATCGCTCGGCGGCCAGCCAAACCTTTGCGATGGGCGACGGCTGGCTGATGAATCTGCAAGTACGCGCGCTCGCCGGCACGCCGCGGCGCGGCCAGTGCTTCGTGCTGGTCGAAGTCGTGCGCGGGCTGACGAGCACGCAAGAACCGCTCGGCACGCTGCTCCAGGGCTACGCGTCGGCGACGTCCCGCCTCGCGTGGCCCGGCTCGCTCATCATGGCGAGCGCGGACGGCGCCGGCGCGCTGCGCTCGCTGACGGGCACGGACCCGGCCGCCAACGTCGAAATCAGCGAGACGGTCCCGACCAACGCGCGTTGGCGACTGCTGGCGCTCATCGCGACGCTCGTGACGGATGCGAACGTGGCGAACCGCGATGCGGCGCTCACGATCGACGATGGGACCACGGTCGTCGGCCGATTCCCGTCCGGGCAGAACATCCCCGCGTCCCTCACGACGCGCTACGTCTGGACGTCGGGCGGCAGTCGCTTCGCCATTGCCAGCGATCGGACCGTCGTCACGCCGATCCCGGATATTTGGCTCGCCGATGGGTTCCGGCTCAAGACCGTCACGACCGCGCTCCAGGCGACGGATAACTGGACCGCGCCGCAGCTCTTTATCGAGGAGCTCATCGAGGACTAGCCATGCGTCTGGAATGCTTGACCTGTCACGGCACGTACGACGACATCCTCCCGGACGGCATGCGGTATTTTCACGTCTGCCCGCCGCTGTCGGAACCGGAGCTCGCGAAGGCCGTCGAGGACGGCCGCGTGACGCTCGAGCGCGACGAAACCCTCAAGCAAGCACTCGAGGCCCGCATTTACGAACGGTCGCTCAAACGCGACGAGCGCGCCGTACAGCGGACACATCCGGACCTCCCGCCGCAGATCGTCAGCGCCGGCCGTGGCGTGCGCGTCGTGCCGCCGGTGCCCAGCGATGCGCATGTGATTGTGGTCCCGGATTGAGATGACGCCGTTCGATCCGATCGCGCTGCTCGCGATGCTCCAGGCGTTCTATCCAATCGTCGGGCCGGCGGCGCTCGCGCGGGCGCGCACGGAACGGCCAGACTATTTCAGCGCCGGCCAAATCATCGGCACGAGTGGCGACAAAATCCGACTGGCGGACGGCCGGATTTTCGACCTCATCTTCGACACGAACGGTCCCAACACGCGTTGGCAGGCCATTGAAGTCGGGACGGGTCCGGGCGCCGACATTGACGATCCGTTCGCGCTCGAGGCCGGGCCGATCGTGCCGATCGACCTCTCGGCGTTTGTGCCGCCGGCGGCCCGACCACCCGTGTTCGTGCCGCTCGTCGCCGGCGCGTTCGGCGAGCTCGGCGCGGCCGACGTCATTCTGGGCAACGCCGCGTCCGACGTCGCGCACAACAGCGACAAGGGGCCGCTCCTGGACGACTGGGCGCGGCTGATGGACCCCGCGATCGAACGGCTCGCCGCGGAAGGGTTTGCCCTGGACGCCGCGGACCCCACCGCGGAACTGATCGTGCTCGCCGGGCAATCGAGCGCGGCCGATGTCAACGGCGCCGAATTCGGAGAAGCACCCCCGCCGGAAATCTAACGGAGGTTTGTATGGTCGATCTGTCCGTCGAACTCACCGACGTCCGGGACTACACCGTGCCGCAACGCGACGGCACTTTCCTCACGCAGAAACGCGTCACGTTCTACATAGGCAAATTTGGCCCGTTTCACGAATACTTTCCCGTCGATGCGTTCAATGAGCTCGCCTTCCGGCAGCGCGCCGACGCCCTGAAACAGCAGCTCGAGGCGATACACCGATGAGCGCACGGCCGCGGCCGGCTCCGCCGGGCTGGTTCATCGCGCTCGTCGCGTTCGGACTCTGGTACGTGCAGCGCGCCATGCTGCCGGCAGACCTCCTGCTGCCGCCGGCGCCGTCGCTCGCCTTCTTCGGCTGGCTCGTCCCGCTCGCGTCCGCGATTTACGCCGGCCTGAAGGCCGTCGGTGAGCTCAGTCTGTTTCTCCTGCTCAGCATGATCCGCGGGCTGTGGGCCGCCTTCGGGAACATCTACAACGCGGCCGTCGATATCGGCAAGGGCGTGCTGCGTGGCTTTGGCGTCGCCTGGAATTTCATCAAGAAGCTGTACACCGACCTGTTGCAGCCCGGGTGGACGAAGTTTTGGCAATGGATTGACCGGGCGCGGCACTGGCTCGAGGACTTCTTTAAGCCCATCATCGAATTCGTCCGGCGCATCCGGGAGGAGATTCTCAAGTTCTATGACAAGTGGGTCCGGCCGGTCATCGACACGATCGAGGTGTTCCGGAAGGCTCTGTCGGTCTTCAAGGCGCTCGGGTTCGAATGGGCCAAGAAACTCGACGACGCCCTGGCGCGTGTCGAGGAGACGATTAACGCGCCATTCCTGTTCGCGCTCCAGAAGCTGAACGAAGTCATCAACGTGATCGACCGGATTGTGACGGCGGACGGGCTGTTCCAACGGCTGGCGCTCATCCGGTCGCTGGAGCGCGACATGCGGTTCGTGCGCAATTCGTGGCATCAGGCACTCACAAAACCGTTCACGGCAGACGAAATCGACGCACGCAAAAAGGCGGGCCGACAACAGGACGTTGTCAAAGCCACGGACAAGGCTGCGCAGTACTACGAGACGCGGAGCGGGCCGAACGCGCCGCTTATCGAGGAACTAACGGCAATGCTTGCGCCTTTGTATGCCCGTCGCTGATGGCGTTTCGAATCATTTCCAGCTGTTGAATTATCTCGGCGTTGTTGGTCTCCAAATGACGCTCAAACAGCACGTACCAGAAAATCGGAAAAGCAGCCGCGATAAAGAACGGCCATAGAAGCCACAACAACAGGGCCATCTTCCACATCATTGCCACGAACACGATGATGAGACCGAGCGAGCACTGCGCAAATGTCCTCATTCCAACCACCTCAGCGCTGAGGATAGCCTGAATGGCGGACCCGCAACCACCACCGGCCGACGAGGGCATAAACTACCGCGAAATCGCGCGGCAAATTGTCCTCACAGTGCTGGAGGATTTTCCAGCCGGCCAAATCGCGCAATGGCTCAGCGGCACGAGGGTGCAGAGCGACCACAACGCGATAGCGGCAGGGTTGAATCTCGCCTCGAAAGTGGCTGTTCGGTTCGCTGAGGCAATTGCTCAGGGCGAAGCAGACTCCGATCCCGCGTTCGGCCGCCTCGCCGCTATGGCCGTCAGTGACCTACTCGGCGTCAACGTAAATGCGTCGAATTGGTCTGGACGCGGCAAGCGTAGTCAGCGCACGCCGGACATGGCCCAAATCACGAGCGCGCTCCTTGGCGTGTTCGGTGGCGGCCAGGAGGCCCTAACGCCGTCGACGGCGCCGGCTCAGAAGTTCATGGGCACGATGCTGAGCTTTGCGATGGAGGGCTGGCTCGAGGGCTGGATCTTCGAAATGCTCAGCTCCGTCGTGCCGGGCATCGATGATATCGAAACGTTCGCGGAGCTCGACGACATTCTGGCTGAAGTGATGGGGTTCGGCCGGCTCAGTCGCCGCGTGCTCTCCCCGCTCGTCGACGCAACGATCGTGACGCCGATGGAGTGGCACGTCAATAAGACGTACCGCCCGAGACTGCTCACGCCGGGCGACGTCACGCGGCAAGTGCGCGCCGGCCTCTGGTCGAAGGAGCGCGGAGATGAGGAGCTTGCGCGGCAAGGCTGGAGTGACGACCGAATCGCGGCGTTTTACAACTCCGACCGCAAGTACCTCAGCGTCGATGACGTCCTGTTTCTCGTCCGCGAAGGCGGCTGGTCGCTCGCCGACGCGACGGCCTACCTCCGTGAGCAAGGCCACGACGCCGGCACGGCGGAATGGACCATCACCGCGGCGCTGACGAAACGCATCGCCGCGTTCCGCGACGACTCGCTGGCGGCCATCAAGAGCGCGTACGCGAATCGCGGCATTTCCGACAGCGAATTTCGGACGCTGCTCCAGGCCGTCGTGTACGACCCAGAGGAGCGGAACGCGCTGGAAACCGCGATGCGCACGGCGCGCGAGCTCAACGTCAAAGGCCTCTCGCCGGGCGAAGCGAAGGCGTGCGTGAAGGCCGGCATTCTCGCCATGACCGACTATCGCGCCGCGCTCCGGCAGGACGGGTACACCGAAGACGCCGTGCTCGCGCTCGAGCTCCTGCTTCGGACGGAGATCGACGAGCGCTCCGACCTCGAGGCCGATCGCGCCGCGGCGCTCGCCGATCGGGCCGCCGAAAAGGCCGCGCGTGCGCGGGCCGCGGCCGAACGGAAGGTCGAAATCGAGGCAGACCGCGCGCTGCATCGGCGCGGCTCGCTCGCCGACTTGGAACGCGCCGTCGTCCGCGGCCTGGTGCCGATGGCCCGGTACGCCGAAGTCTTGCAGCCGGAGTACGACGGCGACACAATCGAGATTCTCGTCGGGCTCGTCGAGGCCGATCGGCTCGCCTACGTGGCGCAGCTCGATCGGGCCGCCGAAGCCCGCAAACGCGCCGGCGTGCGCAACATCGACGTCGGCGCGCTCGAGCAAGCTACGTTAACCCACGTCATCAGCCCGGCGGATTTCCGGCAGCGGCTCGAGCAGCTCGGGTTCCCCGCCGGCGACGCGGACCTGCTCACGGCCACGCTGAACGCGCGCATGGCGGATACGGCCGCGGCCGTTACGAAACGAGCAGAGGCGGAGGCCGCGGCGAAACGCCGATCGATCGACCTGGGGCGGTACGAACGGCTCGTCGTCCGCGGCGCACGGTCGCTTCCCGAATACCGCGCGCTGCTCGCGTCGCTCGGGTTCGACGACGGCAGCCAGGCCGGCATGGTCGAACTGCTCGCCGGCGAAATCGCCGACGCTGCCGCGGCGCGCAAGGTCCGGGCCGACGCCGCAGCCGCGGCGCTCGTGAAGGACGTCACCCTCGAGCAGATGCGCCGGGCCGTCATTCTCGGGACCAAGACGCCGGCGGAGTACGAGCAGTACCTGCTCACGAACAAGTTCACGACCGATGCGCAGCTCGTGCTCATGGCGGAGCTCCGTGCGGACGTGGCCGACGCCGCAGACGCGCGGCAACGGCGCCTGGACGCGGAGGCGGAGTCGGACAGGGCAACGTTGCCGCTCGCCACGGTCGCACGCGCCGCGCGTCTCGGTCTGATCCTGCCCGGCGTCTATCAGCGGCGCCTCGAGGCGGACCACTTCAGCCCGGAGGACGTCGAGATCGACATGACGCTGTTGACGTTCGAAATCGCGGAGCTCGTCGCCGCGCGCGCGAAGCGCGACGCGCCTCCGCCGATCCCGGACCCGAAAGGCGTGTCACTCGGCGATCTGGAGCATGCCGTCAAGCTGGGGCTGCGATCGGTCGACGACTATCAGGCGCGCGCGTTCGCGCTCGGCTACAGCCAGGAGGCCGTGCAGACGCTCGTCGCCGTGCTGCGTGCGGAAGTGCAAACCCTCGCCGACGCGCAGGCGCTCCGCGATGCGCCGGCGCCGGCGCCGGAACCGCGGAGTCTCACGCTCGGCGAGCTCGCGCGGGCCGTCAAGTCTGGGCTGCGCTCGATGGACGACTACCAGGCGCGCGCGCGCGAGCTCGGTTACAGCCAGGAGGCCGTGCAAACGCTCGTGGCGCAGCTCGTCGCCGACATGCAGGTACCGCCGGACGTCATCCCTCCGCCGGAACCTCCGCCGGCGCCGCGGACGCGCGATATTTCCGTCTCGCAGCTCGAGGCGTCGGTGAAGGCCGGGCTCATCACGCTCGAGACGTACGTCCGGGAACTCCGCGCGCTGGGCTATAGCGAGGACGTCGCCGCGCTGCTCGCCGCGCTGCTCGAGAGTAAACTGCAGGCCGCGGAAGAAACGTAAATGGCATTCTGGGCGTTCGACATCACGGTGAATCCGGAGGGCGCGTCGGTCCTCCTCGCGCTGATCGTGCTCCTACAGAACATCTACCAATCGAAACAGCTCCATAACGTGCACAAGGTCGTGAACAGCAATTTCGATGAGGCGAAGAAGGCGCGGGCCGCGGCCGAATCCGCGCTCAAAACCTCGCAGGATTTGTGCGTGCATTTGCAGCAGCAGCTTGACGCCGCGCTGGGCGTCGTCGCGAAGCCGCCGGTGGGCGTCGGGCCCGGCGCGATCCCTCCTCAGTCGAAGGCCTGAAGCGCGTTCCCGCGCGATTCGACGAACCGCCAACCGTGACAGTTCAGGTCCCGGCAGAAGCACGGGACGGCGACGAACGGCGGCCGGACGAGCACGCGGATGTAATGCGCCGTGCAGAACTGCTCGAATTCCTCCCGCGTCAACACGTGCCGCGGCCGCGGGTGAATCGTGCGATTCGCGCGCGTGCTCATCCACGCCTCCGCCGGCGAGCGCGCTGCATCGCGATCTTTCGCTCGTGTGCGCACGTCCCCACGTGCACTTTCCGATCGTTGGGCTCCAGCTCCCGGCCACAGATGAGGCAGTGTCGCCCCACCGCGCGATCGGACGAGCTCGCCTGAAGCATTCGGGCCGCCGGCGCCGGCACGTCCACGATCTGGGCAATTTCGTCCATCAGTGGGTCGCTAGGAGGCAATATGAGCTCGTAATGCTTCATGGGGGGCCACTACCCTACGACCCGCACGTGCCGTCCCTGTCCTGAAGGCGGCCGTGGCGTAAATCGGCCTATCGTGGAGCGGACCCCTAACCAGTCCGGCACGGCTCCGGCCGCCACAACCGCCCGCTCGAGCTTGGCGATCGCTTCGACCTGGCCGGCGCCTGGAACGCGGCTCGCGCTCGCGATGAGAAATACCGCTTCGATGTGAATCCGACGGAACACGTACGAGCCGGGCAGCGCGATATCGGCGTGGTCGTGATGGGCATCGCAAAAGTACGCCGGCACCTGGGCCGCGGAATTCGGACGCAGCCACGTGGCGAGCTCGCCGCAGATGTCGAGTGGAGAGGCGCCGACTGGCGCGTGACAACGCATCGGCACGGCAACCGAGAATTGCGGAACGTTCAGCTCCGGCACGATCCCTCCGGAAAATCACGAAGTTTCTTCGACGCGACGTGAAGCGCGCGCGTGAAACGCATCAGCGAG
>Ga0134127_10001970_pt1 | contig 14970 bp, 14 predicted proteins | sample KB31753_FD_96459 | JGI IMG/M metagenome (GOLD analysis project Ga0134127, IMG submission 96459) | Terrestrial soil microbial communities with excess Nitrogen fertilizer from Kellogg Biological Station, Michigan, USA - KB3-175-3 | ecosystem: Environmental > Terrestrial > Soil > Unclassified ...
CCACGAGGTGAGCGGCGATGCGACGTCCGGAGCGGGCCCGCTCAGCGACGCCGACATCACCGCCAACATCTTCGGCCGCGCCGACGTGCGTCCGTGCGGCGTCGCCTACGCGTGCTGACCTCGAGTTGCGTCAGTTCGCGAAGCAGTAGAAGTAGCCGTTCCCGCCCGTCGCGATGAGATTCTGCTGCGAGCAGCCTCTCGAACTGTGCGCGGCGTTCCATGAGGTCGGCGCCGCACCGCCTCCCTGCTTGTTGTGATGGCCGACCATCGCCCCGCCGGTCGTCGCGGCGCTGGTCCAGTTGCCGCATGGGGCATCGCCGGTCTGCAAGGTTCCGTCCGCCTGCGAGCCGGTGAGCATGTCGTGCTGGTTACCCTGGACAGGCGTGCCTTTCTCGGTCAGCGATGTTTCGCCGCCGAGATTGTTGGCATCGGAATGAAGATCAGCCACCGACTTGGCGACCACCACACCCTTTGCATTCATCCACGGCCCGTTGCCGATGCGATCGCGCGCGTTCACCGCCGGCTGCCCGGCCGCGGCGGCGGCGCTCAAATACGCACGCCACGTACGGTTCCCAGCTCCGGCGGCCGCTGCGAGTGTTTGACATTGTTTATCGGCGCCGGCGAGTCCACCGAGATTCGCGCCGTTGCCAGGTCCCGCGCTCGTGATGAAAAAACTCATCTGATTCTGCTGCGCAGAGACGCCGAGGGATGCGACGGCCGCGAACACTGCCATCCCGATTGCGCCTGAAACCCACTTCGTCATGAGAAGCTCTCCTATTGGAATCGCCGGCGATCATAGCGCGCCGCGAAGCCGAGGGTGCCGACCAGCGGCAACTCCAGCGCACCGTCGTTTGGATCCACGCCGAACGTCAGGCCGAGCAGGTTCAGCTCCATGCCTTCTTCGATGCCGACGAGGAGCCCGAGCACACCGAACAAGTTGACTTGTCCACCCGTACCGCTTGGCGAGCGCGCGAACACGCGGGTGCCGAGATAGTCCTTGCCGACAGCATGCGCCGGGAGATCGACGCGGAGCTCTGGCACGTGTCGCAGCACGTATGCCGTGAACGTGTTGGAGTTGGGCCCTGGCCAGATGCGGTAGGTGTCGTCGTAGGGGTACGCCGCGACCGCGCGCTCGATGCGCTCGATGAGCGGGTCCACGCCGGGGCCGCGAACGTCGGCCAGAAGATCGGGCGCGCTGCCGAACCACCGGCCGTCCGGGGCGCGCTGGCTGATTGTGACCGCGCGGCCGCCGCGACGAACGCGAAAGCCTGTCACTTCGTACACGGTGAACGCTGAAGCGTTGGCCGGCTTCGCCGCAATCCACGTATGTACGCCGAAGTAGCCGCGCCATCGGACAGCTCGCGCCGCATACACTTGCACCACCGCGTCTCGAGTGACCGCGGGATCCGGCGCCAGTCCGACCGGCGCGCGGCTGGCGCTTCGCCAGTTGCCGATCGAGTCGGAATCACGATCGGCGTGGGCGAGTCCCACCAGGAGCAGCGGCAGGAGCGGCAGCAGCCACTTCACGCGTCGGAGCATGCTTCACGATATGCCGTGACGGGTGGGACGACAAGTCGTCGGCGCGGACTGAAGCCCACGATGCGCGACGCGCTAGTCCTCCGGCACGGCGGCGGGAACACGTCGCGTGGGAACGAGCGAGTTCAACCACTCACGCACCTTCCCACGGCAGGGAGGAAGTGGATCGCACGCCAGCAGATACAGCATCACCGTCGTCAGCACCGTGAGCCCGTGCGCAACGACGAAACTGCTCACTCCGAGATTGAGAGTCGCGAGCACTTGTGGATATCGATAGACGAAGAGGACCGGGAAGAAAAGCATCAGCGAGAACGTGAGGAACGCGACCCGCAGCAGCGCGTCACGCACGCGCCTGGGATTCCGGAGTCCTCGCGACACGCGGCGATATTCGTTGTTTTCGTAGGTCTCTACCGGCACCTTGAACAGTGTCTGCGTAAGCAGGTAAAAGAGGCCGCCGCAGAATGCCGCCAGCGCAATCCGGAACGGCCGGCCGCCAATCCAAAAATGCATTCCGGCCCAGACAAAAAACACGACGATGCTGAAGTTGGTCAATTGGAAGGCCAACCACACGTTGGTCCGGCCAGTGAGCACCTGAAACCGGCGGCACAGCCACTCCGTGAGATCCAGAAGGGCCGAATCGACGTGAAGCATCCTTCAGTGCACGAGTGCGTGCGCGAGAGCGCTCACGGCGGCGTGGCAATTCGTGCGAAGAGACGGAGCCGCACGTGGTGTATAACGCTGCCAATTCGAACCGCCAGAACGGAACTCCCGGCGCTAAGAAAGGTGGGCTAATCCCATGGTTTGGTTGAACAGAGTGTACATGGCCGTGGCAGTCACCGCCGCACTTGCTGTCCTTGCAGCGCCGGCTTCGGCCCAGACGCAGGTTACCTACTCGCTCGCAGGCGTGGAAACGGCCGCCACGTCCACTCAAGGCACTTTCGTTGGCGTGGCCATCAGTCCCGACGACTTCGGCAGGTGGGCGGCTGTAGTTCTTCACGATCCATTGGACGATGCCGTGCCAATCACCGGCGGTACCTTTGCTATCGATGGTCAGCTGCGCAATCTGGAAGGCTTGATCCTGGACGGCGAAATCGTACGCCGGGGCGGTTCCTGCCGCAGGGAGACGTTCAACGTGACCGGCCACGTGGTTCTGTTCCAGGACGGCATCCCGACCGACGACTTCGGAGACTTTGAGGTGACGCTGACACACTATGGACAGCGCGTACCTGGTCGCGGTTGCGTCACGTTCTTCGCGACCGTCGAAGGTCTGATTACGTTCACATTGACGATCTAGGCGCGTAGTCGCGCCCGATGATGCGGAAAGCCGATTTCGCCCGTGTGCGCAAGGTGGGCCTGAAGATCCCTGGACTCGAAGAGGGAAAGGCCTGGAATGGTCCCTGTCTGAAAGCGAGCAAGAAGATCGCCGCATGCATGGCGACGCACAAATCCGCCGAGCCCGGTACCTTGGTGGTCGTCGTCGGGCAGGATGTTCGCGACGAGTTGATCGAAGGGGATCCCGAGGTCTATTACGTCAAGGACCACTACGTCCCATGGCCGACGGTGCTCGTCCGGCTCGAATTGATTGACGACGTAGTGCTGCGCGACCTGCTGATGATGGCGGCGCGCTACCGTCGCGACGATACTGCAAAGCCCGCAAGAACGCGCAGGCAGTAGCTTCGCGCTTGCCCGCTGCCTCGTTACTACGTCGCTCTGTATATGACCCCTTCCCGCTCGAAATTGATCAGAACGGCGCTTGGACGCGGATTGCGCAAGCGTTGCCCGCACTGCGGCGAAGGGCCACTCTTTTCCGGGTGGTCCCAGTTTGAACGCTGTTCGATCTGCGGCCTGGTCTTCACACGCAATCCCGGCGACACCTGGGCCTTCACCATCGTCGGTGATCGGCTGCCCATCGGCGTAATTGTCGTCTTGATCTATTTCGGCGTGGTCCGTTCACATCCGGCGTTGGGCCTGACGATGATCGTTGTGATGTTGGCGTTGCTTGTCTGGACGGCCCCCAACCGCTGGGGCGCAAGCATCGCGCTGCATTACTTGTCGCGAGTGTTCTGGCCCGATCCGGCGGATCCGATCCCACCGCCCCCTGCGATCAGATGTACGAAAACATCGGGGGGAACGCGATGACGACGAACGTGGCCCACGCCGAGTAGACCGGCAGGTACGACGTCTGCCAACGTTCCAGCGCGCCAATCGAGGCGCGGCCTGTCAGAAAACGGGCGTACACGACGGCGGACCACGCGAGGTTCACGAACAGGATGATGTTCTCGCCGAGCGCCGCGACGCGATTCGGTGTGAAGCCGAACTCGGAAATGCGCGCCGCGATGGCAGCAAGCGCAAGCGTGTCGACGAGCAGCGCGCTGACGATGAGCAGCAGCTGCAGACGGTCGAAAAGGTTGGGCTGCGCATTCAGGTCGCGCGCCGAGGCTGCATAGAGTACGAGACCGACGACGAGGACGAGCAGCAGATCAAATGCAATAAGCACGTTCCGCTGGACGTCGATGGGTTTCCCAGTCCACGCCATCGTCGCGAGGAACGCGAGCAGCAGCAGAGTGAAAAACGGCGTGAAGACACGTGTGAGTACGGGCGCCATGTTCTCGATCACGCTTTGCTTGGCTTCGACCAGCCAGGAACCTACCAGCAGCGCACCGGCGATGCCGCACGGCAGCAGCCACTTCTCGACGAGCGGCTCGGCGTCAATGCCGATCGCATTGAACATCAGCATCGTGAACATGATGAACACGCCGCCGCCTAGCGCGAGCAGGACGTAGTAGATGAACAACTCGCCGGAGAAGCGGACGAAGTCCATGCGCCTGTTGCCGCGGAACCATTGCCCGGCGGCGTAGCTCACGCCGACGACGAGCCAAAGCGCGATGGGCAGGTGCAATGCAGTCAGCATGGCGGTATTGCTGCGCAAACCGGCAAACGGGTAGATGTTGGCGAAGATGGCGCCGACCGCAAATGGCAGGACGAGCAGCAGCGTGCGGATGACACCAAGTCCGCGCTTCCAGGCAAAATAGCCAACCAGAGGCGGCAGGATCAGCAGGCTGACATTGCGAGGGTAGAAGGTCGACGGCTCGTTGAACTCGTGTCCGAACAGTGCGGGCGCCTTCATCGAGAGGGCAGCGGCTACCGCGAGCCCGAGCGCAACAAACGCGTCGGAGCGCAGCGTGGCCTGCGCCGTGGCATCGTCGACATCGCCGATCACCAATTGCTTCCACAGCCGTTCGGAGTGCTCGCGAGCAAACTCGCGCGACAACTCATCAAGGCTTCCCATGCGCTTGACCGCGACGAGAAACGCCTCGTCGCCGGCAAGGCCGGCATCGCTCAGCAACGTCACCTGGCTTCGCAGATGGTCCTCGAGCTCCTCGATGTCGCCGCTCTCGATCGCGCGGCGGCGCCGGAGGAACTGGCGCCATTGCGCAATCTGCTCCTCCATCGGCGCTGGGACGGGTGTAGCGCTCATGCGGGTTGTGCCTTCATCCAGATGCCGCGCAGCGTCTCATCGACCACCTGCCACTGCCGCCGCTGCGCCGCGAGCTGGGCGCGTCCGTCCTTTGTGATCCGGTAGTACTTGCGCCGGCGGCCGTTCTCCGCCGTTCCCCACTTGGCGGCGACGAGTCGCTGCCGTTCGAGCCGATGCAGCACCGGGTAGAGCATCCCGTCGGTCCACTTCAGATGGCCGCTCGACAGCTCCGCCACGCGCTTGAGGATGGCGTAACCATAGCTCTCGCCTTCCGCCAGAATCGCAAGGACGAGCGGCGTTGCCGATGCGGCGACGAGGTCTTTTCCGAGATCCATACGTCGAGGCTTTATACATAGCACCGCTATGTATGTCAACATAACGGAATGAACGCCGTCCGCATCGCTCTCGCGAACACGCGCATCCCCGCGACACCTGACGAATCGGTTCATCTGGCGACATCCGCGGTCGCCGAGGCAGGCCGTCGAGGCGCGCTCGTGATCTGCTTTCCAGAGTGCTTCGTTCCCGGCTATCGATGGCCGGGTACCGCCGCGCCAACGCCCGACCCTGCATTCCTCGAACAGGCGTGGGCTGATGTGGCGGATGCGGCCAGGACCGCACGAATTACAGTCGTCCTGGGTACCGAGCGTGTGACCAATCGCGGCCTGCAGATCACGGCGTGTGTGTTCAATCCCGACGGCACGGTCGCAGGGTGGCAGGACAAGGGACAGCTGGACCCGTCGGAGGAAGCCATCTATCCCGCGGCCGCGACCGAACGTCGCGTCTTCACCGCCGGACCATTGACTTTCGGTGTCGTGATTTGCCATGAAGGTTGGCGTTATCCCGAGACGGTGCGCTGGGCCGTGCGCCGCGGCGCGCAGGTCGTGTTTCATCCTCACGCGCATGTCGCCGAGCCGGGGAGCTACCGCCCCAGTTCGTTCGCTGATCCCGCCAACACCTTCCACGAAAAAGCCGTGTTGTGTCGCGCGGCGGAGAACACCTGCTATTTCGCGTCTGTGAACTGTGCGAGTGAGGGTTCCGGCACCACATCGGCGATCGCGCGTCCGGATGGCACGCTGCAGTGCTATCAGCCGTATGGTCAGGAGGGTTTGCTGGTGGCCGACCTGGATCTCAGCATCGCGACCGGACTTCTCGCCTCGCGGTGCCGAACGTCGCCGATCTAGCTGAAGCCGCCATCACGCGCTGTTCGCCGACGCGAGCGATGCGGGATTGACGACGTGGATCGGCGTACCTGCGGCGTAAGCAAGAATCTGATCGAAGATGTCCGCGAACTGCAGGTCGTATTCGTCGCGCGTGACATATCCGATATGAGGCGTACAGACGACGTTGGGCATACCGAGGAGCGGGTGGCTCGGGTCGTTCATCGGCTCCTGCTCGTATACGTCGACGGCCGCCATGCCCGGGCGCCCGGCTCGCAGCGCCTGAACGAGCGCACCCGGCGCGATGAGCCCGGCGCGACTCGTGTTGACGAGCAGTGCCGTCGGTTTCATGCGCCCGAGATCCGCCGCGGTGACAATGCCCCGAGTTCCATCGACCAACCGCATGTGGAGAGAAATGACGTCGCACTCCTCGAAGAACGCCTCTTTGCTCGGAGCGACGGCATAGCCCTCCCCGCGCGCCAGAGCGCGCGCCGCCTCCCGTGCCCAGATGCAGACGTGCATGCCGAACGCCTTGCCATAGCCGGCTACCACTTTGCCTATCCGGCCGTAGCCGTAGATGCCAAGCGTCTTTCCACGCAGTGTCGAACCCACGCCGACTTGCCACGCGCCTCGCCGGAGGGCCGCCACTTGTTCCGGAATCTGCCGAACCGCGGCGAGCACCAGCGCCCAGGTCAACTCCGCGGCGGCATAGGACGGCGTGTCGGCATGCTGGTGTGACGAGACGATCACGCCGTGTTGCGTGCAGGCGTCGATATCGATGTGCGGATAGACGCTGCGCTGGCTGATCAGCCGCAGCTTGGGGAGCCGTGCCAGCAGCGGCGCCTGAATCTTCGTCCGCTCGCGGATGAGAACCACCACTTCGCTGTCCTTGAGACGGTCGGCGAGCACGTCCACGTCCTCTACGTGATCGTTCCAGATCGTCACGTCGAACAGCGCCAGTTTCTTGAAGCAAGGCAGCGTATGCAGGGTGTCGAAGTAGTCGTCCAGGATGGAGACCGCGATCGGGCGTCCGTCCCGTGCAGCGCGGCCGAGAGGTGTCAGGTCGACCCGCGCCGCAGTCGACTCGCCGTCGCCGGCCCGCAATGCCGCGACCCGGTTAAGAAATTCGAGCGTCAAGGCGCTCGGCGGCGATGGCTGGATGCGACGCATATGCAGATTGGGCGGGGAGGCGACTTCGCGATCCGCGGGCCAAGACTTCAGATAATAGCGGACCGTATGCGCCGCACTGCCCTATAATCCGGCCGCTGCAGGTTCGGCGCCCTCAACCATCCGGACCTCGCTGAAAGAAGAAGGCTATGCGCGTTTCATTGCTTACTGCGATCGCGTTCCTCCTCATTGCGAACTATCCAGGCGCACAGGCGCCGACGCTCAACCGGGAAGTACCGCCAATGTTGCCGCTGAAGCAGGTCGCGTATATCAAAGCGTCGAACGCCGAGGCGTTCGATCACTTCGCGTGCGGCGGCGGGAACCAGGGCCACACCGGAACGTCAATCGCGCTCAGCGGCGATGCGAACACGATGGCCGTCGGCGCGCCCTTCGAAAGCGGCGGATCGCGCGGGGTCAATGGCAACCAGAACGACAACTCCATGTATGCCGCCGGAGCGGTGTACGTCTACGTACGTCAGGGACAGGCTTGGATGCAGCAGGCGTACGTGAAGGCGTCCAACCCGGGGCTGAACGATCATTTCGGATCCTCCGTCGCGCTGAGCCGCGACGGCAACACCATGGCCGTCGCGGCGCACTGGGAAGCGAGCGCCGCAACCGGCGTCAACGGCAATCAGAACGACGATTCCATCCCGCAGGCCGGCGCGGTGTACATCTTTACGCGCACCGGGACGAACTGGACACAGCAGGCGTACATCAAAGCCTCGAACACGGGTAACGCGGCGCAGGGCGACGGCGACCAGTTCGGCTTCTCCCTCGCGTTGAGCGGTGACGGCAATACGGTGGCCGTCGGTGCCATTACCGAAGACAGCGGCGCGCAGGGTATCAACGGCAACGACAAAGATGATGCGGCGCTGTCCGCGGGCGCGGTCTACGTATTCGCGCGTACGGGGACGACGTGGCGCCAGCAGGCCTACGTCAAGCCCGCGACCAACGAGGCGGGCGATCTCTTCGGCTTCTCGCTGGGGCTCAGCTCCGACGGCAACACGCTCGCCGCGGCGGCGTTCAACGAGAGCAGTTCGGGTCGCGGCATCAATCTGCCGCACGACAACAAGTTCGGCCAATCTGGCGCGCTCTTCGTCTTCACGCGGCAGAATGACAGCTGGAGCCAGCAGGCGTTCATCAAGGGATCGAGGAGCGAGCCGAGCGACGGGCTCGGCTTTTCCCTGTCCATCAGCGACGACGGGAACACCATCGCGGTCGGCTCCGGGGATGAGGCGTGCCTGACACCCGGCATCGATCCTCCGGGATGCGCAGACGATGCGCCGCCGGGACGAGGCGCGAACATCTGGGTCGGCGCGGCGTACGTGTTCGTCAGGAACGGCACCACGTGGAGCGAGCAGGCGTTCATCAAGGCGCCGAACGCACGGCCGTACAACTCATTCGGCGTCAGACTGGCGCTCAGTGGCGACGGCAATGCGCTCGCCGTCACGTCGTATCTCGAGGACAACGCCGGCCACGGCGTCCGTCCGCCGCAGCTTCAGCAATTCCTCATTCAGGAGATTTTCAACGGCTGGCGGGAGCACAAGAACGAGGCCGAGGAATCGGGTGCGGCGTATCTCTTCACTCGTACCGGCGGCAAGTGGACCGCGGGGGCGTACATCAAAGGCGATAACACGGACGCGGGTGACGAGTTTGGCAGCGCCGTCGCGATCAGCGGCGACGGTCACACGATCGTGTTCGGCGCCCACCAGGAGGACAGCGCTGCTCGCAGCGTCAATGGCAATCAAGCCGACAATTCGGCCTCTGATTCCGGCGCCGCGTACGTCTTCGCGTACTGACGACTACGCTGCCCTGAGCGGCAGATGGATCTTGATCTTCGTTTCACCCGTCGTGTCGGTGTCCATCCATAAATGACCGCCGCAGTGACGGACGAGCCCATGAAGCGTGGAGAGATCGCCGCTTGCCGGCGCGACGACGGCGGGTCCCGATCCATTGCCTCCGCCAGTTGACGCTTCGACGCCGTCCTGAGTCACGGTCAGGAGTACATGCGCTCCGTGGCGGACGTTCGGGTACCTCGCCACGAATTGCCCATCCACCGTCGTGGAAGCGATCTCGAAGACCATCCGCCCGCCCGACGCGATGCGTCCGCGACTGTACCTGGCCAGGTTGATCAACAGCCGTTCGACGCGCTGCACGGTCAGGTCGACGTTGAACGGCGGCTCTTCTCGCGCCGGTTGATCCGGCAGGACGACCTGGACATCGTCGCCTGCGAGCTCCTGAAGGATCGGCTCGAGATCTCGCAGCACTTGATGCAAGTCAACGGGCTCGAGGCCCATCGCCTGGTCGTCCGCGTAGCGGGCCAGCTGCCGCAGCGACGCCGAGACGCGGTCCACCTCGCCGATCATGTGTTCCCCCGCTCGACGCGCCTCGCCGCCGTCCACCATGGTGATCAGCCGCCGGCCATGGTTCGTCGCGTCCTGCAGGAGGCTGACGCATGTGAGCGCGACTTCGGCGGCCATCCTTCCGACCGCTTCCATCTGCTGGGCGCGATTGAGCTTCTCCTGCAGTATCCAGTTCGGCGTCAGGTCCTCGATGACGATATGAATCGCATCGGCCGCGGCCGTCGCGCGCAATCGCAAGATGAGTCGCGAATCGTCTACTTTACGCCGCGTGCATTCGACAGACGCGGGCTCTTCTGATGATGCGCAGCGTTCGATGAGCCAGGCGAGTTCATTCGACGACTCGAACAGCTCCGACGCGAGATTCAATCGGCGCTTTGCCCCTGCCGACGGGCAGCCGAGCAGGGCGCCGAACGCGCTGTTTGCATGCGTGATAACACCGTTGCGAGTCGCCCGGCACAACGGAAGCGGGAAATTGTCGAATTCCGTGTCCGCTCGCTGCGCCATCTCCTCGAGCTGACTTTGAAGTTGCCGAACCGCGTCGGCCTGCGCCCGTAAACCATCACGTTCAACCCGCGTCGATACGAGCTCGCGCGCGGCCGTGTCGAGTGCGCCCTCGAGCTCCGCGATGGTGCGATCCATTCCACTCTGCGTCGCTGCGAACGCGCGCTGCTGCGCGTCGCGCTCGGTCTCGAGCTTCAATGCCGACAGACGCTGCTCGCGTGCATGCTGTTCGGCGGCGCGCAAGGCGGATTGGCTTGCCGCCAACTGGTTGACGAGCGCATCCCGTGCACTGGTGGCATCAGCGAGCATCGTCTGGAGTTCGCGTTCGCGATGCCCCAGCCGCTCCAGCGTCGCGTTCTTCGATTCCAGGTCTTGGTGAAGCGTCGCGCAGCTCGCACGGTATTCGGCCACTTGACGATCCAGTCCATCCTTGATGCTGAGCGTCTTGGTCACCTCCGCGACCAGTTGAGCCTCGCTCTGCTGGAGCGTCGCCTCCGTGCTCGTGAGCTGCTCCTGCAACGCCGCGTGAGCGGCCCTGAGATCGCCAATCTCGATGCGCAGGTCGTGCTCCCGGTCCGTGCGCTCCAGTTGCCGATGGATGTCGATGACGTGACCCGCGAGCGCGTCGAATGCTGCTGACGGGCGGGCGCGATACACCGCCCGCCTGACGACGCCTTCGACGTCGCTTAGCAGCGACGCCTTCTGCACGACGCAGTCGTCGGCGTTCAAGAGGCCTTCGATCGGGCCGGCGCCTTCCGGTGCCATCAGGATCAGCGGCACGGAAAGGCCGCGGCTGCGCAAGTTTCTGAGGAAAGAGGCACATTGCGGCTGCCCGAACTCGGCGTCGAGGATCAATGCCGCAACATCGAGGTTGCTGAAAATCCAGTGCGCAGCCTCGTTAAGCTGCGTCGCGCTGGTGAAAACGAGATCCGCGCCGGCCGCACCCAGGGCTTGACGAAGGGAGGGGTCGCTCTGCTCCGGTGAAACGTACAGAATTTTCATGCTCCTCCGGGAAAGTATGAGAAGCCGTGCGACCCCTTCTATCGGCGGAATGCCCTAATAACTGTAATTTCGATTACAAAGGCGTCGGAAGCGGGGCGGTCCTGATGACAGCGACTACGGACTCGTGTCGACGTCCATGATGAAGCGATATCGAACCGGGAACCCGTTTCGGTATGCAGGAACGAACTGGAACGTCTTCGCACGACTGAGCAGCAGCGCATCTTCCCAGTGAGCCGGAGTCGAAAAGATCTTCGCGCGTTCGACAGTCCCGCTCTTGGAGACGACCAGCTCGATCGTGCTCGTTCGTACCCGTAACCCACTGACGAGACGACGGACGAACCCAAGTGACGTGAGCTTAGGGGCGACGACCCCGGCGCCTTCACTCGAATACACGTTGTCGTCTTCGGGCAGCGCCACGATCGAGCCTGCCGCGATCGGATCGGAAGTGGCCTCTAGCGGCCCTTCTTCCGTTTCGGCTACGTTCGACGGCTGTTCGACGGCCGCGAGATCGGACGCAGACGCTCCGCTCGGGGTGTCAGCTCCTCGCTCGCCCCTGGACACTCCACCTCCAGTTCCCCGACGAAGCGCAGCCTGTGGCCGTCCTAACCTCGGTTTCGCAGTGAGGTTATCGCCGGGCGTTCCCTTCTGGTCCGTCTGGGGCTGAGCATCCGCGGCGGCTTCCGCAGCGGGCGAAGCGACGGACGGGGAGTTGCGCATCGCCAGCCAACCGGCCGCAGCCATAGCGCCGACGACGAAGACGACAGCGAACCAGATCGCGGCGGGGTGGAGGCCATCGCTTTTCGGCGCGGTCCAGGTCGGCGCTGACGGGACGGCGCGTGGCGCGTCGCCCCCGGTTCGGTTCTGCACGACCGCGGATCGGGAACCTTGCGCCCCCGATTGAGGAGCGCGTTGCCCGAGCGTGTCGAGGAAACCCATACGTAAGCGCTCCTATTTGGCAACGGACGTGCCATGCTGGATCGCCAGCACGGCCGTGCGCTGCGCGTGAATGCGAAACGATCATCTGACTCGAAGCAGACTTAAGTTTTGATAAACGTATTCCCGCGCCACAGCGTCAGGAGCGCCTCGTTCAGGGGCCGTCCGGTGAATTGGACCTCGTGGCCGGCGCCTTTGACCTCCATGCGAGACCCCCGAATCCGGACGGCAAGCTCGTCGCAGATCGCGTCGAAAGCGGCACTGTGTCCGCCAGAGACGACGAGTTTCGGGAACGACGCGGCGGACAGTTCGGCCAAGGGCAAGTCGGATTCCCAGAGAGGCCGACCGCGTCGGAGCACGGGGACGAGCGGCACCGCGGCGGCGAGCAATTCCGGCGGGAGTTGGTCGCTGCCGACCGCCTTTAAGAAATGCACGACCCAATCGTCGTCGGGGAGATTCTGATCCCACAGCCGCCGAACGTCCGCGACGAGCCTTCGCGCAGCTGGATCGTGCTGGCCCAATCCGAATGCGCTCGGTTCGAGCAGCGTTACCGACAACGTCGCATCGGGTCGGCGGGCAGCGGCGAACAGGACGCCGAGGCCGCCATACGAATGACCCACGAGGTGTGCCCCATCGCCCATGAGATCGGCTACGTCCTCGCCGTCACGAACGAAGTCCTCCCCGTCGGCGGCGGGGCTGCGTCCATAGCCGCGCCGGTCAAGGACGAAGAGTTGAAAGCCCTCATCGGCAAGAGGCCGCTGTGCCTGCCACTCCTCGGCTCCCGTCGCCAACGAACCGTGCACCAGGACGACAGGCGTCCCTGCACCCCATGACTCAACAAACAGATCGCTCACTGCTTAAATCCTAAGCACCACGACAGGTAAAATCGCGCATCGATACGGCGTATCGAACCCGTGCCGGCAATACCTCTAACTCCACGGTCGAAAGACCTCGGTGCTCTCCTCGTCGTTGCCAGCCTCGCGATCCTTGCGGGACTCGGCAACGGAACATTCTGGGAGCCTGACGAACCCCGATTCGCCGAAGCTACGCGTCAGATGTTCGCGCGCGGCGACTTCCTGACTCCTTACCTGAATGGCGTCCCCAGGTTCGAGAAGCCCATTCTGTTCTACTGGACGCAGGCCGCCGCGTTTACCGTGTTCGGCGACAACGAATTCTCGGCCCGATTACCTTCCGCCCTCGCCGGCGTCGGCATCGTCTTCGTCCTCTATCTGATCGGTGCGGAGATCGCATCGCGGCGCGCTGCTCTCATCGCCGCACTGGTGATGGCGACGATGTTCCGGGTTGTCACCTTCGCCCGAATTGGTCTTACCGACGTTCCGGTGATCTTTTTCGTCGTCGCCGCTCTATACGGGTTCGTCCGTGCGGTGCGTCGGGCGTCACCAGCGTGGGCCGTTATCGCGTGGGGGTGTATCGGCCTCGGAGTTCTGACCAAGGGCCCAGTGGGTGTGCTGCCTGTCGCGATCTGGGCGACGTATGCAGCGTTCAGCCGGAACTGGTCGCTGTTCGCGCGTACGCGACCGCTCATCGGCATGACGCTCGCACTCGCAATCGTGCTCCCCTGGTATGTCCTCATGGTCGTTCAGCACGGCCGTGCGTTCACGGACTTTGCGCTCGGTCATGAAATCGTCGAACGAATGCTGTCGGAGGAATCGTTCGGCGCGCCGACGCGCGGCTTCTTCTACTACTTCAAAATCTGGCCGGGAGACGCCGCGCCGTGGTCGCTGTTGTTCGTGGCGAGTGTCGGATGGATCGCATGGCGGTGGTCGTCGATCGATCGGGCAGTGCGGCAACCGGTCATATTCGCTGCAGCATGGTTCATCTGCGTTTTCCTTCTGTTTTCGCTCTCACGCTCGAAGGTGCCGCATTACGTGCTGCCCGCTTATCCCGCAGCCGCGCTCATGATCGGAGTCTTTGTCGATCGCCTCGCGGACACACGTGACGATGCGCTGTGGTGGGGCGTGCCGATGGCGATCATTGCTTGCGCGTCGATTGCCGCGGCCGCTGCGACGGGATTGTTGTTAGAGGTGCTCGCGCCTGGCGATACCACCCTCAAGTGGCTCGTCCCTGCCATTTTCGCGGCAGGCGCTGTGGGCATTGCGGTTGCGACGTTGAAGCGCGCCCTCGTTCCGGCGGTATACGCGCTTACCGGCATGCTTGCTGCCGTCTTCGCATTGATCGGCGTGTTCGTGGTGCCTCGTGACATCGAGCCGTTCAAGCCGATGCCGCTCCTCGCGCGCGAAGCCACGAAATCCTCCGCAGCCGACACACCGATCGGGTTGCTGGGACGATACGGCCTTTCGAGCGTTATCTACTACTCCGGACGCCACGTCGTTGCGCTCGATGGCGATGAGGACACCGTGACGTTTCTGTCCGCGCATCCGGGTGCGGTCTGCGTGATGCCGATGACGGACTTCGAACGGCTCGCGCCGCGGCTCAAAGGCTTCGACAAGCTCGCGGTGGCGGAAGAATTCAACGTCCGGATTGAACGCGTGCTCGAGCGTCAACGAACGCCGGGGCGTCTCTGGGTTCTCGTCGGGCCGTCCTGAATTCAGCAGGCTACCTGCGTTTGCCCGTGTCGTCGCGATACCCCGCGTCGTAGCCAGCGCGGAATCCAGCACGATAGTTGTTCCGGTACGCCTCGAGGGTACCGTAGCTGTGCGAGAACCCCTGATCGGCCTCGCGGTAATCGCGGTGTCCGACCGGATCGTAGCCGCTTCGTTGCCGCCGGTCGTCCTGCGCATGCTTGAATCCGTCTGCGTAGCCGCGCGCAAACGCCGGCTCCTCGTAGGCGCGTCCGGTCAGCGGAAGCACG
>Ga0134127_10001971_pt1 | contig 14970 bp, 8 predicted proteins | sample KB31753_FD_96459 | JGI IMG/M metagenome (GOLD analysis project Ga0134127, IMG submission 96459) | Terrestrial soil microbial communities with excess Nitrogen fertilizer from Kellogg Biological Station, Michigan, USA - KB3-175-3 | ecosystem: Environmental > Terrestrial > Soil > Unclassified ...
CGCGCGACCGCGGCATTCGCGTCGTGCCGGAGTTTGACATACCCGGTCACAGCACGAGCTGGCTCGTCGGTCATCCGGAGCTCGGCAGTGCGTCTGGTCCATACACCATCGAGCGCCGTCCGGGAATTTTCGAGCCCGCTCTCGATCCGACGCGCGAAGATGTCTACAAGTTTCTCGAAACGTTTCTCGGCGAGATGGCCGCACTCTTCCCCGACGACTACCTGCATATCGGTGGCGACGAAAACGAAGGCAAGCAGTGGGACCGCAACCCCGCCATTCAGGCGTACATGAAGCAGAAAGGAATCAAAGACAACCACGCGTTGCAAGCTTACTTCAACACGCGCTTGTTGAAGATTCTTCAAAAACATAAGAAGAAGATGATCGGCTGGGACGAGATCCTGCAACCCGAGCTGCCGAAGGACGTCGTGATTCACTCGTGGCGTGGCACTGCCGCACTCGCAGAAGCCGCGCGCAAAGGTTACGACGGCATTCTCTCGAATGGTTACTACATCGACCTGATTCAACCCGCGTCGCAACACTACGTGCCCGATCCACTTCCTGCAGACAGCACTTTGACACCCGAAGAGGCGAAGCACATTCTCGGAGGCGAAGCGACAATGTGGGCTGAGTGGGTGACGCCTGAAACGATCGACTCTCGCATCTGGCCGCGCACAGCGGCGATCGCGGAAAGACTCTGGTCGCCGCGAACTGTGACCGATATTGCCGACATGTACCGGCGGCTCGCCGTCATCAGTCTCCAGTTGGAAGAGCTCGGTCTCACGCACAAGCGAAATCAGGAGATGATGTTGCGACGGCTCGTGCGCAATGATGATATTGGACCACTGCGTACACTCGTTTCTGTTATCGAACCGGTGAAGGAATACAGGCGTTACCAGATGCGTCCGCAGACAATGCTCAGCCCGTTGACGGGCGTTGTCGACGCGACAACTCCCGACAGTGAAGCGGCGCGTAAGTTTCAGTGGATGGTGACAGAGTTTCTTAATGATGGGCCACGTTTTCAGCTATATCGCGCGGAGTTGAGCCAGATGCTTGGAGACTGGCAAACTTCTGGGGCGTCACTCAGTCCGGTGATCGATCGTTCACCGGCGTTGAAAGAGATCAAGCCGCTCGCGCACAATCTTTCTCAACTCGGCGCGACTGGATTGGAGGCGCTCACTTACTTGAAGCTCGGCATGCCGCCACCGAGAGATTGGCGCGAGCAGAGTTTGGCGAAGGTTGAGGAGGCGGCGAAGCCGTATGGCGCGCTCGAATTCGTGGTTATTGCGGGCGTGAAGCAACTGGTGAACGCTGCAGCCGAGGTCAAACGTTGACAGGATTGACAGGATGTTCACAAGATTTACATGATTCATCCTGTAAAATCTTGTAAATCTTGTTCTACGACTGACCTTGCAGTTCGCACTCTCATTGCTATTAACTTTCTTCGCCTCCTTCATCGGCGACGATCAGTGCCTTTCGTGTCACGAAAAACAACGCACATATCTCACCACTGCTCATCACCAAACCTCTCAACCCGCCAGCGCAACTTCGATCCTCGGCAGTTTCGCGCCCGGCAAAAACATCCTCGTCACTCAACGCGAATTACAGTATCGAATGGAAGCCACGAATAATGGCTTTTTCCAGGTTGGCATCCTCGGCACGCCGCCCGACACCATCTCGCTTTCCGAACGCTTCGACATCGTCATCGGCTCGGGACGCAAAGGGCAAACATATCTGTACTGGGACAAGCACGATCAACTCTTCCAACTACCCGTTTCCTACTGGACGGAAGTAGCGAGTTGGGTCAACAGCCCCGGCTACGGCGACAGGTCCATCGAGTTCAGCAGGCCAGTCGTGCCGCGCTGTTTGGAATGCCACGCATCGTTCTTCGACGCCGTGACAAATGCCGGTGTCATTAATCGCTATCGCAGAACCGATTACGTCCTCGGCATCTCGTGTGAGCGTTGCCATGGTCCAGGCAAGCAACACGCTGAGCTGAATGCGCCCGGAACGCCGAAGCCGGCCAATCAGGCGATCGTGAATCCCGCGAAATTACCTCGCGACCGCCAGCTCGCGTTGTGCTCTCTGTGTCATGGCGGGCTCGGCGTCGCGAAAGCGCCGGCGTTCTCTTTCAAGGCGGGCGACGCGCTCGAGGATTTTTTGAAACTGGAGATTCCGAAAGAAGACGAGCCGCTGGATGTGCACGGCAATCAGGTCGCGTTGCTGGAACGGAGCAAGTGCTTCAAGTCGTCGTCAATGACTTGTTCGACGTGTCACGACGTGCATCTCCGCCAACGCGATGTCGCGAACTTCTCAGAGCGCTGTCTTGCGTGTCACAAAGTTGAGAGCTGTGGGTTGTTTCCGAAACGCGGACGCGCGATCGCGGGGAAGTGTGTTGACTGTCACCTGCCAAATCAAACTTCAAACGTAATCTTCTCGACGCATGACGGTGTGCGGATTCGACCGAAGGTTAGAAACCACTGGATCAAGATCTATCTTTAGCCACAAAAGGCACAAATCACAAAAATAAATTGGACCGGTCCTTCATTAATTGCTTTTGTGCCTTTTTGCGGCTGCTCTTTCCGCATTTCGCTTCACACAAAACTTCGTGATCTTCCCAATCAATGCAGACGGAATCGGCTTATCCAACGGAAGCTGTACCGTTCCCTTTGACACTTCATACTTCGCCAGCTCGTCCTTGAACACTTCAACCGGCCTTGACCCAGGATAAAGACCGATGTGGTTCGTCCAACCAGCGAAGTGAATCAAATTACCGTTCAGTACGAACGTCGGCATCATGTATTTGATGGCCTCCTCCGCATCGGGCGCAGCCTTTCTAATCGCCGCCCTAACCTTCTCGAGCTGCGGTTGCACATGCGGAGGGAAGTCTGCGATGTACTCATCGATAGTTGTCGGTTTCTGCTGTTTGGGTTTCATCGGTTTATCTCGGCACGGGTTCGTTCGGTTTCGCAATGCGAATCCAGTGGTCTGTGAATGATGCGTGCATGCCGGGCAGCTCAATTTTTGGCATGTGACAGGTCGCGCATTTTTTCGTGCTGACAGGACACGCCGCGGCGCTGCGGCGCTCAGTCTTTGCTTCTTTCGCTGTCGTCAGGTGACACGCGAGACACTTCGCATCGTAATACGACGTATCTTTCTTCAGGTGTTCATGGGGATTGTGACACGCCAAACAACTCACTCGCGGATCGTTCGTGTTGTGACCGCGACTATTGAACATGCGATACGGTTGAAAGCGGATGTTGTTGATTCCTGACTGGCCCGGCGACAGCATCGCCTGTTCGAAACTCGTGTGACACGTGCCGCAAAACGATTGCGAAAGCTCGTGCGCACCGAGGCCGCCGGGATTGAAGATCTGCGGCTCATCAAACTTCTTTTCCTTCATCGCCACGAGATGTTTCTCACCTGGTCCATGACACGCTTCGCATTCTACACCCGGTCGCAACCGATCGAGCTTCAGCTCCATCCCGTTAACCGCGCCCGTTGTGTGACAGCCAAAACACTGTTGCGGCTCCTCGCCGACAATCGCTCGTCCCAACGCATCTTCGAGCGATGCCGGAACTGTTGTATGGTGACCGATTGTGAAACCGAGCTCGCGAAGTTTTTGAAAATAGCTGACTCGTGTTTCGTAGAGGACGTCGTTGTGTCGAAACACGTAAGTCTGACCGATGTGTCCCTGGCCGAAGCAATAAAGGATTGGTTTCGAGATGCTGTTCGCGCCGTCGGAAACCGTATATGTAACGTTCTGTCCTCGTCGCGCGATTTCGTAATTGTAGTTACCGTTCTTGAACGTCAACCGACCGCGTGCGGTGAGGATTTTGCAATCGGGCGCGACCTCCAACGCCTGGGCCATCGGCGTCGTTAACTGAGCCGCTTCGCGCGGGTGGCAATCGACGCATGCTTTGTTGCCGGCAAACTTGATCCCGCGTGTGTCTGCGTTCGGTCGCCACTCGGAGAAAAACGTGTCCGATTGCGCGCGGCAGAGTAAAAACAGGCCACAGATAACACAGATGATCAGAACGATTCGTTTAATCACTTTTTGATGCCGGAGCCTTCGATCACTTTGACGTAGGTGTTTAAGGGGACGTTTGTTAGTTTGTCGATCTTGCCGCTGGGCCAACGGATTTCCACGAAATCAATCTTTGTCGCACTGCCGAGGCCGAGGATCTCACGCGGATCGTGTGATGAAAGATAACTTCCGCCACTTGTTTTCAGACGAGTACGCTTCAACGCGCCTGCCTGCCACGTGATCGTTGCGCCAACAGCCGCGGGATTGCTCTTCGTCGCGATCAACTGTAGCCCGATCCAGTTGTTGCGATTTCCTCCCTGGTTGCGCAGTAACAGTGGTGGCTCGCCGTTGTTCGAGGTAAGTACGTCTGCGTCACCGTCATTATCGAAATCGCCGAGCGCCATGCCGCGGCCCGAGAACATTTTATTAAAGACCGGACCCGCACTCGCGCTCACGTCTTTGAACGCGCGGCCCGTGTTCTCAAACAACAGCAGCGGCTCTTTGTGCCTGACGCGTGGAACGCGCGTTTCGATCATGTCGTCAGGGTGCCCGTTGACGAGAAACAGATCGGGGTCGCCGTCGTTGTCGTAATCAAAAAACTTCAGGCCCCAGCCGCTCAGCAATTGCGTCGCAGGAGCGATCTCGCCGGGCTGGTCGGTGAAGATCAACTCCTTGTCGTTATGATAAAGACTGAAGAATTCCTGATCGATGTTGGCGACAAAAAGATCCTGCCAGCCATCGCCGTCAAAGTCAGCAGCATCAACGCCCATCCCCGAACGCGGTCGACCGGCTTCACCGAACGCGACGCCCGCCGCGAGTCCGATCTCCTCGAACTTTCCGCCACCTTTATTGAGAAAGAGAAAGTTAGGCATCGTGTCGTTCGCGACGAAGAGATCCATCAGCCCGTCGTTGTTTACATCCGTCGCCACGGCGCCAAATGATTTACCGGGCGAGCCGGCGATGCCTGACTCACGACTCACGTCCTGAAAAGTACCGTCGCCGTTGTTGTGAAAAAGCCGCGAGGGCTGTGGCTTGAACAGTCGTGGGACACAGTAGTAACGACGTTTCAACGTGGCATCGGTACAAAGCGGGTTTTGAGACTTATCGTAGAAGACAAAACTCGAGACAAAGAGATCGAGCTTTGCGTCGTTGTCGTAATCGAACCAGGTGGCGCAAGTGGACCAGCCGGGCGCGGTGACACCGGCTTTTTCGCTTACATCAGTGAAGGCGCCGTTGCCGTTGTTGCGATAGAGAATATTTTCGCCGTAGCTCGTGATGTAAAGATCGATGTTTCCATCACCATCGTAGTCGGCTGCGGCAACGCCCATACCGAACCTTCCACCCGCGACGCCTGCTTTGTCAGTGACATCGGTGAACGTGCCGTCATGGTTATTGCGGTACAGCGCATTCTTCAACGGCGCTGGAGGAGTGAAGAAATCGGATGGACCACTGTTGACGAGATAGATGTCCATCCAGCCGTCGTTGTCGTAATCAAGGAAAGCGCAACCCGCGCCGACCGTTTCCGGTAGTTGACGATCGGGCGACTGAGCGTTGTCGTGCTTCCAAGTGATTTTGCTCGTGGTTGGAGAAACTTCTTCGAACGTTGGTTTTTGGGGTGCGAAAACCAACAGAAGCGTCAGAAACCAGAGAGAATTTAGAACACGGATGAACACGGATTTGTTACGGATTGGATTTGGGCGGTAATACTACGACGCCGCTGTTTGAGGCGCCTTTGGCTTTGAGTTGTTCGATGATCTTCAGCTCTTCCTGCGCGCGCGCCGGCTCTTTTATGCGCGCATACAAGAGCGCGAGGTTGTAATGCGCGGTCGGCTCTTCAGGATCGAGTTTCACCGCGATCTCCAGTTCCTGTCGAGCGCGCACATAATTCTTGAGCTTCATGTAACTCGAGCCGAGGGCGATGCGCGCGTGCGCGTACGAAGGAAGCTGTCGCACTGCTTTTTCGAACAACGCAATCGCGCGTGCGTCGTCGTTCTGTTCCTGCGCAACGAGGCCGAGGTAATAAAAGACTTCGGGAATAGCGGCGCCGGGCCGCGCGCTCTTCTCCAACCACGTGCGCGCTTCCGCGTATTTCTTTTGATTGAGAAGAACGTAGCCAAGGTGCAGTTGGCCCTGCGTGTTGTTGGGCTGAATCTCGAGCAGGCGCCGGAAAAATTTTTCCGCTTCGAAAACATCTCCTTTTCGCAACCAGGCGATGCCAAGCGCGAGGAGATACTGCGGCTCCTTTGGCTTCAACGCGAGCGAACGTTCAAGCGCCGACTTTGCTTCGTCGAACATTCCTGCGCGCATCGCTTCCAGTCCAAACTTGTAAAGAAACTCCGGTGACTTCGAGTCAGCGGAAAGCATGGCAACGCGGTTCAGGTAGATCGGTACTTCGCGTGTCTCTCCCTTCAACCGTGATATGTGTGCGAGGCCAAATAACGCGGTGGCGTTGTCGAGTTTGCCGTCGAGCGCCGCGAGATAACTCTCTTCGGCTTTTTGCAGGTCGTTTTTTGCAAGATATGCATCGCCCAATATCACTTTGGCTTCGACATTCTCGGGTTCGAGCGCGAGAACTTCGTTCAGTTGCGGGATGGCTTTGTCAGGCGCGCGTTTGACGAGGTAAAGGTAGACGAGATTCATCCGCGCGCCGGTGAACTTGTTGTCATTACGCACGGCGCGGAGAAACAGTGTTTCAGCTTCAACTAAGCGGCCCTGCTTCGCGCGCAAACTTCCCATGAGATTGAGCGCCACCGGCAGGTCAGGGGTGACTCTCAATATGCCCGTGAGCTCCTTCTCCGCTTCGGCAAGTCGATTGTCCCGGATCTGCGCGGCAATCTCTTCAAAAACTTCTACGAGATTGCGCTGCTGGCCGAGCGCAGTTGACACAAAAAGGCACGAAATGCACAAAACGATCGCTTGTGCTTTTTTGTGACTATCTAACAAATTCTTTTTCATCGACCTTGCCCTGACCTTCTTTGATGGTCACTATTCGATTCACGCCGACGTTTGAGATCTTGTCAACCGTGCCGCTGGGCCAACGCACCTGAATTGAATCAACTTTCGTCCGTTTCTCGAGACCGAAGTGCAACCTCATATCACTCTGCGATATGTAACTATCGCCACTACGCACCTGATCCGTTTGTGTCAGATCACCCGATACGACCGTAACGCGGGCTCCGATGCCACTGCGATTACTCTTCACACCGATCGTTTTGATCAGAATCGAATTACTCGCGTTCCCGCCGTCGTTGCGCAAGAGTTGTGGCGGGCCGTCAAGATCGGCAATCAACAGATCCACGTCGCCATCGTTATCGATGTCACCAAACGCGACGCCGCGGCTCACGCGATTCTCAGTCAAAACGGCGCCAAACTCCGCCGAGGCTTCGGTAAACGTCGAGTCGCGATTGTTGCGGTGCAGCAGCCGCGGCTGGCGATAGCCGGGCAATTGCGGGTAGACGTGACCGTTTGCGACAAACAGATCGACCCAGCCATCGTTGTCGTAATCGAAAAACTTCGTGCCCCAGCCAACGTGCGGCAGACTTATCGCTGCAACCTTTGCGGCGTACGAGAGATCGGTAAACGAGTTCTTGCCGTCGTTATGGTAAAGCGTATTGTATTCGTCGGCGAAGTTTGTAATGAAGATGTCGAGCTTGCCGTCGTGATCGTAGTCGCCCGCCGTCACGCCCATGCTTCCCTGCTCGCTCCCATTCTCGTTGACCGCAGTGCCCGCGCTAAACCCGATCTCCTCGAACGTACCGTCGCCCTTGTTACGGTAATGAAAGTTGGGTGTCGAGTCGTTGGCGACAAAGATATCGATCAGACCGTCGTCATCAAAATCACCGCTGAGGACGCCGAGGCCGTAATATCCGTTCGCGTCCATCACACCAGCTTGTTTTGAAACATCGGTGAAAGTGCCGTTGCCGTTGTTGCGAAACAGCGAATCGCCGGCGCCTTTCAAGCCTCTCGGACCACACTGCACTGGAATCGATTTGTACTGGCAGGTTTTTCCCTGGCCGAATTCCGGCAGGTTATCGATGTCGAAGTCGACGTAATTCGAGACGAACAGATCGAGATCGCCATCGTTATCATAGTCGACAAAGGCGGCCCCCGTGGTCCAACGCGGATCATTGACGCCGGCTTTCGCAGTCACATCCGTGAAAGTGCCGTTGCCGTTGTTTTTCAGGAGGTGATCCGGACCGAGACAGGTGACGTAGAGATCTTCGAAGCCGTCGTTGTTGTAATCGCCAACAGCGGCGCCCATGCCCCAGCCGATATCACTCACGCCCGCTTTCTCAGCGACCTCGGTGAATTTGCCGTTGCCGTCGTTGCGATAGAAATCACTTTTCGTCTTTCCTTTCGATTTGACGAGATCGACGGTCAGGGCATTGACCATGTATAAATCCAGATCGCCGTCGTTGTCGTAGTCGAATAACGCGACACCGCCGCTCATCGATTCGACGATGTATTTTTTGTCGGGCGAGGCGACGTGTTTGAAGGTGATGCCTGACGGGCTGGTGATGTCGGTGAAAGTGATTTTTGATGGTTGAGGGGCGGATGGGGGGAGGAAGACGAAAGCCAATAAAAATGCCAGGGGTGTGAATGACCTCATAAGTGAGTGACAGGATTACAGGATTTTACAGGATGTACGGATTTTAATTTGCTTTCGAGCGCGCCTTGTCCTTCAACTCTTTTGACATCTCGAGCTGTTTCTCGCCTTCGGCTTTGCGCCCGGCGGCGATGTACGCACGACCGAGTTGATAATGAACATGCGCCTGATCGGGTTGCAAGCGCGCGGCGATCTCGAGGTTGTCGACACTCCCCTTCACGTCGCCTTTCTGTAGCAACGCTTTGCCCAATTCATAACGCGCATCGCCGAAGTCGGGCCGCTCGCGAACGATCTCCTGCATCAACTTAATCCCGCGTTCCGTGTCCTGTTGGGCCAGTACGACGAATGCAAGATGATACCTCGCTTGAAAGTCGCCAGGATTTAACAACAGCTCGTGTCCAAACTCGCGTGCGGCATCCTGAAACTTCCCGGCCTTCAGGTGAATCACTCCCATGTAAAAATGGGCCAACCTGACTTTATTATCGAGCGCAAGCGCGGCCCGCAACTCTTCGAGGGCCTTCTCGACTTCGCCTCGCTCGTAATGCGCCTGGCTAAACAGAATGTGCAGTTGCGGGCTCTTTCCACCTACGGCAACCATCTGCTCGATAACACGATTTGCCGCTTCGAGTTTCCCATCCTTGATCAACGAGAGCGCGAGCGGATAGTGCAGCGCCACATCCTGCGATTTCACGGCTACGACTTCGTTCAGCAACGCGGAGGCTTTGGCGTAGTCGTTCGTCATGAAATAACTGAGTCCGAGTAACTGTTTGATAGCGATGTTCTCGGGTTTGATCTTCAGCTCGTTTTCGAGTGCGGGGATTGCCTCTTTGTAAGACTCAGATTTGTAGTATGCGAGCCCGAGGTTGTAATTGAGTCCTTCCTGGTTCGGGTTCCACTTTGCTGCGACTGCAAACTGCGTCGCGGCCTCACGGAAATCCTGTTGCTCCGCACGAAGCAGGCCGATGCTGTTGTGACCTGCCGCCACTACTTTCGAGTAGTAAGTCTCTTCAGCTTTCAGCTTCTCGCCTTTGTTCGGGTCGAGATCCGTCGACTCCGCAATCACGCCTTCAGCCTTCACCAGTTCCGACTTACCCGACTGGTCCGGCAAGTTATTGCCGCCGAGAAAAGCTCCGACCTTTTTTTCGTCGAGCTTGAATCCTTTCGACTTCAGATCGGCAGAGAGTTGCAACTCCTTCTGACCTTCCTCAGTACGACCGACTTTCAACAACGACTGGCCGAGCCGGTAGTGGGCCGTGGTCACCTGGTAATCGTTGTGCCCGAGCGAGGGCGTGAGCGTGATCGATTTCTGCAACACTTCAACCGCTTCCTTGTGCTTGCCGGCGCCCTGGTAAGCCTGGCCGAGATGAAAATACGGATCCGGGTTGTTTGGCTGCTTGCGTGCGGCGTTTTCGAGCAGCGCGACCGCGGGTTCAAATTTCCTCTCCATGATGTAAAGAATGCCGAGGTAAAAGTTTGCGAAGTACTCTTCCGGATTCGCAGCGAGCTCAATCTTGAACTCTTCCATCGCGTCGGGAATCCGCGCGGCGCCGTCCTTATATAAGTACGTGAGGCCAAGATAGTAATGAACACGCGGAAAACGGGAATCGAGTGCAATGGCTTTTTTGAACTCGTCGATCGACTCGGCCAGAAAACCAGTCTCGCGGTAAGCACGTCCGATGAGCACACGCAACGCGGGACGATTACCTAACCGGTCGGCCATTCGTTCGTAAAGTTGGCGTGCCTGCGTAACGTTCTTTTGTTTCAGGTAGCAGAGACCGAGAGTGTATTCGGCGTCGTAATCGCCCGGCGACACCTTCAATGTCTGCTGAAGCTCGCGAGCGGCTTTTTCAAACTCGCCCATCATGAAATAGCTCTTGCCGAGCATGTGAAGTGCGATTGGATTTTGTGAGTCAGTTGCAAGTACACGCTGGAGCGGCTCGATGCCTTTCGCAAATTGCCCGAGATGAAAATGAGCGATCGCGAGGTCGATCAATCCAGCGTTCGAGGTGCTGCGCATGGCGTTGCCGGATTCGAATGCGGCAACTGAAGCTTCGTATTTACCCTGTGCGGAGTAGATCTTGCCGAGTGTTTCGTAAGCCTGGCCGAGTATGACTTTGAACTCCGCCTCGGCGGCAGCGTAATTGCCGGCGCGGTGCGCAGCATTGGCCGCTTCGTAGTGCTTACGAAACAGATCGCCCTGTGCCTGCACTGCGACACACCAAGACATAAAAAGCACAAGAGCTAAATTCGCACTCCAAAGCCTAATCACGATGTGTTTTTATACTTGTTTGTGGCCGAAATATCTTACGGCAAAAACAGACGAAGGCTGAGTGAAATCACTCAGCACTTCGTCATGGTTTCGATCTGTGGGGAGTATATCAGAAGGTAAATTTGATACCGAGTTGAATCTCACGAGACGCTTGAGCAGTGTTAAGCGTTCCGAAGCTGCCGTTTCGCAAGTCGGTATCAAACCCAACAAAGTTGGCGTGGTTGAAAACGTTGAAGAATTCCGCACGGAACTGGAATCCGTAACGTTCTTTGAATCTCCAATTCTTAGCCATCGAGAAGTCGATGTTGGTGATTGGTTTTCCTCGCACCGAACCCTTGCCTAACGTGCCTTGTTGGCCGATAGCAGGCACCGCGAAAGCAAGCGGGTTCAGATGCTTCGTTGGATCGCCTTCCAGATAGAGCGGCGCCCCTGTGTAGTTCGGACGCTGTCCAACTGCGCTGGAAACACCGATCGTGTTAACGCCAGTGAGTAGCTCGATTGGCGTAGAGCCGAAGTACGAGGCGATTCCGTTTAACTGCCAATCACCCAGAGCAAATTCAGCGGCCTTGCCCCAACTCTTGAACGACGGCAGCACATACACGACATTGCTTACAAAGGTATGCCTGCGATCGAGATCGGCATCGCCCTTATCGCTCTTGAAGTTGAACGGATCGCTTGTGGTATTCGGGAACGAAGTCAGCGCGACGTCGGAGATCGCGTGGCCCCACGTGTATGCTGCCTGGAATGCCAGGCGTTCACTGAAGCGGCGATTGAGCCACAACTGCAGCGCATGGTAACTCGAATTGCCGTTCGACATATCAGTCGGAAGGTCTCCTATACCTCTCAAGAGACGATTATCGGCAAGTAACGTACCCGCATTCTGAACAACACCTGTTTTCGGACTCTTAATGTTATTCGTGGCGCGAGCATATTGCAGTCTTGCGGGATCGGTGCTTCCGTCGCATGCAGCTCCGCGACAAGTCAGATTCGGAGCAATGTCGTTGTTGTTTACGTTACGCCGCCAGATGTGCAGACCGTGGTTACCGATATACGAAGCTTCAAGGACTGTATCTTTCGCGAGCTGATGCGAAACTGTCAGGTTCCACTGGTAACTCTCGGGTGGCCTGAAATTCGGATCAACCGCGGCGAAAGTTGGGTTTGCAGCTACGCCGGCAAAATTGGTTTTTAGTCCTTCATTGATGGTGTCCAGACTGCGGCACGTCGGACAGTTGGCCAACGTGGTGCCCAGGCCATTCCAACCCGAACCTGAGACCACGGCGGTGGTCCAAGGCGGATTACCAGTCAAGCGCAGCAGATCTTCGATCACCTGTGAACGGCTCATATACCGGCCGAAACCTGCCCGAACGGCCGTTTTCCCCGTACCATGGACGTCCCACGCGAGACCAACACGAGGCTGCCATCCTTGCTTGTAAGTATGGATAAGCGCGCGGCTGAATCCTGATTGCGCTCCTTCGTCCGCGGTAACGAGGCCGGTGTTGAAATCAACTCCATTGTAGAGACTCGGAATGAAGTTCGAGATGCGGTTTTCTGCCTCCCAGGCAGGCGGGAACACTGAATAGCGCAAGCCGAAGGTAAGAGTTACGCGCGGATGCACTTTCCATGTGTCATTTGCGTAGAACTCATAGTCACGCCAACGTCCGTCAGCTATGTCAGTTCTCTCTATCTCGGCGTAGTTAACAAGAACGGTATCCCTGAGCAACAGGTCAGCGATGCAGTTCCCAGTCTGCAACCCGCAACCCTGAATGGTCGCCTGCTGATTACCACCGCCGCCGCCAACGCTGGGTTCATCTTTGAAGTTGTGACTAAAGAGCCCGCCAAATTTCAGGTCGTGCGTTCCCTTTACGAGAGAGAAGTCGTCCTTCCAAATGTAGAGGTCTTCACGATTCGCCCAGGGCGCTTGATGCCAGATGTTGGCATAACCACCTGCACCCCAGAATAAGGATGGTATGGCGCCTCCGACATCGTCTGCGTTTTTCGGGAAAACTGTAGGAATTTTCGAGGCGATCTCGTCCTGTAGTGCCTGAGTTTCCGGCGAGCTCGTGATGATGATGTCGTTGCCGGCGATTGAAAACTGGAATTCGTTAACCGCCTTAGACGTAAGAGTATTAGTTAACTTAACCGCAAAGCTGTGGCTTGGCTGGCTCCAATCGGACGCAATGGTCGGATACGGAGCGTCTCCCCAGAAATTACCCGAAGCACCAAGATGCGTCCAGTTCTCGTTGATATAACGCACCATCAGGTTCGTCTTGTCGTTGATGGTAACGTCACCGCGAATGAGATCCTGACGAGTATCGATCGGCTGAAGCTGAGACGTCGCCCAGTCGCCAACACCTGGTCCAGTCGGATTAGGAAAGAGTTTGACGAATGCCAAGCCCCCGGGGCTAAGCCGATTTGTCGGAATACGATTGCCCGGAAAAGGATCACACACCGTTATCGTTTTGGTTGCATCAGCCGGATCAGGCACTTCATGACAGGTAGCGGGATCGGTCGGCACCGGCCCTGTCAGCGCGCCGCTGAAGTCTCCCAGCTTCTCTGCGGCCGTTGGCACGTGCGCCGAAAGCACCTGGCCTCTTCGCTCGCGTCGCCATTCCTCAGACCAGAAGAAGAAGATTCTATTCTTGACAATTGGACCGCTGAAGTTTCCACCGAAGTTGTTGTAGTCCAGCTGTGGCTTTGGCTGGCCGGCTCTATTCAGGAAGAAGTTGTTGGCGTTCAGAGCGTCGTTTCTAAAAAACTCGAACAAGCTGCCATGAAAATCGTTGCTGCCACCTTTGGTAATCAGGTTAACAACCGCACCCTGCGCCTGCCCAAACTCTGCACTGAAGCTGTTACGCTCGACACGAAACTCCTGAATCGAATCGATCGACGGAAACACGAGCAACGTGCGGTTCGATCCGACGTCCATGTTGTTGACTCCGTCAACCGTCCACAAGTTCGAGTTGGACTGGTTGCCGTTGACCGACATGTCAACGCCTGAGTTCAATCCTGTTCCTCGAGTCGCAAAGGCGCCCCCCGCACCTGCCTGCGTGACTGGAGAAACACCGGGTACCATCAAAGCAAGTTGCGCGTAGTTACGACCGTTCAGAGGCAACTCTGTTACCTGCTTCTCTGAGATCAGACTGCTGACCTCACCGCTGCGCAGCTCGACCGGAGCCGCCTCGCTGGTGACGGTAACTGTTTCCGTAACCTGGCCCACTTGCAGATCGAGATTCACCGTCTTGTTTTCATTGACGTGGAGCTCGACGCCGGTGCTAATGGTTTTCTTGAATCCGGCTGGTGCAGTGCTGATGGTGTACATACCGGCAGGCAAGCTGGTGGCGTTGTAGAAGCCGTCTTCGGTTGCACTGATGGTGCGCGACGCGCCTGTCTTCTCGTCAGTGATCGTAACCTCTGCTTTAGGCACCGCAGCGCCTTGCGGGTCTCTCACCGTGCCGGTTATATTACCGGTTGTGCTCGACTGTGCGTGCACGCCGACAAGCAGACCAATCGTCAGCAGGCGTAATGACGCCTGCATCCAAGACCTGAACGACATACAACACCTCCTCAGCGTTTCCTGAAATAAAATCAAGAATTCCTAAAATTGCCCGCGGACCCCTTGAGAGTAATCCTTAGCTAAGTTGTCTGAGTTTACTTTGTTGCAGAGGCTAGCAAAAGTTTTTAATACTAATCGGAGTTCTTGTCAAGAAATTTTTGACCTGACTATGAGTAATTTTTAAAGCGCAGACTTTGTTCGCAGTGGCAACAATGCGGCGTATTTTACGTTACTGAGACTGAAGCAAATTTACTGGCAAGGACAAGGCTGAGAGCGCCCATCAATGTCGGCTCTGGACCAAGGGTCGAAGCGATGATGCGAGTGGAGGGCAAGCCGCGGCAGATCGTGGCTTCGACAGTGTTCTTGATGTCAGACGAGATCACCGGCCATGCTCGCACGATCGGACCACCAACAATCACTGCTTCAGGCGCGAGACCACGAATCAAATTCGAGATCCCTACGCCCAGATAGTAAGCCGTCTCTTTCAACGCTGTGCGCGCAGGGCCTTCACCACTCAA
>Ga0134127_10001972_pt1 | contig 14965 bp, 10 predicted proteins | sample KB31753_FD_96459 | JGI IMG/M metagenome (GOLD analysis project Ga0134127, IMG submission 96459) | Terrestrial soil microbial communities with excess Nitrogen fertilizer from Kellogg Biological Station, Michigan, USA - KB3-175-3 | ecosystem: Environmental > Terrestrial > Soil > Unclassified ...
CCCGCTTGCCCCCTCTCCTCCTCGGAGGAGGAGAGGGCCGGGGAGAGGAGGCACTTTGCCAACTGAGGTTTCCCCCTCTCCCCAGCCCTCTCCCCGCGCTGCTGGCGCAGGGAGAGGGAGTTGTAGCAGTGTCAAGATACTCCCTACTCCCGACCAGCCGCACTGCTTTGGTTCGGCTTGGCCGCGCTGCGCTCGTATGCTTCACTGGTGTCAGCCCGGCCAACCGCCGTTCCTTAAAGGTGCGTGGGCCATTTGAGCATGAGCGACCAGCATTTCCTCAGGTGCAACTGCCAGTATTGCGGTGAATCGATTGAATTCCCCGCCCATGGCGCAGGCCTGGAGTTCGCGTGCCCTCACTGCGGACAAAAGACGCTCCTTTTCGACCCGACGGCGGCGCTTGAGACCGATCCACCGCTGCCATCATCCGTCGATTCTGGACCGTCGCCGGAATCCGACATGGAATTGCCACGCGCTGGGAAATCGCGCGTGTGGGTCTGCGCACTGGTGCTGTCGGCCCTGGCGGTGTTGGCCGCGGGGGGTTGGTATTTTCTCGCGGGTCCAGGCGCGAGGCATCCGGAACCGTCCGTCGCAGAGAAGCCGGAGCCGCCCGCGGCGAAGACGCCCGAGCCCGAGCCAGGCATCGCGAAGTCCGTTCCGACGAATCCTTCCACGAACCTGCCAGGTGCCGAACAGGCGGAATCGAGCCGTTCCCTTGAATCTGCTCAGAGGCCTTCTAAATCCATCGACGACTTGAAGCCGGGCCCGGTGTCGCTGGAAAAGGCCAAAGCCGGCAGCCTCGTTCACGCCGTCGGCACAATCAAAAACGCGTCGGATCAGCAGCGATTCGGAGTGCGGGTCGAACTGGAGTTGACCGATGCCCGGGGCAACCCGGCTGGGAAAGCCAGCGACTACACGCAAGTCATCGAACCCCGCGCGGAGTGGCGCTTCCGGGCGCTGGTGGTCGACCCCAAAGGTTCCAGGGCCACCGCCGGGAGGGTCTCGAGCATCAAGGAGGATAACTGACTTCCTCGTGAGTAAGAAGAGCGCAAAGATCGCCGCCCTTATCGAAGGGTGCCGGGGGCGTGATTTGGACCCCTACTACCTGGGTTACTTCGAATGCTTCAACTCAGGTTGCTTCTATGAAGCACACGACGTGCTGGAGGAACTGTGGCTGGCGCAGCGCGGCGGGCCGAACGACGCATTCTACAAAGGGCTCATTCAACTGGCGGGCGCGTTCGTTCACTTGCAGAAGCACACGGAGGCGCGGCCACGCCTGCGGCCCGCGGCGGCCTTGTTCCGGCTGGCCCGGACGAATCTGCAAGCCTTCGCCCCCGTTCATGAACGACTCGATGTAAAGAAGGCCCTCGCGCTGATCGACGACTGGCTGAAACGGCTGGATTCCAATGCCGATGTGAACCCGCTCAATTCAGACAGCGCCCCAAAGCTGTTCCCACTGCCTGGGCCGTAGAGCCCGTGGCAGGACGCGCTCCGCGCGCCCCGGCCGGAGGCAGGGACAGCGCCCGCGTAGAGCGGGCCTGTAGCGGCGTCTCTATCGAGCGCCGCTTCACGCCCGTCGGGATGATGGGAGTGCGCCGGATTCACGATGGGACTGTCCTGCCAAATTATGAGATGTCGTCCATTTATGAGATGGCCTCTCTAATACTCTCCCCGTGTCGGCCCACCGTGGAGTTACTGACTGCGACGTGAGCAGGACTCCCAATTCTCCGCCCTTCGCCCATGCCGGATAGTGCTTCACGGTTAGCTGACAAGAACGTTTGACGTGGCCAGGCGCCGGCGTGACAGGTGTGGAAAACGTCGCGCGGGGTAACACGGCTCAGTAGCAGTCCGCTTCTTGCGGCCGCAAGGCCGCGGTGGTGTCCTGCACAACCTGACCCGATTGGTCCGGGCATTAGCGCCAGTTTCGGCGTGAAGCCCCCGAGCCTGGAGAAAGTCAGCTAACCGACTTTTTTTGTACGGCGAGAAGCTGTTTTCATACAGGAGCCGAGACTGGGCGCGTCGCAGTTTTTGGTAAGGGGCCGACCATGGGTGTTCTCACCCCTCACCCCGGCCCTCTCCCCGTTACGGGGAGAGGACGTCTAGAGCGATTGCCAAAAGTCATTTCCGAAATGGTGGGGCAAACCTGCCGGTTTGCCGCGGCGCCCAGCAGGGCGCCGCCCACCATTTCGGAAATGACTTTTGGCAATCGCTCTAACCATGACGAAAGCATTCTCCGCGGTTGGCTGCCGTGTGCGCTCAATGGCGCAAACGTACCGTGCACGCCTCAACGCTGACTTATCGTAGGCGGCGTGCATTCGCGACTTCCCGCTCCCTCCAGCGGGCGAAGGCTCGCGAGAAACATTGTCATTCTCCAAGAGGGCAAGGGTGAGGGGTGAGACCGTGAGCCAGCTGTCCCAGCAAGAAAACTGAGATGTCCCGCCGAGACTCCAGGTTTGTTTTTTCTTCTCGCGCGCGACAGGCGCACCCGGCAATTTCGTTGGGTTATGAAACCATCCCCCATTTCCCGTCGACGATTCCTCACCACCACGGCTGCCGCGCTTGCGGCGCCCACGATTATCCCGTCCAGCGCGTTCGGCGCCGAGGGCCGCCCTGCGCCGTCCGAGCGCATCGTCATTGGGATCGTCGGCTGGGGCATGCAGGGGCCGCATAACACGAAGATGTTGATGGCCGAGAAGGATTGCCAGGTCGTGGCCGCCTGCGACCTCGACCAACGCCCGTTGAAGCAGGCCGTGGACACGATCAACACACATTACGGCAACACCGATTGCAAAGCCTACGGCGACTTCCGGGAAATGTTCGCCCGCAAGGACATCGATGCCGTGATGCTCGCGATTCCCGACCACTGGCACGCCATTGCTTCCGTCGAGGCGTGCGCGGCGAAGAAGGATATCTTCGGCGAGAAACCCCTGGCGCGCACCATTGCCGAGCAACAAGCCATCGTTAAGGCCGTGCAAAAGAACAAGCGCATCTGGCAAACCGGTTCCTGGCAGCGCTCGCAGGCGCCATTCCACAAAGCCGCCGAGATCGTCCGCAACGGGCTCATCGGCAAGGTCACACACGTCGAAGTCGGTCTGCCGGGAGACCACGTCGACTTCAAGAAAACCAAGGACAAGCTGTTCGTGAGCGAACCGCCGCCCGAACTCAATTACGACAGGTGGGTCGGCCCGTCGCAAATGATGCCCTACATCGAAGGCCGCGTGCACATGAACTGGCGGTGGAACTACAACTTCGGCGGCGGTCAGTTGCTCGACTGGATCGGCCACCATTGCGACATCGCCCACTGGGGACTCGACCTCGACAGCCGGGGTGGTCCGGTGGAGATCGAAGGCAAGGGCGAATTCCCTCCCAAGGACGCTGTTTGGAACACCGCTACCCGATATCGTTGCGAACTGAAGTATTCGAACAACGTCACCATGACCATCGCCGGTGGCCATTCCGACATCAGAGGGGGCACGAAATGGATTGGCACGGACGGCTGGGTCTGGGTGGACCGTGGCGGCTTCGACGGCTCGAAACCCGAATGGAAGGAATGGAAGTCCGTGCCCGAGGAGGCGCGCAAAGTGAAGCTGTACGAATCGCGCAACCATTGGCGCAACTTTGTCGATTGCATCAAATCGCGCCAACCGACCATCACGCCGGTCGAGACGGCCCATCATTCCGCCATCCCCGGCCACCTCGGCCTGATTGCCATGCTGACCGGCCGCAAGATTCAGTGGGATCCGGCCAAGGAAGTCATCGTGGGCGACAAGGAAGCCAGCAAGCTGCTAACGCGGGAATATCGCAAGCCATGGAAGCTGGGATAAGCCAAAGGTCAGGCGCCATCACGCGCACTGAGCATGGACACGCCTTACGGTGTCGCCCTTGGCATCCTGTTCCTTGCCGCCTGCCGGTAGCGTCGACGGCTTGGTTGGGTTTTCGGATTCTTGGCGGTGAAGACTGCGCCTGCGGTTACGGAATGGCGACGCGATAGAATTTTTGCATAGCGTTTGCTGGGAGAACCGTTCCGTTGGGGTCAGCGCCATCGACATCGGACCATAGCCCCGTGACCTGGTCGGCTTGCTGCAATCTGCCAATCGCTGCCGGTAGATTCCACGAGAGCGTGACGTTGCCGCTCGCGAAGGTGATGTTCACCCGTACTGGCGCTTGGTCCCCTCGAGAAGTTTCCTCCGGACCAAGCACCGTGTTTATCGGGAAGATGTTGGCTGTGTCGGTCGTGAGCAGGATCTTATCGACGATTACGGAGTCCTCCCTCATCCAAAGGTTGAACGTGTGCAAGCCTGGTGTCGTGATCCGAATGTCGGCGAACGTCGAGGTCGAATCGTTGGCGTCGCGCGTCCATTTCCAGGCTCCATCGCCCCAACCAGTGGCGTTCCCGGTATTGCCGATGCGGAAATTATTCGGGTTGGGTGCCGTGCCATCGACTCCGACGTGGCAGGAATTGGCTCCCCCGATGAAGTCCACTCCTCGCAGCCAGACACGCCAGGTTCCCGCCACCGGGAGATTCACGCGATAATCCAGCCGCGGCGAAGCGCCCGGAGCCAGGAACGCCGTGGGATTGTCGACGGCGATGCCACTTTCGGGCAAGGCCTGCATGTAGCCCGCGCCGGAAAAAGTGCCGTTACCGCCGGGCGTCATCAGGAGTTGCCACATTTTCCCGTCGTTCGCAGGCGTGTTCGTGTCGAAGTTCTCCGTCTCGATGACCACTTGTCCTCCGACTGCCTGGAAGGGGCCTGTCAGGAGCCGGATCTGGGCCTGGGCGTTAGCGGTCGCATTACCGGCCAAATCCCCCACCGCGTTCACCGTCAGCACATAAAACCCATTGTCCGCGAGCGGAGCGGTCGTGGTGAAACGCACGGTTCTCCCGTCGCTTCCCAGGACGGGAGCGGCCACGCTGACCGGCGTGCCAGGGCCATCGACACTGTAATTGAAGGAATCCTGCGCCGAGATCATCTCCAGGAACTCGTCGAAGACCACGGTAACGTTTGTGGGAGACAAGCCTCTGCTGGCGGAAATAATACGCGGAGGGGCGATATCGTTGGTAACCGTGAGCATGGCCACGCTGCTGGTGGCGCTGGCGCCAGGAATGAAGGCCACCACCCGAAACTGCGCATTGTTGTCCGACAGCAGGACCACAAACGTGTGGTTGCTGTTGTTCGCGCTGATGATGTTTGTGTAGCCCCCGGCGCCATCCTCGCGCTGCCACTGGTACGCCAGTTCCGAGGCGGGAGCGCCGCTGACGCTGGCGCCCGCGCTGAAAGTGATGAAGTGATTCGCTTCACCAGTGACATTCACCGGATTCTGCGTGATGGTCACCACGGAGCCGGGATAAGCCGTGTCGCTGAAGTTCTGGAACAGCACGGGGTTGGTAGGGCCGTTGTTGTTGTGGGCGGTCGCGGCCAACCTGAACACAACACTCTCCGGATAGCTTTGAATCGACTCGCCATGCTTGACCCAATCCATGCCGTTGCTCGAGGCGTAGGCGCTGAAGGTATTGCCGACGCGGCGCATCCGAACCCAGGAATTCGGATGGTTGGCGGGAACGTTGCCATTGGCGCCACCCAGGACGCCCCAGCCCGCCGTGGCGCCGGCCGTAACGCTGCGCGTGCCCGTTTCGTAGATGTTCCGGGCGGGCGGCGATGGCATGACGATGGCGTGGAGATTGCGGCTGTCGGAGTTGGTGCTCTCCCGCACCATCAAGCCGCCTTTGGCGCTCACGTCGGTGTTGTCGAGTCGGGCGACAAGCACGCGCTTGTCGAAATTGCCGGCGAGCATCTGGCAAGCCAGTTGGCCGTGATCGGCGTTGCCCCAGATGTCGGATCCGCCGGCAATCAACTCGAATTCTCCGTCCCGGCGGGAGTCTTTGAACAACAGAGAAGCGGCAGCCTCACAGGCTCTTTGTTTGGTACTGCACCTGCGACCTCACGTTCGCAGCTACCGTTGGACCCGCGCCCCGCCGCCTTTCATTAGCTTTTCAACTTCGCCCTTGTCCGCCATCGAGGTGTCGCCTGGCGTCGTCATGGCCAGGGCGCCGTGGGCGGCGCCGTAGTCCACGGCTTGCTGCGGGTCGCCGGTTGTCATCAGGCCGTAGATGAAGCCCGAGGCGAAGCTGTCGCCCCCGCCGACGCGGTCGAGGATTTCCAGGTCGGGATACTTGCGGCTTTCGAAGAACTTGCCGTCCATCCAGGCGATGGCGGCCCAATCATTGATCGTGGCGGTCTTTGCGGCGCGCAACGTCGTCGCGGTGGCTTTGAAATTCGGGAACGTTTTCACTGCCGTTTGAATCATCCGCTTGAACGCGCTGACGTCGATTTCGAGCAAGTGCTCATCCGTCCCCTCCACGTGGAACCCGAGGCAGGCCGTGAAATCCTCCTCGTTGCCGATCATCACGTCGACGTGCCTGGCGATTTCCTTGTTCACCTCCTGCGCGCGCTTCTGGCCGCCAATGGATTTCCAGAGCGAGGGCCGGTAATTGAGGTCGTAGGACACCACCGTGCCGTGCTGCCGGGCTTTCTGCACGCACTCGATGACCAATTGCGGCGTCGTGTCGCTCAACGCGGCGAAGATGCCGCCCGTATGCAGCCAGCGCACGCCGAGCCTGCCGAAGATGTGGTCCCAATCGAAATCACCCGGCTTGAGCTGGCTGGCGGCGGTGTGGCCGCGATCGGGGATGCCCACCGCGCCGCGCACGCCGAAACCCCGTTCGGTAAAGTTGAGGCCATTGCGTGTCTCGCGGCCAATCCCGTCGAACTTCGCCCACTTGATGAACCGCGTATCCACGCCGCCTTGCAGAATGAAATCCTCCAGCAACCGGCCGACGTCGTTGTCGGCAAACGCCGTGGCGACCGCCGTCCTGAAGCCGAAGCAGCGCCGCAATCCGCGGGCCACGTTGTATTCGCCGCCTCCTTCCCAAACCTTGAACTCACGAGCGGTGCGGACGCGCCCTTCGCCCGGATCGAGCCGGAGCATGATTTCGCCCAGGGCGAGCATGTCGTAGGCGCAGGAATCGGCGGGCTTGACGTTCAAAGTGGGCATGGGCGGAGGTGATTTCGGATTTCGGATTGCGGATCGCGCGAGGCGTGAAATTGCGAAATGTCCTCACGGAACGCAACAGGTTTTTGGGGTTCGCAAGCTGCTCAAAGTTCAAGGTTCTTAACCACGGATGGACACGGATGGACACAGATAAGGAAGAAGATTTGAGTTTCCAATCCGTGTCCATCCGTGTCCATCCGTGGTTGAATTTCCTCAGACTTGGAAGTACTTGGAAGTCTGCGCTAGTTGGGTTGGGGCTCCGCTGCGCCGTGTTCATCTGTGGTTGCGCTCTTCAGTAAGATATCTGCGTCCATTTGCTGAAAGAGCTTTGGTCCTATCTGCGTTCATTTGCGTTCATCTGCGGTTCACAAAAAGTCCGTTCCGGTTACGGTTGCGCCGCGCTGTACTACTATCCGCAAAAGTTCTCTCAGCTTCCATTCGTGGTTAAAGGAATTGCGCCTGTCGAGGGAATTCAGCTCATCCTTTGCCACAGGCTTGTCACTGCCTGGGCTGCACCCCACGATGCGCGGCGTGTTCGCTCCGCGCATCAGTCAGTTCATGGTGATCCCGGCGGGGATCGCCCTGCTCGCCATGGCACCGGGTTGCCAACGCCAGCCGGAGGGAGCGGCGGAGCGCGTCCCGCCGAATCCCAACGCCCCCGCCGCATACCTCGCCGTGACGTCTGCGCCTTCGACCCGCATCGCGCCAGCACGTCCGAACTCGGCCGGAACGAACTGGGAATCGACGCCGTTCTGGGTGCTGCACACGGAACTCAGCCCGGCCATCCTGGTCCATTCTTCGACGCGTTATCTTGGGTTGTTCGCGGACCTCGCGGAAAGCGGCCTGGGTGCCCCCACACACGTCGCCTGGTCCACCCGTGATGGCCCCCGCGCGCAAAAGGCAGGCACGACCCACGACGTCTCGGCGATGGAGGAGAACTGGCTCCTGGTCTGGTTCGCCGGCGCGGCGGGCTGGGCAAACTGGGACTCGCCTTGGGCGATCTTCCTCCAACGCAAGCCAAGCTGGCTGCGGCTCGACGAAAAGGGACTGCATCTCGAATTCCCCGAGGTCGTGGGCGATGTGGCGCTGCTTCCGCTTTACGGCTACTTCAAGCTCCCGCCCGCCGGGCACGATTATCTCGCCGAACATGGACTTCCCGGCCGCAAGCTGTACTCCTGGGAGTGGGAGAAGTCGCTGGCGCGAGATCCCCTCACGCGCTTGCGCTACTGGGCTGGGGCCACGCGCGAACTGCCGACTTACTGCGAGGAAAGTTTCAGCGTCGACCGCAGCCGCGATGAAGTCACGATACGCTGGCGCTTCGAGCACCATGTGATTGAAGACGACTGGAAAACGCGGCGCCTCAAGCTCGCCCCGCTCAGCCCGGCGCTGGGCCTTGCCGCAAAGGACAAGGCGTTTCCGGTTCGCTTCTCGAAGCCGCACTTCGACATGGAAATTCCAACTCCCTTTGGCCCTTACATGGCCGTGCAGGGCGAAGCTGAATTCCACGCGACGTTTCCATGGCTGCACTACCTGAACGAGACGGCGGCGGCTAACGAGGATCCCCTCATTGGCCTGACGGCGTACAAGGATCTTTCGGTGGCCGGGCCTGGAGGGTGGTCGAGCTTCGGGCGAGCTGGCTTGTCCCCTCTGGGCGAAGAGGCCTCCCGCTGGGCTGACCGGGCGCAGCTGGCTTACAAATCGGGGGACATCGACGGCTACAATTACGCGGCCTATCAATTCGTCCGCGAACTGACCCACTTGTGGGCGCAGCAACGCGGCGCGGGATATTTTCGCAAACAGCAGCCATGGCATTCGATGGAATGGATGGATGAAGAAGTGTTTGTGGCGGGATTGGACACCGGGGGTTGGGTCCTTGATGGGCCGAATTTTCCTGCACGTGCGGCGGAGCGCGCTTTCGCAAGCCGATGGAGTCGCTTTTACGACCTGGACGTCGCGCGGTTCTACCGGGATTGGCTGAAGGAGGATGTGCGCCGCGAGTTGAACTGGACTCAGCAGCGCGGGACGAATGCTCTCCCCATCTTGGTGAGCGCGTTAGTGCTCGGTGAAACGCCAAAACAATTCGCGCGCCTGGTTCCGCCCGGAGCGCCCAGCCCGTTTGTCACCGGAGCTGAGCGCGAGGTCGCTGGTCCGAACCCAACTCTACTGACCGATTTGCAACTGGTGGATCCCGAAGGCCGGCCTTCGACCACGGCGTGGCCCCGGCTGGCGTGGCCGGCCTGGAAGGCGCCCGCTGGGGGCGCTTGGAGCTTCGGGCGTATCAAGCCGACGCGTGATGGTGAGCCAAGATCCACGCAAAGGATTCCCCTGAACTGGAACACCGAGGTCATCACGTTCGCGGTACCGTGAGGCGGAACGCCGCGATGTTCCAGGCGCGGCGGAGCTGTCGCGGTAGGGCCGCGCTGCCCGCGCGTCCAGGATTGTAGCGGCGGACCGCCGAAATCGGGCCAGAATGTTGTAGCGGCGGTCTGTGACCGCCGAAATCGGGCCAGATGTTCACCTTGTTCGGCGCTCACAGAGCGCCGCTACAGTTTATGAACGGGCTGCTAACGAGGAGGGCCGGGGTGAGAATTCTTCCAACCATTACTTCGCGCCTTGAACCCCTGAACCGGTAGGGACGCGCTGCCGCGCGTCCAGGCCGACCAGCAGGTCGGCCCTACCGGGGTTCATGGGGTGAGACCGTGGGCCAGTTGTCCCCTGCAAGCCAGTTGTCCTCTGCAACAAACCTGGATGCGCCCCTGTCGCAAGTGGCTTGCCGGGCCGAGTGGACGTTCCTAGGCTGGCGCCGGATATGGCTGAGTCCCTCGCGAGGTTTCGCCGGCTCGATTCGGAGAAGATCATTGCCACCGTCGAAGTCCTTCAGCGGCGGATTGGAGAACGCTTTCCCGGGTCGGGCCTCGGGAACGTCGTGTCCGAATTGCGCCGCATTGCGGAAGAAACCGTGACGCGGATTGCCTGGATTCAGAAACCGCACCTGCCGTTGCGCATCGCGGCGGTCGCGCTTAGCCTGGCCATCGTCGCACTGGCCATCGCCATGGTGTTCAACATCCGCGAGTACCGGCTCAGCGAGTACACCAACTTCGTCCAGGCGCTCGAAGCGACCATCAGCTCGGTGGTGTTCATCGGCGCGGCGATTCTCTTCCTGGTAAGCTGGGAAAACCGAATCAAGCGCAACCGCGCGCTCGCCGCCATTCACGAATTGCGGGCTATGGCGCACATCGTGGACATGCACCAGTTGACCAAGGATCCGGAGAGTTGTTTCGGTCCGGGCCTTGCCTCCGCGTCGACGCAGAAGCGGCCGATGACGCCCTTCGACCTGAATCGTTACCTCGACTACGCCAGCGAAGCGCTCGCGCTCATCAGCAAGATCGCTGCGCTCTACGCCCAAGGCTTCCAGGATACTGTGGTGCTCGACGCCGTCGATGACGTGGAGGATTTGACCTCCGGTTTCTCACGCAAGATCTGGCAGAAGATTACCATCCTCGAACAGCTTGGCCGGTCGGCCCCGGTGGTGAAGGGAGGCCCTCCGGCGTGAACGCTCTCCCTTATCAGCCGTTCAAAAACTCCAAGTGCGATGTAGCGGCGGTCTGTGACCGCCGAAATCGGGCCAGAATGTGCACCTTGTTCGGCGCTCACAGAGCGCCGCTGCAAGTTAAAGCGCCGCTATAGTTTTTGAACGGCTGTTATGGGTCCATTTTTGCCAGTCGGCGTTGCCCAGCAGCGGGCTTGTTATGTGGCGCTTTCATACTCGCGTGAAGCCTCAGGGATCGCGTGGTCAAGCCAGTGCTCATACCAGGACCCGAATGTAAACGTGGCACGGACGTCACAATCGTTGACCTCTGTGGCTCCGACGTAGTGGAGCGTGGCGGTCTCGGCGAAGGGCACAAACCACGAAGCATTTGGGTCGTAAACCCAGATCTGGCCACGAAAGCCTCCGTTTAAGACAAGATAAGCGTTCATCCCGCATCCGTAATCCGCGAGCATCAGCGTGCCGGTCGCTGGATCGAGCGCTGCCCATTTCGCATCCCGCTCTGCGTTTCGCAAGGGTTCCGATAATGGGAACGGCAAGCTGGGGGCTTTCGGCCCAATTGCTCCATCAGGGGCCAGGGCTTTTATCGACGCGTTAAAGCCGACCTCGAACGGATCCACCTTCCGGCCACTTGCATCAAAGAGGTCCTGGCGGGACAGCGTGGCATTACGAGTCTTTTGAACAACGCGATGCGGTCCTCCGGGCTGAACCGCTGGGAGCCTGCTGACGGAATGGACGAATCCGAAGCGCTGCAGTCCGTAGCCCGGACCTGCCCCGCCATTGCCCACCTCGACAAGGAACGCAGCATAATCGTCGGGAAGGGCAACGCCGTACTCTTTCTCAATCGATTCGACCTCTGTCGGCGAGAGTTGCGGGCCAACTCGGTACCTGTGTGTGTCGACTCCGAAGAAAAGACACTTTGGATCGGTGGCCCTCAATTGTTCAAGCTTGTCGAGAATTCGTTGATTTGTCGGCGTCATAGACTGATTGCCAAAAGTCATTTCCGAAATGGTGGGCGGCGCCCTGCTAGGCGCCGCGGCAAACCGGCAGGTTTGCCCCACCATTTTCGGAAATGACTTTTGGCAACCAGTCTAACAACCCAAGCTCCGCGACGGCGGCACCGATTGCAACCGCGATGGCTCGCTGCCTTGAGCTGGGGAAAAGTGAAATCCCGCTCAGTTGTTCTTGCGGAGCCGGAAGTACTGCTGAGGAGCGGTGACCGGGAGAGTCACCTGGTCGCAGCCGGTGGCCGGCACCGGGACCCAGACCGGCGCGAAAAGGTTGGTGGCGGCCACGAATCCCCAATCGCTGAATCCTGGGGGGCGCAACAACCGCACGCCGCCGGCCCAGCGCGTGGCAAAGATCACGGGTGCGCCGTTTGAGACAGAGGCCGCCGTCAATGTCATCCCTTTGGGGAGCATGGCCGGGAAGAGCACGATTCCCCCGCCGAGATTGATGCCGCTCAAGCAGGTGAAGTCGCCGGTGAAGGAGGGATAGCTTAACACAGAGAATGTGTCACCGGGATTTGGAAGATACCCGTTTCTTGTGCTGCCGGTAAAAGCGCCGTCGAGAACCAGCGGCTGGGCAAAACGAATGTGGCCGTAGTCGGGGCCGGGAGTGGGACCGCCGATGGAGATACTTAGTGTGGCAGCAGGGCTTTGGTGGAAGGCCGATTGGAATGCGATCGTGCCCGTGTCCGCCCGCACGGTGCCGGTGTTGGTGAAGGCGGTGTCGATAGTGGTGGTGTTAGTGCCGGCCGATTTGCGGAACAGACCCGCGTTGAGGACGGCTTCTGTGCCCAGGCAGTTATAACAGACAATCGCCCCGTCGTTCTGGGCGTCGAAGATCCCGCCGGGTTGGTTGACGATGACGCTGCCGGTCCAGAGGTAAATTCGCCCCGCCCCGCTCCAAATTCGCCCCGCCCCGCTCCAATGGATCGCGCCGGCGTTAGTCACTCCGCCAAAGAAGGATAGCGACCCTCCACCGTCGCTGGGGAGGTCTAGGTTTAGCACGCCACCGCTGGCGATGGTCAACCCGCCCTGGAACAAGCTGCCCGCAGGCGCGTTCTCGCTGCAGGTCCAGTTCAGCGTCGCCCCATTGGCGACGGTCAGCTCGCCGTAAATCGCCTGGTTGGTCAGGTTCAGCGTCCCGCCGCTGGCGATGGTGGAGGTGCCAGTCATCGTGCCTCCGCTCCTAATCACGGTCGCGCCGCTGGCGATGACCAGGTCGCCGTCGAGGTTTCCGTACCCGCTCAAGTTGCCGCTGACCGTATGGTTGCCGCTGAGGTTGACGCCGCCCAGGTTCAGGTTGGTGATGGTGCCGCCCTGAAAGCCCGGGCTCAGAATCACCGTGCCGCTGATCATTTGCAGGTTGGGGATCGGGTTGTTCACCAGCGTCAGCGTGGCGCCAGCCAGTTGGAAGTCGCCCGGACCCGTGAAGGTAGGCGGTGTGCTATACGTGAACACGCCGCGTCCCACTTGGATCGCCGCGCCCGCTGCTGCATGATAGTTGCCTTCCAACGATCCACCGCCGTTGAAACTGATGATACCACTTTCGACCTGCACGGTGCCGGTTGTGTTGGTGAAGGCGGGGTCGACGGTGGTGGTGTCAGTGCCGGCCGATTTGCGGAACAGACCCGCGTTGAGGACGGCTTCTGTGCCCAGGCAGTTATAACAGACAATCGCTCCGTTGTTCTGGGCGTCGAATAGTCCACCGGGTTGGTTGACGATGACGCTGCCGGTCCAGAGGTAAATTCGCCCCGCCCCGCTCCAATGGATCGCGCCGGCGTTAGTCACTCCGCCAAAGAAGGATAGCGACCCTCCATCGTCGCCGGTGAGGTTTAGCACGCCACCGCTGGCGATGGTCAACCCGCCCTGGAACAAGCTGCCCGCAGGCGCGTTCTCGTGGCAGGTCCAGTTCAGCGTCGCCCCATTGGCGAGGGTCACGGGCGGAGTCGCGTACACCGAAGCGTCCACGATGTTGATGGTGTCATTACCTGCGGGGACTCCGGGCGGCGACCAATTTCCGGGTTCATGCCAGTCGTTGTCGATGGCGCCTGTCCATGTCTTGGTGGCGGCGCCAGCGTTGGTGGACGTGGCAAGAAGAAGGGCGAGAACGGCGGTGTAAACTGGATTCTTCATACGACTGGTGAAAGGCAGAACAACCGTGTTTAACGCGCGCAGCAGAGGTGGCATGGGCTTCAATCCTGAAAATGACCTTAGTTCAACCTGTGAACTGAAGCCGGATGCTACGCGGAAGCTCAGCAAAGTCAATAATTGCAGGGGAACTGCCGGCACCTCACCAACGCCAGCGCGCCAATCCGTATCGCCATAGCCGCGGCATTGCATCACGGCGCTGGAAGGCCTGCGGGGTTGGACGACGCCGCCGCACCGCCCGATTGAGTCACGAATAGGTGTTTAGACTGGTTGCCAAAAGTCATTTCCGAAATGGTGGGGCAAACCTGCCGGTTTGCCGCGGCGCCCAGCAGGGCGCCGCCCACCATTTCGGAAATGACTTTTGGCAATCACTCTAGCTGGAGGGTTCTGGCTGGACCAATCGCTCCACCAAACCATTCAAGACTGCTCACTGGAAATTAAGTCGGTGTTCCCTTTCTGAGGGACGCTCAACGAAGATCCAAAATCTTCGATGAGGGATCCTTTTCTCTTTGCACGTCCGGGCTTAATAGGGGTTAGGCGCACGGTCAAACATGCTCTGCAACCTCCACACTGCCGGTGACAACCCGCACATCTGCGCGGGTGTCGGTGACAACGAAATCCTCAGCGCCGTGCAGCCCAATAGTGACGTCGGCGTCTGTCCACTCCGCGGGTGCGTGGATGGTCAGCGGGTAAATGCAGGCAATCAGGAGATGGCCACTGTGCCCCTCGCGGCGTAGCACAATCCGCAGCGTCCGATGCGAAGTCGTAAGCTCAGTCATCTGGGCATGTGAACCGCGCCAACGACTCAATAGCGCCGGGAAGTGACGAAGCATGTCGAGGCGTCCGTCTCTCCGTTCCGGGGTTTGGGTGTGGCCGCTCATGCGTGGTGCGAGTGCGCCTAACAGTTTAACTGAGCTTCAATATTGATGCCCGATTGGGAACCATGGCTTGCAGCGTCGCCTTCGCTTTCTTGCTCGTCAAGAGGCATTAATACGCGACCGATCTCGGTTCATGAACCAGGCGGCTTCACCATCCCGTGCAACCACGGATTTCATAGTGCGGCGGAGCCGCAACCGATGGAGCGCGGCTCTGTGAGCCGCAGCAGTCCGCTGGACCAATCGCTCCACCAAACCATTCAAGACTGCTCACTGGAAATTAAGTCGGTGTTCCCTTTCTGAGGGACGCTCAACGAAGATCCAAAATCTTCGATGACGGA
>Ga0134127_10001973_pt1 | contig 14963 bp, 14 predicted proteins | sample KB31753_FD_96459 | JGI IMG/M metagenome (GOLD analysis project Ga0134127, IMG submission 96459) | Terrestrial soil microbial communities with excess Nitrogen fertilizer from Kellogg Biological Station, Michigan, USA - KB3-175-3 | ecosystem: Environmental > Terrestrial > Soil > Unclassified ...
AGCAGTTCCATCATCTTCGGCTGGATCGCGCGCGCGACGAAGTCCGACGAGCCGCCCGGCACGAACGGCACGATCATGCGCAGCGGCCGGTTCGGGTAATCCTGCGCCTGCGCGGCGGCAGCCAGCACGCAGATCAGCGCGGCCAGGATGCGTTGCAATCGGTGTTTCACGGCCTCCTCCTTTTATAGGTATAGGTGCTTTGGTACCGCAACGCGATTATGCAGGAATCGGCCGGCCGTGCTGCGGCGGATTCAGAACCCGAACAGCCGCTGGGGATTGTCCACCAGTATTTTTTTGCGCGTCCCCGCTTCGGGGGCCCATTGTGCGAGCAGGTTGAAGAGCTCCACCGATCCCACCTTGTCGGCGAACGACAGGTGCGGAAAGTCGCTGCCCCAGATGATGCGGTCGGGCACCGCCTCGATCAACGCGCGCGCCATCGGCGCGGCGTCGGTGAAGCCCGGCGTGACCGACATGCGGTAAGTGCCGGTGAATTTCACCCAGCACCGGTCGTTGCCGCGCAGGTACGTAAGGAACTGCTGGAAGCCGGGTTGCTTTGGCCCTTCTTTCGCGAGGAACATGCCCATGTGGGCGACGGTGTGGCGCGATTTCAACTTCTTCATCACCGGCAGCAGCTCCAGGGTGAGCCAGCCCGGCGTGAGGAAGTCGAGCATCCAGCCAATCTCGGCGCAGCGCGCATCGAGGCGCTCGATGCGGGACAGCATGGTCTTCGAATAACCCGGCTCGAACGGCTTGATCGGGTTTTCGTTGATGCGGATGCCGCGCACGCCAACCTGGTTCAGGCGCTCGAACTCGGAGTCGGGCGCTTCCTGGTCGATGTCCACGATGCCGCGGCACTTCTTCAGTCCCACCTCGCGCATCGCATCGACCATGCAATCGTTGTTGCGGCCGTATGCGCTCGGCTGCACAAAAACGTACCGTTCGACGCCCAGGTGACCTGCGAGCTTGAGAAAATCCTCGAGCGGCGCGTGCGGCGGCGTGTAGCGGATGTCCTTGCCGTAGGCATAGCGCCCGGGCAGGCCGAACACGTGGAAATGGCTGTCGCAGGAAAGCGGCGGCGCGCGGAACGCCGGCGCCCCTTCTTCTTTATGGCCGGTCAAATTCCGCCCCTCACCCTTCCGCGCGGGCCGGGCGCACTGTGGCGCGCATGGCGAGCGCAAAGGCGACGACCATCGCCAGCACCACGGCGATGCCCAGCGTGACGCCCAGACCTTCCAGCATCTCGTCCGCCGCCGGCCAGTGGAGCTTCGCAAGGCCCAGGCCGGCAACAGCCAGGCTCAACGACGCCACCGCGACGCTCATGATGCGAGAGGCGGCCGCAGCGCGCCGGTCGGCGCGGTGGAACAGCTTGCTCATGGCGTAACCGTTCAGCGCATCGGTCGCGACCATTCCCGCCGTGAACACCAGCCCCAGCAGGACCGCGAACAACCCGCCCGCGACGCTCGAACCCGCGATCGAGAACAACATCGCCTGGCTGATGGTGTCGAACGACAGCGCGAAAGCCGCTCCGACGGCGGCAATCACGGCCGGGTGGCTGGTTTCCACCACGCTGCCGAGCAAGCGGCTCTTCAGGCCGACCGTGCCCACCACCTCCCCGGGGCGCGTGCGGAACAATGCGGCAAGGTTGGCCGCGGCGAGCAGGAGCAGGAACAAAATCGATATCCCTGCTCCGGTGAGTTCGAGCCATAGTGGCGCCTGCCACTCCCGCGCCACGGTCGCGGCCACGACCGCTACCAGTGTTACCACGGCGCCGTGCCCGAGCGAGAACAGCAGCCCGGACCAGCGCGAGAGCCGCGGGCGGCGGACGGCGTTGAAGCGCGCCATGCCGTCGATCGTAACGAGGTGGTCAGGGTCCAGGCCGTGCTTCAGCCCCAGGAAGAACACCAGGGCGGCAAGCGCCATGCAATCGTTTGGCAGATTTTCCATTTTCGTGATCAGCTAAAAGCTGAAATCCCCTTACCTCTTGAGAAACAGATCATCCCAGAGCTTGCTCCACTTGTCCGCTTCGTCGATTACCGTGACCGGGTCGAGCACGACGTAAGGGAAGTTGGTGAGCGCGCTCTTGATCCGGGTATTGACCGGCGGGCGCCCCATCTCCTCGTACATCTTCTGGCCATCCGCGGCGGACAGGACGAAATCGGCGAACAGCACGGCGGCGGCGGGGTGTGGCGCATTGCGCACGATCGCGACCCCCTGCGGGCGGGACACCGTGGGATCGATCGGCGCCCAGTCGATGGGAGCGCCCTTGCGTTTCAGGGTTTCCGCGTTGCTGCTGTAGATGGTCAGTCCCACCGGTATTTCGCCAGCGGCCACCAGTTGCGCGAGCAGCACGTGCCCCTTGCGCACATCGGGCCGCAGCTCCGCAAGCTTCTTGAAGAACGCCATGCCCTGCGCCTCGCCCCACTTCTTGACGATAGTGGCCATCCACTCGGCGTCGCCTGCTTCGATGCCGATGCGGCCCTTCCACTTCGGGTCCGCAAATCCGGCGAGGCTCTTCGGCAACTCCTCCCGCTTCACCAGGTTGGTGTTGTAGCCGACCACGAATATGGTGAAGCGGTCGGGATACCACAGGCGGTGCTTGGGGATGCTCGCGGGAGGCAGGTCGGCCGCGTGCGGAGTGTAAAACGGCGCCAGCACTTTTTCGCGGACCAGCATCTCCAGCTCGGGGCTGTTGGTCTCGATCACGTCCGCGGTGAAGCGCCCCGCCCTGGCTTCGCTGACGGCGCGCTGGAGCACGCGCTCGGAGAGCGCCCGCCACAGTTCGACCTTGATGCCGTATTTCTTTTCGAAAGCCCGCACGATCGGCTCGGCTTCCGAAGGCGCAAGCGATGTGTAGATCGTCAGCGCGCCTTCCTGTTTCGCTTTTTCGACGAGGCGCTTTTCGCGGTCGGCGCCCTGGTAGTTGAGTATGTCGTCGGGTTTTGCCGCGCCCTGTGCCAGTGCCAGGCCGGAGAACAGCGCGCTGGCGGCGAGCCACGACACCAGAAACCGGAAAAGCATTCGCACGTTCATCTCCTCGAATTTCGCGCCCGTTTTTGGGTTGGCCCGCGCAGGCCGTGAAGAAATTTTCCGCATGGCAATGCGCGCGGAAAATTGACGGTGTTGGTATTGTATGTTCAACTGGAATTCGGTTGCAATCAAGAGGCGGGAACCCTATTCCCGGCGCGGAAAAAGGGACCCGGCGCGGCGACGGAGGGGCAAATGGCAAGCGGAAACGGGGCGACGATACAGAACGATCTGCGCGAATTCATCACCGCCGTGGAGAAGCGCGGCGAGCTCGCGCATGTCAAGAACGCGCATTGGGACCGCGAGCTCGGCGCGGTGACCGAGGTGCTCTACCGCCAGAAGGTCGAGAAATCCCCGATGCTGCTGTTCGACGAGATCCCGGATTACCCCAAGGGCTTCCGCTGCGCCTACGGCATGTTCGGCTCGCCGTACCGGCTCTCGCTCGTGCTCGGCATGGAGCCGTCGCTCTCCGACAACCGCAAGGAGATGCTCGACCACTTCCGCAAGCACATCAAGAAGGGCTTCAAGCGCATTCCGCCGACGCGCGTGCAATCCGGCCCGGTGCTCGAGAACGTCCTGCGCGACGGCGCGGTCGACATGCTGAAGCTCCCGGTGCCGATCCACCACGAGGACGACGGCGGCCGCTACATCGGCACTGCCTGCGGCGTTGTCACCCGCGACCCGGACGATGGGCGCATCAACGTCGGCACCTACCGCGTGCAGGTGAAAGGACCAAACACCTGCGCCTCGTACATCTCGAACGGCAAGCAAGGCCGCATCCATCGCGACAAGTACCTGAAGGCCGGCAAGCCGTGCCCGGTCGCGATCATCATCGGCACCGACCCCATCACCTACCTCGCGGCCGGCTACACCATGCCCGACTCGATGCCGGAATACGAATGGGCGGGCGGGCTGATGGACCGGCCGATGGAATTGATCGAGGGCGAAGTCACCGGCCTGCCGTTCCCCGCACGCTCGGAAATCGTGATGGAGGGCGAGATTTCCGCCACCGAGACCACGCTCGAGGGCCCGTTCGGCGAGTGGCACGGCTACTACGCCGGGGACGCGCAGCAGGAGCCGCTGATCCACATCAAGCGCATCTACCATCGCAATAACCCGATACTTACCTGCGCGGCGAGCCAGAAACCCCCGCACTCGCATCTCTTCGAGCGTTGTTTCCTGCGCTCGGCGGCGCTGCTCGATGCCCTGGAAGCCGCGGGCATACCGGACGTGCGCGGCGCGTGGCTGCACCAGGCCGGGGGCGGCCGCACTTTTTGCGTGGTGTCAGTCAAGCAGCGCTATTTCGGCCACTCGACGCAAGTCGGGCTGGTCGCCTCGCAGGTCGCCTCGATGGGCTACATCAGCCGCTGGATCGTGGTGGTGGACGACGACGTGGATCCCACCGACATCCATGACGTGATCTGGGCGATGGGCACGCGCTGCGATCCGAAGTCGCGCACCACGATGCTCGATCATTGCTGGTCGTCGCGCCTGGACACGCTCGTCACCGACAAGTCGCTGCCGTACAACTCGCGCATGGTGATCGACGCCTGCCGCCCGTACGAGCGGCTCGATACCTTCCCCAAGGTGTGCCAGAGCTCGCCGGAGCTGGCAGCGAAAGTCCGCGCCAAGTATCCCGAGCTCTTCCGCTGATCGCATTCTGCCGGGCCCGCGCCATGCCGGACAACGAGGACGCGTCCAAGAAGCGCGGCCACAGCCTGACGGACCACCAGTACGGAACGGACGCCGGCCACACTCACGACGGCGACGACGCCGACCACGATCACGACCATGACGATTTCGGCCCCGACGGCGCACCCGGGGAAGACGCGCTGTGGGTCCAGGATCACGTCTCGCTCACGAGCGTGGGCATCGACATCGGCTCCTCGGGCACGCAGATCATCTTCTCGCGCATAAACCTGCGGCGCCTGGGCGAAGACCTGTCGAGCCGCTACTGCGTGGTCTCGCGCGAGACCCTGTTCCAGTCGCCGGTCGCGTTGACACCGTACCGCGACCAGGAACGGATCGACGAGGAGAAACTCGCCGACATCATCGACGCGGCGTACGCCCAGGCGGGGCTGCATCCGGACCAGATCGATTCCGGCGTGGTGATACTCACCGGAGAAGCGCTGCGCCGGCAGAACGCGCAGGCGATCTCCGACCTGCTCGCCGAAAACGGCGGCGAATTCGTGTGTGCGGCCGCGGGCCACCACCTCGAGGCAATGCTCGCGGCCTACGGCTCGGGGGCGGCGCGCGTGTCCCACGACGAGGGCAAGCGCATCCTCAACGTGGACGTCGGCGGCGGCACCACCAAGCTCGCGGTGGTGGAAGGCGGCCGCATCGCGGCAATGGCCGCCGTTCACATCGGCGGGCGCCTGCAAGTGGTGGATGAGAGCGAGCGCATCGTGCGACTCGATCCCGCCGGGCGCCATCACGCCGAGTCAGCGGGCTTTGCCTGGAAACCGGGCGACCGCGCGCCGCGCGCGGACATGGCGCGCGTCGCGGAGGGAATGGCCGACGCGCTGATGGCGGCAATCCACCAGCGGCCCCTGCCCCACGCAGTCGAGCACCTCTACCTCACCGACCCGATACCCGATCTCGGCCGCATCGACGGCGTGATGTTCTCGGGCGGCGTCGGCGAGTACGTTTACGGCCGCGAAGAGCGCGACTTTGGCGACATGGGCAAGCTTCTCGGCAGCGCGATTGCGCAGCGCCTCGCGCGGGGCGCGCTGCCGTGGCCGCTGCTGCCGGCGGGGGAATGCATCCGTGCCACCGCCGTTGGCGCTTCCGAATACAGCGTGCAACTCTCCGGCAACACAATCTACCTCTCCAGCCCCGGTGATCTGCTTCCGCGCAAGAACCTGCAAGTGCTGCAACCGCCATTTACCTGCCGCGAGGAGATCGATCCCGGGGAACTCGCCCGGGCAATACGCGGCCACTTCGCGGCATTCGACCTCGAGGAAGGAGAATCCGAGGTAGCCCTTGCGTTTCGCTGGGCCGGCGCGCCGTCCTATCAACGCATTGCCGCTTTCGCGAAAGGCGTCGTCGACGGCCTGCCCCGAACCATCGCGAGCGGCAAGGCGCTGTACCTGGTGCTGGACGGCGACATCGCGCAGACACTGGGGGCGATCCTGAAGGAAGAACACCGGCTCGCGAACGAGCTGCTCGTGATCGACGGCGTAACGTTGTGGGACCTCGATTACATCGACCTCGGGCGCATCCGCCTGCCCTCGCACACGGTGCCGGTCACGATCAAGTCGCTGGTGTTCAGCGAAGATCCCCGGCACCCCAACGACCCGGGAATTCAATACCATCCGCATCATGGCCACGGACATCATCACCATCACGGCCACGATCATGATCACGCGCACGACCACGATCACGTTCACCACCACCATGATCATGGCCATCATCACAAGCACAAGAAGTAACGGCCGGCTGCCCGGGGAGAACGCTTGGAGGCGGTAGCAGACAGGCCCGGCGGGCCGGGCCGGGCCGCGGCGCGCTTCCGGCTGGATCTGAAGTGGGTAATCCTCGGCGTATGCGTGGCCGCCGTTGCCTATCTCGCGGTGGTCCCGCTGGGATTCCTGTTGTGGCAGAGCTTCTTCACGCCGCACACGGCGGCGAAGCCGGCCGAATTCACGCTGGGCAACTACGCCGCGGCATACTCGAGCCTGGAAACGGCAAGGCTGTTTCTCAACTCGGTATTGTTCGCGGTCGGGACCGCTTCCTTCTCCCTCGTCATCGGCACGGCGCTCGCATGGATGAACGAGCGCACCAACACGCCGTTCAAGAAATTGTTCTTCGGGCTCGCGCTGGTGCCGCTGATCATCCCGGGCATCCTGTTCACCATCTCCTGGATCATGCTCGCCAGCCCCAAGATCGGTATCTTCAACCTGCTGCTGCAGAGCTGGTTCGGCACCGACCATGTCTTCTTCAACGTCTACACCCTGTGGGGCATGATCTGGGTGGACGGCCTGCACTATTCGCCGATGGCGTTCCTGCTGATGACCGCGGCGTTCCGCTCGATGGATCCCGCGCTGGAGGAATCGGCCGCGATGAGCGGTGCCGGGCTGTGGCAGGTGGTGCGGCGGATCACGCTCGCCCTGTCCTGGCCCGCCATCTTCGCGACACTATTGATACTTTTCGTGCGCGCGATCGAGTCCTTCGAGGTGCCGGCGCTGCTCGGGATGCCGGCCGGCATCTTCGTGTTCACCTCCGCGATCTACGAGGCGATACACAAGTACCCGAGCCAGATCGGCCTTGCCTCCGCTTACGGCGTGACGCTGCTCGCGATCACCTCGATCGGCGTCTGGTTCCAGTCGCGGCTCTCGGACAGCGGCCAGCGCTACTCGACCGTGACCGGCAAGGGCTTCCGCCCGCGGCGCATCGACCTTGGCCGCTGGCGCTTCCTGACGGCGGCGATCTTCATCGTCTACTTCCTGCTGATCGCCGCCGCGCCGCTGTTCGTGCTGCTGTGGTCGTCGGTCCAGAAGTACTACAGCGTGCCGTCGGCCGCGGCGCTCGCCAACCTCACGCTCGATCCCTACCGCTTCATCCTCAACCACCCGGCATTCCTGCGCTCGGTGTGGAACAGCCTGCTGCTGAGCGTGGGCAGCGCGACCATTATCATGCTGGTCACCTCGGTGATCTGCTGGATCGTGGTGAAGACCAGGATCCCCGGGCGCTGGTTGCTCGACAATCTCGCTTCGTTGCCGATCGTCTTCCCGGGCCTCGTGCTCGGTCTCGCCATCATGGTGTTCTATCTCAACGTCGGCGCGGCCATCTACGGCACCCTCTGGATCCTGCTGATCGCCTACGTCACGCGCTTCATGCCCTACGGCATCCGCTACAACACCGCTTCCATGGTACAAATTCACCGGGAACTGGAGGAATCGGCGGCAATGAGCGGCGCGTCGTGGGGCTCGACGTTCGCGCGGGTGGTGCTGCCGCTGCTGAAGCCCGGCCTCGTTGCGGGGTGGATTTACATCGCGATCGTCTCGCTGCGCGAACTCTCCAGTTCGATCCTGCTCTACAGCCCGGGCACCGAGGTCGTCTCGATCCTGATCTGGGAGTTGTGGGAGAACGGCCAGTACGTCGAGCTCTCCGCGCTCGGAGTGATGCTGATCGTGCTGTTGTTCGTGCTGGTGCAGATCGCGCAGTTTGCCGGCAGCCGGTTTGGCGTGCGTGACGCGTGAATATCTTAAGTATTTGATTTTATTAAATAATTTATGCTAAGCGTCCGCGGCCTCAACACCCAGTATCCCGGCGAGAACGGCAATATCGTCCGCGCCGCGCGCGACGTCGCCTTCGAGGTGCCGGAGGGAAAGCTCTTCACCCTGCTCGGCCCCAGCGGCTGCGGCAAGACCACGACGCTGCGTTCGATCGCCGGACTGGAGCGCCCGCACTCCGGCGAGATCGCGCTCGGCGGGCGCACGCTATACGCCTCCGCCAGCCGGATTTTCGTCGCGCCGAACGAACGCAACATCGGCATGGTTTTCCAGTCGTACGCGATCTGGCCGCATATGACGGTGTACCAAAACGCCGCGTTCCCGCTCGAAGTCGGGCGGCGCGGGCTCTCCGGGAAAGAGATCCGCGACAAGGTGATGCGCGTGCTCGCCATCGTCGCGATGGACGCGCTCGCGGAACGCCCCGCGACCAATCTCTCCGGCGGCCAGCAGCAGCGCCTCGCGCTCGCTCGCGCGCTGGTCATGGGGCCGCAGCTGCTGCTGCTCGACGAGCCGATGTCCAACCTCGACGCGAAGCTGCGCGAGCGCATGCGCTTCGAGTTAAAGCGCATCCAGCGCGACACCGGCGTCACCACGGTCTATGTCACGCACGACCAGTCCGAGGCACTCGCGCTCTCGCACGAGATCGCGGTGATGAACGAGGGCCGCATCATCCAGGTCGGCTCGCCGCGCGAGATCTACGAGCGGCCGCGCAGCCGCTTCGTCGCGGATTTCATCGGCAGGACCAACCTGCTGGAGGCGAAGGTCGTCGCCCCCGACGGCCCCGGCCGCTACCGCGTCGGCACCGTGCTGGGCGAGTTGAACGTCTCGTCCGCCGACGCGCTGCGCGCCGGCGACGCGGTGACGCTCTCGGTTCGTCCGGAGGACGTGGAGATTTCGGAAAAGCGGCCGGAGGGCGCCAACGTCTGTGCCGGCACGGTCGGCGTCAGGGTGTTCCTCGGGGACACGGTGGACCTCCAGGTGAGCGTCGGGCAGCACGAGCTGCTCGCCAGGGCCCATCCCTCCCTGGGCGCGCCCACCGGCGGCCAGGTCTTTCTTCGCTTCGACGCGGAGAAATGCATTGCCCTGGCAGACGAAAGGCCCTGACTTCTGCAGATTTTCACAGGCGGTGGCAAAGACGCCGCGCTTGGAGTAAATTTTTGATCCGTTAGAGAAACCCGGGAGCTGGTGATGGCCAAGAACGCGATGGTGTCGGAGGAGCTGGCGAAAAAATTCACTACCGAGAAGGAGACGCCGTACACGCGGTGGGTAAAGGGCGAAGGGCTCGACATCATCCCCTCCTATTACATTCCCGATCTCAAGACCGTCGAATTGAAGCCGTGGGCCCGCCGCGGCGGCCGCGGCTTGTACCTCAACCACGAGGCTTCGCGCACCTCGAACGACTGCTACGTTTGCGAAATCCCCGCCGGGGCGAAGCTCGCCCCGCAACGCCAGCTGTTCGAGGAGATGGTCATGGTCCTCTCCGGGCGCGGCTCCACCGCGGTGTGGAACGACGCCGGCCAGCGGATCACGTTCGAATGGAAAGCGGGCGCGCTGTTCGCGATCCCGGTGAACGCCTGGCACCAGCACTTCAACGGGTCGGGGCAGGAGCCGGCGCGCTACGTCGCGGTAACCAACGCGCCTAGCGTAATCAACCTCTACGACGACATCGATTTCGTGTTCGGCACGAAGTACGACTTCAAGAGCCGCTTTTCCGGCGAGCCTGATTACTTCTCGCCGAAGAGCGAGCAGAAAGGGTTCCTTCTCGACACCAACTTCGTCGCCGATGCGGTGAACCTCCCGCTCGTCGCGGCCAAGGAGCGCGGCGCGGGCGGCGGCCACATCCGCTTCAACATGGCGAAGAGCTCGATGAACAGCCACATTTCGCAGTTCCCGACCGGGACCTACAAGAAAGCGCATGCCCACGGCCCTGGCGCGCACGTCATCATTCTCTCCGGCGAAGGCTTCTCGCTGATGTGGCCCGAGGGCGAGGAGCCGCGCCGCTACGACTGGAACATCGGTACGATGATCGTGCCGCCCAACATGTGGCTCCATCAGCACTTCAACACCGGCACCACGCCGGCGCGCTACCTCGCTTTCAAGCACGAGGGCGTCGCGATCCGCAACGTGCAGGGCGTGCCCAAGGCCTGGATCAGCCGGCGCGTGGGCGGCGACCAGCTCGATTACGCGGACGAGCCGCCCGTCGTGCGCCGGTGGTTCGCCGAAGCGCTCGCGAAGCAGGGCATCAAGTCGCGGATGGACGAGGCCTACCAGGCCGAGGTGGCGAACCTGCCGCCCAAGGCGGCTTAGTCGTGATGGGTGATGGGTGATGGGTGATGGGTGATGAGCAAAATCGGATCCCGCGCCTTTGCTTGATGCGTAGATACCTCTGCCTTCTGCCTGTTGCCTTCTGCCTTGCGATCATTGCGCCGGCGGCAGCGCAAACGAAGAGCGCCGGGCCTGTCGCCGAGGCCGCGCTCTACCAGGGCGCCGACCGCGCGCAACGGTTCGCCGAAGGCGCGAAAAAGGAAGGCAGCCTCACGGTCTACACCTCCGCCACGACCGGCGACATGGGCGCAGTGACCGCGGCCTTCGAGAAAAAATACGGCATCAAGGTCAACGTGTGGCGCGCCGGCTCCGAGGCCATCGTGCAGCGTGCGGTGAACGAAGCGCGCGGCCGCCGCTACGAAGTGGACATCTTCGAGACCAACGGTCCGGAACTCGAGGCGCTGCACCGCGAGCAGCTGCTGCAGGAAGTCCGGTCGCCCTACCTCGCCGATCTCATGCCCCAGGCGCTGCGCCCGCACCGCGAGTGGGTCGGCACCCGGCTAAACATTTTCGTCGCGGCCTACAACACCAACCTCGTGCGCAAGGAGGACTTGCCGAAAACCTGGCGCGATCTTCTCGACCCGAAATGGAAAGGCAAGCTCGGCATCGAGGCCTACGACCACGACTGGTTCTCCGGCGTCATCGGCGAGCTGGGCGAGCCCGGGTTGAAGCTGTTCCGCGAGATCGTGGCGTCGAACGGCATCTCGGTGCGCAAGGGGCATACCCTGCTCTCCAACCTGGTCGTCTCGGGCGAGGTGCCGCTGGCATTGACGGTCTACCACTACCGCGCGGAGTACCTCAAGAACGAGGGCGCGCCGATCGACTGGTTCGTGTTCCCGCCCGCGATCGCCCGTCCCAACGGAGTCGCGCTCGCGCGCCGCGCGCCGCACCCCCACGCCGCGGTGCTGTTCTACGACTTCATGCTGAGCGACGCCCAGGAAATCCTGCTGAAGCGCAGCTTCACACCGACCTCGACGCGGCTCTCGGCCGCGCTGAAGAACGTGCCGCAGTTGAAGTTCGTTGACTCGAAGGTGATCCTCGACGAGGGCGAGAAGTGGACGCGCCTCTACGACCAGATTATCATTAGGCAGGCGCGTTGACGGGGACCTGCATGGGCACCGAATCGCATTACCACAGCAAGAAAGACCGCGTGTTCGTCCGCGGCATCCAGGGACACTACAACCTGAAGGAAGAACTGACGCGGCTACGCTCGATGCCGCGCGTCGTGAAGGGCAAGGAGATCAAGTTCATCGACGGCCCGCAGACCTATAGCAAGCACTTCGTCGAGCCCGTCGACGGCGTCACCCAGACGCTGCACATCCACCTCGAGGAATACGCGCCCGGCGGCAAGGCGCAGAAGCACGGCCACGTCAACGAAGCCGCCTTCTACATCCTCGACGGCATTGGCTACGAGATCCACGACGGCATCCGCTACGACTGGAAGGCGGGCGACATCGCGATCGTGCATAACAACTGTGTGCACCAGCACTTCAACGCGAGCGAAACGAAGCCGGCGCGCGCGCTGGTACTCAAGTCGAAGCCGATGTTTCTGTTCCTCAACATGCTGTTCCAGAAGACCGTGGAGCCGCGCCCGACCGAACCGGCGGTCCCGGCCGGCGTCGGCTTCGAGCCGCGGCACTACGAGCAGGACTACAACCACGATCCCGACGCGGCCCAGTCCGCGAAGCTCAAGCGGTCGACCAAGACCAGGACATGAACTGAACGGAGATTCGCGATGTCCTGGGATGAATCGAAAGCCTGGCTGAAGGGCAAGACGAGCGGCAAGCTTTACCAGAACCTGCTCGACGAGGCGACCAACGCGCCGACGCGCAATGCCAAGCGCAAGAAGCTCGTCACGCCGGAGGACATGGTGTGGGAGATGTCGCGCCAGGGCCTGCTCAAGCATCTCATCAACGAGGGCATGAACACCCGCATGGAGACGGTGGATGCCTACATGCAGATCATTCCGCCGGGCAGCCGCTCGGGCAAGCACCGCCACCTCGCCGAGGAATGCCTCTACGTGCTCGAGGGCCGCGGCTACGACCTGCACCAGGACTGCGACGTGGAGATCACCGACGTCTACACGTGGAAGCCGCAGGCCGAGGTGAAGCGCTACGAGTGGGAAGCGGGCGACATCATCTACATTCCGCCCTGCACCATCCACCAGCACTTCAACGCCGACCCGAGCCACCCGGTGCGCCTGATCTCCGCGATCAACCGTGTCTATAAGAATTCGGGACTGAACGATCTCACCCAGATCGAGGACGCCCCCGAGTACGACCCCAAGGTCGTGCTCACCGCCGAGGTGCTGAGGCGCTACCTCGCGCCGGAGGTCAAGGAACCCGCATAATCATTACGGGTTGGTATCGTTTCGACGCGAGGGAATTTTCCGTCGCCCCTCGCTGTATACTGCAGTGAGCTGCTCATGAAGGAGGGTGTCCTATGAAGAGATTCGGTCTTTTTCCGGCTTTCGTCCTCGCGCTTTCACTCACCGCGCTGCCAGGCACGGCGACGGCATTGGAAGTCGGAGACAAGGCTCCCGACTTCAACCTGCCGAGCACCAAGGAAGGCAAGTTCAGCCTGGGCGCCGCCACTGGCAAGAAAAACGTCGTCATCCAGTTCTACGTCCTCGATTTCACGCCGACCTGAATTAAGGAACTGTCGTCCAGTAGGGACGACTATTCGAAGTTCGAAGCGGTGGATGCCGAGATCGTGGGCATCAGCGCCAACGTGACGTTTTCCCAGCGGGCATTCGCGGATTTTCTCAAGCTCAATTTCCCGCTGCTGAGCGACGCTCCCGATGGAAAAACGATGCAGGCTTACGGCATATACAACGCCGAGCGCAGGCTGGCGCAACGCTCCTACTTCATCGTGGACAAGAAGGGCATCATCCGCTACATGAAAGTGCTGAAGCAGGGCGAACCGCTGGTCTCCAACGACGAGCTGCTCGCGGAGCTGCAGAAATTGAAATAGAAACGGGTTACGAACGATGAGCAGTGCGCACTGGCTCCACCCGATGTCCCGCGGCCGGCTCCTGCCGGCCGTATTTTTCTCCCTGTGCGGCATTCTGCTGGCCGCGCCGGCGTCCGGCGCTCCCGACTACAAGCTGATCCCCAAGCTGCAGGAGAGCAAGGATCATCCGCAGGCGCCGGACTTCACCCTGCCCGACCCGAGCGGCAAGAAGCTGTCCCTCAAGGACTACCGCGGCAAAGTGGTGTTTCTCGCCTTCTGGGCGACCTGGTGCGAGTATTGCCGCGAGGAAGTTCCCGCCATGCAAAGCCTCTACCGGGAGTTCAAGGACAAGGGGCTCGAAATCGTGGCGGTGAACATCAAGGACAAGCGGGAAGACGCGCTCGCCTTCATCAAGAAAAACAAGATCAGCTACCCGGTCATGATGGATCCCGAGGGCGATATCGGTTCGCTCTACGGCGCGTATGCCACGCCCACCGTTTACCTCATCGATCGCAACGGGATGGTGCTCGCCCGCATGTGGGGGCCGGCCGGGTGGTACAGCCCGGCGGCGCGGAAACTGATCGGGGAAATCGTCCAGCAAAAATGATGGGGCGTGATAAGTGACGCGTGATGAGGGATAGGATCCAACTCCCGCGCGAGCGCGGAGGGCCTTATCACCTATCACTTATCACCCTCTCCACAGTCCACGGGGTGAAACCCCGACGACTGCCAATACTGGCCAACCGCCGCGCTTCGCAGTAAAGTTACCCGCCTGATTCCGAAGGCGCCCGTCGCAGCCGCCAGTCCGGGGCGCCGTTCTTACCAGCCAATCCAAAAGGGGTCCTCCATGATCTACGAATTCAGAACCTACGATCTCAAGCCGCACAGCCTGCCCGAAGTCGAGAAGCGCTTCGGCGAAGCCTATGAGTTCCGCAAGAAATACTCCCAGCTCTCCGCGTTCTGGCACACCGAGATCGGCCCGCTCAACCAGATCATCCACGTCTGGGCGTACAAGGACCTGGAGGAGCGCACGAGGATCCGCGACACCGCGGTCAAGGAAGGCGCCGGCAAGTGGCCGCCCAAGACCGCCGAGTTCCTGGTGCGCCAGCGCTCCGAGATCTTCATCCCCTTCTCCTTCTCGCCCGAGATGAAGCCGGGCAAGCAAGGGCCGTTCTTCGAGATGCGCATCTATACCTACGCCGCCGGGCAACTGCCGAACCTCACCAAGGCGTGGGAACTCGCGATCCCCAACCGGCTGAAGGCCGGCCCCGCCACCGCGATCCTCTACTCCGAGTTGGGCGGCTTGAACCAGTTCATGCACATCTGGCCCTACAAGACGCTCGACGAGCGCTGGGCGCTCCGCAACCGGCTGCGCGAAGAAGGCAGCTGGCCGCCTTCCGTCGTCGCCAAGAAAGCCGGCCTGCCGGACTA
>Ga0134127_10001974_pt1 | contig 14961 bp, 17 predicted proteins | sample KB31753_FD_96459 | JGI IMG/M metagenome (GOLD analysis project Ga0134127, IMG submission 96459) | Terrestrial soil microbial communities with excess Nitrogen fertilizer from Kellogg Biological Station, Michigan, USA - KB3-175-3 | ecosystem: Environmental > Terrestrial > Soil > Unclassified ...
ACCGTGTCGAAGCGAAGCAGATACGCCAGATTCTCGGCGTCGTGTGCGAGCCCGCTCGGCTGGATGAACTTCTGCCAGTTCGGCGGCAGGTTCTCCATGAACTCCCACCAGGGGGACATTTCCGAGGGCATGTTGGTGTCGGCGATGATCCCATTCCAGGTCGGCACGCCGTGCTCAGCGGACGGGTAGCGGCCGCACCGGCCAGAGATAGGTGCGATGACGCTGATGTCCATCTCGATGCATTCTGACATCCAGCAGCCCGTGAGCTGCGACGACAGCAGCCGGGCCTGGTCTTCCTGGTCCTCCATAGGGATGAAAATCAGCTCGGACCGGACGTCGTTGAAATTCAGGTAGAAGGTCGACTCCGATACGCGATACTCGCCAAGGGCGCCCATCCACTGCTTGGTGTCACGTAGCACGGTGTCCTTGAGCTGCTTCAGCGTCTGCCGCACGATCGCCCACCGGGTGTGGCGCAGGCCGTCGTTGCCCGGCGCCTGCTGGATCGACCGGCGCAGCAGCTCAATGAGACAGCCGGTCGTCTTACCGGACCCCACGGGCCCGGCGACGATCCGACCGAATGACGCTGACGTCATGAACCGCCCGATGGTGGGCGGCGCAGTGAACTCTATCCCTGCCATGATACCCAGTCTTTGTTAGCGGCGCTCCGGCGCTCGTCGAGGTAGACGGGCCAGCTCGCGGTGATGCCGTGGTCGGGGTGACAGAAAAACAGGGACTGCGTCGGCGGCGAGTAGCGGGCGCGCAGCGCCAGGCGAGCGTATTCGTCGAAGCCCTTGACGCAGCCGTTGACGATGACGCCTTGCTGCGGCAGCGACATGTAGGTGTGCCAGTGGCACATCAGCAGGGTGTCGAAGTCGCGGCCGATCTGCGCCTCGCTGTTGTGCACCTTGATCGCGCCGCGGACGATCGGGCCGATGGCGCCGATGATGCCGTCGCCGCCCTTGACGCCGAGGCTGTCGCCGTGGGTCAGCAGGAAGCGGTGGCCGAAGACGGAGAAGTGGGCATCGCTTTCCGGCGGGATGAGGAAGCGGACGTTCGGCGACTTGCGGAAATGGCGCTCGAGGTTGCAGTAGATCGACCAGTCGTAGTTCGTGAACACGCGGCGCTTGAAGGTCGGACGTTTGGTCGAGCGCCCATGATTGCCGACCACGCAAGGGACGAACGCTTTGCCGAACTTGGTCGCCATGGTGTCGATCGCGCCGGCGAGAATGTCGGTCAGGTCGTTGACCGCCTGGTGCGGCGTGCGGTCGTTGGTCGCCATCAGCTCCTCGTGGATGTCGCCGCCGATCATGTCGCCGCCGAGGCAGATGATGATCCCGGGGTAGTTGGCGACGGCCCGCCCCATGTGGTTGTGCGCCAGGTCGACGGTGATGTTGACGAGCGCCCGCATCCGCTTGTTGGCGATCGCCGAGTTGTATTCGTTGACGCCGCCCACCTCGTTCGCGCTCACCACCTCCCCATAGTGGATGTCGGACCAGATGGTGACCGGCGCCCCCCTGCTGCCTGCCTTGCCGCCGCGGCTGGTGACCCATGCCGGTGGCTCCGGTGTGCGCTGGGCGAGCTTGAAAATGGTCTCGCGGATCTTCTCCGCGGTGTCCTCGTCGCGCTGCAGGCGGGTGACGGTCTTTTTCAGATCGTCGATCTGGTTGTTTTTCTGACGGATAAACTCCTGCGCGTCGAGCAGACGGTCAGCGTCAGTCTTCGTCGGACTTTTTGCCATCGATCTTTGTCCTGTAGCGGCGCTTGGCCGCGAGGCCGAGGGGGGAGATGTTATAACGGCGCAGCCGCTCGAGACCTTTTGGCGACTGGCGATAGCGGCGGTAGCGGTCTTTTCCTTTCTCCGACGCGCTGTAGCGACGGTTGCGGTCCGTCACGGGATCAGGACTTTTACGGGTTCGGCGATCACGTCGACCGTCGGCGGGTCCTGGAGCGAGCCGATGTTGATCTGAATGGAGAATTTCTCGCCGGCGACACGGTCTTCGCGGTTGGCGTTGTCCAGGCCGGCGACCTTAGCGATGAGCTTCGCCCCCTCCATGACGTCGCGGAGCCCCTCGCCGGTGTTCGTGATCCGGGCGTAGATGATCGGCATGAATTTCTCGAACATCGCCGCGGCTTCGAGCTTGATCCGATCCGGCGTGCCCATGGTGGACTGCCAGTTCTTGATCTCCTGCTCGAGCATGTTGCGGAAGAAGTCGTTGCCCTGCAGCGCCTCGAGCTGCTCCACGGAGAGCCCGTGGGTTGCCAGGATCTTGTCGCGCTCCTGGATGTCGAGGGCCAGCTCGCGGGCGAGCGCGGCAAGCTCCTGAGAACTCAGCGTAACGGCGGGCAACGAGTCGGACATGGTCCGGAGTTGTGGCAGCGCATAATTAGTGACCTATTAATCGGCCTCCGCTAGTCCTTGATCTCATGGCGGGTTTGGGGCAGCAGGGCGTGATCCAGGTCGTGCCGCCGGCGGTGCTTGAAGCAAGCCTTCAGGCACGGGCCGAGGCGACGGCTGCCGCCGCGCGCCCGCCGCAGCAGGACGTCCAGCAGCTCGCCGGCTACGTCCGCACCCAATTTGAGATCTTCCGGAACCACAGGAACACGTCGGCCGGCTGGTCCGAGCGGCTGCTGCAGTCCCTGCGCGCGTTCAACGGCCAGTACGATCCCAGCAAGCTGACGGAAATTCGCCGGTTCGGCGGGTCGGAGATCTACGCCCGCCTGATCGCCCAGAAGTGCCGTGCGGCCGCATCGCTGCTTCGCGACGTCTACCTGGGCCCCGATCGGCCGTGGGGGTTCAAGCCGCCGGCGGACCCCGACATTCCGCCGGACGTGGTGCAGAAGATCGACGCGCTCCTCCAGCAGGAGGCGCAGATGGTGCAGGAGACGGGGGGTCAACCGCCCCCGCCGTCTGCAATGGACGAGCGACGTCGGCTGCTGCTCGACAGCGCCCGCCAGGCCGCGAAGAAGCGGGCCACGGGCCAGGCGCGCGTGTCGGAGGACAAGGTTGAGGAGATCCTGCGGGAGGGCGGGTGGTATCACGCGCTCGCCGAGTTCATCGTCGACCTGCCGATATTCCCGTTCGCCGTGCTCAAGGGGCCGGTCGTCAAGGTGCTTCCGGAGGTGGTGTGGCCACCGGGCGGCGGGCAGCCGAAGATCGAGCAGAAGCCCCGGCTGACGTGGGCCCGGGTCTCGCCGTTTGACATCTGGTTCACGCCGGGTGTGGCGTCGATCGAGAACGCCCAGGTCATTGAGAAGCAGCGGATCACGCGCGGCGAGCTGAACGACCTGCTCGACCTGCCTGGCTACGATCACGACGCGATCCGGCAGATCCTGCAGCAGTATGGGCGCGGCGGGCTCAACGATAGCTGGGACACCACGGACGCTGAGCGGAGCGTCCTCGAGAACCGGGAGAACCCGGCGTGGAACCGGTCGCAGCTGATCACGATGATGGAGTTCCACGGCAACGTGCAGGGCCAGATCCTCCAGGATTATGGTCTCGCGGTGCCGGACGATCTGCGCGACTACAATGTGCAGTGCTGGGTGATCGGGTCCTACGTCATCAAGTGCCACCTGAACCCCAGTCCGCGGCAGCGGCACCCGTACTTCATCACGTCGTTTGAGAAGGTCCCGGGGACGCCGGTCGGCAACGGTCTCACGGATCTCCTGCACGACATGCAGGAGTCCTCGAATGCCACGCTGCGCGCGCTGATCAACAACCTGTCGATCGCCTCCGGGCCGCAGGTCGTGATCGATGACGACGCGATCTCACCGGACGATGACAGCGAGAACCTCTACCCGTGGAAGCGGTGGCACACGCGCAACGATCCGCTGGGGAAGAAGACCAACAAGCCGATCGAGTTCTTCCAGCCGCAGAGCTACGCCGATCAGCTGATGACCGTGTTCAAGGGGTTCGTCGAGATCGCGGACGACGTGTCGGCGATTCCGAAGTATGTCGGCGGCGGCGCGTCCGGCGGCGCGGGGCGCACGGCGTCCGGCCTCGCCATGCTCATGGGTAACGCGAGCAAGATCCTGCAGACGGTGGCGGCGAATATCGATCGGGACGTGATCGAGCAAGGGCTGCAGCAGCTGATGGATCTGGTGCTGCTGACCGACACGTCGGGGATCCTCACCGGCGAGGAGAAACTCAGCGTCCAGGGCGTCACGGTTGCGATCCAGCGTGAGACCATCCGCCAGCGCCAGCTCGAGTTCCTCTCGGCGACGGCGAACCCGCTCGACAGCAAGATCACCGGGATCAAGGGCCGCGGCAGCGTGCTCCGGTCGGTGGCGGACACGCTCGGCATGGCCGGCGAGAAGATCGTGCCGAGCGACGACGAGCTGGACCGTATGGAAGCGGCGCAGAAACAGCAGGCGGCCGCCGGTCCGATCGGCGCCGCGGTGGAGCAAGGTGTCCAGAAGGGCGTGCAGGCCGGCGTGTCGCAGATCACGAAAGAGCTGACCGCTGGTGGCCTGGCCGCGCAGGCGCATATGCCCGAGGGCCCGCCGGCGCATATCAGCAATATGCCCGAGGGTGGCGAGGGCGGTTCGACGGAAGACGCCGCTGCGCAGGCGCAAGGGTCCCAGAAAGGCTCGCTGTCCACGGGCCACATGGGACCGCACACCAAACTCACCGGGAATCAGCCGGGCCCCGGCGCGAAGCCGATTGCTGGGGGCGTTGGCTAAGAAGTTTTTGATCGGTGGACTGTATCACTGGGCCGAAGCTTGACCTGAGGACCTGCGATGACCGATATTAAGTCGTCTCGTCACTATGACACCCAGACCATGGGTCGGGTGGTCAAGCAGGTCGCGGACCGGCTCAACGCCGGCAATATCGGCGGGCCGACCGGCGCGCGTGGCCTGACGGGTCTCACCGGCGCGACGGGTCTCACCGGCGCGACGGGCAACACCGGGCCGACCGGCAACACCGGTCCCGTAGGCGCGGCAGGCGGCACCACCGGCAACACCGGGCCGACCGGTGCGTCCGGCGGACCGACCGGACCGACCGGCGCCACGGGCGCCACGGGTGCGGCCAGCACCGGCGTCACCGGCCCGGCCGGCGGACCCACGGGCGCCACCGGACCGACCGGATCCACCGGCTCCTCTCTGACTGGACCGACCGGCGCGGCCGGCTCCAACGGCGCCGCTGGCGCGGTAGGCGCCACCGGGCCGACCGGACCGACCGGGGTCACCAGCTCCATCACCGGCGCCACGGGCAACACTGGGCCGACCGGCGGCACGCCAGGCTCGACTGGGCCGACCGGCGCCACCGGCGCCACCGGCGCCACCGGGCCGACTGGCGGGGCGTGGTTCTTCAAGCCGTCCACCAGCGACCCGCACATCGCGGGTGTTGTGTGGAACAACGGCGGCACGCTGACGATCAGCGGGGGCTGATCTGATGACCATCAGGTCTATCAAACATTTCGACACGCTGCAGCACATCGGTGAAGTCCTCCAGGACTGCGTCGATGCGGTGAACGCGGGTCTGGGCGGCGGAGGCACCGGCGCCACCGGCTTGACCGGCGGCACGGGTCCGACGGGCGGTTCCGGCCTTACTGGCCGCACCGGCCCGACTGGGATCACCGGCGCCACTGGATCCGGCGGACGCACCGGCCCGACCGGCAACACTGGTGCCGTTGGCGCCACCGGAGCAACCGGCGTGGGCGGGCCCGTTGGCCCTTCCGGCATCGGCCCGACCGGCCCGACCGGCCGTATCGGGACCACCGGTCCCATGGGCGCCAGCGGAAACACCGGCCCGACCGCCGCGACTGGCAGCACCGGCAACACCGGGCGCGCGGGCTTTGACGGCGTCACGGGTCAGACGGGTATCACCGGCACGCGTGGTCCGCGCGGCCCCGGAGTCACCGGCCCGACCGGGTCGACGGGTCTCACTGGCTCGAGTACGGGCCCGCGCGGCTCGACCGGCCCGACCGGTGGATTTACCGGCTTCACGGGCCCGACCGGTCCTGGCCCCTATTTCGCTCCCACGACCTGGGATCCGCACATCAGCGGCGTGGTCTGGAACGACAACGGAACGCTACGAATCTCCGCCGGGTAACGCGGGCCTCGAGCCCGCGGACCCCCCTCTAACACCCGAAGCCCCGAGGGTGACATGATACTGAACGCGATTGTCCGCAACGAAGCGGCTAACCTGCCGCGCATGCTCGCCTCCGTTGCGCGGTATATCACCGGCGCAGCCATCCTCGACACCGGCTCGACTGACGACACGATCGAGATCGTGCGCGATTTCCTTAACGCGCTGAACATCCCGGTCGTCGTCGGTCACGCCCCGTTCGTGAACTTCTCCCAGGCGCGGAACGCGGCCCTTGATTTGGCCACGGCGGCATCTTCACTGCGCGGTGAATATCTGCTTTTGGTTGATGCGGATATGGAGCTGATCGCAAAGCACGACGACGTGTTTGACGGGCTCACCGCGCCGGCCTACGCCATGATCCAGCGGTCCGGCACGATCAGCTACTGGAACCCGCGCCTGGTGCGTCGCGACGCGCACGCGCGCTATGTCGGCGTCACCCACGAGTATCTGGACATCCCTACGGAACGGCTCGGCACAGCGTGGTTCCAGGACCATTGCTCCGGGTCGAACCGGGTGAACAAGCTCGAGCGCGACATCAAGCTGCTGCGCGAGGATCTGAAGCGCGACCCGGAGAACCCCCGGTCGTGGTTCTATCTGGCGCAGAGCTACAAGGACCAGGGTGACAAGATGCGCGCCGCCGGCGCCTACGCCAAGCGGGCGCAGATGGGGGGCTGGGAGGAGGAGGCGTGGTTTGCGGCGGTCGAAGCCGGCCGGCTCTCTCTGCCGGATACCAAGCCGCTCCAGATGGCATTCAACCGCCGGCCGCACCGGGTCGAGCCGCTCTATGCGCTGGCGAGCCACCACCGGCACCGCGGCGAGAACGCGCTCGCGGCGGTGTATGCGGCCACCGGGCTCGAGCTGCCGTATCCCGACGGCGACGAGCTGTTCGTCGACACTTACGCGATCGAGACCGGCCTGAAAGAGGAGCTGTCGATCGCCGGCTTCTACGTGCCGCAGTACCGCGACCGCGGCCGCCAGGCGTGCGAGGATCTCGCGCTGCGCCGCGATGTGCCGGAGCACGTGCGCACGACCGCGCGGAACAACCAGTTCTTCTATCTTCAGAAGCTGCGCGAGCTGGCGCCCTCGTATACTGAGCGGCGGATTGAGATCCGAGAGTTCCCTGGCTGGACCAGCATGAACCCGTCGATCACTAACTACGGCGACCGGTTCGCGGTGAACGTGCGGCAAGTGAACTATCGGATCAGCCCCGAAGGGCACTATCTCGCGTGGAACGGGTCCGAGTTCGCGACCGGTGGCGATGACTACTGGCAGAAGAACCCGATCCGCACGCGAAACTTTGTCATGCACTACGACGAGTTTTTCAACGTTACCCGGAAGCCGGAGGAAATTTGTCCCGGCCTTCCCAGGGAAGCGCGTTATCCCTTGGTGCGCGGGCTCGAGGACGTGCGCATCTTCCAACGGGGCAACGAGCTGTGGGGGCACGCCAACGTTCGCGAGCTGAATGCGGAAGGCTGGTGCGAGCAGGCGATTTTCCGCCTCGAGGCGGAGTACCGAAGAAACGACTACACTTTCGAGAAAGAGACAGTGCTGGTCCCGCACGATCTGAAAGTGATCCAGCCTGTCGGCCCACGCGAGCACCAGAAAAACTGGATGGTACGTGCGGGCCTTGGTGGCGACGTTGTATTCGTTTATCGGTCCGGATGGGTGGTCCGGGAGAATGGCGACCTGACTCAAGTGGCCGCGCCGGTGCAATCGATCGACCACTTCAGCGGCTCCTCTCAGCTCGTCCCGTGGGGCGACGGATGGCTCAGCGTCATCCACGAGGCGCTCCCGACGCCGGGCAGCGGCAAGCGCTACTATCAACATCGGTTTGTGACGTTTGACACGGACCTTCGGCCGGAGCGGATGTCCCCGCCGTTCTGCTTCCAGGACCGACAGATCGAGTTCGCGGCCGGGATCGCGCTTATGCCTTGCGACATTGGCGTGGCGATCTCGTTCGGCGTCCGCGACGAACAAGCGTGGATCGCAACCCTTAGCAAGACTGACGTCGACAAGCTGCTCGCATGAGGATCGTCACGGCCTATATCCTGCCGCCCCTTGGGCTGCAGAATCGCGTCACCGAGTATTTTGAACGGTTCACGTATCTCGTGCGGACCGGCCTTCCGATCACGGCGTTCATCGACCGCGCGCTCGAGGTGGAAGCGAAGTTGCTGTTCCCGAGCGTGGACTGGGTGCCGTGCGCGTTCACAGATCTCCCGCTGGCGTCGACACTGCTCCTACCGCCGACGCTTCCCGAAAATAGGAACAAAGACAAGGACACGGCGGGTTACCTCGTCGTTCAGAACTCGAAGACGTTCTTTTTGAACTGGGTGGCCGAACGCTACGGCGCGCAGCGGCTGGCCTGGGTCGACTTTGGTGTAGCGCATGTGCTGAACACACCGAATGAAACGTTGGAACGGCTGCACTTTGTCGACTTGCTTCCACCGGGTATCCACATCCCAGGCTGCTACGAGGTGCGCCCAACAAGACACATACATTCGGTGGATTGGCGGTTCTGCGGCGGCCTTGTTGTCGTAGATCGCAAGCGGATCCGGGCGTTCCATGCCGCATGTGGGCAATTGATAACGGCCGTCCTTCCATTTTTTACTTGGGAGGTTAACGTCTGGGCGGCGGTAGATCTGCAATACCCAGACCTGATCACCTGGCACAAAGGCGACCACAATGACACCCTCTTTGACTTCCTCGCGCCCCCGGAACGTGAAGGTGGTGACCGCGTTCGTTCCCCTCGCCGTCAAGCATCTCTCGTCAGCCCGTTATCATGAGCTGGGCCGCCGCCTGGCTGATGCCTGTGGCGGGCGCCTGCAAGTGATCCAGCACGGCGTGGACGAATGCTGGCTGTCGAGATGGTTCAAGATCCATCCCTTCGGCGTCCAGACCGACTGGTTCAAGCCGGCGCAGCCTACGCCCGCCGACCGCTACGAGACGCCGGGTGATTTCGTTCGGTCGAACATCGTCCAGCACAACCGGACCACCTGGGCGATGGAGTGCCTCAACGCCCATGCGGACGCGGACATTATTGTCTGGATGGACTACGGAGTATTGAAGCAGGGCGGCTTCACCGGGAAGCCGGTGCAAGAACATCACATCGCCGACTTCATTGAGCGGCTCGAGAACAGCACATTCGACGACATCCCGTTCCCCGGCATTTGGCAGCCGGGTGACATATCCGACCATGGCGACAACTGGCGCTTCGTCGGATCGACGCACATCTGGCCGCGGAAGTGGCTGCCGCTGATCCACGCCGCCTACCGGGTCGAGTGCGCGCACTTCATCCGGCGGGTCGGCGCGGTGCCGAACGATCTCCCCATTTGGGCGCACGTGGAACGGAAGTACGGTTTCCCCTGGCGCTTCTACCAGGCCAACCACGACGCAACACAATTCACGGGGTTTACTGGATGACGGACGAAGATTCTACCCCCCTCACGCCGCTGTGCGAGTTGGCCCGCCTTCACGCCTGCGACAAGGGCGGCCAGCACCAGTTCGCTGGCGACATATGTCACAACTACACGCCGGCATATCACAAACTTCTCGGCCACCGACGGGAGGAAGTGCAGAACGTCCTCGAGATCGGCGTGAACCATGGCGCTTCGCTGCGCATGTGGGCGGACTACTTCCCGAACGCCAAGATCCTGGGCCTGGACAACGACTACGGTTGTTTGTTTACGGAAGGTCGGATCACTTGCCGTGCGGCGGATCAAGGGGTTCCCCAGTCGCTCCGCGCCGCAGTCGACCCGTTTGCCCAGTTCGACTTGATCGTCGACGACGGGTCACATGAACCGGCGCACCAGATTTTCACGTTTCATGCGCTCAAGCGTCACCTGCGGTTTTCTGGGATTTATGTGATCGAGGACATCAAAGCCTGGAAAACGATCCCGATGATCGCCGCCACGCTGGACGTGCCAATCGAGGTTATCAAATGCCCGCGCGCCCTTGGGCGACGGGAGTTCACTGAGGCGCTTATCGTTGTAAGGACCCAGAGGCATGGCTAGAGTTTTCATCACCGGCATCGCCGGGTTTCTCGGCAGTCACCTCGCCGAGGCGCTGCTGGCCGAGGGCCATATCGTCTCCGGGATCGACTCCCTGATCGGTGGAGATATGGATAATGTGCCGCTGCACGCCGTCTGTCGGATTGGCGACTGCAACGATCTCGACTATCTCCGGCCGCTGATGCGCGGAATCGATGTGGTCTATCACTGTGCCGCGACTGCGCACGAAGGCTTGAGTGTGTTCTCGCCCCACCTCATCACCCAGAACACGTTCGGCGCGTCGGTGGCGACGTTCACGGCCGCGATCGACAACCGAGTGAAGCGGATCGTCCACTGCTCGTCCATGGCGCGCTATGGCAAGGGTGTCCCGCCATTTGCCGAATACGACAAACCGCGGCCGGAAGATCCATACGGGATCGCCAAGGTGGCAGCCGAGCAGGTGCTCGCGAACCTGTGCAGCGTGCACGGTGTGGAATACGTGATCGCGGTCCCGCACAACATTATCGGGCCGAAGCAAAAATATGATGACCCGTTCCGCAATGTGGCGTCGATCTTCATCAATCTGATGCTCCAGAACCGGTCCCCGGTGATCTACGGCCACGGAAACCAGGTGCGTTGCTTCTCCTATATCGATGACTGTTTGTCGTGTCTACTGAAGATGGGGTTTCAGCCGTTACTGTCGGGCAGGACGATCAACATCGGGCCGGACGAGGGCGAAATCCGGATCAAGGACTTGTTCGCGCTCATCGCCGAGATTACCGGGTTCCATGGTCCGCCGATGTTCCTCCCGGCACGGCCGCAGGAAGTGCATCACGCCGTCTGCTCGTCGGAGCTGGCGCGCGAGCTGCTCGGCTACAAAACGACGGTGTCGCTGCAGGACGGCCTCGAACGCATGACCGCATTTATCCGCGAGCGCGGCCCGAAGAAGTTCCAGTATCATCTGCCGCTCGAGATCGAGAGCCCGCTGACGCCGAAGACCTGGACCGACCAACTATATTAAGGGCTTCCTAAGCGCCCCCCGATACGGTTCGTCCTGACGGTTTATTGACGACGAGGAGAATCGCCATCATGGCTGCCAAGAAGGCGACCGGGAAGGGCACGAGCAAGACCTTTGCCAAGGGCGGCACCACGCCGATGTTCGGCAAGGGCGATCGCACCAAGACCGCGCCGGGCGACGCCGCCGGGGCCCAGAAGCCGGGCACCACCGCGCATGCGCCGAGCGGCAGCTCCGGCATGTTCCCGGGCGGGGGTGGCGGCAAGATGTTCGGCTTCGCCGCGAGCCAGCCGGCCAAGGCCGGCATCACCAGCGCCCGCTGACGCCATGGTGCTGAAGCGCCACCTGACCCCTCTCACGAAGAAGGGGTCGATCACCAAACACAAAGGCAAGGGCGGCACCCCACAGGGCGCCCCCCTGCCCGCGGCGTTCGGTGGCATGGCGCGCAGCGTCAACGACTTCTCCAAGGCCAGTCCCATGCCCTCACCCGGCGCTCTGCCGGGCCCGTCGGCGCCCCTGGCCACCGACCAGGATTTTTCGTGACCCCGAAGCAGCGGCTGTCTGAGGCGTCGCTTCGCCTGAAGCGCGCCGCGCCCGAGGAATGGCGCTTGTTCGTGGAGACGTTCGCCGCCTTCACCGACGAAACGGTATCTTCCCTCACCGACGCTGACCCATCCCTGCTGCAGATTGCACAGGGCCAGGCTCGCCAGACCCGCACACTGGCGCGCTTGTTTAATGAGTGCGACCGACCACAACAGCGCCTGCAGCGGCCGCCCGGCTCCTGCACGCCATAAAGGTGACCTATGCCGACTGAAGTCACGGTGGACGCCCCGCGCGTCCCGCTCCCGCCTGTCGACCCTAACGTCAAAATCCCGGATAGTGTGAAGCGTGCGGCCGCGCATGCCGAGAGCTTCTACCAGCAGCCGGCCCCCGTCGCTCCCGTGTCGCCGTCGGCGCCTGTCGTCGGCACGGTGGACGCATCGGGCGCACCCGCCGCGCCGCCGGCTCCGGTAGCCCCCCAGCTGCCCGCTCCGCCGCAACCCGAAGTCCCGCCGGTTGTCACGCCGCCGGCTCCGGACGGCGCCTTCAATATCGGTGACCGGCCGCCGGGTGACCCGGCGAGCTGGAACGAGTGGCAGCAGCGCTACAACGCCATGAAGGGCCGGCACGATCAGGCCGTCGGCATCATGGGGCAGATGCAAGAGCAGATGACGCAGCTGGGCAACGAGCTGCTCGAGACGCAGCGCGAGGTGCAGCGTCTCAGGACGCAGGGCCCCCTGCCGGCGCCGACCGGCCAGCCCCAGCCGCCGGCGAACCGCAAGCTCCTGACTCCCGAGGACGAGGAGCACTACGGCGCCCAGTTCCTCGACGTGACGCGCCGCGCCGCGCTCGAGGCGGTCGGTCCGGAGCTTGAGACGCTTCGCACTGAGAATCAGAACCTTCGGCGGCAGCTCCACCACACGCAGGGACAGACGGTCGCGCAGCGCCTCGATGCCGATCTGCCGGGCTGGCGCACGATCAACACGTCCGACATGTTCAAGGCGTGGCTGCGTTTACCAGACGTTAAGAGTGGTCTGATACGTGGTGAGATGTTGCAGAACGCTTTCCGCGCCGCATCTGCGCCACGGGTCAAAGCCTTCTTCGACGAGTTTCTCGCCGAGCAAGGGCAGTCCAGATCGCAGCCTCCGCCGCCCGTGCAAGAGCCGCTTCCGGCGCCTCCCACCGCACGACAGCCCGCGTTGAGCCTCGACTCGCTGGTAGCACCTGGCAGGGCCATTCAGCCGGCGCCCGGGGGAACCCAGACGCCCGCAGACAAGCCCACATTCACCCGCGCCGAAATAGCCGGTTTCTATGCTGATGTTCGCCGCGGCGTCTACGCCGGACGAGATCAGGAGAAGGCGGTCCTCGAGACGGCGATATTCGCCGCGCAGAGGGAAGGGCGCGTCAGGTAATCCACGGGGGACATGGGGATGTCTCCCGACGTGTAGGGGGACATCATGTCGATTCCGAGCGCAGGCTTTCCCGTTGCTTCCGGCATCACCACGCCGGCGCTTTATCCGACGGGCGGCACCGCCAACACTCTCCAGTCGACCGGGTTCATCCCGGAAATCTGGTCGGGTAAGCTGGTCGAGAAGTTCTATGCGTCGACCGTTCTGACCGCGATCTCGAATACCGACTACGAGGGCGAGATCAAGGACAAGGGCGATCGCGTCAAGATCCGCACCAAGCCGACCATCACGATCCGTGACTACAAGTCCGACGGCCTGCTCGCGCTCGACCGCCCGTCCGGCGGCACCGTGGAGCTGTTCATCGGCAACGGCAAGTACTTCTCGCTCATCCTCGACGACGTGATGGAGATCCAGAGCGATCTGAACCTCCTGAACATGTGGTCGGACGATGCGGCGCAGCAGCTCAAGATCACGGTCGACTCCGACGTTCTTGACGGCATCTACGGCGCCATGGTCGCGGCCAATAAGGGCGTCGCTGCCGGCGCGATCACCGGCAATATCAACCTGGGCACCACGGGCGCACCGCTGTCGGTTGTGGCTCGCGACCCCGGGACCGGTGATGTGGAGTTCCTCGACGTTCTGATGCGTCTCGGCCAGGTGCTGGACGAGCAGAATATCCCCGAGGAGGGCCGGTGGGCGGTCATGCCGGCGTGGGCTGGGCGCATGATCAAGCAGTCCGAGCTGCGGCAGGCGTATCTGTCCGGCGACGGGGTGTCGATGCTGCGCAACGGCCGGCTGGGCATGGTGGATCGGTTCACGATCTACATCTCCAACCTGCTGCCGAACAGCTCGAGCAACGGGTCGAACTTCTCGTCTGGTGAGTGGCCGATCTACGCCGGCCATGCGCACGGCCTGACGTTTGCCAGCCAGGTGAGCAAGGTGGAGACCCTGCGCTCCGAGCTGACGTTCGGCCAGATCCTCCGCGGCCTTCAGGTCTACGGCTACCAGGTCGTTGACGGCAAGGCGCTCGCGCAGGCGCAGGTCATCCAGGGCAGCTAAGGCTGCCTTAATACGGGACTAACTGGCGGGGCCTAAGTTGGGCCCCGTCTTCGTATGAAGGGATGGCAATGTCGACCAGCGCGCTCGAGACGGTTGCGGATTATGTGGCCGAAGCTCGCGTGCTGCTGCAGGATGCTGTTGCGCCCTACCGCTACAGTGACCTGGAGCTGGTCGGCGCGCTCAACGTGACCCTTCTCGAGACCCGTCGGCTTCGCGCCGATCTGTTTCTCGGACAGACGACCTTCCCGTTCTTCACGGCGGTCGACACCACGGCCGTTGAGATCGAAGGCCCGTTCCGCCTCGCGGTCAGCTACGGCCTCGCCGCACATGCGATTACGCGCGACCAGGAGGACATCCAGGACGCGCGTGCATCGGTGCTCATGCGCACGTTCACTAAGATGCTGATCGGCGTAGACACCACGCCGAGCACGGATCCGAGGGCCCGCGGATGACCTACCTCGCTCGCATCAAAGATCGCGCTCGTGTGGAGCTGGTCGGCGCATCGGACGCCGGGATCACCCAACAGCTTTTCTGGGCGTACAACGAGTTTTTTATTCAAAGCTCCGCCTGGCAGGAGGCGGTTCCGTTCACGCTGGTTGCCGCGCAGACGGAATACGAGATCGAGCTGCAGGAGGACCCGCCCGGCGTAGCGCTGCGGCTCGCCGGCGTCGTCGACGCGATCAAGACGACGCAGCCGGCCATGATGCCGGCGGCTACGCCGCTGAAGGTTGTGCTGCGCGACCCGCCGAACGATTCCGGCGCGGTGTTCACTGCGGTGATGATCAAGACCGTGGATCAGTGCCGCGATACGCCTGAGATCCCGGATTGGGCGTATCAGCTCTATAGCGATGTCTTTGTTGAGGG
>Ga0134127_10001975_pt1 | contig 14959 bp, 13 predicted proteins | sample KB31753_FD_96459 | JGI IMG/M metagenome (GOLD analysis project Ga0134127, IMG submission 96459) | Terrestrial soil microbial communities with excess Nitrogen fertilizer from Kellogg Biological Station, Michigan, USA - KB3-175-3 | ecosystem: Environmental > Terrestrial > Soil > Unclassified ...
GGGGGATGGGACGCTCGTCAGAGGGACGTGGAGCCCGCACCCCGGCCGAATCTGCTGGTTACCGCCCACTACGGGCGGCTTCAACGCCTGTGTCGCCTTCTCCTGGGCGACCCGCAGGAGGCCGATGACGTGGTCCAGGACGTCTTTCTGAAGGCGCACGAAGCCGAGCGGCTCGGCCAGGTCCCCGCCAACTGGGGCGCCTGGCTCACCCGGGTTGCGGTGAACGGCTGCCGCGACCGGTGGCGGGCCGGCGGCTGGATGCGTTTCCGTCTCCGCGGCACGCAGCTCGACGAGGTACCCCTGGTCGCTCTGACTCCCGCGCCCAGCGACGTGGCCATCGGCGAGGAGACGCGGCGGCGCATCTGGGTCGCCTTCCGCGCGCTGCCGCGGCGCCAGCAGGAAGTCTTTGCGCTCCGCCACATCGAGGAGCAATCCACGCTCGCGGTAGCGGAGGCCCTCGGGCTGAACCCCGGCAGCGTGAAGCGCCATCTCTTCCGCGCGGTGCGCGCCTTGCGCCGGAGCCTGGGAGACGCCCGATGAGCCGCTGCCTGTCCGACGACGCGCTCGAGCGGATCGAGGCGGATCTCGCCTCGGTGGCCGAGCGGGCCCACCTGGCCGGCTGCGCGGGGTGCGCGGCCCGCCACCGGAGGATCCGCAGCGAGCTGGCCCTGATCACCGGGGTGCTGCGCGACACGCCCGAGCCCCGGACGCGGCCGGCGCCCGCCCCGCGGCGACGCTTCATGCCGGTCACCGTCGGGCTCGCCGGGGTCGCGGCCGCGCTGCTGATCTGGGTCGAGGTCGCGGTGTGGCGCGCGGTGACCCCGCCGCCGACCATGCAGCCGCAGGAAGTCGCCGCGATCCTGGCCGACGTCTCGGCCGCCCTGTTCTCGGTGAGCGGCGATCCGCCGGCCGCGTCGGCGGAAGATCCCGCCCTGAGTCTCGAGGTGATGGCGCAGGAGCTCGACCACGCGCTCACCGGAGGAGAACCATGAAGAGCCCGCTGACGATCCGCGCGATCCTCGCCGCCGCGCTCCTCCTCGCGTCGACCGCGACCGCGGCCCTCGCCCAGTCTCCCTCGGCCGGCCCCGGCGGCCCGCTTGGGGGCATGCGCGGGCCCATGGGCCGGACGGACGGCGAGCTCTGGCTCATGATCCGCTCCGCCGGCCTCACCCCCGAGCAGCAGGCGAAGGTGCGTGGGATCCTGTCCACGCACCGGACGACCACCCGCCCGCTCATCGAGCAGCTTCGCCAGGCCCAGCAGGAGCTGGGCGCGAAGCTGCTGGCGCCCGGGCCGCTTCAGCCGGCCGACCTGCAGCCCCAGCTCGCGCGCATCGGCCAGCTCCGCGACCAGCTCGCGCAGGACGGCGCGCAGGCCGCGCTCGAGGTCCGAGCCGTGCTCACGCCCGAGCAGCTCGCGCGGGCCGCCCAGACCAAGGAGCGCCTGAGCCAGCTCCGCGAGGAGATGCGCCAGCTCATGCAGTCGCCGCGTCCCTAGCATGAAGCGCCTGCTCATCGTCCTGCTGCTGCTCGCGCCGGTCGCGCTGCCCGGACTCGCCCACGCGAGTCCGCCGGATCCCACCTGGATCCAGGGCATCTACGACGATGACGACGGCGACTCCATCATCACGCAGATCGTCTCGGGGACCGGGCACGTTCCCGCCCCGGTCGATCTCCCGCTCGTCGCCCCCCTGATCGGCACCCTGACCACGGCGTCCGGGCCGATTCCGCTCCGGGTCTGGGTCTCCTCCGCCCAGCCCCGCGCTCCTCCCGCCCGCTAGCCCCGCTTCGGTCCCGTCGCGTCGGACAACCCGATACCCGAACGGAGGAGGACTATCCATGTTCCGGATCTTGAAGGTGATGCTGATGAGCTTTGCGGTGGCCGCGCTCGGCGTGGCCGGACTCGACGCGCACGTGGCGCGCGCCGACTGGAGCGAAACCGGGCTGGACTGGGACGAATCGGCGCCGGTGGTCTCGACGCTGAACCCGGACGACGAGAGCGCGCTCGCCGATCACTTCTTCCACGTCGAGTGGACGGCCGGTCAGGGCGCGGCGGGTCGTGCCCGCATCACCGGTTACGTCTACAACGACTACGGCGATTCCGCGGTCAACGTCGCGCTGCGCATCCACGAGATCGACGCGAGCGGCCGCGACGTCGCCCGCGTGGTCACGCCGATCGGCGAGGCGGTGCCCGCCCACAGCCGGACCTACTTCGACGTCGCGGTTCCCCAGAGCCGCTTCTACCGCGTCGACGTCGCGTCGTTCGACTTCGTGGAGCTCCCCGGCTAGCGCAGTGAACTATCAGGCGCGAAGGCCGCGGCGCGATCGCGGCCTTCGCGCGGGAGGTCGAAGCCATGCTCGATTCGAGAAGCGATCTCTGGGCGGTCGTCCTCGCCGGGGGTGAAGGCGACCCGCAGACGCTCCTGCGCCACACCCTGGACCGGGTGGCGCGGCTGATCCCGTCCTCGCGGACCGTCGCGGTGACCCAGGCGAGCCACGCGGACCACGTCGCGGGCGAGGTCGCCGGGCACGCCGAGGTCACGGTGCTCGTCCAACCCTGCGACCGGGGCACCGCGGCCGCGGTGCTGCTGGCCGCGCACTGGATCCGGTCCCGGGCGCCGGGCGCCGTGATCGCGGTGTTCCCCACCAACCACTTCATCGTGGAGGAGTCGATCTTCATGGGCCACGTCGCCGCCGCGAGCGGGTACGTCCGGGAGCATCCGGAATGTCTCCTGCTGCTGGGTGTGCACCCGACTGGGCCGGCGCCTGACCACGGCTGGATCGAGCCCGGGGAGCCGGTGGGCTGGACGGGTTGCGGCGTGGTCCATCGCATCCGGGCATTCCACGAGAGGCCGCCCGCGGAGCTCGCGCGCCGTCTGCACGGTCACGCCCTGTGCAACACGCTCGCCTTCACCGCCACCGCGAACGCCCTGGTCGAGGCGGGCCTCGCGTGCCTGCCGCTCCTTCACGACCGCCTCACCCGCTTCGACCTGTTCGTGGGCACGCGGTACGAGACCCTCGCGCTCCAGCAGGCCTATCTCTTCGCCCCCACTGCGGACTTCACCCGCGCAATTCTGGCATCCTCGGAGGTCCCGCTGGCCGTCGCGGAGATCCCGGGGTTGACCTGGTGGGACCTGGGCCCGCCCGAGCGCGTGGCCCGGAGCGTCGGGGCCAAGGGTCGACACGAATGATGCGCCCTGTCCCCCCGTCGAAATATGCTACAAGCGAAGCCACGAAAGGGGGAGACGATCGGCATGGCGGGAAGGGCCCGACGAATCTGGGTGATCTGTCTCATCCTTTCCGTCCTCATCGCCGCCGGCGCCTACTACGCGGTGGCCCGGCCCAAGCGGATCCAGGCGTCGCCCCCCGCGGCCGGCCCCCGCCCGGTGCCGGTCGTGACCGTCGCCGCCCGCAGCGGAGATCTCGGCGTCTACCTCACCGGGCTTGGCTCCGTCACCCCCCTCAGCATCGTCACGGTCCGCAGTCGGGTGGACGGGCAGCTCATGCGGACGCTGTTCCAGGAGGGTCAGCTCGTGCGGCAGGGCGACCTCCTCGCCGAGATCGATCCCCGCCCCTTCGAGACCCAGCTCACCCAGGCGCAGGCGCAGCTCGCGAAGGACGAGGCCGCGCTCGCCAACGCGAGCATGGACCTCGAGCGCTACCGCACCCTGGTCAAGGGCGGCTTCATTCCGCAGCAGCAGCTGGACACCCAGGTCTCGACGGTCGCCCAGCTCGCCGCGTCCATCAAGTCGGACCAGGGGCAGATCGACAGCATTCGCCTGCAGCTCACCTACACGCGCATCATCGCCCCCATCACCGGCCGCGCCGGGCTTCGCCTCGTGGATCCCGGCAACATGATCCACGCCAACGACGCGGGCGGGCTCGTCGTGCTCGCCCAGGTGGAGCCGATCGCGGTGGTGTTCACGATTCCCCAGGACAATCTGCCGCCGGTGCTCGCCCGCCAGCGCGCGGGCGGCGGAGCCATCGCGGTGGACGCCTATGATCGCGAGGGCCGCACCAAGCTGGCGACCGGCGTCCTGATCGCGGTGGACAACCAGATCGACGCGGCGACCGGCACCGTCAAGCTCAAGGCCTCCTTCGTCAATGCCGATGGCTCGTTGTTCCCGAACCAGTTCGTCAACGCGCGCATCCTGGTGGACTCGCTGCGCGGCGCGGTGCTGGTGCCGAACGAAGCGATCCAGCGCGGGGCCCAGGGCCCGTTCGTCTACCTGGTGAAGCCGGACAAGACGGTCGAGCTGCGCAAGATCACCCCCGGGCCCAGCGAGGGTGGGGTCACCGCGGTGCGCGAGGGCGTGGCCGCGGGCGACGCGCTGATCGTGGACGGAGCGGACCGGGTGCAGGAGCGCTCGCGCGTGGAGCCGACCAGCCGCGAGCGGCCCCCCGCGCGCCCGGGCGCATGAATCCGTCCCGCGTCTTCATCCTCCGGCCGGTCGCCACCTCCCTCCTCACCGTCGCCATCGTCCTCGCCGGGATCGTCGCCTACCGGCTGCTCGCGGTCTCGGCCCTGCCTCAGGTGGACTACCCGACCATGCAGGTGCAGACGTTCTACCCGGGGGCCAGCCCCGACGTGATGGCCTCCGCGGTCACCGCGCCGCTCGAGCGCCAGTTCGGCCAGATGCCCGGGCTCAAGCAGATGACGTCCACCAGCTCCAGCACCGCATCGGTCATCACGCTACAGTTCGATCTCAACCTCGCCCTCGACGTGGCCGAGCAGCAGGTGCAGGCCGCGATCAATGCGGCCACCTCGTTCCTGCCGGGAGACCTGCCCAACCCGCCGATCTACAGCAAGGTCAATCCGGCCGACGCGCCGATCCTCACCCTGGGCCTCACCTCCGCCTCTCTGCCCCTCACCACCGTGCAGGACCTGGCCGACACGCGACTCGTGCCGAAGATCTCCCAGCTTCCCGGGGTGGGCCTGGTCAGCCTGAGCGGCGGCCAGAAGCCGGCGATCCGCGTGCAGGTCAATCCGGCGCGCCTGGCCGCCAACGGGCTCACCCTCGAGGACGTGCGCACCGCGGTGGCCTCGGCCAACGTGAACCAGGCCAAGGGCAGCCTCGACGGCAGCCGCCAGGCCTTCACCATCGGGGCCAACGACCAGCTCACGTCGAGCGACCAGTACCGGAACCTCGTGGTGGCCTATCGCGGCGGCGCACCGGTGCACCTCTCCGACGTGGCCGACACGGTGGACGACGCGGAGAACCTGCGCCAGGCCGCCTGGATGAACGATCAGCCCGCGGTGATCGTCAACATCCAGCGCCAGCCCGGCGCCAACCTCATCCAGGTGGTCGACCGCATCAAGCAGCTCCTGCCGCAGCTGCAGACCACCCTGCCCGGCTCGGTGAAGGTCGCGATCCTCACCGACCGCACCACCACCATCCGGGCCTCGGTGCACGACGTGCAGATCGAGCTGACGATGGCGGTGATCCTGGTCGTGCTGGTCATCTTCCTGTTCCTGGGCAGCCCCGCCGCCACCTTCATCCCGTCGATCGCGGTGCCGGTCTCCATCATCGGCACCTTCGCGGTGATGTACGGGCTCGGCTTCAGCCTCAACAACCTCTCGCTGATGGCCCTCACCATCGCCACCGGCTTCGTGGTGGACGACGCGGTGGTGATGATCGAGAACATCGCCCGCTACATCGAGGCGGGGGACGCGCCCCTCGAGGCCGCGCTCAAGGGCTCGGCCCAGATCGGCTTCACCATCCTCTCCCTGACCGTCTCGCTGATCGCGGTGCTGATCCCCCTCCTCTTCATGGGCGACATCGTGGGCCGTCTTTTCCGGGAGTTCGCGATCACCTTGAGCGCGGCGATCCTCGTCTCCGCCGCGGTGTCGCTGACCCTCACCCCGATGCTCTGCGCGCGGCTCCTGCGCCCCCACGAGGAGCGCAAGCCCGGCCGCGTGGCCCGCGTCTCCCAGGCCGTCTTCAACCGGGTCCTCGACGTGTACGCGCGCACGCTCCGGGTGGTGCTCGATCACCAGCCCGCGACCCTGCTCGTGGCGGTGGCCACGCTCGGGCTCACCCTCCTGCTCTACGTGGCGGTGCCCAAGGGCCTGTTCCCCATCCAGGACACCGGGGTGATCCTGGGCATCTCGGAGGCCCCGCAGAGCGTCTCCTTCCCGGCGATGGCCCAGCGGCAGCGCGCGCTCGCCCAGGCCATCCTGAAGGACCCCGCGGTGGACACGCTGTCCTCGTTCATCGGCATCGACGGCACCAACGTGACCCTCAACAGCGGGCGCGTGCTGATCACCCTCAAGCCGCTCGAACAGCGGGGGGCCTCCGCGCGCGAGATCATCGAGCGGCTGCGCCCGAAGCTGGCCGAGGTGAACGGCATCACCCTCTACCTCCAGGCGGTGCAGGACCTCACGGTGGAGGACCGGGTGAGCCGCACCCAGTACCAGTACAGCCTGGAGAACCCGAACGTGGACGAGCTCAACACGTGGGCCCCGCGTCTGGTGGAGCGCCTGCGGGCGCTGCCCGAGCTGCGCGACGTGGCGAGCGACCAGCAGGACCAGGGGCTCGAGACGTCCATCCGCATCGACCGCAGCACCGCCTCGCGCCTCGGCATCACGCCCCAGATGATCGACGACGCGTTGTACAACGCCTTCGGCCAGCGGCAGATCTCGACGATCTTCACCCAGCTCAACCAGTACCGCGTCGTCCTCGAGGTCAAGCCCGAGTACCGGCAGGATCCCGACGCGCTCAAGCAGATCTACCTGCGGGCGGCCGGCGGCGGGCAGGTGCCGCTGTCCACCTTCACCGCGATGGAGGAGCGGGCCACCCCGCTCCTGGTGAGCCACCAGGGACAGTTCCCGGCCGTCACCATCTCCTTCAACCTGGCGCCCCGCGTGTCGCTCGGCGCCGCGGTGGACGTCATCGAGCAGGCCCGGCGCGACCTCAAGATGCCGGTGGGCATCGAGACGCGCTTCCAGGGCGCCGCGCGCGCGTTCCAGGCCTCGCTCGCCAACGAGCCCCTGCTGATCCTCGCCGCGGTGTGCACCGTCTACATCGTGCTCGGCGTGCTCTACGAGAGCTGGATCCACCCGGTGACGATCCTGTCCACCCTGCCCTCCGCGGGAGTGGGCGCCCTGCTCGCCCTGATGGCCGCGCGCCTCGACCTGAGCGTCATCGCGCTGATCGGCATCATCCTGCTCATCGGCATCGTGATGAAGAACGCGATCATGATGATCGACTTCGCGCTCGACGCCCAGCGCAGCGAGGGCAAGCCCGCGCCGGAAGCGATCTACCAGGCCTGCCTGCTGCGCTTCCGCCCGATCGTGATGACCACGATGGCCGCGCTGCTGGGCGGCGTCCCCCTCGCGATCGGGCAGGGCGTGGGCGCCGAGCTCCGCCAGCCGCTCGGCATCGCGATCGTGGGCGGGCTCATCATGAGCCAGTTCCTCACCCTCTATACCACCCCGGTCATCTACCTCGCCTTCGACCGGCTCGCGGCCCGCGCGACCCGGCGCCGGCCCGCTCCCGCGGGCCCCCTCGCCGCCGCGGAGCCCGGCCCGTGAACCTCTCGGGCCCCTTCATCCGCCGGCCGGTCGGCACCACCCTGCTGACCATCGCGCTCGTGCTGGCCGGCGCCATCGGCTTCCAGCTCCTGCCGGTGGCGCCGCTGCCCCAGGTGGACTTCCCCACCATCAACGTCTCCACCGGCCTGCCCGGGGCGAGCCCGCTCACCATGGCCTCCGCGGTGGCCACCCCGCTCGAGCGCCAGTTCACGCGCATCGCGGCGGTGAGCGAGATGACCTCGACGAGCTTCCTCGGCTCGACCAGCGTGGCGCTGCAGTTCGATCTCTCGCGCGACATCAACGGAGCCGCGCGCGACGTGCAGTCGGCGATCAACGCGGCGAGCGGCCAGCTGCCGTCGAACCTGCCGAGCAATCCCACCTACCGCAAGGTCAACCCCGCCGACGCGCCGATCATGATCCTGGCGCTCACCTCCGCGAGCGCGCCCCCCGGCAAACTCTACGACATGGCCTCCACGATCCTCCAGCAGAAGCTGGCCCAGATCGAAGGAGTCGGGCAGGTGTTCGTGGGCGGCAGCTCGCTGCCCGCGGTGCGCGTGGAGCTGAACCCCCACGCGCTCGCGCGCTACGGCATCGGGCTCGAGGACGTGCGCGCGGTCCTCGCCAGCGCCAACGTCAACCGGCCCAAGGGTCAGATCCACGGGCCGGAGCGGGCCTGGGAGATCCGCACCAGCGACCAGATCCGCTACGCGGCAGAGTACCGGCCGCTGCTGGTGGCCTGGCGCAACGGGTCCCCGGTCCGCCTGGAGGACGTGGCCGACGTGCGCGACTCGGTCGAGGATCTGCGCTCGATCGGCCTCGCCAACGGCCAGCGCGCCGCGCTGCTCATCATCTTCCGCCAGCCCGGCGCCAACATCATCGACGCGGTGGATCGCATCCGCGAGGCGATGCCCGAGCTGCACGGGCTGCTCCCCGCCGACGTGACGGTGACCCCGGTGCTGGACCAGACCGTGACCATCCGGGCCTCGGTGTCCGACGTCGAGCACGCGCTGATGATCTCGGTGGCCCTGGTGGTGCTCGTGGTGTTCCTGTTCCTGCGCGACTGGCGCGCCACCGCGATCCCCGGGGTGGTGGTGCCGGTCTCCCTCGTCGGCACCTTCGCCTTCATGTACCTGATCGGCTACAGCATCGACAACCTGTCGCTGATGGCCCTCACGGTGGCCACCGGCTTCGTGGTGGACGACGCCATCGTGGTGGTGGAGAACGTCATGCGCCATCTCGAGGCGGGCATGTCCCCGCTCGAGGCGGCGATCCAGGGTGCACGAGAGATCGGGTTCACCGTGCTCTCGATCAGCATCTCGCTGGTCGCGGTCTTCATCCCGATCCTCCTCATGGGCGGGCTGATCGGGCGTCTCTTCCGGGAGTTCGCGGTGGTGCTCTCGGTGGCGATCCTCGTCTCGCTGGTCGTCTCGCTCACCACCACCCCGATGATGTGCGCGAGACTGCTGCGCTCCCATCACGGCGCCCCCCGCGGCCGCCTGTACCGCGGCGGGGAGCGGGTGTTCGGCTGGGTCGCGACCGGGTACGAGAAGTCGCTCGGCTGGGCGCTGAACTACCCGCGCACCGTGCTGCTGATCGCGGGCCTGACCTGCGCGCTCAACGTGTACCTCTTCATGGTGGTCCCCAAGGGCTTCTTCCCCCAGCAGGACAACGGCCGGCTCAACGGCTCCATCGTGGCCGCCCAGGACACCTCCTTCCAGGCGATGCGCGACAAGGTGACCCGCTACGCGGAGATCGTGCGGGCGGATCCCGCGGTGGCCACCGTCACCGCCTACACCGGCGGCGGGGCCCGCGGGACCACCGTCAACACCGCGCGCATGTTCATCGCGCTCAAGCCGCGCCGCGAGCGCGACGCCACCGCCGACGAGGTGATCACCCGCCTGCGTCCGAAGCTGGGCCGCATCGCGGGGGCCACCTGCTACCTGCAGGCGGTGCAGGACATCCGGGTGGGCGGCCGCATGGGCAACGCCCAGTACCAGTACACGCTCCAGGCCGACCAGCTCGAAGATCTGAGCGAGTGGGCGCCGCGCATGCTCGAGACCCTGCGCAAGCTCCCCGAGCTGCGCGACCTCTCGAGCGATCAGCAGGACGCGGGGCTGCAGGTGCCTCTGACCATCGACCGCCCCACCGCGGCCCGTCTCGGGGTGAGCACGCGCCTCATCGACGAGACGCTCTACAGCGCCTTCGGGCAGCGCCAGGTGTCCACCATCTACACCCAGCTCAACCAGTACCGGGTGGTGATGGAGGTCGCGCCCGAGTTCTGGCAGAGCCCGGACGCCCTCCGCAACATCCACATCCAGTCGGAGCGCGGAGAGTCCGTCCCCCTCACCGCGCTGACCCGCTTCGAGCCGAGCGCGGCCCCGCTGCAGGTCAACCACCAGGGCCTCTTCCCGTCGGTGACGCTCTCGTTCAACCTGGCCCCCGGGGTGGCGCTCGGCCAGGCGGTCGTCGCGGTGGAGAACGCGGCGCGCGAGATCGGACTGCCCGCGAGCATCCGCGGCAAGTTCGCGGGCGCGGCCCAGGCCTTCCAGGCCTCCCTGTCCACCCAGCCGCTGCTGATCCTGGCCGCCCTCGTCGCGGTCTACATCGTGCTGGGCATCCTCTACGAGAGCTTCGTCCACCCGCTCACCATTCTCTCCACGCTACCCTCGGCGGGAGTGGGCGCGCTCCTCGCGCTGCTCGCGTGCGGGATGGAGCTGTCCATCATCGCGCTCATCGGCATCATCCTGCTCATCGGCATCGTGAAGAAGAACGCGATCATGGTCATCGACGTCGCGCTCGAGCTCGAGCGGCGTGAGAGCCGCGCTCCGCGCGAGGCCATCTACGAGGCCTGCCTGCGGCGCCTCCGGCCCATCCTCATGACCACCATGGCCGCCCTGCTCGGGGCTCTGCCCCTGGCGCTGGGCACCGGCACCGGCGCCGAGCTGCGCCGCCCGCTGGGGGTCAGCATCGTGGGCGGCCTGCTCCTGAGCCAGCTCCTCACGCTCTACACGACGCCCATCGTGTACCTGTTCCTCGAGCGCTGGCGCTTGCGCACGGTGAGCGGCTGGCGCAAGCTCGCCGAGCGGCTCGCCGGGCGCCGGCCCGTCGAGCAGATCAGCGGCGGCAAGTAACCTCTTTCATCGCGAGGAGAAGACGACCGTCATGGAGCTCGACCCCAAGACCATGAAGTCCGAATCCACCTACAAGCTGCTGATCGGCTGCGTGGTGCCGCGGCCGATCGCGTGGGTCTCCACGGTGGGCGCGGACGGCGTGAACAACCTCGCCCCCTTCAGCTTCTTCATGGGGGTCTGCGGCGATCCGCCCACCATCGCGTTCTCCTCGGGCCCGCGGTCCCGGGACCACAAGGACACGGTGCGCAACGCCGAGCACACCGGCGACTTCGTGGTCAACATCGTGGACGACGACCGCGCCGAGCAGATGAACATGACCTCGGGCGAGTACCCCGCCGAGGTGGACGAGTTCGCGCTCACCGGCCTCACCGCCGCGCCGGGCGTTCGGGTCAGCTCGCCCCGCGTGGTCGAGGCTCCGGTGAGCCTCGAGTGCCGCGTGGCTCAGGTCATCCCGGTGGGAAACGGGCCCCACAGCCTGGTGCTCGGCGAGATCGTGTACTTCCACGTGCGCGACGACGTCTACCACGCGGCCACCGGGCGCATCGACGTGGGGCGCCTCAAGCCGGTCGGCCGGCTCGCCGGCCATCAGTACGCCTACATCCACGACATCTTCGAGATGAAGCGCCCCAACGAGAACTACCGGGGCTGAGCGCCGGGCCCATTCAGCGGAGGTCGCGCTCACGCCGTCTCGCGCCGGATCTCCTGGACGAGCTCGCGCAGGATGCCCTGCTCGGCCGGGGTCGCGGCGGGGATGCTGAACTCCACGTCGGTGACGAGGCCCCGGTAGCGCTCCACGAGCTTCCGACCGATCTCCGCGTAGGTCCCCACCACCGCGTAGGTGTGCAGCACCTCGTCGGTGATGCGGGGCGGCATCTCCTCCCAGCGCTGGGCCCGCGACAGCACCGCCAGCTCCGCGGCGAGATCGCCCAGACCGTGCGCCTCGAAGGCGGCGCGATACCCCGGGGTGGAGGCGTAGAAGGCCACCCGCGCCCGCACGTCCGGCACCCGCGCAGCCAGCCTCGCCTCGTCGGGGGCCGCGCAGATCAGCGGCTTCATCGCGATCGACAACGCCGGGCTCCGGCCCGCGGCGACGGCGCCCGCCCGCATCGCGGGCAGCATGACGTCGCGGATGTAGCGCGGGGTGCACACCGGGTGCGGGCGCAGGCCGTCGGCCACCTCGCCGACGAACCGGCACATGGTGGGATTCACCGCGGCCACGTGGATCGGGATGTCGGGGTGCTCGATCGGCCCGGGATCGAAGAGCGGGACCATCAGGCTCAGGTCGTAGTGGGGACTCGCGAAGGCGAGCGGCGTCCGCTGCTGCCACGCGGTCCACACCGCGCGCACCGCCCGGACGTAGTCGCGCATCCACGGTCCGGGCGGCCGGTACGGCAGCCCGAAGCGGCGCGTGATGTGCCCGCGCACCTGGCTGCCCAGCCCCAGCACGAAGCGCCCGCGCGAGAGCTTCTGAATGCTCCACGCCGACATCGCGGTCACGGTGGGGCTGCGCGGGAAGGCCATCGCCACCGCGGTGGTGAGGCGCAGGCGCGTGGTGCCCGCCGCGGCCAGCGCCATGACCACGTACGGATCGACCTTGGTCTCCTCCACCGCGAGGCCGTCGTAGCCGAGCGCCTCGACGAGGCGGGCGTCCTCGATGACGCGACCGAGATCGAGCGGCGCGTCCGCGGCGCGCAGCCCGGGGTCGAGCTTGCCGAGCGGAAGGAGCGTCTCGACGCGCACCGCGCCATGCTAGCGGATGCAATTCCACCTGACAATGGGCTCGAGACGGGCTATCGTACCCGCCGTGATCCAACTCTTCGCCCTCTGCGGCGGCTACATCGAGCTGGACCGGGCCAGCATGCTGGACGACCTCACGGCCGGGCAGCCGTGGACGGTGCCGGTGATGACGTTCCTGGTCGCGCACCCGCGGGGCCGGCTCCTCTTCGACACCGGCATCCACGCCCAGGCCCGCGTGGACCCGATCGGGCGCATGGGCGCCGAGCGGGCCAAGCGGCTCGTGGTGAAGTCGAAGGCCGGCGAGGACGTGGTGCCCCAGCTCACCCTGCTCGGCCTCCAGCCGGACGACGTCCGCTACGTGGCCAATTCTCATCTGCACTTCGATCATTGCGGCGGCAACGAGTTCTTCCCGCGCGCGACGTTCCTGGTGCAGAAGGCGGAGATGGAGGCGGCGCGGCGGCCCGGCTTCGCCCCCGGCTACAATCCGAGCCCGATCGACTTCGACCATCCCCTCGACTACCGGCTCGTCGACGGCGAGCACGACGTGTTCGGCGACGGCCGCGTGGTCCTGTTCCCCACCTTCGGCCACACCCCCGGGCACCAGTCGCTCCGGGTGCGCCTGGGCAAGGGCGGCGACATGGTCTGCGCGGCCGACGCCTGCTACACGCGGGAGAACATGGACCGGGACGTGCTGCCGCGCATTCTGTGGAATGGGCCGATCATGCGCGAGTCGCTCGCGACCCTCCGGCGCCTGCGGGACCAGGCGGGTGCCACCGTCTTCTTCGGTCACGACCCCGCGCAGTGGCAGGCGACGCCGCAGGCGCCCGCCGCCATCGCCTAGCCTCGCGTTTCCGGTGCTCGAGACCCTGCTCGACGGGCTGACGTTCACCGAAGCTCCCCGCTGGCACGACGGGCGCCTGTGGTTCTCGGACTTCTACACCCACCGAGTGCTGGCGGTCTCTCCTGACGGGATCGTAGAAACCATTCTGGAAATTCCGCAGCGGCCGTCGGGCCTCGGGTGGATGCCGGACGGCGCGCTGCTCGTCGTCTCCATGCTCGACCGGCGCCTGCTGCGGGTGGAGAACGGAACCACCCGCGTGCACGCCGATCTCTCCGCCGTCGCCACCGGCCCGTGCAACGACATGGTGGTGGACGCCCGGGGCCGCGCCTACGTCGGCAACTTCGGCTATGACCGCCACAAGGGCGAGCCGCCGCGCACCACCTGCCTGGCGCGCGTGGACCCGGACGGCCGCGTCACCCGCGCGGCCGAGGATCTCTTCTTCCCGAACGGCACCGTGATCACCCCCGACGGCCGCACCCTGATCGTCGGGGAGACGCAGGGCCATCGCCTGACCGCGTTCGACGTGGCTCCCGACGGGGCGCTGAGCAACCGGCGCGTGTGGGCTCAGTTCGATGACGCGGTCTTTCCCGACGGTATGTGCCTCGACGCGGAGGGCGCGATCTGGGTCTCCGACGCCCGGGGGGCCCTGCTACTGCGCGTCCGCGAAGGCGGGACGATCGACGGCACCATCTCCACCGGGAGCCGGTACGCCTTCGCGTGCATGCTGGGCGGCGACGACCGCCGCACCCTCTTCGTCTGCACCAGCACCGGCAGCGGGCCGGCCATGGCCGACAAGCGCGACGGCGCGATCGAGACCGTCCGCGTGCGCGTACCGGGCGCCGGGCTCCCCTGACCTCCTCACGAAAGGGCCACTCATGACCACGACAACCACCGCGACGCGGCCCGACGACGACCTCGCATTGACGGGACGGGTGGCCATCGTCACCGGCGGCGGGGCCGCGGGCGACGGCATCGGCAACGGGCGGGCCGCCTGCATCCTCCTCGCCCGGAGCGGCACCAGTGTCCTGGTGGTGGACCGCGACGAGGGCCTCGCCAAGCGCACCGTCGAGATGATCACCGGCGAGGGCGGCCGTGCGTCCGCGCTCTCGGTGGACGTCACCGACGAGGCGCAGTGCGCGACGATGGCCCGCGAGGCGGTGAGCCGCTACGGCCGCCTCGACTTCCTGATCAACAACGTGGGCATCGGCAGCAAGGGCAGCGTGGTGGAGGAGAAGCCCGACGCCTGGCGGCGGGTCATGCAGGTCAACGTCGAGACCATGTTCCTCGCCTCGAAGGCCGCGATCCCCGAGATGATCCGCACCGCCAAGGGCGGCGCCATCGTGAACATCTCCTCGATTTCCGCGCTCCGCCCGCGCGGCCTCACCACCTACTCGGCCTCGAAGGGCGCGGTCATCGCCCTCAGCAAGGCGATGGCGGTGGACCACGGCCCCGACGGCATCCGCGTCAACTGCATCGCCCCCGGCCCGGTGTACACCCCGATGGTCTATTCCCGCGGCATGAGTCCGGAGGCGCGCGATCAGCGGCGCCGCGCGTCCGTCCTCGCGCGCGAGGGCACCGGCTGGGACATCGGCCAGGCCGCGCGCTTCCTGCTGTCCGGCCACGCCCGCTACATCACCGGGCAGGTCCTGGTGGTGGACGGCGGCGCCACCCTGGTCGGGCCGGCCCGCGAGTCCCAGACCGAGCACTGATCCGGACCCC
>Ga0134127_10001976_pt1 | contig 14957 bp, 11 predicted proteins | sample KB31753_FD_96459 | JGI IMG/M metagenome (GOLD analysis project Ga0134127, IMG submission 96459) | Terrestrial soil microbial communities with excess Nitrogen fertilizer from Kellogg Biological Station, Michigan, USA - KB3-175-3 | ecosystem: Environmental > Terrestrial > Soil > Unclassified ...
GCGGGTCCTCTGGCTCATGCTTTTGTCCATTCCGGCCAGGGTAACAGTCACTTTTGGCGCAACGAATCATTTTGCCCCTCTTCCCGCCCCCTCTCGGGTAACAAAACTTTTGGCGCAATTCGACCAAAGGCACCCGGGAAAGATTCTTCTCGCGCCACCAGGCCGCTTTCCCCACGATGCCCGCATCGGCGCGGCGCTTACAATCGCCGCCAGGCCATGAAAGCAAAGATCATCATCACTCCGAAAAAAGCGGTGCTCGACCCGCAGGGCAAGACCGTCCAGAACGCACTCGAACACATGGGCTACCAGGGGGTTGCCGCGGTCCACGTTGGCAAATACCTCGAGATCGAGCTGAACGGGGCGGACCGGGAAAGCGCCCGCGTGCAATTGGACGAAGCGTGCCACAGGTTTCTCAGCAACCCGGTCATCGAGGACTACCGACTCGAAATCGAATGAACTTCGTCGTTCTCCAATTCCCGGCGTCCAATTGCGACCAGGACGCCGTTCATGCCATTCGTCTGCTCGGGCACTCTGCGCGCCTGCTCTGGCACAAGGACAATTCCCTCGGCGACGCCCACGCCGTGATTGTTCCCGGCGGCTTCAGCTACGGGGATTACCTGCGCTGTGGCGCCATCGCGCGATTCAGCCCGGTGATGCAGGCGGTCAAGGCCTTCGCGGACAAGGGCGGAATGGTGCTCGGCATCTGCAACGGGTTCCAGGTGCTGACCGAGGCGGGGTTGCTCCCCGGCGCGCTGATCCGCAACCGCTCCCTTCAATTCCGTTGCGAACACATTTACCTCGAAACGCTCACGACAGACTCGCCATTCACCCATCAGATTCCCGCCGGCAAACTGCTTCGCGTCCCGATTGCGCACGGCGAAGGCTGTTACTTCGCAGACCCCGAAACGCTTTCGGAGCTCAAGGCGAAGAATCGGATCCTTTGGCGATACGTCAGTGCCGCCGGCCAATCCACCGACGCCGCAAACCCCAATGGTTCACTCGAAAACATTGCCGGCATCTGCAACGAACGCCGGAACATCGCCGGCTTGATGCCCCATCCCGAGCGGGCGTGCGAACCGCTGCTTGGCAGCACGGACGGCCGGCTCATTTTCGAGAGCATGATTGCCGCGCTGGAGAATCGCTCGAAGGCTCAGGCAGCCTGAGCCGCTTGCGGGTATCCTTGCGGGTCACGTGCAACGTTAGTCGCCGTTGTTCTCCTCCTCTCGAAGCTTCCGATCAAAGAACTAACTAGAGCGGTTTGAGTTGATTCGTGGCCGCTCAAAACCTTGGTTTCGGCACATTTGCTCGCAATTTGGCATATCTTTCGGCTACAGAGTTATTTAAACCGCTCTAACTAACTAACTTCTGTTGGTTTTTGCACAGTTCTTCAGAAGATGGCAGATGGGAGAAGGTTATGTCGATCTCTCCGTTACCGATGACGAGCTTCTCGATGAGCGCTTCGACGATCTTTCGCTTGTCCTCGGTCGGCAGGGTCGGCCACCTCTCGTAGAGGGAATTGGACTCGTGGAGGACATCATCGGCGGACAGCTTGTTGACCTTCAGGAAGTCAACCTCGGCTTCGAGCTTTGGAAGCTCCGCGACAAGCTGGTTCAATCGCGCTTCGGCAGGCTTGTAGAACTCGCCAAAACCCTGCGCGGTGAGTCGAGGTTTCTCCGCGAGCGTTCGTGTGAGTTTGAGGGATTGTTTTTCGGCCCGGCGGAGAACGTTTCGATCGGTCGGTACGTCCGTGACCTGGAACTGATTGCCAAGGCCAGCGAACAGGATGAGTGGCGGAATACCGTTTCGTACCTCCCGCTCTGAGGCTCCCCGAGGCCGACGCGCGCCCTTCTGTTCCAGGCCTTCCATCGCGGGCGCAACGTCGGGGATACGCCGGGACCGGCCTGGGCATGACGATAGTGAAACGCTGCGTCGAGTTGCACGGAGGGAAGATCGCCTTCGAGAGCAAGGAAGGGCAGGGCACCACTTTCATTGTGGCCCTGCCACTCTTCGGGCCGTCATCGGGCGGAAACGGCGATCATACGGACTCAATTCATCCGCGCCGCCGCCGGCGGTCAACGTTTGACGTTCATTCCCTGAAGCCGGGGCGCCTCCAGAAAGCCGCTTACGGGCTCTCTCTAACCGTGCATTTGAGAGAACGGTCGTATTCAATGTAATACGTTTTCCCCGCTTCCACCGTGAAGTCGGCTCCTGCCGGGTGCACCAAGAATCCTCCAATGTCTCGCGCAAAAATTTCCAAGCTAACTCTTCCTGGAGGCCGATCCCAAACCAAGCCGCCTCCGGGCCCGCCATTTCCCACGACCGATACATTTAGCGGCATTTCCGGCGGCTCAACGTGAACCTCAGATCCATCGGCGCGCTTAAAGTATGCCTCACAGTATATCGGTATCTTCTCTCCGGGCATCGCGGAACTCTCATAAACCACACGCCGATCCGCCATCACCTGATATCTTCCTGCGTCCAAAGTCAGCTTCCGCACGTTACGGTTTTCTCGGAACGACTTTGGATCGATCCGGATTCTGCCAGCCGACGGAACTGTAATCCCCAAAAAGTGAATCAGAGCCCCTTCTCCCACATCCGTCTCTCGCCTTATGGCCAACAGCTCCTCCACCTGCCCCGGCTTCACAGTCAGGCCGGACGCGGCTTTTACGTCCCTGAGACGCACCGGACCCGGAAACTGGAGCATTGTTGCATTGCTGCGATTGCCCGCCCCCAGATCCACCCAACAATCAGGCACCGCCGCGCCCACTATCGACCCTTTCCGGTGAATGTGGATTCGGGCCATTTGGGGGTCCAATGAACCGGTGGCCGGCGGCAACGTTTGCACCGTCGAAGCGCAACCGCAGAGCCAAAACAGCAAACCGCCCAAAACCGGAAACAGTAGTCCTCTCATCGTTGACTGATACTCCTAACTGGCCGCGCACGGCTCAATCCCAAAATTCATGCCCTCCCAGGCGAAGTGTGGGGTGCAGCAAGGAGGACAGAGCCCGCAGGCGCGCAACTTTTCCCCTAATTTGGCGTTTGCATTTACCGAACATTTGCTAGTCTTAGGCGTCAAACAGACTGTTCGCCGACTACAGTAGTCCAGAATCCTGCGCCGCGAAGGTGGCGCCCATCGAAGAAGTGGAGCGGGTCTATGAGTGAACGAACTGAGCGGGAGAAATTGGCGGGGTTGCTTGCCCGGGTGCGAAGGAGACTTTTTTTTCGGACAGCTTCTCATTGGCTGATGCGCGCCCTGTTGGTGGCCTTGCCTGCTGCGGCGCTGTTCGTGGCCGCGGATCAGCGATGGAACCAGGGCCGCGCCAGTGTTGTCGTTTCTTTCGCCGCTGTGTTGGGAGCGGCCGTGTTCGCACTGGTTCTCGGCCTGCGTGGGTTGGGTGAGCGCGTGCGCAGCGCGTTGACGTTCGACGAGCAGGCCCATCTTAAGGATCGCGTCAGCAGCGCCTGGGAGTTCCTGGAACTGAGCGACCTGAGCGAGGCGCACCGGGTCCAGATTCGCGACGCCATCGGCCACGCGGAGCGATTGGACTGCCGGAAGGTTCTCGGCATGAAATGGCCACGGTACGCGTTGGCGTTGCCCCTCATGCTGGCGCTTTTCGTCTTCAGCTTCTTCGTCCCTTCGTCAGCACCGGCGAAACAGACCGCCACGAACGATCCCGTCCGGCAGGCCCAACTGCAACAACTCGAGGATCTCAAGCAGGAGTTGATGGCGAAGCAGGATCTCCCCGAAGACGTGCAAGAGGTCCTCAAGAAGCTGGAAGAGATCCAGAAGCAATTCGAGCGCGGCGAAATCGCCGAGCGCGACGTCATGCTGCAACTGGGCCGACTCGACGAAAACTTGCGTTCCAAGCTCGCCGAACTCGGCGTCGAAAACCTCGAGTCGGAGATGAACTCGATGGTGCCTCACCTTGGCGCCAGTGCCGCCACCATGGACGCCGCCAAGGCGATGAAGGAAAAACAATTCGACAAGGCCGCCGAGGAAATGAAGAACCTCGGCGACAAAGTGGCCGAACAAAAGCTCTCGAAGGAAGATCAGAAGAAGCTGGCTGCCCAACTCGGCGCGGCCTCGGCCAAACTCGGCAAGAAGAAGAGCGGCGACTCCTTCAGCGGCGACCTGGCGCAGGCTTCCGAGTCCCTTGAAAAATCGGACAGCGACGGATTCAAGTCCGCCTGCAAGGGGATGTCCGACAAACTGGGCTTGCTCAAGAAGTGTCAGGGAATGAAGTCCGCCTGCAACAAGCTTGGCCTCTGCAAAGCCTGCCTCGGCCAGTGCGACAACAAGCAACTGGGCTACGTGATGGGTCCGAAAACCTTCAGCAAGAGCAAGGGCGGTCTCAAGGCGGGTACCGCGACCAGCGGCGATCCCCTTGGCGATCCCAGCCGGCTTGCCGATTCCTACAAGCAGATGCTCCAGATTTCCGGCCAGGCGGGCGAGGGGCCGACCGAGACTGAAACCGAGGTGACCGACGGCCAATTGTCCTCGAGCCGGCTCACCGCCAAGGAACTTCACGCCAGCTACGCCGCCGCCGCCGAGGAAGTCATCGAGAAGGAAAATGTCCCGCTCAGCCACCGCTACCACGTGAAGCGCTATTTCCAGGCGATTCGGCCGCAGGAGTAGGTGCGTGGGCGGATTCGGGGGGCGCAGGGGTGGTGCGTGTTCTGTGTTCCGTGGATTCGGATGGAAGTCTTGCCACATGAACTACGCGGAACATCCCTCTGCCTGAACCATAACTCCTCGCGACACGGAACACTCCGCCCCGCAACTTTTCCCCATCCACGTTGTCTTACTCCTGCGCATGCAAACCAACTTCGAGCAATCCGCCAAATCCTTCGTCGAGTCGTTCCGGCGCATTCACAAGGAAATCTCCAAGGTCATTGTGGGTCACAATCGCCTCATCGAGGATGTCCTGACGGGCCTCTTCGCGGGTGGCCACGTCCTCCTCGAAGGCGTGCCCGGCATCGGAAAGACGATGCTCGTCAGCACGCTGGCCAACACGGTGGATTGCGTCTTTTCGCGCATCCAATTTACGCCCGACTTGATGCCTTCGGATATCATCGGCACGCGCGTGGTCGTCGAGGACGAAGCCGGCCGGAAATCGTTCTCGTTCCAGAAGGGCCCTGTCTTCACGCAAGTTCTGCTGGCCGACGAAATCAACCGCGCCACGCCCAAGACGCAATCCGCCCTCCTCGAAGCGATGCAGGAGAAGGCCGTCACGGTCGCCGGCACGCGCCACAAATTGGAGCCGCCGTTTTTTGTTCTTGCCACGCAAAACCCACTCGAAATGGAAGGGACCTATCCGTTGCCCGAGGCGCAACTTGACCGCTTTCTTTTCAAGCTGACCGTCTCCTTTCCGCCGCTCGAAGACCTGATGGAAGTGGCCCGTCGCACCACGACGCGCGAGACCCCAAAAGCCAGCGTCGTGCTCCAGCACGCCGAAGCCATCCAGATGATGGGGGTCGTGCGGGACGTGCCGATCGCCGCGCACGTCGAAAAATACACGGCCCGCCTGCTGCTGGCCACGCACCCCACGAGCGGCCACGAGACCCCAATGGTGAAGCAATACGTCAAATACGGCGGCAGTCCGCGCGGTCTCCAGGCGATGATCCTGGGCGGCAAAGTCCGCGCCCTGCTCGATGGCCGTTTCAATGTCTCCGTGGACGACATCCAGCAGGTCGCTGCGCCCGCGCTGCGCCACCGTCTAATTCTGAATTTCGAAGGCGAAGCGGAGGAAGTGAAAACGGACGCCATCATCAAGGAAATCGTGGGGCAGGTGAAGGTGGAGGAGAAATGACGAATGACGAATGACGAATGACGAAAAGGATTGGGGGGAGGAAGCATGGTGGGAGGATGGCGAGCACACGAGCGTTCTACGCGAGGAGTCGTCTGAAAGGTCAAGGCCCATCTACGATTTGGAGGAACGCACGGCGAGATTTGGAGAGGCCGTCGTTCTCTTCGCCAAGAAGATTCCGCACAGCCCTGTGAACAATCGACTGATCGATCAACTGGTTGGCGCTGCCACCAGTGTGGGCGCCAATTATTGCGAGGCCGACGATGGCGTTTCCCGCAAGGATTTCATGCATCGAATCGGCACCTGCCGAAAGGAAGCGCGCGAAACCAAGTTCTTCCTCCGAATGATTGTCACAAGCGAACCCACTCTAAGATCCGAAGCCCGCGTCCTTTGGCGCGAAGCCCGCGAACTCCACCTCATTTTCTCCAAAATCTTCCGCCAGCGTTAACCGTCTCTTTTCGTCATTCGTCATTCATGTCCGCCCTGGCTCCAACCCCTTCCGCGCAACTGGACGACCGCTCCGCCCCTCTCTTCGACGACGGCTTCCTCGACACGCTCGAATACCTCCACATCATCGCCCGCAAGATCCTTTCCGGCCAGATGAAGGCCGAGCGGCGCAGCCGGCAGAAAGGCGTGAGCGTCGAGTTCGCCGACCACCGGCCTTACTCGCCCGGTGACGATTTCCGGTTCATCGACTGGAACGTCTTCTTTCGCACCGACAATCTCTTCCTCAAACTCTTCGAGGAAGAGGAGGACCTTTACATCTACCTGTTGCTCGACTGCTCCGGCTCCATCGACTTTGGCAAGCCGTACAAGTTCCATTACCTGCGTCGCCTCGCTGCGGCCATTGGATATCTTGGCCTGGCCAGTCTTGACCGCGTCTTCGTCATCCCGTTTCACCAATCGCTTCCGCGCAGTGCCGCCCAGCAACTCGCCGCGCGGGGCAAGGGCAAGGTCTTTCGGCTCCTTCATTTCCTCCAGGGGCTCAAGTCCTCCGGCCCGACGGATCTGGCCAATTGCATGAAGACCTTTGCCGGCAGCCGGCGCAAGCGCGGGCTGGCGGTCGTGCTCTCCGATTTCTACGACCCGGCCGCCATCAGCGGGCTCAACGCGCTGCGCTACCAGAAGTTCGAGGTGTTCGCCATCCACTGCGTCTCCCCGCAGGAAGCCCAACCGGAACTGCTCGGCGACTTGCGCCTGAACGACGCTGAGACCGGCCGGTTCCGCGAAGTCACCCTGACGGAAGGATTGCTGCGCCGATACCGTCAAACGTTCACCGACTGGTGCACGAACCTGGAACAATTCTGTCGGAAGAGCGAAATCGGCTACGTCCGCTGCCGCACGGATGTGCCGTTTCAGGATACGATTATTCACATGTTGAGGCGTGAGAAGTTCCTCCAATAAAGTAGCTGCGACCGTGAGGTCGCGGGCTGATTTCCTTCACGAACCGCGCAGGAGAGCAGCCCGCGACCTCACGGTCGCAGCTACGCGCACACGATGACCTTCGCCCAACCTTGGTTCCTGTTCGGTTTCGCGCTCTTCGCGCCGATCATCTTGCTGTATCTCTTGAAGCAGCGCCGCCGGCGTGTGGAGGTTTCCACGCTGATGTTCTGGGATAAAATCCTGCGCGACGAACAAACCGTTACGTCGCTCACCCGGCTCAAGAAACTCCTGTCCCTGCTGCTGCAACTTCTGTTTATCGCGCTGCTCACGCTGGCTGCGGCGCGGCCGTCGCTCTCCGGCAAACTCACCGGCGCCCGGCGCATCGTGCTGCTCCTGGACAACTCCGCGTCGATGCTCGTCGAGGAAGGCGTAGCTGCGACCGTGAGGTCGCGGGCTGGCGATTCCCGCCAGGGATCGGCCCGCGACCTCACGGTCGCAGCTACAGGCAAGACACGCTTTGACGCGGCGCGCGATAAGGCCCACGGGGTCGTTCGCGGCATGTCCATCGGCGATTCGCTCATGCTCGTCGCCGTTGCCGCCGAAGCCGACATCCTCCACCCGTTCACCGACAGCAAGAATGACCTCCAGGAAGCCATCGACAAGCTCCAGCCCACCCACGGCGGCACGGACTTCAAGAAGGCGCTGACACTGGTTGAGCAACTCCCGGCCGACGATCGAGAGACCCATGTCTACCTCGTTACTGACGGCGCGTTTGATCCTATCGAAATCACGTCCCCGCCGCTGCGCACGCGCTTCGCCTATCTGCGCGTCGGCGCCAAGTCCGACAACGTTGGCATCAGCACTTTCAGCGTCCGCCCCTTACCCAGTTCCCCGCGGGATTTCCAAGTCCATCTCGAAATCACCAACGACTCTGATAAAGACCGCCGCGTGCCCGTGGAACTGCGAATCCATGGCCGATTGGTGGATGCGTTCGAGTTCAACGTGCCCGCGGGCAAGAGCCTCACGCGCACGCTGCGGCAGTTCAGCGCCGAAGGCGGCGAGATTGAGGCCTTCGCGGACGTTCCGGACAATTTCCCCCTCGATAACCACGCCTATGCGACGTTGCCGCGCCCGCGCCCGATTCGCGTCCGCCTGGTCACCCCAGAGAACCTTTTCCTCCAGAGCGCGCTGGCCACAGACGAAGACGTGGAACTGGAGGTCGTGAAGCCCGACAAATTCACCGAGGCCAGCCCCCACGCCGTCACGGTTTTCAGCGGTTGGCGGCCGGCCAGCACACCGCCCGGAAACTCCATCTTTATAGGCGATTGGCCCGACGACCTCGGCCTGAAGAAGCGTGGCGAACTGAGCAAGCCGCTCTTCACCGAGTGGCAGCGGGACCATCCGGTCAACCGCCACTTGGCGTTGCAAAACGTTACCATCGAGAAAGCCATTGGCGTCGAGCCCAATGCCGGGTGGCAGAAGCTCGCAGCCTCGTTCAATGAGCCCTTGGTTCTGCTGCGCGAAGCACCGGACCGAAACGCGCTCGTCATCACGTTCGACACCAGCACCACCGATCTGCCTTTGCGCATTGCCTTCCCGATTCTGGTCGCCAACGCGATCCGCCACCTGGCCGGCGCCGAGTCCGGCGAGCGGTGGGTCAACCCGCCGATGGGCTCGCTCCTGACCTCCGCCGAGTTGTCGAAGCTGGCCGCCTCTTCCGCCGTCGATACCAACGCAAATCTACGCGCCGTTCTGGCACCGGGCGGAGTGCGCATCGCGCTCGACAGCGCCGCTGCCTTGGTGCCGGTTTCCCGCGCCGGCTTTTATCGGGCCGAGACTTCCACGGGCGAGACCAATGCCCTGTTCGCCGCCAACCTTTCCAGCCCGCGGGAATGTCGCATTCAACCGGGCGACGCTTTGCCGTTGCGCTCCAGTCAGCCGCTTGCAGAAATCAAGGAAGGCTTCCGCCTCGGCTTCGAGCCGTGGATGCTCCTGGCGCTGTTCGCCGCCGTGCTGTCGGTCACCGAGTGGGTGCTGTTCCATCGGAGAGTCATCGAATGAAACGAATCGTTGTAGCTGCGACCGTGAGGTCGCGGGCGAATCTCCATGGGGTAAACCCTGGGAAATCTGCCCGCGACCTCACGGTCGCAGCTACATCATTGGGGAAGCGGTGCACCCGGCGGAGGCGCCGGTTCCGCTTCGCGGGACTTCACATAGACCTTCCAAAATGTCTCCCAGAATCCCCCTTCGAATGGGTGCAGGTCCGGGTAGCCTGGCACCACCGCTCCAATGTAAGGCCACTCCTTCGCCTTCCCGGCCAAGTGTGCACGAACAGGGTTTTCCAAGATGTAAAACGTGACTTTGGCGAAGGCTCCTCGTTTCCTATCCTCCTCGCGAAGCACGTTGTCGCACGCCTGGTGTTGAAGCTCGTGCGGCCGAAGCAGGCGGCCAAGGTGCATGCGAAAGAACATCATCCCATTGAGTTGGTCACTCTCGCGCCTCATCCCCATCCAGATGAAATGGATGTGATCTGGCATCAGACAGTAGCCGGGACAGAACAGACGCTCCCGCGCCGCTGCGTGCAGCAACAACTCGCGGAACTTTTGGTGGAACAATTCGTTCAACCACCCTTGAGTCCGGTGCTCCAACGTCTGCGTCCAATGCACGACCGCGTGGCCCTGGTAGTGGTGCCGAGCCAGTCGGGGCAGATGACCCTGGTGACCGTCACTCATGCCGACGTGTTACCACGAGGCTGCGAGCCGGAGCAAGTGTGCGTAGCTGCGACCGTGAGGTCGCGGGCGAATCTCCATGGGGTAAACCCTGGGAAATCTGCCCGCGACCTTACGGTCGCAGCTACATCCTGCGACCTCACGGTCGCAGCTACGGAGGAATGATGCGCTTTAGCTTTGAGCATCCTTTCTTCCTGCTCCTGCTGGTGGCATTGCCGGCGCTGGTGGTGGTGCTGCGCTTCACGCTCGTGGATTCGCCGCGCGCCCAGCTCGCGCTCTCGGCGGCAACCCGATGTGTGATTCTGCTGCTGCTCGCCCTGGCGCTCGGCAGTCTCCTGTGGGTGTCCCGGAGCGAGAAGCTTTCCGTGCTCCTCCTGGGTGACGTTTCGGATTCGGTGGCCGAGTCCGCTGTCACGCAGTTGTCCAACCAATGGAGCCGGGTCACGGCCACGCTCCCGTCTCAGGCGCGCGTTGGATTCAACGCTTTCGCCGCAACGAATCATTCCCTTGTTCCGTTATCGGCTGCTCCAAAGCTTCCACAACTGGTCCCTCGGCCGACGCCTGCCGGCGAGACGGCCATCGAGCGCGCTTTGCTCACGGCTTCGCAATCGCTCCCGGCGGACACCCTCAATCGCGTCCTGCTGCTCAGCGATGGCAACGAAACTGCCGGCAATGGCATTGCGGCGGCCCGGCGCGCTTCGGCCCACGGGTTGAAAGTATTCACCGCGCCTTATGCCACGGACACCAAGGAGGAAGTGCTCCTCGAAGACCTCGTCGTTCCGAGCGAGGTGAAGAAGGGGGCGAGCTTTGCGGTGTCCGCCATCGCTCACGCGACCACGCCGACCAAGGCGCAGTTCACGCTCTATCGCGATGGATTCAAGATTCAGGAAAAGGAGATCGAGCTCAAAGCCGGCGCGAACACGCTCACGTTCCAGGAATCCAAGGCCCGTGAAGGCCTGGTCAAATACGAGCTTCGCGCCCGGGCCGACCGCGACTTCTTCGCCGACAACAATGTCGCTTCGGGCCTGGTCAGCGTCTCTGGCGAACCGAAAGTGTTGCTCCTGGAGAAGAACGAACGCGACGGTCGCTTCCTGGCCCGCGCGCTCGAAGCCGAGAACATTCGCGTCGAGGTGCGCGAAGGCAAGGGCATGCCCGGCAGCCTCGAAGAACTCGCGGCCTACGACGCGGTCCTGTTTTCCGACGTGCCGGCGACGGACGTGAACGTGCGCCAGATGAGCCTGCTGCGTTCTTATGTCGAGGATCTTGGCGGGGGTTTTGTGATGTTGGGAGGGCAGGATTCATTCGGCCTCGGCGGCTATTACCGCACGGCGATTGAAGACGCCCTTCCCGTGCGGATGCGTTCCGAGAAGAAAAAGGACACCCCCGGTCTGGCCATGATGCTGGTGATCGACAAGTCCGGCAGCATGGGGGGCGACAAAATTCAACTGGCCAAGGAGGCGGCCATCGCCTCGGTGGAACTGCTGACGGATCGGGACTACGTCGGCGTGATTGCCTTCGATGGCGAGACATACGTCATCGCCGAACTCCAAAGCGCCGCCAACAAGCTGGGCATCGTGTCGAGCATCGAACGCATCGACGCCGATGGTGGCACCACGATGTACCCGCCGATGGTCCGCGCCCATGAAATGCTCCAGCAGGTCACGGCTGCCCTGAAGCATTGCATCGTGCTGACCGACGGCGTCTCGCAGCCCGGCGATTTCCAGGGAATCACCACGACGATGGCCGCCGAGCAGATCACCGTCTCCACCGTCGCCATCGGGCAGGACATCGACGCCGAACTGCTCCAGAGCATCGCCCGCTGGGGCCGGGGCCGCTATTACCAAACGACCGACCCGCACGACGTGCCGCAGATTTTCACCAAGGAAACGATGACCGCCAGCAAATCCTCGCTCATCGAAGAGCCATTTCTCCCCCAAGTGTTGCGCGACGAGCAGGTCATTCGTGGCATCGACTGGAAAAACGCGCCCTTTCTGTTTGGCTACGTCGTCACTTCTCCCAAGCCCACGGCGACCGCGTCGCTCATCACCGAGCGCGGCGACCCGCTGTTCGTGAGCTGGCGCTTCGGTCTGGGCAAGTCCGCCGCCTTCATGAGCGACGCCAAGAGCAAGTGGGCCGCCGATTGGGTGCGCTGGCCGGGCTTTGGCCAGTTCTGGGCACAGGTCGTTCGCGATGTGATGCGCACCACTCAGCATCGCGGCGCGGAAACGACCCTCACCGTGCGGGGCGACCACGGACGCATTGTCATCGACACGGCGGACGAACAAGGCGCGTTCGTCAACGGTCTAAGGACCGTGGCCCAATTGGTGAAACCGGATTTGACCCTGGCGTCGCTGGCCCTGCAGCAGACCGCGCCGGGCCGCTACGAAACAACGTTCCCGATGCCCGATACCGGCAGCTACCTGTTGAAGATCCGGCAGAGCCGCCTGAACGAAGCCGGCGCCGACGAAGTCCTCAACGACTACACCCGTGCGGTCACGGTGAGTTACAAGCCGGAGTATCGCCACCTGGCGGTGAATGACGCCTACCTGAAGGAAATGGCCTCGTCCACGGGGGGGAAGTTCCAGCCAGCGGTGGAGGACCTGTTCAAGGTCGAGCCCGGCGAAAGCGTCCCGGTTCGCAAGCGTCTTTGGCCCTGGCTGCTGGGGGCGGCCTTGCTGCTGTTTGTGGCGGATGTGGCATTGCGCAGGCTCGATTTGGCAGGGTATCGTGTTTTTTCAGACAAACCGCAGCGGTATGGATGAATGATGCCGCGACGGATTGGTGGTCGCGGCGAAGAAAGGCACTGCTATGATTCGCAACTTCTGGTTCGCGTCAGCGATGGCGCTCGCTCTCACTCTTCCTCCCATTGAATCTTTCGGCGCCGACGCTCCCGACCCGGCGCGCGACAAGGAAATGCGCGACCGTTACGAGCAGGTGCTCCTTAGGAATCCGTTCCAGGAACGCGCCTTCAATGCCGTCTACGAGGGGTACTCCAAGGTCGAAGGGGTCGACAAGTGGGTCGAGGCGCTCAAACCCAAGGCGGACTTGGGCGACGACTCCCTCGCCACGCTGCTCTTGCTCGGCCAGATTTACGACCGCCAGTTCAAGACGGCTGACGCCATTGCCGCGTTGGAGAAGGCTGCTGCCAGGGGCGAGGCCCGTCCCCAATTCAAAGTTCTTCTCGGCACCCTCTATTACAAGGCCGGCCGCGACGACAAAGCCGCAGAATTGCTTTCGGTCGCCATCGACACGCTCGCCGACCTCGACCAGCGCTCCGCGGTCTGCCGGATGCTGGGAAATCTTTACTTGCGCCAGGGCAAGCGCGACCAGGCCATTGCCGTCTGGAAACGCATTGCCGAACAAAGCCCGGACGAAATCTTTGCCCAACTCGAACTGGCCGAGATTTACCAGGATAATCGCATGTGGGACGAAGCGATTGCGGTGCATCGACGCATCGCAGACGGCTCGAAGGACGATCCCTACCGGCGTTGCCGCGCCTTGCGGTCCATCGGCCAATGCCTCGTGCAGGCGGAGAAATTCAAGGACGCCATCGTGACTTACGAGCAGGCGCTGGAACTCGTGGCGCCGGGCAACTGGCTTTTCGAGGACCTGAAGATTCGGCTCGTCGGCGTGTACGAAGACATCGGGGACCTCGCCGGGTTGGTGAAGTATGTCAGCGCGCGGCTGGAACAGAACGCCGGTGACATCGAGTTTCGTGATCTGCTGGCCGAAACCTACACGCGGATGGCGAAGTTCGCCGACGCCGAGAAGGAGTACCGCGCCATTCTCGAGCGCAACCCGCGCAATTCCTCCACTTACGAAAAGCTCCTGGCGCTCCACTTGCGCACCGGGCAGAAGACCAACGCGGTCGCCACATTCGAGAAGCTGATCGAGCTGTTCCCGAGCGACACGGATTACTTGCGGCGACTCGGCGAGCTGCATGTCCGCGATGGCCAACCGGAGAAGGCCAAGGCCGCCTGGCGCCGCGTGGTGCCAGCTCCACCGACCGGCGAGAAGCTGGCGCAACTGGCCGGCTGGTTCGAGAGCTACGAGTTCCCGGACGACGCCATCGCGACGTATCAGCAGTCCCTCGAGAAATCGAAGAACAAGGACTGGGTCCTCCGTCTTGCAGGGCTGAAACATCAGAAGGGTGACGAGGCCGAAGCCGTGAAGCTTTGGCTCAGCGTGATCGACCCGGCGGCGAGCAAGGCGGAGGATTACGCCGAGATCGCATCCATCCTGGAATCGAACCAAAAACTCGAGGTCGCCGTGAAGCTGCGCAAAGCTGCCGTCGACAAGGAACCGCAGAACCTCGAAGCCCGCCTGGCCTACGGGAAGATTTTGATGAAGCAACAGAAGTTCGAGCCCGCCGTCGCCGAGTTCGAGTTGCTCGCCGCCCAGAGCCAAAACGAGTTCCTCCAGCTGCAAGGCGAGTCCGGCCGCATCGACGCCTGGCGCGAGTTGGGGGTTCTGGAGGAAAAGCAACTGGAACTGGAGCGTGACCTGACGGCCAATCCCACTGACGCGAAGAAGCTGAGCCAGTTGGCGCATGTTTACGAGCGCGGCGGGCAGAAGGAAAAGGCCATCGCTCTTTACGAACAGCGCCGGGAGAAGGAGCCGGACAACCTCGAGCACCTGCGAATGCTTGCCTCGCTCTACAAGAACGCCAAGCTGGCCGAGCAAGCCATCGCCACCTCCAAGGCGCTGCTTGAAAAGGACAAAAACCGCGCCCGCATCTACCACAAGGACCTGCTGGACATCCATCTGAGCGTGGACCTGAAGGACGAAGCCATCGCTGCGGCCGAGGCCATCGTGAGTCTGGCGCCGAGCGATCCCGAAGCCCGGCTTACGCTGGCGCAGGTCTACCAGCTGTATCGTCAGCCGGCCAAGGCGCTCGACGAGTATCGATATGCGCTTCGCCTCGAGCCGAATGAGCCCGATTACTGGCGCCAGTACGGCGAGGCTCTCGAGCAGGACAAGCGGTACGGCGAAGCCCAGGAAGCCTTCCGCAAGATGCTCGACGTCGCCAAGGAGGACC
>Ga0134127_10001977_pt1 | contig 14953 bp, 11 predicted proteins | sample KB31753_FD_96459 | JGI IMG/M metagenome (GOLD analysis project Ga0134127, IMG submission 96459) | Terrestrial soil microbial communities with excess Nitrogen fertilizer from Kellogg Biological Station, Michigan, USA - KB3-175-3 | ecosystem: Environmental > Terrestrial > Soil > Unclassified ...
GCCGTCGGGACCGATCGCGGCGAGGTCCTGTTGTACCGTCTGATGGGTGTGACTTGGGGCATTCCCATCGTGACACCGGTCCGACTCTTCGAGGTCGCAACCTCGAGCTGGGCCCACGCCCTGACAGCGAGTTGTCCCGGCTGCGGCGAGCGTTTCCAGCCTCAGTCCGCACTGCTCGAGGTCATCGGCCGACGACCGGCGCCCTGCTGGACGCTGCCCGATTCGGCATGGGAGGACTCGGCGCTCATCTCCACCTGCCCGACCTGCCGAGCGCCGCTCCGTTTCAATCCGTTTATTGTAGATAACCGTCACCTCTGACAGGAGTGAGATATGGCGCAAACAACGAGAACATTCCGAATATTCGTCAGCTCCACCTTCAGCGACTTGAAGGAAGAGCGAAACGCGTTACAGAAATTCGTTTTCCCCAGGTTGCGCGAGCTATGCACTCAGAACGGCTGCCGATTTCAGGCGATCGACCTGCGCTGGGGCGTGCGCGAAGAAGCAGGGCTCGACCACCAGACGATGAAGATCTGCCTCGATGAGGTGAGCCGCTCACAGCGCACTTCGCCGCGGCCTAACTTCATTGTGCTGCTCGGGGATCGCTACGGCTGGAGGCCATTACCCTCTGAGATTCCGGCGCGCGAGTTCGAGCACATTCAGCGCAGAACGACCGGCGCGAATGAGCGCCAGCTGCTCGATACCTGGTACAAGCGCGATGAGAACGCCCGCTACAAACGCAATGAGACTGCCGAACCCGAGCCGGTTTACTCCCCCCAGCCTCGCAGCGGGCGCTTCGCCGAATTCCAGGCGTGGGAAAACGAAGTCGAGCGGCCGCTTCGCGAAGCGTTGATTCACGGGATCGAGGGTTTGGACCTCAGCGACGACGAGCGACGCAAATATGATGCGTCCGCGACCGAGCAGGAGATCGCCGCAGGAGCGTTGAAGGTTCCGGATGCAAACGAACACGTATTCTGTTTTTTCAGGGAGATCAAAGATCTTCCCGCGGACGAAAGCGCCAAGGACTTCATCGACCTCGACTCAAGCAGCGCTCTGGATGGCGGCACAAACACAAGGCTCCGTGAGTTGAAGTCACTGCTTGAAGCCCGGCTGAGCGGGAACACTGTTCACTATCAGGCGAATTGGACGGGCGGAGCGATTTCCACCGATCACATCGGCAGTCTGCCTGAAGATCTTGAAGCGTGCCGAACATTGATAACGGACGCGAATGCTCCCAGGACTGTCTGCGTGGATGTGTGGAAGCGGCTGGCGCCGGTTATCGAATCAGAAATCGAACGGCTCGAAGGGATGGAACTGCTGGAGAAAGAAATCTCGGACCATCGAGCGTTCGCCGAAGACCGCGCGCGGTTGTTCGTAGGCCGCGCTTCAATGCTGGAGGCGATCGCGGATTATCTGCAAGGCGCCGATCGGCATCCGCTTGGGGTCTGGGGTGAGTCCGGCTCCGGCAAGTCAGCGTTGATGGCTAAAGCAATTGCGAATTGCGAATCGCGAATGGCGAATTGTTCGGTTGTGTCGAGATTCATCGGCGCAACCCCCGCATCATCGGATGCGCGGTCGTTGCTTGAAAGCGTTAGCCGGCAAGTGACTCGGCGCTACGGCGGGGACGAGGCGACTATTCCGACTGACTATAGGGACCTGGTCAAAGAGTTTGGCGAACGATTGAAGCTCGCCACCGCGCAAAAGCCGCTCATCGTATTTCTCGACGCGCTCGACCAGCTTTCGGATGCGGATCACGCACGCAACCTGATCTGGTTGCCGTCTGAGCTTCCGGAGCATGTGCGTCTGGTTGTGTCTACATTGCCGGGCGAGTGTAAGGCGGCGCTCGAGAGAAAGCTTCCCTCAACGAGTCTGACGAAGCTCGAGCCAATGCCAACGGAAGAAGCCGATGATCTGCTCAACGCCTGGCTATCGGAGGCGGGCAGAACGCTGCAGGCGGTTCAGAGAAACGAAGTGCTCAGCAAGTTCGCGCTTTCAGCCGTCGTTGAAGGCGAGACCGGCAACGCAGGAAAGAGGGGAATGCCGCTCTACATGAAGCTGGCTTTCGAGGAATCGCGGCGTTGGAAATCTTACACGCCGAGCGTCGAGCTGACCCCGACCATTCCGGGGATCATCCGCCAGTTGTTTGATCGTTTGAAGTCCGACACCAATCACGGGGAAATGATGGTGTCGCGGAGTCTTGGTTATCTCGGGGCGGCCAAGAACGGATTGAGCGAAGACGAGATGCTGGACATGTTGTCTCTGGATGAGGACGTGCGCGGCGATTTCAAAGCTCGCGCAAAGCACGAGCCGCCCGAAGAGCGGTTGCCGGTGATCGTCTGGTCGAGGCTGTATTTCGATCTCGAACCTTACTTGACCGAACGCAGCGCAGACGGAGCCTCGTTGTTGAGTTTCTATCACCGGCAGCTGCGCGAGGTTGTGGAAGCTGAGTTCTTGTCAGGAGAAAACAAGCCGGCTCGGCACGCTCACATCGCGTCGTATTTTGCGGGTCAGGAGCTTTTTGAACCACAGAAGAAGACCCCGAATGTGCGCAAGCTTTCGGAGTTGCCCTATCAGCAGACCTACGGCGAGAAGTGGGATGAACTTCACGCGACGCTGACGGATTTCGATTTTCTGGAAGCGAAGTGCACTCACGTTGCGGTGGTCACTTCGAGGAAGGGCGACGACGCGAAGACGATTTACGGCGGAGTGTACGAGCTTCAAGAGGACTACCGGAGGGCATTGGAGAAGTTTCCGGAGTGAAAGTTCAGGCCGACTTCAACCTTTCGCAAGCTATGCACCCGACGGTTCTGCATCACAACGTTTTCCGAGTATCCTCGCAACACCGGCGACGAGAATGAAACGTTCGCGTAAAGCTGGTTCGTTCCGATACCTAACGTGAGCCGCCGCTGTGAGGCCACGTTCCTTTCCGGGAGAAATGATGATGAACGAAGCCCCGCCAACGCCTGACGCGCGCGTCGTGCGCGTGTTCATATCCTCCACGTTTCGCGATATGCAAGCCGAGCGAGAGGAACTCGTCAAGCGCATATTTCCACAACTGCGCAAGCTGTGCGATCAACGCGGCGTCGTCTGGGGCGAGGTCGATCTGCGGTGGGGTATCACTCCGGAAGAAGCCGAGAGGGGCGAAGTGTTGCCTATCTGCCTGGCTGAGATTGAACGTTGTCGGCCATATTTCATTGGACTGCTGGGCGAACGTTATGGCTGGGTGCCATCCAGGATCGACCCCGAAGTGATTGCGCGCGAAGACTGGCTCGCAGAACACAATGGCCGCTCGGTCACGGAATTGGAAATCCTGCACGGCGTCTTGAACAACCCCGGCATGGCGGATCACGCTTTCTTCTACTTCCGCGATCCAGCCTTCATTGACTCTTTACCTGCGGCGGAGCAAGACAGCTATCGTGAAACGCCTACGCCCGATGAGATCGAGCAGTCTGGTCTGGCGGAAGCTGGGCGACGAGCCCAAGCGCGCAAGCGGAAGCTGGCGGACTTGAAGAAGCGTATTCGGGCGCGAGGCCTGCCCGTGCGTGAAGATTATCCGAATCCGCAAGCGCTGGGCGAATTGGTGCTCCACGACCTGACGGCAGTGATCGAGCGACTCTATCCGCAGGGTACAGAGCCGAACATTCTGGAGCAGGAGGCGATAGAGCACGAAGCGTTTGCCGCGAATTGCGCACGCGTTTATATAGAGCGCGCAGACTATTTAGCGCGGCTAGACGCGCACATCGATGATGATGGACCGCCTCTCGTGGTGCTTGGCGAATCGGGCGTGGGTAAGTCCGCCCTGCTGGCTAACTGGGCTCTCGACAGGCGAGCGCGACGCCCGCATGAGGCCCTTGTCATGCACTTCACAGGAGCCACCGAATACAGCACGAGGCTGGAATCGCTGCTAAGTAGACTCATGTGGGAACTCAAGGGCCGCTTTCGAATTGAGCAAGCGGCGCCGTCGGATTTCAAGGAACTTGGCCGGCACTTTGCCAGTTGGTTGAATGAGGCAGCGGCGCAAGGTCGCATCGTCCTGGTAGTTGATGCGCTGGACCAGTTAGAAGACCGCGACGGCGCGCCGGACCTGGTCTGGCTGCCGGAAAGACTCCCGCGCAATGTGCGTGTCATCGTCTCCACACTGCCCGGCCGCCCGCTGGACGAGCTCAAGCGGCGCCAGTGCCTGACACTGGAGGTTGGGCCGCTCAATCAGGACGAGCGCGAGCGCCTCGTTGCAGATTACCTGGCACAGTACACCAAAAAACTCAGTCCGTATCATGTAAGCCATATCGCCTCCGCGACTGCGGCAGGCAACCCCCTCTTTCTGCGCGCACTCCTCGAAGAACTCAGGGTGTACGGCGAGCACGAAACGCTGTCCGAGCGTATAGAGTACTATTTGGCCTCGGTCGATGTGGTGAGCCTTTACCAGAAGATTCTAGCGCGCTATGAGCAGGACTACGAACGCGTGCGTGCGGGGCTTGTCAGCGAGACCCTGTCGCTCCTGTGGGCCGCGCGCCGCGGCCTCTCGGAAGCAGAGCTCCTGGATTTGCTTGGATCCGGAGGCACGCCTTTGCCGCACCTTTACTGGTCGCCCCTGTACCTTGCCCTCGAGTCCTCGCTGGTGAACCACCAGGGTCTCGTCGGTTTCTTTCACGATTACTTACGCCGGGCGGTTTGCGATCGATATCTCACTACACCTGAGCGGCAGTCGGCGGCGCATCGTCGCCTGGCCGATTATTTCGCTCGAAGGGAGTTGAATGAAAGAAAAGTGGAAGAGCTACCGTGGCAACTGGCTAAGATGTCGGAATGGGAGCAGCTGCGGGGCGTGCTAGCGGACCTGACATTTCTTGAGCTGGCTCTGCGCGTCGACCAATACGACGTGCAATCATACTGGTCGCAGATTGAGTTCCACACGCCCCCTTGGGCATCGCAGCGTATGGTTGACGCCTACCGGCAAGCTCTCGACCATCCGGAGCGCCAAGCTGCCGATCATCTTTCGCACCTCGCTGGTCTGTTTATAAGCATGGGTCATCATAAAGAGGCACTGGCACTAAGCGAATACCTGATCGAGCATTATCGGCGGATAGGCGATCAGCAGAAGCTGCAGTCTGAGCTGACCATCCGGGCGAACATCCTGATGTCGCGCGGCGATATGAAGCAGGCCGCGACGCTGCTGGAAGAGGAAGAGCGGTTAGCGAGCGCGGCAGGCCGCAACGACGAGCAACAGGTCACAGCCTTACACACTCAAGCCAGTGTGCTGCGTGAACGCGGCGACCTCACGGGAGCGCTCGCGTTGTTCCATCAGATGGAAACGTTGGCGCGTGAATCGCGCGACCGGAAGACGCTTATCTCGTGTCTCATGAATCAGTCTAGTATTCTCGCGCAGAGCGATTTGAGTCGCGCGTTGGCGCTGAACCAGGAAGTGCTGCGGCTCTGTCGTGAGACTGGCGATAAGGACAGTCTACAACGCGCGCTGTTCAACCAGTCATTTATGGTTAACGCGCAGGGAGACGAGGCGGGCGCGCTGGCGTTGCTGGTTGAACAGGAGGAGCTAAGCCGTGAGCTCGGAGCCAAGCCGGAGCTGGCGGCATCTTTGTACAATCAAGCAATGATCCTCTTAACCTCCGGAGGAGACCGTCGGACTGCCAACGAGAAGTGTGTAGAGGCGCGCGACCTTTTCAGTCAGCTGTCGATGGTGGTTGAAGCCAAGAACGCAACTGACTTGCTTCGCACTCTGGCGATCGGGATCAGCCCCAAACTAATCAAACTGATGGTGCTCCTTGTCATATTGGGCTTAGCCGCTCTTGGCGTCTTTTTGGGACTCTGGCAGCCCTGGCTGTGGTTCATTGGTGGCCCGCTCATCTTATTCGCGATGCTGATGTTCTTCATGAACTTCGTCGATTCCGCGCGGAAAGCTTTGGTTCGATATGTCCGTCAAACACAAGCCGAGATTGAGCGGGACACTAACTGAAGAGGACGCCTATGAGAGCGCGGCCAAAGATCGGGGGTTAGGTTGGCAGCCAGCGAACATCAATCGAGAACTTATGAGACTCTTCGCGAAGAGTTGCTGGACTGGCAGCGGCTCGTTCGAGCAGAAGCTCACGTGCTTCGCGATCATCCACAACTCTTGTTTCAACAGGCCGCGAATCGCCCGGGGAACTATACTGTCGCGAGCGCCGCATTCGCCCGATGGCAAGCGAATTTGGAGCACCGACCGTGGGTGCGTTGGCTCAACAAACCAACGTTCCCCGATCCCTGCATAGCAACCTTAATCGGTCATCGAGCGCCGGTCACCGCGTGCGCGTACTCTCCGGACGGCACTCGAATAATTTCCTCCTCGGAAGACAAGACGCTAAGACTATGGGACTCCGAGACGGGCGCGGTGATAGCGACATTCGAAGGCCACTCGGACAAGGTCACCCATTGCGCATTCGCTCCGGATGGGATGCGAGTAGTGTCCGCGTCACAGGATCAAACGCTCATCCTGTGGGACATTGACAGCCAACGAGCGTTGGCCAGGTTTGAGGGTCACAAGGGTTGGGTAAACGCCTGTGACTTTTCTTCGGACGGCTCGCGCATAGTCTCCGCGTCCAGCGACGGCACCGTCAGAATTTGGGATACCAAGTGCGCTTTTGAAATCGCAGTTCTCACAGGACATAACAAGCCTGTGTGGGCCTGCGCGTATGCTCCGCATGGCCGGCACGTCGTCTCAGGTGGATCGGATGACCGGCTGAGGATATGGGATGTTGAGCGACGGCTGGAAATAGCTACGCTCACGGGCCACTCCGATAGAGTTGAGGCCTGTTCCTACTCAGCGGACGGAACGCGTATTGTTTCCGCCTCGCGTGATACAACGCTGATGATTTGGGACGCGGTCTCGGGCGACCAGACAGCGACCCTAAAGGGACACTCGAGAGAGGTGACCGGATGCAAATACTCCCACGACGGGAAACGCATTGTTTCGGCTTCCTGGGATGGCACGATAAAGGTATGGTTTGCCGATTTCTTGTTCAGTGGCTATCCAGTCGACATCACAACGTTTCCGGCGAATTACATAGGGCACGCAGCCTTTGTAAACTCCTGTGCCTATTCGCCCGACCGGAAACGAATCGTATCAGGATCTTTTGACTCTACGCTGAAGATCTGGGACACCGATATCCCGTACGACATGACTCTTGTGTGGCAGCGATCACCAAACATGATTGAGCAGTGCGCTTACTCTCCGGACGGAAGGCGGCTGGTTTCGACGACCTCCGATGCGCTGACCATCTGGGACACTGAGACTGGGGAGACGCTCGATACGCTTCAGCGCGAGAAGCCCAGAAGCTATAGCTCGGAGCGCGGGAAGGCGTGCAGCTACTCGCCGGATGGTAACCAAATCGCATGTGCGTCTGAAACGACGATTGAACTGTGGGATGTTTTGAATCGGAGCCAGTTTGGTGCGCTCAAAGGTCATCGGCAGTGGGTTCGTGCGGTCGCGTATTCCCCTGATGGAAGGCGATTAGTATCCGGATCATCCGATAGAACCCTCAAGCTGTGGGATACCGCGACACTGACCGAGATCGCCACACTGGCGGGTCACTCAGAAGAAGTGATTGCGTGCGCCTTCTCACCGGACGGTCGTACGGTTGTGTCCGCCTCGCAGGACCAAACGGTGCGCGTTTGGGATGCCGAAACCGCGACTGAGACCGCAGTCTTGAGTGGACACACCTACGCCCTCAAATCATGTGCATACTCGGACGATGGTCGTCGAATTGCGTCGTCGACGTATGATACTTGCAAGATATGGGACGCCGGCAGTTGGTCTGAACTGATTTCCCTCAGGGCTAACCTTGGTTCGACTGAGGTTTTTGATTTTGTCGTTGATCGCGAGCACATTTTTTACGCGTCTGACGAGAACCGAGCTTTTCAGATTTTCGATGCGATGAGCGGGCTTGAACTCGCCTGTTTTCATTCGTCGGGTTGGTTTTCGGTGGTCGCGTTTGATAAATCGCTCCGGCGCATGGCTGCCGGGGACTTGAACGGTACCGTGTATGTGCTGGAACGCGTTTCTCGGGAGCCGATCCGCGACGAATTCTTTGCGACAATTACAAGACTCTATTGTTCCGATTCGCAGACGTGGGATTCCGAGCTGACCACAAGATGCGAGCGGTGTCGTAGTTTGTTCGTTCCACAGCGCTCGATTCTGGAGCTTGTTCGGGAGATAGAGTCCCAGACGGGCGTTACATCTCAGGCGGCTGCCGCCGCGCTTCCAGAGAGCGCATGGCCCAGACTTATTTCTGAATGTCCCTTTTGTGGTGTGCGGCTGATATTCAATCCGTTCATTGTAGACAATCGAGATCGATACTGAACCAGCCAGATCCCCGCTCGCGGTTCGAGTCAACTCAACTTTCACTGATTCTCGCCAACGTATCTCAACCTCGCAACTCAATCAGGATTCGTACCCCAACAATCGATTCTTGAGTACATCGCCGTTTTCGCTGATCGTCAGTGGTGGCACGGCGCTCGCCCTGATAAGCACCTGAGTGAATAACTCAACGCGTTCGAAAAAAGAAGTGGGCAGGTCCTTGAGACCGGCCACGACTGTGTGTGATCGAAGACGACTTCGGCGCGCACAACAGAAGAAAGCTCGGCGTTGCGCGCTTTGACGGCTGGTGACTATTGGAATGCGCGCGGCCGCCGCTTCAAGGTGTGGTGTCATATCAGTCGAGCCGCTGTGGAAACCGGCTTGGCAAGTGAGGTTGAGATCAATGCGGAGCAGCCTAATAAGCAGAAGCGGGATGGTCGTCTTGCTGTGCATCGCGGGCGCTACCGAGATGAATGCGCAGACTCAGTCGTCAGACAAAGGGACAAGGCCCGAAGCAGCGACCTTGTTTGGCGGGATGATTGCGAATAAGGAGCTTGGTCGCGGCACTAACGCGACCGGCGGTGAAAGACTTTCAGCAAGGCTCAACTACGGTGCAGCTCTGGGCCTGAGGGGAGGGCTACATAACGAGTTGCTGGGCCTGGAAGTGAACTTTTTAACAACCAGCAATCGGGCAGGGGTAAAGAACGAGTTTGGGGTCGTGTTTCCGAATCACGCGGAGAGGCCGCTGATCTGCACCGGCGACGCGCTCCTCTATCCGTTTCGCAGATCGATCAAAGGAGGCAATGTGCGGCCTTATCTGACCAGTGGCGTCGGAGGAATGCTGCTGTCGGCCGATCTCGACAACATCAATGACAAGGAGACCCACGGCAATGTGGTGTGGAACGCAGGCGGAGGAGTAAAGGTGTCTGTAAGGGAAAGTACCGGACTATATGTCGACGTTAGATTTACTAATCACCGGTTGCTTCGGTCTGCAAACACCGATGTGCAGTCAATCAGCATCGGAGTCGGCGCTCGGTTTTAGGGCAACGGCCAGATAGGCGTCTCGAGTAGAGAAGAAGGGACAGATGCACGATAAGATCTTTGAAGCCTTTCTCAAGCGGCAATACGACGAGGGCATGGCGCTCGCCGGATCGAGCGATTTGCTCGAGCTGTATCCGATGGGCGGAGATCCGCCGAACCGCTACGTTGCTCAGTTTCGATGCAAAGGGCTGATTCGTACGGAGGATCGCGAAATCGTCGAGGCCGAGGACTTTGAAGTCGGCATCTGGTTTCCATCCGATTATCTGCGGCGAGCCCAGCCGTTTCAGGTATTGACGTGGTTGGGCCCCTTGGACGTCTTTCACCCGAACATCAGTGACAAGGCGCCGTTCATCTGCGTCGGCAAGCTGAAGCCGAACACGCCGTTGATCGACATTCTGTACCAGTGCTTCGAGATCATCACCTACAACAAGGTGACGATGCGCGAAGACGATGCGCTCAACGCCGACGCGTGTGTTTGGGCTCGTGAGAATCAACAGAAGTTTCCGATCGATCGGCGGCCTCTAAAACGCCGAACGTTGGATCTGTCAGTAGAACAGGTTGGGGAGGCGAGGTGAGTTTCAGGAGGCACGAAAACCAGATATCGATCGTCTTAGGCCAATGCGCTACATCCGTGAAGCTGGCCGGCCGCGGGCGTTGGGAGTTTACCCTCGCAAATGGCAAGTCGCTTGGGGTGACTGCACGCCTCTCTGACGAATGGTTGATGCTGGATGCGCCAGTAAGCGAGCGAATCGCTTACGGCGGCCGGTGGGACTTGCTCAGATTGAACGCGGGCATTCGGGGCTTGAGCAGGTTTGCTCTTATGAAACAGGTTCGTCTTCGCGCGGACATTCCGCTCGCAGAGGACGAAGACGACGCAGCAATCTGCGACGCAAGCAGCGGTTTGACTGTGCGGTTGCTCGAAACTTGCGCCGAGCTCAAAGCGGCATTTGGAGGTTTCCTGGGAGAGAAACCGGGCGATCACGGTGCAGCCGTACGCGATCGCTTTGAACAACCGGGTGAGCAACGGTTCGAGGAACTGCGCCGGTTATGTAGCGATACATCCTGGCCGTTCACCGAGCGCTCGGCGGGCAAGCTAATGATCGATCTTGACGCCCGAAGCGCGTTCTACCAGGCCTGTGTTGAACAACGGGAGGCGGGCATCTCGGTTTCAGTGGAGATTCTACAACCGAATGTTCTTAGCGAAACGTGTCGCCAGGCATTGGGGTTGTTGTTGCTTGGGACGAGCGCACAAGTGAAATTGGCTCGCCCTTCGGTTGAGGAGAATCAAGACCGGATCAATGTGCGGTTTGAAGTGAGATTTGCCACGACGCCAACGGCAGACGAATTGGCGCATTCGTTTTCAGGGTTGTCGGTTGCTTGCGACACTGCAGCGCGAGAAGCGCAGGCGCTTCAGGATGAGAGCATCGCTCGAGACTATCTGTCGTCGCGCCTGCCGCCGGAACCAGCGCTGGCAACCATGGCCAGTGATTAGGTGAGAAGAGAGCTGAATTGCAGAACACCCACATTAAGGGTCGATCAAAAAATGGAGGTCAAGACAATGGGTACGCCACAGGGACTGGGAATCGGGCTTCAGGTTAGCGACGTGTCGGGGCAAAAACTCCACAACGTCAAAAACGTGCCGCCCGACGCAACCGTCGGAGAGTTGATTCAAGGCATGCTGTCGCAGATGAATCTGCCTCAGAACGATGTGAGCGGGCGGCCGCTCACTTATCACGCTCGGCTCGAGCGAGAAGGGCGACACTTGCACGCGTCTGAGCGTGTGGGTGATGCGGTGCAAAACGGGGATAAGGTTGTCCTGCAGCCGAATATCGATGCGGGATAGGAGGGGAAATAGGACCAGTAGGACCTATATGTCCTATAGCATCGCCATGTCGACTAATGCTTACCGGTACGTAATCGAACTCTTTCGCGAGGATGACTCGCGGCTCGGACAGGCTTCGGTAACCGTGGATTGGGGGCCTGCCGAGGAGTGGGCGCGATTCCAGGCCATGCGGAAGGGATTAATAGGTCCGGATGAGACCGGCCGCATCTCGTCGATTGAGCCGCTGTGGTTGCGGCAAGCCGGCGAACCTCACATCGAGGGCTTTCGTGTGAATGTTGCAACCGACGCAAATGAAGCGGCGACAGATTTTGCGACCAGTTACTTTAGATCGCTTGCGAATCAAGCGTCGAGTCATTTCATCGAGAAGGGGCTGCTTCAAACCGGTGACCAGTTCCGCTATCTGGTGGCTGCATTTCGTCAACAAAGCGGCAGTCAGAACGGCTCGCGGTTTCAATTCACCACCGAAGAGATCGCGCCTTCGATCCCGATCAGCGACTCGTCGCTGGCCGAAGCGGTCGGGGTTGCTGTTCCTCGCGGATCGATCTGCGCTGGTGACGTGCCGGCGTTCGTGCCTCAGAGGGTACTGGATGAGGCCGCGTGTCTGACCCGGAAATCAAATGCGAAGGAGACCGGCGGGATTCTAATCGGTCACCTGAGGCGCGACACAAGCGTGCCGGAGATGTTCGTCGAGGTAACCGCGCAGATTCACGCACGGCACACAGAGGCGGATCTTACAAAGCTGACCTTTACGGCGGAGACATGGACCGAAGTGCAGGCTGCAATCGATCTTCGCCGAAAGGGAGAAATCATGCTTGGCTGGTGGCATTCGCATCCTGTGCGACAGTGGTGCAAAGACTGCGCTCCCCAACGACAGCAGGTCTGCCGGATGGCGAGCGACTTTTTCAGCGCGCACGATCACGCGTTACATCTCACGGTCTTCCCCCGCGCTTACAGCATCGCGTTAGTGGCTAACGACGTAGCGACGGGCGATGTGACGTTTTCTGCCTTCGGATGGAGAGAGGGGCTGCTTGAATCTCGGGGATTCCACCTGGTTGAGAAATCGAGATGATCGATTGTCTGTTCTGGCAATCGACTCAAACAGTTTGAGGGAAAAGAAGATGACAAGCTCGCGACAAGATGCAGACATCGCGACACTGCTGAGGCAACTCACCGACGTCGGAGAGCAGGCTCCGTCGTTAGAAGAGAAGGCGCAGATTGCGCAACTGATTCGCACCCAGTCGAGAGACTCGGCGAAGCAAGTCGATCTGTTTCTAATTGACGAAGTTACACGGTTGCGGCTTGGACTGAATGTCGCCCTCGACAGCCAGCAGAAGCTTCAGTCGATGCTGGACCAATTGACTTCGCCTCCCTGGCACCCAGCTATCTTTGTAGGCCTGGCGCCGATGGATAGCCGTGAAGCCGCGATGGTGATGTATGGAAACTCACGGCGAGTCGTGACCCTCTCCGATGAAGTCGATCCGTATTCGCTGGCGCCCGGCGACGAGGTTTTGTTGGGTAACGAATTGAATGTGGTGGTAGGTAAGTCGCCGTATGGCTTTTTCCAGAGCGGCGAGACCGCGACTTTCGACCGCTACATGCCCGACCGCCGGCTGGTGATCAAACATCGAGACGATGAACTGATCGTCGATGCCGCACACTCGCTGTCGCAAACCGCATTGAAGTCCGGGGACCTGGTTCGATGGGACCGGCTGTCCTGGATGGCGTTTGAGAAGGTCGAGCGCTCACAGGGAACCGAGTTGTTTCTGGAAGAGGCGCCCCAGGAGACTTTCGAGAATATCGGAGGACTGGACCGCCAGGTCGAAGAGCTTCAACGCTCGATTCGGTTGCACCTGCATCACGCCGAAACGGCCCGCAGGTATCAGCTGAGGCAAAAGGGCTCGGTGCTGTTGGTGGGGCCTCCCGGCACCGGCAAGACGATGATGGCGCGGGCGTTAGCCAATTGGCTTGGAACGATATCCAAATCAGGCCGTGCCCGGTTTATGAACATCAAGCCGGCAGGCCTTCATAGCATGTGGTATGCGCAGAGCGAGGCGAACTATCGCGAAGCCTTCCGCGTCGCCCGCGAAGCCGGTGACCAGGAGCCAGAAGTGCCAGTGGTCATGTTCTTTGACGAAGTTGATTCGCTCGGGGCGTCTCGCGGTCACTCATTGATGCGAGTCGACGATCGAGTGTTGACTGCGTTCATGACTGAGTTGGATGGCTTGAGTTGCCGGGGCAATGTGCTGGTGGTTGGGGCTACCAATCGGCGGGATGCGATTGACCCGGCGCTCCTGCGACCCGGCAGACTGGGCGATCTTGTGCTCGAAGTGCCCCGGCCTAACATCAGAGCCGCCCGCGAGATCTTCCGTAAACATCTGCAATCGGAAATACCGTACTCGCTCGAAGGTTTTAGTTCCGATAAAGCGCGGACCGAGATCATCGAATCGGCGGTGTCAAAGATTTACTCAGCGAACGGCGACAGCGACCTGGTCGCAATCACGTTCCGTGACGGGAAACGCCGAGTTGTTCGATCGAATGAACTGTTGACCGGAGCCAGCATCGCAAAGATCTCGCTGTTGGCGAAGGAGCGTGCCTGTGTTGAGGAGATCGAAACCGGGAAAACTGGTGTTCGATTGAACCACGTTTTGTCGGCAATAGCAGACGAGCTCGAAAGTATCGGGGCAGCCCTGACTCCGGCGAACTGTCGCCAGCATCTGAGCGACCTGCCTCAGGATGTTGACGTAGTGCGCGTTGAACATATTAAGCGGAAGGTCGCGAGACCATACACATACCTGCACGTCGCGTAACTCTTTTCATACCTACCTCGTAAGAGGTGGGTCGGTGATGTTCGAGCCTACAACGAGGACTTGAGAATAACGAGCTGAACAGAGGTTCAAGATGAAGAGTCGAAACAACAAAGAATCGCGCGGCGCGGCAACAAGCACGTGTCTTCCGAAACTCTGCGGCGCGGATATCGAGCTCGGTAACTTTGTTCTCGGTATGACATCCGACCGCGGAACAGGCTTCGCGGCATCGCGTCTCCTCCTGGGCGAGATTGACGGGCTCCCGCGGGTCGAGAAATTTCGAGGCGAGCCATGTGAATGTGCGGTGTGTCGACGCGCGCGTGAGTCTTTCCGGCCCGGAGGGAGGAATGGCCGAAGCTCACAGGCAGACAACCGCGTCGGTGTTAACCCTCAGGATTGGGGCCGAAAGTATCTGGCCTCGAACGGGGGCTGTGCGTACATAGACCTGGATCATCTGGAGCTGTGTTTGCCGGAGGTGTTGAGTGCTTACGATCACCTGGCTTGCTGGCACGGGATGTTGAGAATCGCCCGCCGAGCGCTTGACTCGGCCAACGAGAAGATGCCCGCTGGGATGAAGATACAGGTGCTGGTCAACAACAGCGACGGGCTGGGCAATTCTTACGGCAGCCATCTCGACTTTCTGATAACCAGGCGGGCCTGGGACAACATCTTCCGCAGGAAGATTCACTACATGCTTTACCTGGCCGCCTTTCAAGCGTCGAGCATCGTGTTCACGGGTCAGGGTAAGGTCGGGAGTGAGAACGGGACGCCGGATGTGCCATTTCAGTTGTCGGCGCGCGCTGATTTCTTTGAGAGGCTGGTTGGAGCGCAGACGACTCACAATCGGCCGATCGTCAATAGCCGCGACGAACCATTGTGCGGAACCGCGGAAATGGCCCGTCTGCACGTAATTTTTTTTGACAA
>Ga0134127_10001978_pt1 | contig 14944 bp, 9 predicted proteins | sample KB31753_FD_96459 | JGI IMG/M metagenome (GOLD analysis project Ga0134127, IMG submission 96459) | Terrestrial soil microbial communities with excess Nitrogen fertilizer from Kellogg Biological Station, Michigan, USA - KB3-175-3 | ecosystem: Environmental > Terrestrial > Soil > Unclassified ...
GCCGACCCGCTGTATCCCACGGGCGCGGACGCACACCTGCCGCTACGCCGCCTGAAACAGTCATGACACGCGGGGGCGGCCCCGCGCCGCCCAAGTTCATCTGCAATCTTCCGAGCACAACCCTACCAGTGGACGGTCCAGCTCATGCCGACCGACGGCATGATCGTGAACCACAACTCGTCCCCGCGCTCGAGGAACACCTGGCCGGTGGTTTCGTCCTTGTTCTTGAAGTAGTCGTACCCGAACACGTTCTCGTGGTTCGTGAGGTTGATGACCTCGATCCAGCCGCTGAAATCGCCGTACCGGTTCGTCCACTTCCGGGAGCCGCGGAGGTCGAAGCGCATGTAGTCGGAAAGCCGGGCGCCGTAGAGTTTCTGCGGCCGGATCGCGAAATCGGGCTGGCCATAGTCGTTCAGCGCCGGCACGAACATCTCCTCCGTCGCCGGCCAGCCGCTGTGGTACGAGAACGAGCCGTTCCACTGGTAGGCCCCGAGGCGGTACGTGAAGTCGACATTGGCCGCGTGCCGCTGGTCCTGCGGGGTGCTGTGATGGAGGTCGTAGACGAGCGGCTCGAAGGGGGCGTTGACGTTGTCGATCTTGCTCACGTCCTCGTTGGAGATGGCGTAGGAGTAGCTGGCGCGCATGGTGAGCTTCGAGCCCAGCGGCCGATCGTAGTAGACCTCGACCCCCTTGCTCTTGGCGTCCGTCGGGTACACCCGGATGCGATCCTCGTTGGGCTCGGGGAACGCGTCGACCGCCCCCTTCCAGTTGCGGAACACCGGCCGCAGGCGGGTGCCGTGCTTGAAGTAGCCCTCGATCCGGAGATTCGCGCCCTTGTCCCAGGACTTGTCCCAGCTCGCGGTCCACTGCTCGGTCCGCTCCGATTTGAAGAAGCTCGTGTCCCCATTCATGATCGCGAGGTCATCGAGGTTCTGCATCTGCCGGTAGAGACCCCAGCCGAGGCGCAGCGACATGCCGCGGCCGAGGCTGTAGGCGCCGCTCACGCGCGGGCTCACGTCCTGGTCGTGCGTCCACGTGGTCTGGTCGTAGCGCACGCCGGTCTCGAGCACCAGCGGGCGCACCACGCGCCAGCGGTTCGAGAGGTAGCTGCCGAATCGCGTCCCGGTCGGGGCGAAGTGTCCGTTCGCGATGATCGGGTACTCACCGGGAGGCGGAGGCTCGGGGTCGTCGGGATCCTGGTACGCGATGCTGTGGAACGTGTCCGTGCTGTTCATCTGGCGCACGTCCGCCCCGAAGGTGACGATGTCCCCCTCGGATGCACTCCACGCCCAGTCCTGCGTCGCGCCGAAGGTGGAGTACTTCTTGTCGTCGTCCACGACGTAGTAGGGCGTGAGCTCCAGCACGTCGCGCTCCGACCCCTTGCGCGTCCGCTTCACCAGGCCCCCGAACATCGTGGTCCGGACGTTGGTGCTCTTGCTCAACGTCGAGTTGAGCGTGCCCCAGACGTAGCTGTTCGCGTACTTGTTGTTGGCCCGTTCACGGGTGTTGATCGTGTCCAGGAAGCCGGTCGTCGCCTTGATGTCGTATTCGTACTTGTCCAAAGCAGTCAGGAACTCGAGCGAGAGCTTCTGCTTCGAGCTGAAGTCGTACGTCAGCTTCGCGAAGCCGTCGCCGTACTGGGGCTTCGGCAGGTCCGCCTGGTCGATGAACTGGAACACGAGGCCCATGTAGCCGGCGCGTGCGAACGTCAGCCACGAACCCTTGCCCTTCGCGAACCGTCCCATCCCCAGCGCGTGCGTGTTCAGGAAGCTGACGCTCAGGTCGACGGTCGTGCCCTGGTCGGGGGGGGTGCGTGAGGTGACGTCGAATACGCCGCTGCGGTAGTTGCCGTAGCGTGCCGGGAAGCCGCCGGTCATCAGCTGCACGCCGTCGATGGTATTGGCGTCGATGATGCTGACCGCGCCCTCGTTGAAGTCTTTGAGGTGGTAGGGCTCATAGATCTCGAGCCCGTCGAGCATGATCAGGGTCTCGGTGTGCCGGCCGCCGCGGATGCCGAAGTGCGCGGCGTAGTCGTTCGACACCAGCCCGGGAAGGCGATTGACGGCGCGGAAGATGTCCTCGCCGATCATGGGCACGGACTTGATGTCCTCGCGGGACATCGTCTGGTGGGTGCTCGTCCCCTGCCCCATGAACGAGAACGTGCCGGGGGTCACCGTGACCTCCTCCAGCGGCACCGCGGTGCGCGTCAGCTTCAGGTCGAGCGTCTGACCGGCAGCCGCGACGATCAGCTCGCGCCGGAGCGGCGCAAAGCCCAGGCGCGTGACGCTCAGCGTGTAGGTCCCGGGCGGGATGTTCTCGAAGCTGAAGCGGCCCTTGTCGTCGGTGTACGCGGGCCGCGAGGCGCCCACGATCACGACCTCGGCCAGATCGACGGGTTCTCGCGACTCGGAGTCCATGACCCGCCCCTGGATCGTGACCCCGGTGGCGGGGGGCGTTGCCTGCGCCCAGGCGGAAAGCGGCAGCATGCCGAGGACCAGCCCCAGCAGGACGCCGCGGGCGCGAGTGATGACTCTCATCTTGCCTGTCTCCTTGGATGAACCGGCCGGGCGAAGGCCGGCTCGAATTCCGTCATTGCGGGCTTGGGTGCCTCGCGCACGGAACGTTGAAGAACTCACTTCATAGTATGAAATGTTTGTGGCTCGCAGGTACAGGGGGGAAATGTCGACACGCTCAGGGAATGCGCCGCGTTTTCCTGGCCGCAACAACCTGAACCGTGTCTTACATTCCGCACCTAAGTGAGGGCGGATTTGCATTTTGCATTGACATCACGTCTGCCACACGGCTAGCGTCAATTCAGCTTCAATTCCTATTCCCTGCACCCATCCACAGTTCCAAGCGTTGCCAGACCCGGCTTCGGGGTCTGGAGGCCAGCACCAGGGCAGGTGCGGTATGGCGGTGTGTCCCCACGCGCTGCCAGACGAGGTGAAGCGTTGTCGCGGGTCGTACGTTCTATCGGTCCTGTCGCCAGCCGCCTGAATGGCGGCTTCCGTGTCGAAGCGTCGCGGGCTGACGCGCTCCATCGCCCGCGGCTGCCACGTCCCATGGCGATGGTCCCCGCGGCGATGACCCACCGGAACCCGGACTCCACCCGCATCGACGACTGCGGGTGTGCCCATGACGGCGCCGATCGCCGTGCCCGCCCACTCCACGCGCCTGCACGCGTGGCCCGTCCCGAGGAGAAGCCAACCCCATGTTGCGTTCCATTGTCCGATTCAGCCTGAAGTCTCGCTTCCTCGTCATCGCGCTGGCGGCGGGGCTGATCGTCTTCGGCGTGTTCCGGCTTCGCCGGATGCCCGTCGACGTCCTGCCCGAGTTCGCCCTGCCGTACGTCGAGGTCCAGACCGAGTCACTCGGGCTCTCCGCCGAAGAGGTGGAGCAGCTGATCACGGTGCCGATGGAGCAGGACCTGCTCAACGGCGTGCCCTGGCTCAAGACGATCCGCTCGGAATCCGCCCCCGGCGTCTCGTCGGTCGTGATGGTGTTCGAACCGGGAACGGACCTCATGCGGGCCCGGCAGATGGTGAGCGAGCGCATGACCCAGGCGGTGGCGCTGCCCCACGTGTCGACGCCGCCCCTGATGCTGCAGCCGATGTCGTCCACGAGCCGGATGATGATCGTCGGGCTCTCCTCCAAGTCCATGACGCCGATCCAGCTCTCGGTGCTGGCGCACTGGACGATCGCGCCGCGGCTGATGGGCGTGCCGGGCGTGGCCAATGTCGCGATCTGGGGCGAGCGCGAGCGGCAGCTGCAGGTGCAGGTCGATCCGAAGCGACTCAAGTCGAACGGGGTCTCGCTGCTCAACGTCCTGGAGACTGCCGGAAATGCGCTGTGGGTGTCGTCGCTGAGCTTCGTGGAAGCCTCGACGCCCGGGACCGGCGGATTCATCGAGACCGACAACCAGCGGCTCGGGATCCGGCACATCCTGCCGATCGTGTCCCCGCAGGGGCTCTCCGATGTGCCGATCAGTGGCACGAGCCACCGTCTCGGTGACGTCGCCAACGTGGTCGAGGACCACCAGCCGTTGATCGGCGACGCGATCACGCAGGGCGGAACCGGCCTGTTGCTCGTCATCGAGAAGTTCCCCGGCGCCAGCACCATGGACGTGACGCACGGCGTCGAGGAGGCGTTCGGCGAGCTCCTCCCCGGCCTGCCCGGGATGGAGATCGACGCGAACGTCTTCCGCCCGGCGAACTTCATCGAGGCTGCGATCCGCAACCTCGGGCGCACGGGAGTGGTCGGATTCCTGCTCGCGGCGTTCGTGCTCCTCGCCTTCCTGTTCAGCTGGCGGACCGCGCTCATTGCGATCGTGACCATCCCGGCGTCGCTGGTGACCGCCGCGGCCGTGCTCTCGGCGACCGGCGCGTCGCTGAACATCGTCACCGCCACGGGGCTCACGATCGTGATCGGTGCCGTGATCTGCGCGGCGGTGGCGGACGTGCAGAACATCCTCGAGCGCCTGCGCATGGCGCGCGCGCAGGGCAATGGCAAGTCCCCCGCGAGCATCATCCTCGCGGCGCTGTTCGAGTCGCGTGGCGCGGTCGTCTATGCCGCGCTGATCCTGATGCTCGCGATCGCGCCGGTGTTCTTCATCGGCTCGACCTACAGCGCGTTCCTGCGTCCCCTCGTGTTGTCCTACGGGCTGGCGCTCGCGGCGTCCTTCCTGGTCGGGCTGACGCTCACGCCCGCGTTGGCGCTCGTGCTGCTGTCGGGTGAAGGAGCGACGCGGCGCGCGCCGTCGTGGATGGAGGGCCTGCAGGCCCGATACGAAGCGCTCCTCGGCGGGTTCGTCCGCCGGGGCGGGTTGGCGTTCGCGGTCGCCGTGACGCTGACCGTCGTCGCATTGGGTCTCATCCCCACGATGCACATGTCGCTGCTCCCGCGATTCAAGGAGCGCGACATCGTCATCGAGCTCACGACGATGCCCGGGACCTCACAGCCGGAGATGACCCGGATCTCGGGCAGGTTGGGCGACGAGCTGCGCGCGATCAAGGGCGTTCGCACCGTCGCCGCCCACATCGGGCGCGCCATTCGCGGTGACCAGGTGGTGAACGTCAACTCCGCCCAGCTCTGGGTCGACATGGATCCCGCGGCCAGTTACGAGGCGACCGCGGCGTCCATCCAGCACGTCGTGGACGACTGCCCCGGCGTGCGCAGCGAGGTCAGGACCTACCTGAGGGAAAAGGGCGGCGATGTCGTGGCAGAAGCGGAGGACAAGGTCGTGGTTCGTCTCTATGGCGACGAGGACGAGGTGCTCCATGAGCATGCCGCCCGCGTCCAGGACGCGATCAAGGGCGTTCCCGGCGTGACCGACGCCCGCCCCGAGTTCCCGATCCGCCAGGCCACGCTCGAGACCGAGGTCGACATCGCTGCGGCCCAGCGCTATGGGCTCAAGCCGGGCGACGTGCGCCGGGCCGAGTCGACGCTGATCTCCGGTCTCCACGTCGGCAGCCTGTTCGAGGAGCAGAAGGTGTTCTCGGTCGTGGTCTGGAGCACGCCCGAGACGCGGCACAGCCTCAGCAGCGTCACCGACCTGATGATCGACACGCCCGGCGGCGGTCACGTGCGCCTGGGCGACGTGGCCAAGGTTCGCATGCGGCCGGCCGCCAGCATCGTGCGCCACGAGGGCGTCAAGCGCTTCGTCGACATCGTCGTCGCCGTGAATGGCGGCGATCTCAATCGTGCGGAGGCGGAGATCGAGGCGCGTGTCGCCAAGCTCTCCTTCCCGCTCGAGTACTACGCGAAGGTGCTCGGCGATTACGACGCCCAGCGGCAGACGCGCGACCGCCTGTTGACGCTGTGGCTCGCGGCCGCGATCGGGGCGTTCTTCCTGCTCCAGGCCGCATTCGGCAGCTGGCGCCTCTCGGCGCTCGCCGTGCTGACGCTGCCCGCGGCGGTCGCGGGCGGAGTGGTCGCGGCGGCGGCCACGGGGGTCACGACCTCACTCGGTCTCCTCGCCGGATTGCTCGCGCTGCTCGGCGTCGCGGTCTTCCAGGTCGTGCTCCTCATCCACCGCTATCAGCGCCTCGAACGAGAGGGCGGTCACGCCCCGGGCGTGGCTCTCGCGGCCCAGGGTGCGAGCGAGCGGTTCAGGCCGTTCCTGATCAGCACGCTCGCGACCGGCGTCGCGCTGCTTCCGGCGCTCCTGTTCGGCAATCAGCCCGGTCTGGAGATCCTCCAGCCGATGGCGACCGTCGTCCTCGCGGGCCTGGCGTCGACGGCCCTGCTCCACCTGTTCCTGCTGCCCGCGATGTACCTGAGCCTGGGCGTCAGTGCCGTGCGCTCCACCGATCCGCTCGCGAGCGACGTCGGGGAGCTGGCGCTGGAGGTGTCTGCGGCCCGGGCGGGTGTCTCGGACTGAACGTGCAACCCATCGATCAACGTGCAACCCCAAAGAGGCAGACGATGAGACTCGAGCAACGTTGGCTGGCAGGCGCACTGCTCTGCGTGAGCATCCTGTTCGCGGGATGCAAGTCGGAAGGTCCCGAGGAAGCCGCCGCAGAAGAGGCGCCCAATGCGACCGTCGTGCACGGCGAGGGTTCGGAGCCCTCACGCGTCACTTTGACGGAAGAGGCCATCAAGAAGATCGACGTGCAGACGGTCCTGGTGCGGGACCAGATGGTGAACGGCGTGGTGCGCCAGGTGATCCCGTACGGTGCGGTGCTGTACGACGAGAACGGCGACACGTGGACGTACACCAATCCCGAGCCGCAGGTCTTCGTCCGCCACCACATCAACATCGATGTCATCGACGCAGGGCTGGCCGTGCTGACGGAGGGCCCGCGTGCGGGCGTCGCCGTGGTCACGGTCGGTGCAGCCGAATTGTTCGGCGCCGAGAGCGAGTTCGAAGAGGAATGAGCCGATGATTCGTTGGATCGTTGGAACAAGCCTGCGATTCCGGTATCTCGTCCTCCTGGCCTCGGCGCTCCTGCTCTGGGCGGGCGCGGGGCAGCTGCCGAAGATGCCGATGGACGCGTTCCCGGAGTTCGCTCCGCCGCGCGTCGAGATCCAGACGCCGTGCCTGGGTCTCTCGGCCGACGAGGTGGAGTCCTATGTCAGCGTCCCGATGGAGCAGGCGCTCAACGGGATCGCGGGCCTGGACATCCTGCGCTCGAAATCGGTTCCCGACCTGTCTTCGATCGAGATGTATTTCAAGCCGGGCTCGGACGAGCTGACCGCGCGCCAGCTGGTGCAGGAGCGCATCGCCACGATCATCCCGACGCTGCCCACCTGGGCGGCGCCGCCGGTGATGATGCCGCCGATCTCCACGACCGGCCGGTTCCTCAAGGTCGGCGTGTCCTCGGATTCGCTCCCGCTCACCGACCTGTCGATGATCGCGTACTGGACCATCCGGGCCCGCCTGCTGCTCGTGCCCGGCGTCGCGAACGTCGCGATCTGGGGCGAACGCATCAAGATGCCCGAGGTCCAGGTCGACCCGAAGCGCATGCGTGAGCATGGCGTGTCGCTGGACGAGGCGATGGCGGTCACCGCGGAAGCCCTGGACGTGGGCCTGCTGCAGTTCTCGAACGGGTCTGTGATCGGCACCGGCGGGTCCATCGACACGCCGAACCAGCGGATCACCGTGCGCGCCGCCTCGTCGATCCTCGGCGCGAACGAGCTGGGCAAGATGCCCATCCACACGAAGAAGAACGCCGACGGCAGTCCCCTGGTGCTAAACGACGTGGCGAACGTCGTCGATGACACCTGGCCGCTGTTCGGTGACGCCGTCATCAACGACGGGCCCGGGCTGATGCTGGTCGTGATGAAGTACCCCTGGGCCAACACGCTCGAGGCGACGCGCGGTGTCGAGACGGCGCTGAACGAGCTGCGACCCGGGCTGCCGGGCGTGAAGATGGATCCGACGATCTTCCGTCCCGCGGACTTCATCCACGAGGCGCTCAACAACCTGTCCCGGGCGCTCCTCCTGGGCTGCCTGCTCGTCATGATCGTCCTCGCCGCGTTCCTGTTCGAGTGGCGCACGGCGCTCATCAGCCTCGTCGCGATCCCGCTCTCGCTCATGGCCGGCGTGGTCGTGCTGCAGATGCGCGGCGCCACGGTCAACACGATGATCCTCGCCGGATTCGTCATCGCCATCGGGGTCGTCGTCGACGACGCGATCATCGACGTCGAGAACATCGTGCGACGATTGCGACAACACCGTCGCGAGGGCCGGACCGACAAGTCCATCGGCAGGGTCATCCTCGAGGCTTCGCTCGAGGTCCGGCAGGCCATCATCCACGCGACGCTGATCGACGCCGTGGTGCTGATCCCCGTGTTCTTCATGGGCGGCGTCTCCGCGGCGTTCTTCCGGCCGCTCGCGGTGTCCTACGCCCTGGCTGTCCTCGCCTCGATGGTGGTCGCGCTCACCGTCACCCCGGTGATGTGCCTGATCCTGCTGAGGAAGGTGGAGATCGAGCACCGCCCGCAGCCGCTGGTCGAGTGGCTGCATCGGCTCTACGAGCCAATCCTGGCCGGGATCATCCGCCGGCCGCGCCCCGTGTTCCTGGCCACCGGGCTCACCGTGCTCCTCGGTGCGGCGATGATGCCGTTCCTCGGCGAGTCGTTGTTCCCGGAGTTCAAGGAACGCGACTTCCTGATGCACTTCATCACCAAGCCCGGCGGCTCCGTGCAGGAGGAGCGTCGCGTGACGACCCGCCTCGCCAAGGAGCTGCTGGCCGTTCCCGGCGTCCGCAACTTCGGCGCGCACATCGGCCAGGCGCTGCTCGCCGAGGAGATCGCCAGCGTCAACTTCGGCGAGTGCTGGATCAGCGTCGATCCCAAGGCGGACTACGAGGAGACGCACGACGCCGTCGAGAACGTCGTCGCCGGCTACCCGGGCATGTTCCACAACGTCGAGACCTACCTGAACGAGCGCATCGACGAGGTGCTGGCGGGGACGACCGACGCGTTCGTCGTGCGCATCTTCGGCCAGGACCTGCACGGTCTCCGTGCCTACGCCGATTCCGTCGAGCACTCGCTCAAGGACATCGACGGCATCAAGGGCCTGCACGTCCAGCTCCAGTCGGAAGTGCCCCAGATCCAGGTCGAGGTCGACCTGGCCGCGGCGAAGAAGTACGGCATCAAGCCCGGCGACGTGCGGCGCGCGTCGGCCACCATGTTCGCGGGTGAAGAAGTCGGCGACCTGTTCCGCCACGGGAAGTGCTACGACGTGTTCGTCTGGAGCACCCCCGAGGCGCGGAGCAGCGTCAGCAGCGTGAGTGATCTGCTGCTCGATACGCACGACGGCGGCCATGTGCGGCTCGGCGACGTGGCGAAGGTCTCGATCCGGCCGGCGCAGAGCGTCATCTATCGCGAGGGCGCTTCGCGCCGCATCGACATCAGCGCCGACGTGGAAGGGCGTGACCTCGGCTCGGTGATGAAGGACGTGGACGCGCACCTGAAGCAGGTGCAGTTCCCCGTCGGCTATCACTTCGTCGTGCTCGGCGAGTACGCGGAGCGCCAGGAAGCGGCGCGCCGGCTCCTGCTGTTCGGGATCGGGGCGGCGATCGGCGTCCTGCTCATCCTCGTGGCGTCGTTCGGCAACTTCCGGCTGGGCGTGCTCGGCTTCCTGACGCTGCCGTCGGCGCTCGTCGGCGGATTGCTCGCGGCCTACTTCAACGGCGCGGTGATCTCGCTCGGGTCGCTCGTCGGCTTCCTCACCGTGTTCGGAATCGCCGCGCGCAACAAGATCATGCTCATCAACCACTACCAGCACCTGCAGCGGCACGAGGGCATGACGTTCGGGCCGGAGCTCGTGCTGCGCGGGGCGATCGAGCGGTTGTCGCCGATCCTGATGACGGCACTGGCCACGGGATTGGCGCTGGTACCGCTGGTGGTCGCCGGTGACGTCCCCGGGCACGAGATCGAGTTCCCGATGGCGGTGGTCATTCTCGGTGGGCTCGTTGGATCGACGGTGTTCAACCTGTTCGTGGTGCCGTCGCTGTACCTGCGGTTCGGGGCCTCCCGCAAGACGGCGGATGTGCTGGGGGCGATCTAGCAACCGGGTTCTCGCGCACGGGATGGCGCTCATCACGCAGAAACAGAACAACTTTGAAAGACGGAGGTGGGTGATGTTGCGCCGCGCGATGGCGTACCTGGCGGTATCGGCAGGGCTGGTGGGCATGTGCCTGGCCCCGGCCGCAGGGGCGGAAGAGGCCGAGGCTCCCGAGAGCGCCGTGAGCTCGCCGCCCATGGAGATGGACGATCCCGGGACCCCGGGGCACCGGGGCATCGAGATCAACTTCGTGGGCTCGCACGAGCACATCGGGCTCAGCAAGCGGAGCGAGGTGCTCCTCGATGCGAACTACGGCATCGGCGATCGCATCCAGCTCAAGTACGAACGCCCGTACGTGGCCCTCGAGGATGAGGAGCTGCCGCACCAGAACGGCCTCGGCGCCACGGAGGTGGGCATCAAGTGGCGCATGGTGGACCACGCCGGTCTGGGCGTGGCGTTCTACCCGAACTACCAGTGGGACGACAGCTTCAAGATGACCGATGAGGCCGGCGAAACCGTCGAATCCGAGGGCAGGTCCGTGTACCTGCCGTTGCTGATCTCGGAAGAGGTGGCGCACGTCTACACGCTGGCGGCCAACTTCGGATACCGCAGGAACCTCGAACACCACGGCGACGACGTGAACTTCGCGTTCGGCGTTGGACGTGCGGTCCGGGGCGACGGTCGTGTGCTCGCCGAGGTGTTCTCCGAGCGCGACGAGTCCCTGCACAATCGCCAGACCGATGTTCGCGTGGGTTACGTCTTCAACATCATGCCGAAGTCATGGCTCCCGCACCAGATGGAGCTCCCCGCGTACGTGTCGTACGGCCACAGCATTGGTGCCACCGAGGAGACCGAGCCTGCCAACTCGTTCGTCTTCGGTGTGAGCGTCATCAAGTTGCCCGCGGGCGAATGAGGCCCTTGCGGGGAAGCGCGATTTAGCCATTCCATTATTAATACTATCTGAATAGTATATTAATGGTGGCCTAATGCTTCCCTTCGCGCCACGGCCTGTCTCCCCACGTTGCGGTGAGGGCGGCGGCCTGCCGACCCCCTGCAACCCGCGACCAAGAGGTGGTGCCCCCGTGATGTGCTCCCCACGATTCCTGACGAAGGCGCTGCGCCGGCTGGCCGCTGTGGCGGTGCTCGCGCTCACCCCCGATGCCGTATTCGCCGGATACGACATCTACGAGAAAGACGATCAGAAGCTCGAGATCGGGATGCGGCTCCAGCCGCGCATGGAGTACTCACGGACCGCGGCCTCCGGCGGCGGCACCGAGTGGCTGAGGGATTACATGATCCGGCGCGCCCGTCTCAAGCTCAACGGCAAGATGCAGGGCGTCAGCTTCGGGTTCGAGTGGAAGATCGACGGCACCGACCAGAACGGCGTCACCCCCACCGCCGCCGTCGAGAACGCGTGGATGGAGTATCCGCTGAACAAGTCCCTCGCCGTGCGCGCGGGGTTGTACGACGCACCGTTCTCACGCGACCTGCTCACGTCGGACTCGAAGCAGCTCGCGGTCGACCGTGGAGCCGTGTCCGCGGTGCCGTCCACGTTCGGTCTGGTGGACAACGTCGTCGGCTTCGACCTCCGAGGCAAGACGAAGAGCGGTCGCGCCCAGTACGTCGTGGGCCTGTACGACAACCGGACCATCCCCGCCCGGCGACAGGACATCCCCATGCTGATCGGTCGCGTGGACCTCAATCTCGGGTCTACGAAGGACATCTACCAGGACGCTCACTTCGGCACCGACAAGTGGTACTGCCTCGGCATCAATGGCCAGGTGCAGAGCTCGATCGATGGCCCGGGGTTCACCGCGGACAGCACTTCGAACGAGGCCGCGGGCGTCGACGGCATGATCGACGTGCCCATGGGCCGCGGGCGCTTCTTCGCGCGCGGCGAGATCAACGCCATCCGCCAGGTCGTCATGGGCCCCGCGGCGGACCGGAACTCGACCATTTGGATGCTCGGCGGTGGCTACCTGATGAAGGAGAAACTGCAGCCGTTCGTCCGCTTCGACCGCATCCAGGGCGACACGCCCATCGGCGGTACGCCGCGGGACATCACGTACGCGGGCGCCAACTTCTACCAAAAGAAGCACAACCTGAAGCTGCAGGGGGATCTCCAGTTCGTTTCGGGCACCGGCCAGTCGCTCGACGGCGGCCGGCTCCAGGCCCAGATCGACTTCTGAAGCCCGCGGACAACGACCGCGGCAGGCCCGTCAAGGCCTGCCGCGGTTCGTGTTTCCGGACCGGGATGTCACACCGGCTCGTTCACGGCTGCTTCGCCCCCTGCTCCGGGCGGCGGATGCCGTGTTCGACCAGCAGCATCTGCTCTTCCCGCACGAGCCCGATCCCGGGAGCGTAGAACTTGTACTCGAGCTCGCCGGTCTTCAGGGCATTCGTCTCCGCCACCTTCAGACAGTTCTTGAGCTTCCCGGCCGGCGTCTGGACCGTCTCCTTCGTGCTCAGGATCTCGGCGCGGTCCATGGCGATCCCGGCCGCCTGCTCCTGGTAGTGCCGGTAACCGGCCTTGGGCTTCCCGGGCATGATGAGCCCAGCCTTCGCCCCGTCGACGCCGGCCAGCCACGAGCCTTCGCTGCTCACCACCTTGCCGTCGTCGTACATGTCCACGTGCTCGCCGAAATAGAACGCGTCCTGGCTGGACTTGTGGATGGCGAAGTAGTTCCTCGAGACCTCGACCAGCTTGCCCTTCGCGAGCTCACGCTCCTCGATGATGCGCGTCTCGACGCCGTCCACGACCTTGGTCTCGTCCAGCACCGTGATCGTCACCTGGTTCCCGTCGTCGTCCTTGAGGACCTGGTAGTGGCCCGGCTCGAGTACGAAATACTTGCTCTTTCCCACCGACGTCATGTTCGCGGGAGAGATGTCGAAGTCGGTGGCCCAGGGCGCGTCGGCCTTGGCCGCGGCCCCCTGCGCTGCGAGCTGTGCGCCGGCCGCGAGCGCTGAGAGCCCGATCGCGACGGCGACGATGCGCCGGGAAGTCGTGTTCATACGATTGACCCTCCAGTGTTCCTCGACAGACTCTACCATCGGCGTGGACGCGAATGTGATGCGACATCGCTCACGGCCGGGAGTCCGCGTGGACTCATGAGCAGGCCGAGCGGCACCGGTCGCCAGTTCGTCCACCGGGTGAGCGAGCCGTCCGCGTTGCGCACCGCCATTTGCCCCGACATGCCGCCGTCCAGGAGCATGGCGCGGCGGCAGCCGAGCGAGCGCATCCACGCCGCCATCTCGACGATGGTAGGGCCCCAGGGCAGCTGCTCCCCCGCCGGCCCGAGTCCGGTGAACCGCGTCAGCGCCACGAGCACGCTGCCGTCCTCGAGTAGGCCGAGCGCGAGGCGGGAATCGCGGTGCTCGAGGTTCACGCCGCGGCCGGCGCCTTCGAGCTCACGTGGCCGCTTGCCGCTGCCCACGAGCAGCGCGGGATAGCTCTGGAACGCGACCGCGGCGCGCTGGCGGCGCGTGGGCAGCTCGTGCGGCTCCAGTAACGCGACGCCGCCCGAGTCGTCCACCACGAACGCCATCGCGAGCGCGCCCGCGCCCGCTGGCTGCTCCTCGTGACCGCCACGGACGACCCAGCCCCACGGCACGGGCCCGGTGAACTGGCCCGCGTTCATGCCGGCGAGCGCGGAGGGCGGCAGGCTGTCCACGGTCCACGCCCCGCGCGTCCCCTCGTCGCGCAGCGCGGTCACGAGCTCGAAACGCACCTGCCGCGGATCGACCTTGAGCGCCACCACGCGCACGGTGGCGAGCGGGCCCCGCTCTGCCATCGCCGCCTCCGCCCGCCAGACGCCGGCGGCCGCGGGCTGCCAGAGCAGGCCCGCGGCCGCAGCGAGCGGCAGGAGCGCCAGCGTCAGAGCGTCGCCTGGATGAGCGGCACGAGCGTCTCGCACTGCTCGAGCAGCGCGTTGGCCTCGCTCGCCGTGTAGACGTAGTAGATCCCGGTGCCGCTCCCCGGGATGCGCAGCCCCTCGTCCTTGATCTTCGCCAGTTTCTGCGCGGAGTCCGGCTGCTTCTTCAGCGCCTCGACGTACTTGCAGAACTCGAGCACCCACTCCTTCCAGGTGCCGTAGGCGTAGTCGTCCTCCGCGAACTGGTCGGAGGCCTTGCCGATCGCCTCACGGGTCTGCTGGCTCGCCCAGCCCTGGCCGTAGTGGCCGGGATCGGGCCCGCAGGCCTTCTCGATCGACTGCTCCATCTCCTTGCCGATCGTCTCCATCTGCTTCTGGAGCTCGGCACCGGACTTGCCGTCCATCCCTTCGGCATAGCGTTTCCCGAGCTTCTGCCCCTCGGGCCCCAGCACCCAATCGTTGTGGCACTTCTGGTAGGCCTCGGGCGACTTCACCGTGGCCAGGAACTTGGTCACCTTCTCGCGCTCGGCCATCTCGGTCTGCAGCGCGGTCTTGAACTTCGCGATGTTCTCGGGCGTCGCCTGGGGCTCGATCCGGGACTCGATCGGTCCGGCGTCGGCCTTCGCCGGCTTCTTCTCGTGCTTGATCGCCTTGTTCGCCTGCGACTTCAACGCGTCGCCCCACCCCGCGTGCGCGGGCGCGGCGACGACTGCGCACGCGAGCAGCGCCATCGGGATGCAGAATCTCGTCGGCCTCATCATCGGGATCCTTTCCTGGGAACGCTGCTCACAGCTTTGCGAATTCCACGCGCCGGTTCATCGCCCGGCCCTCGGGCTTCTCGTTGCTCGCCACCGCCTGGGTGTCGCCCCGGCCCTCGGGTGTGAGCCGGTCGGCGGCGATCGAGAACTGCTCGCTGAGCACGCGCGCGACTGACGCCGCGCGGCGCTTCGAGAGATCGAGGTTGCTCGCGGCCGCTCCCACGTTGTCGGTGTGACCCACGATCGAGAGTTTCGCCTGCGGGTTCGCCTGCAGCCACGCCGCCACCTGGCGCAGGATCGGC
>Ga0134127_10001982_pt1 | contig 14938 bp, 15 predicted proteins | sample KB31753_FD_96459 | JGI IMG/M metagenome (GOLD analysis project Ga0134127, IMG submission 96459) | Terrestrial soil microbial communities with excess Nitrogen fertilizer from Kellogg Biological Station, Michigan, USA - KB3-175-3 | ecosystem: Environmental > Terrestrial > Soil > Unclassified ...
CGTTGCCGCGGCGGACGCCGCCGCCGCGCGCGTCGCGGCGCTCACCGGCGCTCAGAAGACCGTCGCCGCGGCCGACCTTGCCGTGCTCGCATCCGCCGTGGCGCAGCTCCGCAAACAGCTCTTCGCGCTGCCCGACAGCACGTCGTTGCCAACGGACGCTCGCGCGCTCATCGAAGGGGCGGATCGCGTGCTGGCGCTCGACGCTGGGGCGGTCCTGCTCAGCGTGCAGATTGCCGGCACCGGAAGCTCGCCACGACCAGCGACGCTCTTCCACTGGAAGCCTGCCTACACGGGCGGCGCCGTGGTGAGCTACTTCCTGTCCAACGGCGACGCGGTCCTTTTGCGGAGCGGGACCGTCGCTGAATACTCGAGCTTCAAGGAACCCGCTTCGTTCTAGAGTTCCCGCGCCCGGTCAGTCGCCGTCGCGCCGCCCGTCGATCGGAATACCGAGGTCAGGGCGGTAGGGCGCGAAGGGAGTGATTCGCAGTCGCAACTGCATGCTGTACGCGATGCGGTGCGCGAGCGACTTCAATCGCTCGGCGGCGGGGCCGGCAAAGTCCGCCTCCACGGTGCGTTCCATCGTGTCGACCCAACGCGCAAACCGCTCGGCCGTCAGGTCGGGCATCTCCAGATGAGGCCGAAAGGCGTTGCCTGTGTAGCGCCGCGTGTCGAACACGAGCGTGGACCAGAAATCGGCGATCCGCGGGATGTGCTCGTTCATGTCGACGTGCTCGAAGTAGCGTGCGAGAAGCGGGTCGACCGTGAGGACGTCGTAGAAACGGTGCAGGAGCGGCTCGAGGTCGCGTTCCTCGAGGTCGCGCAGGCATGGACTTGCGGGACTCATGCAGTCAAATATGTGCCGACGGCGAGCCGCTGTGTGTCGGGGATTCGCCGCCGCCACCTCACCCTGTGGTTCTCCCTTTAGTTCACCCTCTGGTTCACCCTCTGGTTCACCCTTTGCGCGCAACTCCTATGTGGAAAGAATTCAAATCGTTCCTGATCAAGCAGAACGCGCTGGCGCTGGCGCTCGCGGTCGTGATTGGCGCCGCACTGAACACTGTGGTGAAGTCGGCGGTCGACGACCTGATCATGCCCATCGTGACGGTGTTCGAACCGCACGGCGATTGGCAGAAGGCGACGCTCGATGCGGGACCGTTCCACTTCCGCGTGGGCGACCTGGTGGCCAGCGTCATCAACTTCGCCATAATCGGCCTCGTGGCGTGGCGCATCAGCAAGGCCTTCATTCCCGAAACGGCGAGCTCCACGCACAACTGCCCCTTCTGCACCATGCCCGTGGACAACAAGGCGACGCGCTGCCCGCATTGCACGAGCAGCTTGTCCGCCGCCTGAAGCAACGCTCTAGTGGCAGGTCACCTTGCGGGTCACATCCATGGTGCAGGTCTCCATCGCGCCCGTCGAGTTGGCCAGCGTGAAGGTGTTGCCGCCCACGAAGGTCAGCGTCGTGTGCGCCGCGAATCCCAGGTCGGAGCTGCCGCCAGTGACGACGATGGAGCCGGACGTGGGGAGTATGTCGCTCGATCCCGCGCGCGGGAGAACGACGGCGCGCGTGGTGTCGTACTCCGAGATACCCAGCAGGCTGCTCGTCGACGTGCCGACGCCGTTCACCGTGCGCGTGGGGCCGAGCAGGCCGGAGACGGTGCGGTCGTCGTTCCGCGTCAAGGTGTAGCTGCCGCCAGGAAAGCTGCCCGACGGCGGCACGGTGAGCGTGTCGTGCTGCGTGACGATGACCCGGACGCCGTCGGTCGTCGCGAGGTTGTAATTGGATTGCGTCGCTCCGTCGACATCGAGCAGTGAGAAGGCCGACTCGATGTGAAAGACGTCGCTGCCCACGTGTTCCACGCGCTCCGGGCAGGTGAACGTCTGCGCCGTGGATCCGAAGACGCACGCGGACGGCAGGATGAGCGCATCGGTCTGATTCCCGGTGGCGCTTCCACTCGCCGTGGATAGCGCGGCGATGTCGTCGAAGACGACCTCGAGGTTCGCGTCGGCCGCGGCGTTCAAGGTCGTCCCTGTCGTCGTGTCCGACGAACAGCCGGCAACCGCGCAGGCGGCCGCGAGCGCGGCCATTTCAATCCATTGAACAGTTCGCATCGATCACTCCGGGCAAGGGCATTCTCCCGGAGCAACGTCGCAAATCACCTGCCTTTACGCCGTTGCCGGGTCGGCGAAACGCGGCGCGATCATGCAGACGAACGCGCGCGCGTTGGCGGAATTCGCCACGTGCCAAGCCGACCCGTGCCACGCGTAGCGTAGGCGATGAAGGCGCAGCCGATTGCGAGTGAAGCGAGCGCCGCGGGCCACGCCGATCGAATCATCTGCAGCGGATCGGTCGTGGGAGCGGCGGCTTGCGCGGGCAGCAGCGACGGCAGCACGAACACGGCGTTGTGGATCGCGTGCGCGAGCGCCGGAACGAGCAGGCTGTCCGTGCGGACGTACAGCCAGACCATGACCATGCCGAAGATGAACTTGCCGAACGGATCCGCGTGCAGCACGGCGAAGCAGATGGACGAGCATACGGCTGCGCGCGGCAGGCCCCACTTGTACGCCCAGCGCTGGAGCAGAATGCCGCGAAAGAGCAATTCCTCTATGGGCGGCGCCACGACGACGGCGATGATCGCCGTGAGCGGTGAGAGGTGGGCGGGCACAGGCAGCGGCTCCGACGACGTGAGCACGTGGCGCAATAGCGTCGGCGCGAGGAGCGAGATCGGCAGCATGGTGAGGAACAGCGTGCCGATCGAAACTGTCGCAAGCGCGAGTCCTATCCATGCGAGCCGCCATTCGTCGCGCGATGGCACGCGCGTAAAGCTCGCGAGCGAGACCCTGGCACCGCGCAACGTGGCGAGCTCCCACCCGACCAGTGCCGCATAGAGAGCGAGTCCAAGCCACTCGCTCAGCTGACCAGAAGCCCATCGGTCAGGCCGCCCGGCGATCAGGGCGGTGATGACGATTGCGGCGAACGCGACGACCGACCAGAGCAGCAGGCTGCGCACGCGAACCCGTGAAAACGGATCGAGCGCGTCGTGATCTGACGGACTCGGCGGTGAAGACGGCGGCTGGTCGGCGGTCTCAGCCGGATCGCTATGGTTCTGCTCGGTCACTCGGCAATCTGCACTGGAACGAAGTGAAGGGCCAACGTGTTATCGAACCGGCAGCTCGCTCGTCGAATGCAGGGTAGGCTCACGCGAAGTTCCCACCTCTCGAGCCGCCCGCGATTCACGTAGTTCCCGCCGCAGGATCCCCGCAGTTCCCGCCGTACGTCCCACCGCAGCTCGCGCCGATGGAGGCGCACCCCGATGTCCGAATCTCCTGCCGACCTCCACGAGTCGTGCGATGCGACTCCGGATTGCTTCGTGGCAAAGTCGCGCCGCGATTTTCTGCGCGACAGCTTCCTCTCGGTTGCCGGTGCGATGATCGCCGTTGGTGCGAGCCGCAGCACCGCGTTCGCGATGCCGCTCGAGTTCACCGCAGCTCGTTCGCGCGCCGGCGGACGGCGTAGCTACGGCGTCCCCGCAGCCGACGGCGCGCAGATCGACAAGGACAATCAGGTGATCCTGGTTCGATGGGCTGGCGCCATCTACGCCTTCAATCTGTCCTGCCCGCACCAGAACGCGGCGCTGCGCTGGGATGACAAGAGCGGCGGATTCTCCTGCCCCAAGCATCACTCGATCTTCAAGCCGGACGGCGAAAAAGTCGAAGGCCGCGCGCCGCGCGGCATGGATCGCTTCGCGGTCACCAAGGACGGCTCGGGCGTTTCGGTGGACATAGACAGGCTCTATCGCGAGGATGACGACGCGGCTCTGTGGGAGGCGGCTGTCATCCGCGTGTGATGAAATCAAAGGGTCAGAGCATCTTGATCGGAACGATCAAGTGCTCTGACCCTTTGATTTACGCGCGACGCGCGCGCCGGCAGTCGGGTGGGTGCCGATACACACTTGTGACACGCGCTCGCTGTCGGGCGGCTCCATAATTGGCGAGCTTTCCGGTTCGCTGATGACCGCACAAGAACGCATCCTCGTCGTCGACGACGAACCCGATATCGCCGCGCTGGTGAGCTATCATCTGGCTCGCAGCGGCTACGCCGTCTCGACGGCGGCGAGCGGTCCCGAAGCACTCTCGGCGGTCCGGCAGATGCGTCCCGCGCTCGTGGTGCTCGACCTCATGCTGCCCGGGCTTTCGGGCTACGAGGTGATCGAGCAGCTGCGCGGCGACCGCGAGCTCGCGGACACGCCGGTGCTCATGCTCACGGCGCGCCGCGAGGAGGCCGACCGGCTGCGCGGCTTCACGCTCGGCGCCGACGACTACCTCACGAAACCGTTCAGCGCACCGGAGCTGGTGCTGCGGGTGGGCGCGATCCTCCGGCGCACGCGCGCGGCGCCGCCGTCGGGCGACGTGATCGCGGCGGGCCCGATCGCGATCGACAGAGCGACGCATGCGGTGACCGTGTCCGGCCGTGCCATCGAGCTCACGCCAACGGAGTACAAGCTGCTCATCCTGCTCGCCGAACGGCGTGGGCGCGTGCAGCCGCGGCAGCATCTGCTGCAGCTCGTATGGGAAGCCGCGCCCGACGTGCAAACACGCACTGTCGACATGCACGTGCAGCGGTTGCGCGGCAAGCTGGGCGAGGCCGCGGATCTCATCGAGACCATCAGAGGCTTCGGCTATCGCATGCGTCCGGACAGAGCATCCTCGCCGCGCGAGGAGACCTCATGACCCTGGCCCGGCGGGTGTTCGCCGGGTTCCTGGCGATCGTGCTCGTGCTCGTGGTCGTGAGCGTGTGGCTCGCCGACCGGCGTCTGCAACACAGTCTGCTTGACGAATCCGTCGCGGCGCTCACGCGCGAGGCCCGTCTCGTCGCGACGGAGTGGCAACCGGGCGTGTCGACGGATTCGCTCGCCAATGCCGCGGGTGCCCTCCTCCAGCGGCGCGTCACGCTGATCGACAGTGCCGGTCACGTCGAGGGCGATTCCGAGTTCGATCCGCCCGAGTTGTATCAGCTTCAGAATCACAGCACGCGCCCCGAGGTGATCGCGGCGCGCGCGCGGGGCACGGGATGGTCACGGCGGGCGAGTCCGTCGGCCGGTGACCAAGAGCTCTACGTCGCCGTGCGCGCGCCGCGCGGCGTTGCGCGGTTGTCGATGACCACCACCGCGCTCAACGCGATCATCGGCGGCGCGGAGCGCGACGTGTTCACCGCCGGCGTCGTGGCCTTCGCGCTCGCACTGCTGCTCACCTGGTTCTTCGCGCGCGGCGTCTCCAGGCCGGTGATCGAGCTGCGCGATCTGGCGCGCGGATTGGCCGGAGGCGACCTCTCGCGGCGTCCGCGGCAGGATCTGTCCGGTGAGCTCGGCGAGCTTGCGACGGCGCTCGATGCCATGGCCGAGCAGCTCCAGGCCCGTCTCGGCGCGCTGCACGCAAATGAAGCATTGCTGAACGCGATGCTTTCGTCGCTCGACGAGGGAGTGATCGCCGTGGACGCCAGGGGGCGGGTGGTGCGCGTGAACCCGGCCGCGCGCGAGCTGCTGGGACTCCGGAGCCAGACGCCATTTCCCGCGTCGGAGCTGCCGCGCGACCGTGCGCTGCGCGCGACGCTCGATGCGGCGCTCGCGGGCGAGCCCGCGCCGCCCGTCGAGGCGGCATTCGGGCAGCGCAGCCTCGCCATGACCGCGCGCCCGCTCGCGACGGCGAGTGGTGCCCCGCGCGGCGGCGCCGTGCTCGCGGTGCTCGACGTGACTCCCTTTCGCAAGCTCGAGGCAGTCCGTCGCGACTTCGTCGCGAACGTCTCGCACGAGCTGCGTACGCCGCTCACCGCGCTTACGGGTTCCGCCGAAATTCTTGCATCGGACGACGCGCTCTCCGCCGCCGACCGCGCGCGGTTCATCGACGCGGTGCTGAACAACGGACGGCGCATGCAGCGGCTCGTCGACGATCTGCTCGACCTCTCGCGCATCGAGTCCGGCGGATGGCTGCCGCGTCCCCAGGCCGTGGACGTCGCCGCCGTCGCGCGCGAGGTGATCGCGAGTGTGCACACGACGGCGCGCGAAAAATCCGTCGCCCTCGAGTGCCGGGTGCACGCCAATGCACGCACCCTCTACGCCGATCCCATGGCGCTGCACCAGGTGCTGCTCAACCTCGTCACGAATGCGCTGCGATACACGGCCAGCGGCGGCGTGGTCAGCACCGTGACCGAGCCGGCGCCCGGCGGCGCGAACATCAGCGTGCGCGACACGGGGGTGGGCATCGCGCCGGAGCACCTGCCGCGGATCTTCGAGCGCTTCTACCGAGCGGATCCGTCGCGCGCGCGCGGTGGCGCGGGCGACGGGTCCGGCACCGGACTCGGACTCGCGATCGTGAAGCATCTCGTCGAAGCGCACCGCGGCCGCGTGAAGGCCGAAAGCGTGCCGAATCGCGGCACGACGGTCTCCGCCTTTTTTCCCGACGCGCCGCAACCTTCCACCGGAGCCGAGGCGTCGTGACCGGAGCGTTACCGGATCACCGCGTCACGTTGACGAGCGGCCAGCATCCTTGGGTGACCCCTCAACCCATTGGAGCTCGTTCGCATGTTCAGCTTTTCGCGTTCACTCGGTCGCGCGCTCGCGCTGACCGCCATCACGTCCGCCGGTCTGGTCGCGCAGGCCCCTGACCTCACGGGCGCCGGCTCGAGCTTCGCGTTCCCCATCTACAGCAAGTGGGCCTCGATGTACGCGGCCGCTGGCGGCTCGCACGTCAACTATCAGTCGATCGGCTCGAGCGGCGGCATCCGGCAGCTCTCCGAAGAGACGGTGGATTTCGGCGCCACGGACGGTCCGATGACCGACGCGCAGATCGCGGCGGCTAAGGGCGGTCTCGTGCTCCATTTTCCGACGGTGCTCGGCGCCGTCGCGATCACGTACAACGTCCCGGACATCACGACACCGCTCAAGCTGACAGGTCCCGTGCTCGCGGACATCTACATGGGCACGATCACCAAGTGGAACGACCACGCCATCGCGTCGCTCAACCCGGGCGTCAGGCTCCCAGCATCCGACATCATCGTCGTCCATCGCAGTGAAGGCAGCGGCACGACGTACATCTTCACCGACTACCTGAGCGCCGTGAGCCCGGCCTGGGCGAGCGGTCCCGGCAAGTCGCAGACGATCGCGTGGCCCGTCGGCTTGGGCGGCAAGGGAAGCGACGGTGTATCGGGCCAGGTCAAGCAGACGCCCGGATCGATCGGCTATGTCGAGCTCTCGTATGCGCGGCAGAATCACCTTCCGTCGGCTGTGATCAGGAACGCCGCGGGCGCGTGGGTCGCGCCAAGCATCGAGGGCGTGACGGCGGCCGCGGGCGCGGCCGTGGAACACCTGCCCGCCAATACGGATTACCGCGTGTCAATCGTGAACGCGCCGGGAAGCGAGGCGTACCCCATCTCGTCCTTCACGTGGATCCTGCTGTATCAGAATCCGCCCGACAGCGCCAAGGGCGCCGAACTGGTAAAGTTTCTCAAGTGGGCGTATGCGAATGGCGCTGATGCGGCAACGGCGCTCGATTACGCTCCGCTTCCCGTCTCGATGCGCACCGCTCTCACCCGCCGGCTGGACAGGCTGCAGACCACCGCGAAGTAGCTCCCGCCCTCCCGGACGTTCGGTCTCGACTCTCCCCCATCGGAATAATGAAACACTTACGCACTTCGTTCCTCGCCGCCGCTCTCGCGACGGCCGCCGCGTTCAGCGGCGCGGGCGCTCAGGCCGCGGCAACGCCGGCACCCGCCCCGTCGCCATTGAAATTCTCGGGCGTGATCTTCGGCAACTGGCAGGATCACACGGACTCCGCCACCAAAGCCGCGAACGGCGGTCAGAACTTCAACAAGTTCGACATCGAGCGCGTCTATCTCAATTTCGTGATGCCTGCGGGCGATCGCGCGACCATTCGCGCCACGACCGACATCTTCCAGACCACGGCCGGCGGGTACTACAACGGGTGGACGGTGCGTCTCAAGTTCGCGTGGCTCCAGTACGACCTGAACAAGCCCAAGGACGCGAACGCCTGGTCGGCCTTCGCCAAGCTCGGCATGCTCTCCACGCCCATCATCGAGTACGAGGAGAGCTACTGGCCGCGCTGGATCGCGCAGACGGCGCCCGATCGAAATGCGCTCTTCTCGCCGTCGGACGTCGGCGTTGGCGCGCAACTCACGCTGCCGGACCGGATGGGCTTCGTGTACGGCACGCTCACCGACGGCAGCGGATACACGAACGTCGAGACGGACCGCTTCAAGGACGCCGCGCTCCGGCTTTCGCTCACGCCGTGGGGCAACCGCAAGAGCGCGTTCAGCACCTTCAGCATTTCGCCCTGGATCTGGAGGGGCGAAAAGGGCAGCAAGTTCGCGGCGGGGGGCGCGGGACAGGTTGGTCCTGTGACCGATGGGCTGGATCGCAATCGATGGGGGCTTCTGGCTGCGGTGAGAGATCCGCGTCTGACGGCCGCCGCCGAGTACGCGCGACGCATCGATGGCAGCGAGGCGGGCGCCAACACGATCGCGAGCCCCGACGTGATCACGAACGTCACAGGTGACCTCGTCGACGGGTACGTCATCACCCGGCCGCAGGCCTGGTCGCACCCGGACCAGCCGGCGCCCTTTGGACTGCTGGTTCGCTACGACAAGGTGCGCTTGAACACGACCACGAGCGCGAACAACACCTTCCTGATCGGCGGCGCCTTCTACGAGCTCACGGCAAAGACAGCGATCTCGCTGGACTACCAGGTGCAGACGGCCCACGACGGCTCGACGACGCCGGGCACGAAGATTCTCTACATGCATTGGGTGGCCAACTTCTAGTTTCAAGGGAGTTTCAAGGGGACGGAGCACTTGATCCGCGGATCAAGTGCTCCGTCCCCGTGAAGCAGGCCCCGCGCTCTGTGACGAGTTCGTTACATGATCGCGGGCGTTTCGCGTCCGGGGCCAATGAGCTTCCGGCTTCACACTGGAAGCCGGAGTCCCCACGTGAGTCATCGATACTTCCTGCGAACCGCCGCCCTGTGTGCGGGTGTGGCGATCGCCGCCTGTTCATCCGACCGCGCCTCGTCGCGCGATAGCGCCACCGCCTCAACGCCGACCGCATCCGCGAGCTCGACGGGAACCGCACTGACAGGGGCGGGGGCGACTTTTCCGAATCCGATCTACTCCAAGTGGTTCTCGGACTACGCCGCGAGCACTGGAGTGCACATCAACTACCAACCGCTTGGCTCGGGCGCCGGCATCCGCCAGCTCCAGGAGCAGACTGTTGATTTTGGCGCGTCCGACGCGCCCATGAGCGACACGGAGATGGCCCACGCCAGGGGCGGGGCCGTGCTCCACGTGCCGACAGTGATCGGCGCCGTCGTGGTCACCTACAACCTGCCCGCTGTCACGAGCCCGCTCCGGCTCACCGGCCCGCTGGTCGCTGAAATCTTCCTCGGCCGCGTCACGCGCTGGAATGACACGCGTATCGCCGCGCTCAACCCCGGCGTCTCGCTTCCCGCGACGAACATCCTCGTGGTGCACCGCTCCGATGGCAGCGGCACGAGCTACATCTTCACGGATTTCCTGAGCGCGGTGAGTCCCACGTGGAACACGAGCCCCGGCCGCGGCAAGGACGTGCAGTGGCCCACAGGCCTCGGCGGCAAGGGCAATGACGGCGTCTCGGGCCTCGTGAAGCAGACGCCGGGCAGCATTGGCTACGTGGAGCTCGCGTACGCGGTCCAGAATCACCTGCCGGCCGCGCTGGTGCAGAACGCCGCGGGCACGTTCGTGGCGCCGAGCGTGGAGTCGGCGACGGCCGCGGCGGCCGGCGCCGTGGCGGCGCTGCCCGCCACGACCGACTACCGCATCTCGATCGTGAACGCGCCAGGCGCGGGTGCGTATCCCATTTCGTCCTTCACGTGGCTGCTGCTGTACACGCATCAGCCCAATGCGGCAAAGGGTCGCGCGCTCGTGGACTTCGTGCACTGGGCGCTGCATGACGGCGAGAAGTCGACGGCGTCGCTCCAGTACGCGCCCCTGCCGGCGTCGCTCGTCACGCGGCTCGATAGCTCACTCGCCCGCGTTCAGATCGGCGGCGCGTGAACAATCGCAGCGGCGCGGACCGCGCGTACGCCGTCTTCACCACGGCGTCCGCGGCCGTCATTCCCATCGTCGTCGGTCTCGTCTTCATCGCGCTCGCGATCGCGGGCTGGCCAGCGCTCCGGCAGTTCGGAACCAGCTTCATCACGAGCAGCGCGTGGGACCCTGTCGCAGGACAGTTCGGCGCCGCGCCGGCGATCTACGGGACGCTCGTTTCCTCGGCGCTCGCACTGCTGATCGCCGGCCCGCTCGCGCTGGGCGTCGCGCTCTTTCTCGTGGAGTTCGCGCCGGGCTGGCTGCGCGAGCCGGTGGCGTTCGCGGTCGAGCTGCTCGCGGCGATCCCGAGCGTGGTGTACGGCCTGTGGGGCATTTTCGTGCTCGTTCCGCTCCTGCGGCGGTACGTGATGCCATTTCTCGCGGACACGCTGCACCTGGGCAACACGCCGCTCTTTTCAGGGCCGGCGTATGTCACGAGCATGCTGGCTGCGGCGCTCATTCTCGCCATCATGATTCTTCCATACATCTCGGCGGTCTCGCGCGAGGTGCTCCGCGCCGTGCCGCGCTCGCAGCGCGAAGCGGCGCTCGCCCTCGGCGCGACACGCTGGGAGATGATTCGCGACGCCGTGCTTCCGTACGCGCGATCGGGCCTTGTCGGCGGGCTCATGCTCGGGCTCGGCCGCGCGCTCGGCGAGACCATGGCGGTGACGATGGTGATCGGCAACCAGCACCAGATCTCCGCGTCGCTGTTCGCGCCCGGCTACACCATGGCATCGCTCATCGCGAACGAATTCAGCGAGGCAACGACGCCGCTGCACGTCGCGTCGCTGATGGCGGTGGGACTGCTGCTGCTCGTCACGACGTTCATCGTCAACGCGGGCGCGCGATGGCTGGTGTGGCAGACGGGCAGGTCGCGCGCATGAGCGGCTCGCACAGGGCCGTCTCGCCCAATACGCACAACCGGCGCCGGCGCGCGATCAACAGGGTCGTCATCGCGATCACGTATCTGTTCGCGGCGCTCACCACCGTGCCGCTGCTCGCGATTCTCTTCTACCTGCTGGTGCGCGGCGCGTCGTCGCTCAGTTTCGGATTCCTCGTTCATGCGCCGAAGCCGGCGGGCGAGACGGGCGGCGGCATGGGCAACGCGCTCGTGGGTTCGGTGATCCTGCTCGTCATTGCCGCTCTCGTTGGATTGCCCGTGGGCGTCGGCGCCGGGCTGCGGCTGGCCGAGCGGCCGCGCACGACGCTGTCGAACACTGTGCGATTTCTCGCCGACGTGCTCAATGGCCTGCCGTCCATCGTGATGGGCATCTTCGCCTGGCAGCTGCTCGTGCGGCCCATGCATCACTTCTCGGCGCTCGCGGGGGGGATCGCGCTCGGGGTCATGATGATCCCGATGGTCGCGCGCACCACCGAGGAGATGCTGCGCCTCGTGCCGGTCAGTCTGCGCGAAGCCGCACTCGCGCTCGGCTACACGCGCTGGCGCACGTCGATCACTGTCGTGCTGCGCACGGCGACGGGTGGGATCGTGACGGGTGCGCTGGTGGCGATCGCGCGGGTGGCCGGCGAGACGGCGCCGCTGCTCTTCACGGCGTTCGGCAATCAGTTCTGGTCGCTGTCGCTCGCGCGGCCGATCGCCGCTCTTCCACTCCAGATCTTCAATTACGCCATCGCTCCATATGACGATTGGAATGCTCAAGCCTGGGCCGGCGCCATCGTGCTGCTGGCGTTCGTATTCGTGATCAGCGTCGCCGCGCGCGTCGCCACCCGGAGGCGCCATGATTCCGCCGATTGAGGGGGTCGCGGCCGCCGTCCTGGCGTCGGCGGCCGAGCCGCGCGTGCAGGTGAAGGATCTGCACGCGTTCTATGGGGAGACGGCCATAGTGCGAGGGGTGAACCTCGAGTTTCGCGACGAGTCGGTCACGGCGATCGTGGGGCCGTCCGGCTGCGGCAAGTCCACGTTCCTGCGCTGCCTCAACCGCATGCACGAGACGGTGCCCACGGCGCACGTGACGGGCGCCGTCTGGCTCGATGGCAAGGACATCTATGGACCCGACGAATGGGTGGTCGACGTCCGCCGGCGCATCGGCATGGTCTTCCAGCGGCCGACCCCCTTTCCGACTATGACCGTGGCGCAGAACGTGGCCGCCGGGCTGCGCGGCGACATCACCAGGCGGTCGAACCGCCGCGAGCGCGACGCGATCGTGCGGCGTGCGCTCGAGCGCGCGGCGTTGTGGGTCGAGGTCAAGGATCGTCTGAATCAGAGCGCAAGCGCCCTCTCGGGCGGCCAGCAGCAGCGCCTCTGCATCGCGCGGGCGCTCGCCACCGAGCCGGAAGTGCTGCTCCTGGACGAACCGACGGCATCGCTCGACCCACGCAGCACCCAGAAAGTCGAAGAGCTTCTGTATGAACTGCGCTCGCAGATCACCGTGGTCATCGTCACGCACAACCTGCAGCAGGCCGCGCGCGTATCCGACAGATCTGTATTCTTCCTGGACGGCAGCGTCATCGAGGCGGGGCCCACGGACGAATTGTTCACCCGGCCGCGCGACGAGCGCACCGAGGCCTATGTGACGGGGAGGTTCGGATGACCGCACCGACAAGCGCGCAGGCCGGTTTTCGCCACTTTCATGAGCAGATCGAGCAGTTGAAGCAGCGGCTGCTCGACATGTCGCACCGCGCCGAGGAGCTCATCGACCTCGCCGTGGACGCGCTGCAAACGCGGGATCTCGGCAAGGCGGAGACGGTGATCGCCGCGGACGCCGAAGTGGACGCGATGGAGATCGAGGTGGAGCAGCAGGCCATCGCGCTGCTGGCGCTTCAGCAGCCCATGGCGCGCGACCTTCGCTTCATCGTGGGCGCGATCAAGATCTCGAACGACCTGGAGCGGGTCGGAGATCACGCGGTCAACATCGCGCAGGCGACGATGCGGCTGATCGGGGATTCCGCGCAGGGGGTCGTGATTCCGGCGCCAGAGCTCGACGACATGGCGCGCCGCGCCCGTGCGATGCTCGGCGAGTCGCTCGACGCATTCATCACGGTGGACGGTGCGCTGGGCCGGCAAGTGTGCGCGGCGGACGACGAGGTCGACGCGCTGCACGATTCGGTGTTTCGCGCGCTGCTCACGTATATGATGGAACGTCCCGCGAACATCTCGGCGGCGCTCCAGCTCATGCTGGTGAGCCGCAACCTGGAGCGCGTCGCCGACCTGGCCACCAACATCGGCGAGGACGCCGTCTATCTCGCCGAGGGAAAGCAGATCAAGCACCATCTGGAAGATCGCGGCCAGGATTGAGCCTGGCCGCGTCTTCCGGATGGATTGGTACGGCCTACTGCGCGGTGACGCTGGCGCGGATCACCGGTTTGAAGATCAGTCCCGCGGACGCGATCGTGCTGCCTCGCAGCGCGAAGCTGTTGGCGAGATCGAAATCCACCAGCAGGTTGGTCGTGGCATTCGCGTTGACCACCACTGGCGACGACAGGACGATCTTGATGCCGCTGCGGCCGGCGCTCGGGAACAGAATCCCGGGATTGCTCGTGGCTGTCAGCACCGTGCCGTCCTTGAGCGTCACGGTGGACTTGGACTGATCGATGATGAGCCTGAATCCCTGATAGGTGCCGGCCGGGATCTGATCGGTGCCCAGCGTGACCGAGGCGCCGTTGGTCAGCGTCACGAGGTCGAACGTCTGGTTCGGCGCGCCGAGCGTTGTCCAGCCGTCCGTGTTGGAGCCGTCGGTGGTGTTTGCGTCGGCGGTCGCCGAATCGACGTCCGCGGTCCGACCGTCGACGCGAACGACGAACACACTGACGCTCCTGACGGAGTCGGCGGCGAACGGGGCGTCCGTCATCTTCACCGTCATGGTGCCCATGCCGGCGCCGGTGCTCGAATCGCCGCACGCGAACAGCAGCGGTGTCGCCGCGAGCGCTACGGCCCACTTCCATTTGTTTCTCATTGCTTGTGCTCCCAGAAAATCAGTGGCTATTCAGGCGTACACGAGCGCACGCGCTGCTGGGAGTCTCACGCACCGCCCATGCCGAATTGTTGTGAGCGTGGTCACGTGAACCGCGCGAATCTCGCTACAACGCCAGATTCGGGTCGGCTTCGTCGGCGATGATGCCGCGCTGGATGTAGATGGGCCGCACGAGCGCCTGGAGCTTGGGTAGCGACCGGGCGAACCAGAACGCGCCGATCAGACACGCGACGCCGCCGGCGAAGATCGTCATGGCGGATCCGAACCGCGCGGCGGCGGCGCCCGCCAGCAGGCTGCCGATCGGCGCGGTGCCGAGGAACGCCATGGTGAAGAAGGCCATCACGCGGCCGCGGAGGCGTTCTTCCACGATGGTTTGCAGAATGGTGTTCGTCGCCGCGGTGGCCACCATCATCCCCGCGCCCACGAGCGGAAGAATCACCAGCGAAAGCCACAACGTGCGCGAGAGCGCGAACGCCATGATGCTCAGGCCGAATCCGACGGTGGCCATGACCATGACGCGGCCCAGTCCGAGCACGGACGGCCGCGCGGCGAGGTAGAAGGCGCCTCCGAGCGCGCCGACTCCCGCCGCCGTCATCAGGAACCCCAACGTGTGCGCGCCGCCGTGGAGTACACCCGCGGCGATCGCCGGCATCAGGACGCTGTACGGCACGCCCATCGTCGCCACGATCGCCAGCAGAATCAGCGCGTTCCGAATCGGGGCGAACCGGCTCACGTAGCGAAAGCCCTCCACGAGCTGGTCGATCGCGCGTACTCCGTGTCGCTCGCCCTGGTGATGCTTCACGGTCATCAGCAGCAGCGAGGCGATGACAGCCACATAGGAGATCGCGTCGACCATGAAGCACCAGCCCTCGCC
>Ga0134127_10001983_pt1 | contig 14938 bp, 10 predicted proteins | sample KB31753_FD_96459 | JGI IMG/M metagenome (GOLD analysis project Ga0134127, IMG submission 96459) | Terrestrial soil microbial communities with excess Nitrogen fertilizer from Kellogg Biological Station, Michigan, USA - KB3-175-3 | ecosystem: Environmental > Terrestrial > Soil > Unclassified ...
CGAACAGACCGTGCAGCCGCAGACGGTCGGGACTGAGCGTCTCGCGCACCCACGGCTGCAGGTGTCCGAGCAGCCACGCGGTGATCGGCATCAGGAACCCCTCTTTCGGGCGCCGAATCATCTCCTCGGGAAAATATCGCGACGCCGCCTTCTTCAACAGGTGCTTCGTCTCGCCGTTGCAGATCTTGAGTCGGCCCGGCAGCGACGCGACGAATTCGACCACGTCGGTGTCGAGAAACGGACTGCGCACTTCAAGCGCGTGCGCCATCGACAGCCGGTCCACGAACGTGAGCACTTGATCGGGGAAGATGCCGCCGAATTCAGCTTCGAGAATCCGGTTCAACGGGTCCTGCGCCGTCAGGTGGTCGAAGGCGCGACGCAGGTGCAGGGCGGTCGATGTGTCCGCAAGTGCGTCACGAACCGCCGGCGCGTACAGGTCACGCTTCTCTTCTTCGGACAGCACGAGGAGCTTTGCGCGCCAATCCCAGTCAGGCTCGTCGCCCTCCTGCGCCTTCGCAAACGCCATTCGATGCGAAAGATAACTGCCGAACAGTTCGTCGGCGCCGTCGCCGGAGATGGCGACCTTGACGTGACGCGCCATCGCTTCCGCCAGGAAGTAGGTGGAGACGACGCCTGCGAACGGCTCGTCGAACGCCTTGAGAATCCTGCGAATGGCGGACGGATAGTCCGAGCAGGTAATCGTTTCCTCGCGGTGGTCGGTACCGAACCGCTCGGCGGTCCACCGCGCCCATCGTCTGTCCTGCTCCTTCCCGTGTGTGGTGGAGCTGTCTTCGTAGGTCAGCGTGAACGTCTTGATTCGGGAGCCCGCGGTCTCCGCTGCAAGCGCGGTTACCAGCGACGAATCGATTCCGCCGCTCAGGAAAAACCCGACCGGCACGTCGGAAACAAGCCGCCGCGCAACTGCAGGTTTCAGACGCGCAATCAGCTCGTCGACAACTTCCTCCTCCTCGCCAATCGTCGCATCGCCGGGAGCAAACGAAAGTTGCCAGTAGCGTTCGACGCGCGGCGGCGAATCTGCTTCAAAGAGCAGGCGGTGCGCCGGCGGAAGGATCTTCACATCTTCAAAGATCGTGAGGGGATGCGGAACGTGCTTGTAGCTCAGATAGTGGTGGAGTGCGTGCAGGTTCAGGCGCCGGTCGAAGCCAGGAACCTCGAGCAGTGCCTTCAACTCGGACGCGTAATAGATCGCGCCGTCGTGCTCCCAGTAATACAGCGGCTTCTTGCCGACGCGGTCGCGGGCGAGAAGACCGACTTGCCTTTTGCTGTCCCAGACGGCGACGGCGAACATTCCATCGATACGCTCGGGGAGCCTGCAGCCCTCGTCCTCCCAGAGGTGCGGCAGCACTTCGGTGTCGGTGCGTGTCTGCAAGATGTGGCCGCGTTGGAGCAGTTGGTCGCGGAGAAGGCCGAAGTTGTAGATCTCGCCGTTCTGCGACGCCGTGACGGTCCCGTCCTCGTTCGTCAGCGGCTGGCGTCCGCCCGCGACGTCGATGATGCTGAGCCGCGCCGCCGCCATCGTGAACCCATGGCCCGACGCGATGAACTCGTCGTCTGGGCCGCGGTGACGGATGGTCGCGAGCATGCGCGCGACCACATCGCGATCCGTCCGCCCGAGCACTCCACAGATTCCGCACATGTCAGTAATTCAAAATGCAAAATTCAAAATGCAAACACTACCTGGCAAATGCAACGCGCTGAACATCGTTGCGTCATTCACCGTGCCGCTGCAAGCATGCCGTGTTTGAATTTTGCATTTTGAATTTTGCATTTAGGAAGCGACAGGGCGATAGCTACCCGGCGCCGCGCCTTCATGAACCGGCGACGTTTGATGCGCGGCGCGCGGCGAGATGGATCGATCGAACCACCGTTCCGTGAGCTGGTGCGATTCCAGATCGACTTCGAACTCGCCGACGTGAACCCAACTGAAGCGGTTCGCCTCTTTGACCACGCTGACGTACTCGAAGACGAGCCGTTCACCGGGTTGACGCGGCAGTGTCCGCGCGTACCGGAACAGGCGCTCCTGAAACAGTTGATTGTTGCTCGGGTAGTACTTGAGCGTGGTGAAGAGCGATGTGAGGCAAATCATTTCGCCGACATGATTGAAGCGCGGCCACGCCCCGAGCGGACCAATCGGGATTCGTTCCTCGCCGCGGACCCGTGACATCCGGATGAAGAAGTTCACGAGGTCAACCGAAAAGACACGCCACAGGATGATGCCAAAGAAGTTGGTGTAGCGCTCCAGCGCGGTCTGCAGCGGCGCAGGCAGCGCTCGTCTTGCGTAGAAGTTGTAGTACAGACCTGCGTCGGCGAACGGCAGCAGAATCAGATAACCCCAGAGCGCGGCGGTCAGCACGGCAGCCAGCGGCGCGATCGGTGTGGCGGGCGGCACCGCCACGCCAGCGAGAACCGACTCCAGCCAACCGCCGATCGCGTGCGACGGCGACAGGAAAATCAGGCCGCACACCATCACCATCTCTGTCAGAAACCCCAGACGAATCTGCGTCGCGATGAAGATGAAGCTGACAATGATCAGGAGTGCGCCGAGCTCGCGGGTCGCCGGGATCAGCATCAACAACGCCGACACCACCTCGGTTGACCACGCGAGTTGGTTCATCGTCCAGAAGACGCCGCTCGAAGGTCGGCGCTTCACGTACCAACGCCACCAGTACCCCCACATCGGATTGCAGAGTCCCAGCTCCATGCCGTGATTGCGGGGATACCCGGCCGTCAATTTGTAGATGCCGGCCGCGAACATCAGGAACGCGAAATCAATCTGCGCCGCGAGCACCGCAAGCGGCAGCACGGAGGGCGCGAAGCGGCGCGTCACCTCGAACAGGGTGACGACGGCCGCAAGCCAGTAGGCGATGAATCCCGGGGCGCCCATGCCGCGAAGCACACCCTTCCATCGCATATGGATGAAGAAGTAGCGGCACAGGATCAGATTCACCACCGCCGGCCACGGCATCCACCACCCGGCGGTGAGCGAGACCGCAGCCGCCAACCACAGCGCAATCAGCGCTGGCATCACGAATGGGTTTTGAATGAGATCGACGTCGGCCTGCGACTTGGCGTAACCGCCCCAACGCTCGCTGAGGAAGAACCGTCTTGCTTCCGGCAGCGCCTGCAGCAGCGTCGCCGTCATCAGGACGCCGTAAGTAACCCGAACCAGGGCCTGTGTGGCGATGCCGAGATCGGGCAACACCTCGGCCCTACCTCTCAGTCGGCGGCTGGAAGATCTCGACTTCCGCGCCGAGATCCTTCCGCATCACCTCGCGTACGTGATCGCCGGATGTTTTCAGCACTTTGAGCCAGCCGTGTTCCCAGTCGCGGATGCCGGCAAACCAGGCGGAGCATCCGCGGCACGGAAACGCTTCGGCGCCGCGTCCCTCGAGGTGCATCCGGCGGTACCAGTTGAACCGCTCACCCTGCCAGATTTCCTTGATGGATACGTCATTGGCGTTCGGAAACAGCTCCGCGGTCCGGAACGAAATGTCCTGGCCGCACAACGCAATGCGGCCGAGCGTGTCCACGTTGAGACGCTCGAACGGCCATACGCACGGTTCCGTCTTGGTTACCGGCAGGTGCCCGTAGAGGTGCGGATCGAGCGCCTTGCCGATCTGGATGTGCGTGTTGTCGTCCCACGTGAGGAACTTCCGGGTAATGACTTCGTCGACGCCGACGTCCTTCATCCAGAAGTCGATCGCCGCGTCGAGTTTCCCCTCAATCTGCTCCTGCCTGATGATCGACACGACGATGCGCGTCGTCGCCTTGTGGCGGCGCCGCAACTCGAGCGCGGCTCGGACGTTGCTGACCGCGTTGCTCCACCATTTCTCTGGATCGCGCGGCGGCCCTCCGCGATGCGGGGGCCGCACAACGGCGTAGGTCGCGGCGTCACCCGCATCCATCGAGAACTCGATCAGGTCGATGCCGGCTGTAATCACCCGTTCGAGCTTCCGCCGCAGGACGGGTGTCGGGCCGAACATGCTGCCATTGGTGTTCAACCAGACGCGCGCACCATGCGACTTGGCGAACTCGATCATGTCCACCATACGTGGGTGCAGCATCGGCTCGCCGCCCCCGGTGCATCGCATCCATGCGCCATAGTGGCCGCACTCGACCGCCAGCCTGTTCCACAACTCTTCTTTGAACAGATCGCCGTCGCGCTCGTGGTAGAAGCGGCGGATCTCGGAGTTCGAGTCCGTATACGGGCAATTCGGACAGCCGAAGTTGCACGGGTAAATGATGGAGATCACCAGCATCAGCGGAAAATCTTCCGCTCCGCGGCGCAGTCCGTACGTCGTTGTCGTGGCGGTTTGAGTGCTCATGACGTGTTAGCGCCGATACCTCGCGATCACCTTTCGGACGGCAGCAACGACGTCGTCGGCTTCCGCGTCAGTCATGCGCGGATAGAGGGGCAACGAGATCGTGCGATCGGAGTAGTACTCGGCCCGCGGGAACATCCCGCGCCGGAATCCGAACGTCTGCTCGTAGTACGGGTGCAGGTGAACGGCGCGGAAATGAATGCCGATGCCGACGTTCTCGGCCTGAATCGCGTTCATGATGGTGTCGCGATCGGCGGTCAACGTTTCCACGCGGACGATCACGGGATAGAGATGATGCGCGTGAACACGGTTGCCGCGCTCCACCGGAAACGAGAGCTCGGGAAGATCGCGCAACCCCGCATCGAGTCGTGCCTTGAGCGCTACGCGCCGCTTCTGAAAGCTGTCGATTTTCCCGAGCTGCGAGAGAACGAGCGCGCCCTGCAGGTCGAACATGTTGTATTTGTAGCCGGGCGCGAGGATGTCCCAGTGCGCATAGCCGCTGGTGCCGTAGCGCTTCCAGGCATCGCGGCTGATGCCGTGCAGCGCCATGATCTGGACGCGTTCGGCCCACTCGGGGCGATTGGTCGTCAACGCCCCGCCTTCACCGCTCGTGATGTTCTTCGTCGCGTAGAACGAAAATGCCGTCATGTCGGCGACGCTGCCAATGCGCTGCCCCTTGAACTCTGCTCCGACCGCGTGCGCGGCGTCTTCGATGACCGCCAGGCCGTGGCGCCGCGCCGTCGCCATGATGACGTCCAGATCGCATGGCTGGCCGGCGAAATCCACTGGAATCACCGCTTTCGTGCGCGGGGTAATGGCCCCCTCAATGGCGCTCGGATCGATGTTCAACGTATCCGCCTCGACGTCGACGAACACCGGACGCGCGCCGCGATGGACGATCACATTCGCGGTTGAGGCAAACGTCACCGGAGACGTAATCACTTCGTCGCCCTGGCCAACGCCGACAGCCTCCAGAGCGAGGTGCAGCGCGGCCGTGCACGAGTTCACCGCGACGCAATGTGCGGCGCCGGTGTAGGCGGCAAACACCCGCTCGAAGCTCTTGGTCTTCGGCCCCGTCGTGATCCATCCCGAACGAAGCGCTTCGAGAACCGCGCGCTCGTCGTCAGCATCGATGCTTGGCTGATGGAAGGGAAGAAAGGTCGCCCGGACCGGAGCTCCGCCGTCTACGGCCAGCGTGGCATCAGCATCAATTTTCACGTTAACCGCATCATCTTAGGGTGGTTATCGGCGTGGGTCAACGCTTGGTTCCGAGTCGGAGTACGGTGATGACCCGACTCACGCGTCGGCAGTGCTGATGTGAGTTTGGTCATCACCGTACTCCGACTCGGGTACATTTCACCGGTGCGAACACCGCTTCGAACCGCCCTCGTTGCGCTGATCGCATTGGTCATTGCCGCGTTCTCGTTCCTCTACCGATTCAACACGCTCGGCGGACCGCTCGGCGGTTTCGACAACGACCATTTTCCGCAGCTCGTCCGGTCGATGGCCATGCTCGATGGCGAGCGGCCGCTTCGCGATTTTACCGATGCGGAACTGCGCGCCCTGTGGCCGGCGCCGACGTATTCGACATCGGCGCTCGCACAGAGGATCTTCGGCCGGTCGCTGCGCTCTGAAGCACTGCTGACGGTCGGCATGCTGTCGATGGGCGCGGCCGCCCTGTTTCTCGTTTCGGCGCGGTTTGCGTCGGCTGTCGTCCCGGCCTTCGTCGTCACGCTCCTTGCGGTCGCCATGAGACCTGCGCTCTACAACTATCCGAAAATCATCCTCTACGCGCTTGCGATCGCCGCCATGCTCGGGTACGCGCGGCGGCCGACGAACCTGCGCCTCGTCATGCTCGGTCTCGCGATCGGCATTGCGACGCTCTTCCGTCATGACCACGGTGTCTATCTCGGTGTCGCATCGGCAGCGCTCGTGGTCTTGCTGCATGGTCGCGACGTGCTGCAGCCGATGGCGGTGCTGGCTGTAACGGGCGCGTTGACGCTGTCGCCCGGCATCGTGCTCGCCGAGGTTGACGGCGGATTGCTGAAGTACCTTCGCGAATCGTTCGACTTGTCGCGCCAGGAGGCGGGCCGCACGACGAGCGCCCGCGTCCGGTTCATCGTCGATCCGTCGCAGCCGTTGTTGCAGCATCTCCCCGACAACGGTCCTCCGGCGCCGCGGATCGCTGTTCGCTGGAGTCCGTCGCTCACTCCCGAGCTGCGCCGTCGGGCTGAATCGGATCTCGGGCTCCGCGATCCTCTGCCGCGCTCGAACGCGTCCAACTGGAGCTACGCGCTCGACGACACGTCGCGCACGCACCTCGGAATCATCGTCGGCGATCCGCGGGTACTCGATACGGACGGCATCGATCGCGCCCAGTTCGTGCTGACCGGCCCACCTCCACCACCTCCCCCGGGATGGATCGCTCAATTGCTGCGTTGGCGAATCGCCCCAGGCATCGTCAGGTCGGAGAACGCGTTGCCCTGGCTGTATGTCATGGCCTGGGGTGTTGTGCTCTCCGCGGCGTTTTGTGCCCTGCGACCCCTCAAGTACGACGCGATGGCAACTCGCGACATTTCGTTGCCGGAGTTTCGGGCGGTGTGCCTGCTGAGCGTCGTCATGCTCGTTGCGCTGCTGCGGAATCCGAATCCGTCGCGGCTGGCGGACGTCTCCGTTCCGGTCGCGATTCTTGGATCGTGGCTGATGGCGGGAATCGCTCGTTCGACTCGGGGGCGATCGATTCCGACACGCGTTGCTGTGATCAGCGCGTTGACGCTGCTGCTGGTCATCAGCGGCTCGGCGATCGTGGTGCTGGGCGATGTGGCCCACCAGGTCGAGATTGCCAATCTGGCCGACGCCGGCCGTGCACGTCGTCAGTGGACCGACGTCTCGACGACGCTCGGCCGGCTCCCCTCTTCACTGACAGGAATCGATAAGAATCTGGAGCGCGCCACGGCCTACCTCCGCCGGTGCACGCGACCGACCGACCGCATCTTTCTCGCGGAGAACATGCCGGAAATTTTCTATTTCGCCGATCGGCCATTTGCCGCCGGTCAGGTCCGCTACTTCTCGAATTTCTATTCGTCTCCCGACCAGCAGCGCGAGGCGATCGATCGGTGGCGCAGCCAGGCCGTTCCCATTGCGTTGACGCAGCCGGCGGCGCGTTTTGCCGACGAGTTCGCCACCGACTATCCGCTGCTCACCGAGTATCTGCGCAGCCGCTATCACAAGGTCGGTCAGTTGGCAGTCGAACAGGACGCGATGGTGGATGTATGGATCGAGGGCGCGCAGAAGCGCCCTGTCGATCGCGAAACCGGCCTGCCCTGCTTCGCGAACGATTAGGTCCCTGCACCCTTTCGACGACCGACCTTGATGGCCGCCCGCGTCTCGCGATCCACTTCACGGCGCCGAATCGTCTCGCGCTTGTCGTGCGCCTGCTTTCCGCGTGCGAGACCGACGAGCACCTTGACGCGTCCGTGCTTGAAATACATCTGGAGCGGCACGAGCGTCAGCCCCTTTTCGGCCGTGCGTCCGATCAGCTTCCGGATCTCGTGACGATGCAGCAGGAGTTTTCGCTGGCGCTTTTCCGCATGGTCGGCGTAGCCGCGGTGACTGTATGGACTGATATGCACGTTCATCATCCAGACCTCACCGCCGTCGGTGCGAGCGTAGCTGTCGCGCAGATTGACACGTCCTTCGCGGATCGCCTTGACCTCGGTGCCGAGCAGCGCGACGCCCGCCTCGTAGGTTTCGAGAATGTGGTAGTCGTGGCGTGCCTTGCGATTGTCAGCGATGATCCGCTGCGCCTTCTCGCGCTCGTCCTTCTCCGCCACGGCTCAACGACTATACTCGACGCGCAGACGCTTCGTGGTGCGCCAGACCGAGGACGTGAACCGCTCATCGCATGAGCGATGGCCGACGCTCTCGCCGGCGGCGATGGCGGTTCTCGTCGGCAGCGTTGCGTTCGCGGTTCGATATGCGCTGACGGGTGCGATCGAAAACGATCACTTCGTGACGTTCGCGCGCGCGCTCCAGGTCCGTTATGGCGATTGGCCCGTTCGCAATTTCGAGGACCCCGGGTTTCCGCTTTCCTATCTGCTGTCGTCGGCCGTTGCGGCGCTGTTTGGCCCGTCGCTCCTCGTCAATGTCCTGCTCAGCGTTCTGCTCCTCGCGCTGACTTCCGCGGTGACGTACCTGCTCGCATTTCGCGCCACGGGCTCGCGAACCGCCGCCCTTGTCGCGTGTGCGATCACCGTTGCCATCTATCCGCGGCTCTACAACGCGACGAAAGTGATCGTGCCGGTCGTCGCCATCTGGCTTGCGTGGCGGTACGCGGACGCGCCTCGACCTCGCGGGCTTTTCGAGCTCGCGCTGTGGAGCGCGGTCGCGTTTCTTCTGCGCCACGACTATCTCGTCTACGTCACACTGGGCAACATCGTGCTGCTCATCGCGTGTCACAGTCGTGTTCCGCGTGAGACAGCGCTGCGACTCGCTGTCTATATTTCCCTGACGCTCGTCTTCATCCTCCCGTGGCTGCTGTACGTGCAGGCCTATGAGGGGCTGCCCGCCTATTTCACCTCGGCTGTGCGCTTCACGGCGGCCGAAGGCCGGCGCACGGCAACGGGATCGCTGCCCTGGCTGTTCTTTGCGTTCCTCGCCATTCCAGTCGCTGGCCTGATCGTTTCGTTCAGACGGGGACTTCATCTCACCCGCGGACAGCTCGCGTCGGCTGCGGTGATGTTGTTGTCGCTCGATCTCGTCTTTCTGCGTGACGTATTCGCGGCGCGGATTCCGGATGTCGCGGCGCCGACGGCGGTCGTGGCGGCCGCAACTGCGGCGCATGTGCTGTCGACGCGCACTGTAGCGCGCGGCGCGATGATCGCCGCCGTGTTGATCGGCGTTCTCCAAATCACGACCGCGGCGACCGCGCCTCCCCAGCCCGCAGAAGCGTTCCGACGCCTGACCGACATCACACAACGGCTGCGACGTGTGTCGCCGGAAATCATGCCGAATCCGTCACTGGCGCCGCTGGTGGGATATCTGGCGCACTGCACGCGTCCCGACGACCGTATCCTCGTGGCGGGGTTCGGCCCCGAGATTCCGGTGCTCGCACACCGGCCGTTTGCCGCCCGCCTCCCGACCTGGATTCCGGGTTATTACGAAGACCGCGCGGAGGTCAATCGTGCGCTGACGCAGCTCGGTCGCGAACGGCTGGGCGCGGCGGTGTTTCTCGATGGATCGATGGTGGTGGCCCGATTGTGGCCGGCACTCCTCCACGCGATACAGGATCGCGGTTTCGAGGAGTACACCGTCGCGACGATCAATTCGCGTCTGCGTGTCTGGCTGCCACACGCGGCGGACGCGCGTCGCGACGCCGCGACAAGCCTGCCCTGCCCTCCGCACTGAAATCCAGGTGCTATGCTGTGCCGCGGATGGTTCGCACGGCGCTTCGATCGCCAGCGACGACCCTGGCTGTCGTGCTCGCGACGCTGATGACGCTGCCGCTCGCGGACAGTCTGTACCGAGTTCCGATCCAGGTTTCAGACAGCCTCGAGCCTCTCGTCATCGCCGCGAAGTACGATTCCGCGCAGCACCTGCTGCACGACAGCCTGACGTTCTCGCCGACAACGTTCCGACCGTTGCGGTACTTGCAGGCCCGGGCGTTGCTGGCGTTCACTCAGGCAACAGGAGTGACGTATCACGCGGTCTTCCGCGGTCTGCATGTCGTCCTGCTGCTGATGCTGATCGCGCTGTTCGTTGCTGCGGTCCGCGTACGCACCTGGCCCGATCTTGTCGCGTTCACCTTCGCGTTTCCGGTCCTGTTAGGCATCCATACGTTCCTGTCGATGCTACTCGAGGCGTTTCCGGTGAACCATTTCGCCGAGGTGGGTGTCTGCGCGTTGGTGCTGTTCGTGCTCGCGCAGCACCAACCGCGGTGGTTCGTTCCCGTCGTCGCCAGTGTGCTGCTCGCACTCAGCCTGTCGGTCATCGAATCAGGAGCGATGGTGTGGGTCACCGTCATCTGCTGCGCCGTCGCCGGACTTCGAGGAATCAATCGGACGACGGTCGTCGCGACGACGGTCGTGTTTGTTGGCTACCTTCTGCTGCGCCACGTGCTCGAGATCTCCTCCCCCGGGGTTGGGGGACACGGCAGCGGCTTCGGTGATCGCTTCTACTCTCCCGAGGAACTGGCCCAACGCTTCGGCGCACATCCGCTTGGATTCATGATCTACAACGTGACAGGTGGTCTCGCTTCACTGCTGTTCGCCGAGCCGCGCCAGGGCGTCTACGCTCTGCTTGCCGCATCGCGCGAAGGCGAGATGCATCCCGTCGTCCTCATCAACGTGATCTCGTCGTCGGCAACCACCGCGTTGTTGATCTGGTATGCAGTGGCACGGCTTCCCAGAAGTCGGTCGGCCTGGTCCGATGCAGACCGCACGTTCGTTGCGGCCTGCACGGCGTTCATCGTCAACGCCGCGTTCAATGCGGTTTACATCAAGGACGAAATCATGAGCCCGGCGGGTTTGTTCTACGCCATTGCGGCGTTCGTGGCCGTGCGGGCGCTGATCGACTCGCTACCGAGCCGGACGCTCGCCGCAACAGCGCTCGCCACCTGCGTGCTCACTGCCGTCGCCGCGTTGTGGACATTCCGCGCGGCCGGCGTGCATTACCAGCTTCGATACGATGCCTTCACGACACGAAACGACTGGGTCGAAGTGCTCAGGCCCGACAAGCACGACGACTGGCCCGAAGACCCCGTCGAACTCGGCCTGACCGAGCGCCTTCGCGCCGAAGCGATCAACCGTCGCACCACCAGTCCTTCCTTCATGCCCCGGTGGACGGATCGGTATTGGGTGGAGTAGTTGGATAACCGACTGGTGACACGAACCTTGATGTGGATCATGACCGGGCCCTGCCTCGTGCTCGCATTCTTGGGCGCATGGTGGACCGCCGGCCGGCTGGCAGGCGACGGCTTGTGGCCGCCCGACGAGGTGACATTGTCAGAGGCCGTGGCGACACGAAACAATGCCGAAGCGGTTCGCCTCATCGAGAGTGGCGCGAACCCGAATCAACCGAGCGCGGTACGAGAGGGCCTGCTCACCAGCGGGTACGCAGTCACCATCAAGCCCATTGAGGCGGCCGTCGGCGCGCAGCGCGCCGATTCCGTACGAACGCTGCTGGCCAACGGTGCAGCCGTCGATCAGGAGGAACTGAGAGTGCTTCGCTGCCTCGAGCAGACGCGCCACGATTCCGGCGTCCGCGAGCTGCTCGCCGCGCAGTCGTCCAGCGATGTTGACTGCAACGGCGTCCGTTCACCGCTCGAGCGAGTCCGCTAGCAGATGGATGCTCAGTCGCGTCGCCGTACGGTGCTCATTGTGGCAGCTGCCCTGGGCGTGGTCGCCTTTGGTTTCCGTCTCGTCACACTCCGCGGCCTGAGCAACGACCACTACATGCATCTCGCCTGGGCGCAGCAGCTGCTGTTCGGCGAGCTGCCGGGACGCGATTTTGTCGATCCCGGCATGCCCCTGATGTATGGGCTGTCGGCGATCGTTCAATACATGTGGCCAGGTCCGTTCAGCGACGGAGCGCTCACCTGCGCCCTCCTCGCAGTCGCCGCGTCCGCAACATTCCTCGTCACCACGGAGCTGACTGGCTCGATCGCATTCGGCGTCGCAGCCACGCTGTTTGAGGTGGCGATGGAGCCCCGGCTCTATTCGTATCCAAAAATTCTGGTGCCGGCCGTCGCGCTGCTGCTGGTTCAGCATTATCTGCGGCGCCCCTCGCGTCTTCGGCTGGTCTGGCTTGCGGCGTGGACGGGCATCGCCGTGCTGCTCCGCCACGACCTCGGTGTGTATGCGTCCGCGGGCATCGGCGCCGGGCTCCTTGTCGCGCACGGAACGAACTGGCGGCAAGACGTGCACGTGCTGAGCGAGTACGCCGTGGCGCTGGTGGCACTGATGTCGCCGTATGTCCTTTTCGTCCAGTGGAGCGAAGGCGTCGGCGAACACCTTCATGAAGCCATCGAGTTCGCGAAGGGGGAGGCGCACCAGCGCTTCATCACGCCTCCGGCGTTTCCCTTCTGGTCCAACGTCGACTCCAGCTCGTGGACACAGATGGATTCGGCTGTGTTCCTGTTCTACGCTGCCCATGCGCTGGCCATCCTGTGCCTTGTTCTTCTCGGGCGATCGAAGGACCGCCCGACGGGACGGGAGCCGGTTGCGGCCGCGGGGCTCGCGATGCTGCTGATGTACCTGCTGGTCGTCCTGCGGCATCCGATTGACACGCGCATCCAGGATGTCGCCGCACTGCTCGCGATCAACGGTGCGTGGGCGCTCGCGGAGTCATGGCAGCGAGCGACGGCCGCCGTGACGAGCGGCCCGTCGCCCTCGCTTGTTCGACGCTTCGTACCGCTGTTCGTCGCGGTCATCGTCGTCGGCGGCGGCCTGATTAACACATGGATCCTCAGCGGGGTGCCGAATCGCCTGAAGGAAACCCGCGTGGCCGATGGCTTCGGCGCCATCAAGCACACGATTGAGGGCGTCGAGGAGACCGGAACCGTCTGGCCGTGGGAGCGTTTCTGGCCGGCTGGCGAACTGCCGGAAGCGGTCCGTTACCTGCACGCATGCACCACGAGTCGTGATGCGGTGCTGCTTACGTGGGCGGCCCCCGAGTATTACTACTTCGCACAGCGCCGGTTCGGCGCCGGACACGCACTCTTCCTCCCCCCAGACGCGTTTACAACGGCGCACGACCAGGCGCGGATGCTCGAACGCATCCGCAGGGATCGGATTCCAGTGGTGTTGATCAACGAAGGTCGAAGCGACGAGTTTGCGAGAGCGTACCCGGAGGTCGATCGTTACATCCGGGACGCGTACGTGGCCGTCGGCAACTTCACGATTCGCGACGGCTCGCTCATCAGCGTGGCGATCGGCCGCGACGTGAAAAGCACTGGCACCTACGATCCCGGTGGGTGGCCCTGCGGTTTCGAAAGGCGCGCCGCGAGCAGCACGGCTTCGATCATGCTCGATGGATCGGCGATTCCTTTGCCCGCGATGTCGAAGGCAGTTCCGTGATCGACCGATGTCCGGATGATCGGAAGTCCGAGCGTCACGTTGACAGACCTGCCAAACGCGAGCAACTTCACCGGAATCAACCCCTGATCGTGGTAGCAGGCGACGACCGCGTCGAACTCCCCGCGTGCCGCCCGGCCGAAGATGGTGTCGCCCGGGAATGGCCCCTCGATGTCAATGCCGCGCTTCTTCGCCTCATGAACTGCCGGGCGCAGGACCGCTTCATCTTCCGAGCCCAGTAATCCGTCCTCGCCGGCATGCGGATTCAGTCCGGCGAGCGCGAGACGCGGCCGTGCAATGCCAAACCGCGGAAGTTCGCGCGCGGTGAGAACGACGATGTCGCGGAGCAGATCGCTGGTCAGTAGTCGCGGCACCTCAGCGAGCGGAACGTGGACAGTCGCCAGGACGACTTTCAACGGTTCCGACCAGAACATCATCGCGACTCGCGGCGCGCCGGTGAGGTGCGCCAGCAGATCGGTGTGTCCTTTCCACGGCAACCCCGCGCGCGAAAAGGCGAGCTTGTTCACGGGAGCCGTCGCGATCGCGGCCACGCGTCGCTCGGACGCGTCGCGTACCGCATCACAGATGGTCTCGTATGCGGCGCGCCCTGCTTCCGCCGAGAGAACGCCGCACTCGAATCGCGTGCCGGCGTGCGGCCCGTAGATCTTCGGCTCGCAAACGGCCTGAACGCGTCGATCCTCTGCTGCCTTTCGCGCGATCTCGGGACCGATGCCCGCCGGGTCACCTGCGGTGATCGCAACGACTGGTTTGTGCGCGCTCACGTGGCACCAGCGGCGTTCACAGTTCCAGCAGCAGCCAATCCGCAACGACCTTCGGGCTCGCGTTGCGGTCGAGCGCGGCCAGCGCGCGATCGACGGCCGCGTACGCGCGCATGCTGCGTGGCGCGTCAAAAAACGACGCGAGTTTTTCCAGCGGCTTTTCGAGATCCGTGTTCGCCAGCATCGTGCGATCGGCACGGGTCGCGATGATGCCGACGTCGCGCAGCAGCGATCCAAGCGAGCGCAGGCGAACGGCAAGTCTGTTCCGCTCCTCGGCCGGAGATCCCTTCCCCTCCGCCAGCGCACGGGCGAGATTGATCCGCCGGCCAGGGTCGCTGTTGCGTGCGGTTTCCTCGAGAATCCGCTGAGCGGCATCGCGCGCCTCGGTAAGGTCCTCCGACTGTGATTCGAGCGCGCGCCCAATGCTGCCATCGGACTCCGCGGCCGCGATCCGTGCGTCCTGTTCGGAGTACCCGTGATCCTGCACCAGCGCCTTGGCGACTTCGTTCGGCGTGAGCGGAGCAAAGCGAAGCCGCGGGCATCGCGACAGGACGGTGGGGAGCAGCGCATCGGGCATCGACGACACGAGGATGAACACCGAAGCCGATGGCGGTTCCTCGAGCGTCTTCAGCAGCGCGCTCTGCGCGTCGTCGCCCGCTGCATCAGCCTCGTCGATGATGACCACGCGCCGGCGTCCCTCAAACGGACGATACTGCGAGCGGTCGATCACGTCGCGCAGCTGCTC
>Ga0134127_10001984_pt1 | contig 14933 bp, 12 predicted proteins | sample KB31753_FD_96459 | JGI IMG/M metagenome (GOLD analysis project Ga0134127, IMG submission 96459) | Terrestrial soil microbial communities with excess Nitrogen fertilizer from Kellogg Biological Station, Michigan, USA - KB3-175-3 | ecosystem: Environmental > Terrestrial > Soil > Unclassified ...
CGTCAAGGACGCGGTGAACCCCACGAACAGGGGAATGCGCGCCCCGTACATGATGCGACTCAGCGCGGCGCGGCCGAACGCGTCGGTGCCGAACCAGGTCTCGGCCCTCGGCCGCGCGAACTGCAGCCCGTAGTCGCCGTGGTAGGGGTCGAAGGGCGCCAGGACTTCGGCGAACGCGGCCAGAACGAGCATGATCAGGATGATGACCGCGCCGATCGCGCCGAGGGGCTTCGTCCGGGCGAACTTCGCCACCGCCGCGGCGACACTGAGCCGTGGCGCCAGCTCGGCCGACGCCGTCGCGTGCGCGACCTCGAGGTTGGTGGCCATGATCAGCGGTACCGGATCCGCGGGTCGAACCATGCGTACGTCAGGTCGACCAGCAGGTTCACGACCACGAAGCCGAACGCGATCAGGAAGATCAGCGCCTGCACGACCGGATAGTCGCGATGCGCGACCGCGTCCACCACGAATCGCCCGACGCCGTTGAGCGTGAAGACCGTCTCGGTGACCACCAGCCCGCCGATGAGGAACGCGAACTCGGTGCCGACCAGCGTGATGACCGGAAGCATCGAGTTCTTGAGGGCGTGGCGCACCACCACGGCCCGTTCGCGCAGCCCTTTCGCCCAGGCGGTGCGGATGTAGTCCTCGCGCAGCACCTCGAGCATCGTCGAGCGCGTCATGCGCGTGGTGACCGCCGAGTATCGATAGCCCACCGTCACGATGGGCCAGATCATCATCTGGAAGTTGGCCCACGGATCGACCCACGGCGGTGTGAACTCCAGCGGCGGTCCCCAGCCGAAGAAGATCACCAGCATCAGGATGCAGAGGATCCCCACCCAGAACGACGGGATGGCCAGGCCCCCGATACTGACGATGCGCACGAGGTAGTCGACCCAGGTGTCCTGCCGGATGGCCGCGAGCATCCCGAACGGGATCGCGATGATCACCGACACCACCGTGGCGGCGATCGCCAGCTCGAGGGAGAGCGGCAGGCGGATGAGCAGCTCCTCGATGACCGGCCGGCCGGTCCAGAGCGAGGTCCCGAAGTCGAAGCGGACCACCCCCCAGAGCCACGTGCCGAACTGCATCCAGAGCGGCTGGTCGAGGCCGAGCCGGTGGCGCATGGCCGCGAGCTGCTTGGGATCGATGTTGCCCCCGGCGTCGCCGCCGAAGATCAGGAGCGCGACGTCACCGGGGATCACGCGCATGATCACGAAGACCAGCGCGGCGGCCCCGAGCAGCGTCGGGATGATCAGGAGCAGCCGTTTCGCGACGTAGATGCGCACGTCCGCCTCCGCTCAGTCCTCGGACAGCCAGACGTCTTGCAGCTTCTGGTTCGAGTAGTGGTTGGGCGGCGCCACGTAGTTCTTCACCTTCGTCCAGTGCACCACGTTGCGCGTCCACCAGAGGCCCGGCATGTAGTAGACGTTCTCCAGCACGACCTTCTGGAGCTGCTGCACGAGCTTTCGCCGTTCCGCGTGATCGAGCGCTCTCGACTGGCGCGCGAACAGATCGTCGATCGCGGGGCTCGAGAAGCGGCCCCAGTTCTCCGGGTCGCCGGTCGTGTAGCGCCGGAGGAACACGTCGGGATCGTCGCTGGCTTCCACGGTCGGCGCGATGATCAGCTCGAAGCTGCCGGTGTCGCGACCGTCGGCGAACCAGGCGGCGGTCTCGAGCGGCCGATGATCGGCCTCGACGCCGATCTTGCGCCATTCCTGGATCGCGAAGACCGCCAGGTCCTGATACGGGAGCTTCACGTTGCGGTTCTTCAGGACGACCTTGAAGCCATTGGGGTAACCGGCCTCCGCCAGGAGCTTTCGCGCTTCGGTCCGGTTCTTCTCCATGTCCCGCCCGAATCCGGGAAGCTTCACGAGCTCGGCATCGGGCAGCGCCCATTCCGTGCCCGGGCGCAGCAATGCGCCGACGTCGCGCAGCCCCGTCAGCGTGAACAGCACCTTGCCCCCGGTGTAGCGATCGAAACCGAGCGTGAGGGCCTTCCGGACGCGCGGGTCGGTGAACGGCTTGACCGTGTTGTTGATGGCGATCCCGAACTGCCCGGTCATGGGCGTCTGCTGAACGGCCACCTTGTCGCCGAGCTGCTTCTTGATCGCGTCGACCTCGGCGTTGGGCAGGTCACGGAACTCGATGTAGGCGCGCCCGGACCGGATGGCGGCGGCGCGCACGGACGTCTCCGGGCTGATGAAGAACTTGTAGCCGTTCAGGTAGGGCCGATCTTTCACAAAGTAGTCCGGATTGCGCTCGCCCTCGAACGTCGCGCCGCGCGTGTAGTTCTTGAACTTGAACGGGCCGGAGCCCATGACGTTGTTCTTGAAGTAGTTCGGATCCTTGTCGAGGTACTTCTTCGGGTAGATCACGTTCCACGGCGACGCCAGATTTTCCAGCAAAGACGCCGATGGGAACTTGAGCTTGAACACGACGGTGGAGGCGTCCGGCGCCTCGACACTGGTGACCGCCACGTACGCGTTCTTCCGGACGCTCCGCGCCGCCTCGGGCGGCGTGACGATCTTGTCGTAGGTGGCCTTGACGTCGGTGGCCGTCAGCGGCGCGCCGTCGTGGAAGCGGATACCCGGACGGATCTTGAACGTGTATGTGAGCCCGTCGGGCGAGATCTTCCACTCGGAGGCGACGTCTCCGATGATCTTCGGGTACGCGTAAGGATCGGTTTGCAAGAGCGTGCTGTAGAGCGGCGCCACGAGCTGCATCGTGGCGAACGTGCTTTCCTGATGTGGATCGAGGCTCGGCGGGTCAGCGCCGATGACGGCGAGCAGTATCCCGCCCTGGCGTGGCGTGTCCGCGGCCGGGACGGCCGCCGGGGTCGCCAGCGCGACCACGAGCGCGGCGACGATGAACAGCGTTCGGTTAGAGCAATATCGGCATCCAACGGGCATCGATATCCCCTTTTTGCGAGTGCGCGCGAGAGCGAAGTGATACGGATTTAGCGGCGCACGCTATCAGGGGCAGTCGTCCTTGTCAACACGCGCGCCCTGTCAATCTTCGGCCAGCCACACGTCCTGCAGCTTCTGGTTCGAATAGTGATTGGGCGGCGCCACGTAGTTCTTCACCTTCGCCCAGTGCACGACGCTGCGGGCCCACCAGAGGCCGGGGATGTGGTAGGCGTTCTCGAGGACGATTTTCTCGATCTCGTTGACCTGCTTCTTGCGCTCGGCCGGGTCGAGCGTGCGCGCCTGGCGGGAGAAGAGGTCGTCGATGCGCGGATCGCTGAAGCGGCCCCAGTTGTTGGTGTCCCCTGTCGTGTAGCGCTCGAGGAACAGGTCGGGATCGTCCGCGTAGTTGAACACGCCGTTGACGATGACCTCGAAGCTGCCGGTGTCTCGACCGTCGGCGAACCAGGCGGCGGTTTCGAGCGGCCGGTGCTCGGCCTCGATACCGATCTTGCGCCACTCCTGGACCACGAAGGTGCCGAAGTCGATGTAAGGCACTCTTACGTTCCGATTCTTGAGAACTACCTTGAGCCCGTTGGGATAGCCCGCCTCCGCCAGGAGGCGCCGGGCCTCCGTCCGGTTCTTCTCCATGTCCCGCCCGAACCCGGGCAGCCGCAAAAGATCCGATTCCGCCATGGCCCAGTCCGTCCCGGGCCGCATCAGCGCGCCGACGTCCTTCAGGCTGGCGATCGGGTAGAGCACGCGGCTGGCGGTGTAGCGATCGAGGCCGAGCGTGAGAGCCTTGCGCACGCGCACGTCGGTGAAGGGCTTCGTGGTCTGGTTCATCGCGATCCCGAACAGGCCCGTGGCCGGCGTGTCCTGGACGACGACCTTGTCGCCGAGCTGCTTCTTGATCGCCTCGACCTCCGCCTGGGGCATCGTGCGGAACTCGATCCACGCCCGCCCGGAGCGGAGCGCCGCCGCCCGCACCGAGGTCTCGGTGCTGATGAAGAACTTGTAGCCGTCGAGATAGGGGCGATCCTTCACGAAGTAGTCGGGGTTGCGCTCGCCCTCGAACGTGGCGCCGCGCGTGTAGCTCTTGAACTTGAAGGGCCCCGAGCCGACCACGTTCGACTTGAAGTAGTTCGGGTCCTTGTCCAGGTACTTCTTCGGGTAGATCACGTTCCAGGGCGAGGCCAGGTTGCCGAGGAGCGAGGCCGAAGCGTGCTTGAGCTTGAACACCACCGTGCCCGCGTCGGAGGCCTCGACGCCCGCGATGGCCGCGTAGGCGTTCTTCCGGATGCTGCGCACGCCGTCCGGCGGGAACACGATCTTGTCGTAGGTGGCCTTGACGTCGGCGGCCGTCAGCGGCGAACCGTCGTGAAAGCGGATGCCCGGCCGGATCTTGAACGTGTACGTGAGCCCGTCCGGCGAGATCTTCCACTCGGTGGCCGCGTCCCCGACGATTTTCGGGTAGCCGTAGGGATCGATCTGGATGAGCGTGCTGTAGAGCGGCGCCACCATCTGCATGGTGGCGAAGGTCTGCTCCTGGTGCGGATCGAGGCTCGGCGCGTCGGCCGCGATGGCGGCCAGCAGCACGCCGCCGCGCCGCGGCGTCTCCGCCGTCTGCGCGGCGGCGGGGGTCTCGACGATCAGGATTCCGATCAGGAGGGCGAGGGCGAGTCGCATGTCAGTCCTCCGAGAGCCAGACGTCCTGGAGCTTCTGATTGGTGAAGTGGCTCGGCGGAGCCACCCAGTTTTTCACTTTGGTCCAGTGCACGACGTTGCGCGACCACCAGAGACCGGGGATGTGGTAGGCCTTCTCCAGCAGGATCTTCTGCATGTCGATGACCAGCTTCTTGCGCTCGACCGGGTCGAGCGTCCGCGCCTGTCGCGAGTACAGGTCGTCGACCGCGGGGTCGGAGAAGCGGGCCCAGTTTTGCGAGGACCCGGTGATGAACGGTGCCAGCAAGGCGTCCGGATCGTCGACGACGTGGCCGATCGGCGTGACCACCACCTCGAAGTTGCCTTGATCGCGACCGTCCGCGTACCAGGCCGCCGTCTCGAGCGGGCGATGCTCGGCCTCGACGCCGATCTTGCGCCACTCCTGGATGACGTAGACCGCCCAGTCCTGGTACGGCAGCTTCACGTTGCGGTTTTTCAGGACGACCTTGAAGCCGTTCGGGTAGCCTGCCTCGGCCAGCAGCCGCCGGGCCTCGGCGCGATTCTTCTCGGCGTCCCGCCCGAATCCCGCGAACTTTTCGAGCTCGGCGGGCGCCATCGCCCACTCGGTGCCGGGCCGGGTGAAGGCTCCGACGTCCCGCAGGCCGGTGAGGCCCTGGAGGACCCTGCCCGCCGTGTATCGATCGATCGCGAGGTTGAGGGCTTTCCGTACGCGAATGTCGGTGAACGGCTTCACGGTGTTGTTCATGGAAATGTCGAAGTGGATGACGAAGGGCGTCTGTTGAAGCGTGACCTTGTCACCCAGGTGCTTCCGGATCGCGTCCACCTCGGACATGGGCAGATCGCGGAACTCGATGTAGGCGCGTCCGGAGCGGATCGCGGCGGCGCGCACGGATGTCTCGGTGCTGATGAAGAACTTGTAGCCGTTCAGGTACGGTCGGTCCTTGACGAAGTAGTCGGGGTTGCGCTCACCCTCGAACGTCGAGCCGCGGGTGTAGCTCTTGAGCTTGAAGGGTCCGGAGCCCATGACGTTGTTCTGGAAGTAGTTCGGATCCTTGTCGAGGTACTTCTTTGGAAAGATGACGTTCATGGGATGGGCGAGGTTCGTGAACAGCGAGGCGGAGGGGAATTTGAGCTTGAACACCACCGTGCTCGGGTCCGGGGCCTCCACGCTCGCCACCGCCGAGTAGTGCTCCTTGCGGATGCTGCGGACTCCGTCAGGCGGAAAGATGATCTTGTCGTAGCTGGCCTTGACGTCGGCGGCCGTCAGCGGCGAGCCGTCGTGGAAGCGGATGCCCGAACGGATCTTGAAGGTGTACGTGAGGCCGTCCGATGAAATCTTCCACTCGCTGGCCACGTCGCCAACGACGTTCGGGTAGTTGTAGGGATCGATCTGCAGCAGCGTGCTGTAGAGCGGAGCGACCGGCTGGATAGTCGCGAAGGTCTGCTCCTGATGCGGGTCGAGGCTCGGCGCGTCAGCGCCGATGGCCGCCAGGAGCACTCCGCCGCGGCGTGGGGTGTCGGGCGACTGCGCCCAGACCGAAGAAGTGGCCAGAAGCGAACCGATCGCGAGCGCCACGAGGGTGACGAGCGTCATCGGACACCTCCCGAAGGGCGATCAGGCCGTTGGTCTTCTACCCTCGAGCCATCCGGCCACCTACTTACCGGGGGCTCACCGCCTGCGACTCAGGGACGCGATCCGAGATCAGGAGGAGGTGCTACGGGACTCTACATGCCGGAGGATCCGATGAAACCTGCGCAACGTCAAGAGGCCGGCCCGTGTAGCGATTACACGGGCCGGCGAATCTACCAGGGAGAAACTACCGCGAGCGGATGTCAGTGCATCGGCATCCGGCGTCCGCTCGCCACGTGAATGACGAGAAAGACCAGGGCGACCAGGAACAGCACCCACGAGATCTGGCCCGCGATGGCCGCGATTCCGAACAGTCCGAGGGCCCCCGCCACCAGCCCCACGATGAGAAATACGAGCGCGTAGTAGAGCATTCCCATCTCCTTCGTTCGAGGTCTGTCGCTCGACTGCTGCCCTGACCTGCCGTTGCATCGTGCATGCCGTGGCCGCGCGTCTTTAACCCTGGTCGGTCGAGGTCGCACTGGCACGGATCTTCCACAAGAGGTCCGGGGCGAAGAGTCGAGAAAGGAGAAGTCATGCATCAGGCGCAATCGTTCGATCACCTCAGAAGCCTCGCCGGCATGTCCGACGGACAGATCGCGGAGCACCTCGAGCTCTACGCCGGCTACGTGAAGCAAGTGAACGAGCTCACGAAAGAGCTGGCGGAGATGCACAACGAAAAGAAAGTGGCCGGCAAGGACTTCGGTCTCGCCGAAGCGACGCGCCGGCTCGCGTACGAGTACGACGGGATGGTGCTGCACGAGCACTACTTCTCGAATCTCAAGCCGGGCGGCGCCCCGCGGCCGACCGAGCGTCAACCCTGCGGCCGCGCCCTCGCGCAGGCGTACGGCTCGATCGAGCGCTGGCAGGAGAACTTCAAGGCCCTCGCCGGCATGCGCGGCGTGGGCTGGGTCATCCTGTTCCAGGATCCCCAGAACGGCAGCGTGACCAACTACTGGGTGAGCCTGCACCAGGACGGGATCCCGGCGCTCTGCAAGCCGCTCCTGGTCATGGACGTGTGGGAGCACGCCTTCATGCGTGACTACCGCGCCTCGGAGCGGCTCCGCTACGTCGATGCGTTCTTCACGAATATCGACTGGACGGCCGTCGAGCGGAGATTCAACGAGGGGCAGGCTCAGCGATCGTCCGCTGCCGCCTGACGATGGGGCCGGTGGAGGGGGTGTCCCCTCCACCGGCCTCCGATCAGATCTGCATCTCGAGCAGGTAGACCCCGCCGATGAGCCGATCGACCGCGTACACGATGCCGCGCTCGTCGACGAGCACGTCGTTGATCTGCGTCGCGCCGGCCTTCGAGCCAGCCGGCGCCTCCGGCACGTAGTACGCGACCTCTTCCGGACGGAACGGGTTCGAGACGTCGTACGCGCGCACCCCGCCGTTGAAGAAGGTGCCGAAGATGATCTTCTCGTTGACCATGTTGCTCGACACCGGGCGGTTCTCGTGCAGGTTGTGCGCGCCGTAGCGCCCGCCCCGTCCCTTGAACTCGTCGACCGGCGGGATCGGGAAGGTCGAGAGCGGGACCGGATTGGTCTCGTCCTGGACGTCGACGACCCACACGAGCTTCGGCCAGTCCTGGCCGGCCACGGCCGTCGCCTCGTCCGAGACGATCATGATCTTCTGATCGAAGAGTGGCAGGAGCGTATGGGTGAAGCCGGGATACGGCGGATGGTAGTCCCACCGGCTCAGCATCTTCGGCCGCGCCATGTCCGAGATGTCGAGGATGACCGCGCCGCCGTCGATGTAGCCGATCCAGGCGCGATCGGGTCGCCGCGGGTAGACGTTCGTGTTGTGGGCGCGGAACCCGGCGTCGAACTTCGGGTGACGCGCGGGCGCCGGCTCCGCATCGCCGTCGCGCGTGCCGGGCAGCCACCAGCGACCGACCTCGACCGGCTTGGTGGGCTGACGCACGTCGATGATGCGGTAAAACTGATCGTCCTTCGGGTTGCGAGGCTTGAAGTCGGGCGCGCCGCTCGCCAGGTGCAGGTATGCGCCGTCCACGAACCAGAGATGGTGCGTGCCCCGCGAGTGAGGCCCGGAACAGTCGAAGAACGCGACCGACTTGGGCTTGCCCGGATCGGACACGTCGAAGAACTCGACGCCCGCCGGCTTCATCCCCACGCGGGCCGTCTGGTACGGCACCACCAGCAGGTCGCCCACGAGGTCGAGGTTGTTGGACCGCATGTCGCCGTGGGGCAGATCAGTCTGCACGATGACCGACGGCTTCCGCGGGTCGCTGACGTCGATGCCCGTGAAGTTCTTGGGCGCGGATTCGTGGCCCTGCCAGAGGATGCGCCGCCCGTCGCGCGCGAGCTGGATCGCCATGCCTTCGCCGCAGTTACCGAAGCCGCCCATATCGGTGTGTCCGAGCAGCCGCATGTTCTTCGCCGACGCGCCGTTCTGTGCCATGGTTGTTCTCCCGGCCGGGAATCCTAACCTCTCGCCCGCGGGTTGACAAGCTTCGGACGGGCCCCTAGAGTCCGCCCCGGCGTAGCAAATTGGCTCGGGAGGCCCGCTAGCACGTGTACCGACTAGGCGCCGCGGCCGCGCTGCGGCGCGCCGCCGTCTCGCTGGCGGGCGCGGCCGCCCCGTTCATCACGGTAGCCGTGCTCTGGCAGGCCTTCGCCATGTACGGCCCGTTTCCGCCGCGCCTCTTCCCCGGCGTCGACAAGATCGTCGCGACCTTCGTGCGTTTGACCTTCAACGGTATCCTGCCGACCCACGCCCTCGCGACGCTCGCCCGGCTGGGCATCGCCTTCGCGATCGGCGCGGTGGTGGGTGTGCTGATCGGCATGCTGATGGGGCGCTCGCGGTGGGCGGAGCAGCTGCTGCTGCCGGTCGTCAGCGTCGGCAACCCGATTCCGGGCCTCGCCTACGCGCCGCTCTTCGTCATCTGGTTCGGCCTGGGGAACCTCCCGGCGGTGCTGCTGGTCGCGTTCGCCGCGACGTTTCCGATCGCCGTCAACACCTGGTCCGGGGTACGGGCCGTCAAGGAGATCTGGATCCGCGCCGCCGAGTCGATGGGCGCGCAGGAGCGCCAGCTCTTCCGCTCCGTGGTGCTGCCGGCCGCGCTCCCCTACGTGCTCACCGGGCTGCGCCTGGGGCTGGCGCGCGCCTGGCGCGTGCTGGTGGCCGTGGAGATGCTGACCGCCGTCGGCTTCGGTCTCGGCTGGCTCATCTTCGGCGCGCGCGAGTTCCTGAACACCGACGTGATGCTGGCCGGCCTCGCCATGATCGGAATCGTGGGGCTGACGCTCGAGAAGCTCGTGTTCGAGCGGCTCGAGCGGTACACCGTCGTGCGCTGGGGCATGATGACGCGATGAGCCCACTGGGCATTCTCCTCTCCTTCGGTCTCAGCGCCGTCGCCTGGGAGATCTTCGCTCGCAGCGGCATGCTTCCGGCGGCCATCACGCCGTCGGTCTTCGCGATCGGCGCCGCCGTCGGCCGGATGGTGCTCAACGGCACGCTGTTCGTGCACATCGGCTACACGATGTTCCGGATCGTCGTCGGGCTCGCGCTGGCGCTGGCGGTCGGGGTGCCCATCGGCATGCTGATGGGCCGCTTCCGCCCGGCCGAGCGCTTCACGCTGCCGCTGGTGAGCGTGCTGAGCCCCATCCCGTCGCTCGCGTGGGTGCCGCTCTTCATCCTCTGGTTCGGCCTGGGTAACGCCGCGAGCATCGCGCTGGTGTTCTACGCCGCGACGTTCCCGGTCATCCTCAACACCTGGACCGGCGTGAAGTCCGTGAACCGCATCTGGGTGCGGTCGGCCGAGTCGATGGGCGCCGGCGACCGCGCGGTGTTCCGGCGGGTGGTGCTGCCGGGCTCGCTGGCGTTCATCATCGCGGGGCTCCGCCAGGCGTTCGCCCGCGCGTGGATCGCGGTCGTCGGCGGCGAGATGATCGCGGCCACCAGCTGGGGGCTCGGCTGGGTCATCTTCGATTCCAAGGAGTACCTCAATACCGACGTGATGCTCGGCAGCCTTCTCGTCATCGGCGCGCTCGGCCTCCTGATCGAGCGGCTCGTCTTCCAGATGCTCGAGCACCGCACCGTCGGTCGCTGGGGCATGGTGAAGACGGTCCGGACCTGAGCGATGGCCCACATCGAGCTCGCCCGCGTCAGCTACGCCTACGCCGGCAACAACGGCGCGGTGGCGGCCCTCAGCGAGGTGAGCTTCGACGTCGCCGCCTCGGAATTCGTCTGCATCGTGGGCCGCAGCGGCTGCGGCAAGACGACGCTCCTGAACATCGTGGCCGGCTTTCTCAAGCCGACGGGCGGTGAGATCCGCATCGGGGGCCAGGTCGTGCACGGGCGCGGCGGCGATCGCGGCGTCGTCTTCCAGGACTTCGCGCAGCTCTTCCCCTGGCGCACCGCGCAGCGCAACGTGGAGTTCGGGCTTCAAGTACGCGGTGTGCCGGCGGCGGAGCGCGCCGAGACCGCGCGCCGGTTCCTGAAGCTGGTCGATCTCGAGCCCTTCGCCGGCGCCTACCCGCACGAGCTGTCGGGCGGCATGCAGCAGCGCGTGGCCATCGCCCGCGCGCTCGCCTACAACCCGTCGGTCCTGCTCATGGACGAGCCATTCGCCGCGCTCGACGCCCTGACCCGCGACGAGATGCAGCGCTTCCTCGTCGACGTGTGGGAGGAGACGCGCAAGACCGTCCTCTACGTCACCCACAACGTCGCCGAGGCGGTCTACCTGGCCGACCGCATCATCGTGCTCTCGCCGCATCCGGGCACCGTGCGCGCCCAGACGCGGATCAGCCTGCCGCGGCCGCGCGATCCACTGAGCGTCGCCTTTCTCGACTTCCAGAAGACGATCGTCGCCCAGCTCGGTCAGGGGCGCTGAGCGCCCCGGGCCGGCTACTTGATCGCCTGAGGGTTGATCGGCGAGCCCGTCCCGCGCGTGATCACCAGGGGCGGCGCGCAGAAGAAGAACTCGTAGACGCGGTCGGCGGCGCAGTCCTCGGCCAACTCTTTCAGATAGAAGATCTCGCCGTGCACGATGCCGATCGCCGGGATCGTGACCCAGTGCCAGGGCTGGAACACGTCAGGGCCGCTCGCGTTGGGCCGCACCTCGATGCCCCAGGTGTCGCTGCAGATCCCGGCGATCTGCGTACTGTGGATCCAGTCGAGCGTCTCGAACGCCAGGCCCGGCGCGTCGCCGCCCGCGTAGCCGCCCCAGTCGTTGCGCGCCAGCCGGTCTTCCATCTGGCCGGTGCGGACGATCACGAAGTCGGCGCGCCGCACGGTGACGCCCTGCGCCCGCGCGGTGCCCTCGAGGTCGGCCACCGTGATGCCGTAGCCGTCGGCGAGGAACGGAACACCCTTCCAGCGGGCCACGTCCAGCAGCACGCCTCGGCCCACCATCCTGTCGGCGAATTTCTCGATGCCGTTCTTGTGGGCGCCCCGGCTGTCGACGAGCGTGGCGGGGTAGCCGTTCCACATCTTGTCGACGAGGAACACGTGCGCCAGCGCGTCCCACTGCGTCGCGGCCTGGGTGGGCAGGTTGATGGCGTCGTCCGCGTAACGAAGACCGGGAGTGACGTCGTGCTTGCCGGCCACCGCGTCGGTGCCGGTCGCCAGCATCTGGTGCATGGGATTCCAGCGTCCGCCGAAGATCCCGCGCTGCGGCCCGTTCTCGTCGAGGGTCAAGCCGAGGCGAAACACTTTGCCCTTCCGGACGAGCTTCGCCGCGCTCACGATGTCCTCGGGCGTCACGTAGTTGAGCACGCCGAGCTCGTCGTCCGGCCCCCACTTGCCCCAGTTCTTGAGCTCCTCGGCCTTCTTCAGCACGTCCTCGCGCGTCAGCTTCGCCATGATCGTTCTCCCTCGGAAATCATTCATAGGCGCGCCTCGGCCGGCCGGGCCCCAGCCCCGCGACGGCCTGCGGCGCGCACATCGTGGGCCTTCCGGGCCCCCTGACTCTGCCACGAATGTGGTGGGCGGAACAGGAGTCTTGCTACGATGACTGCGCCGCGCGAAGAGTCGCGCGAGGGAGGCTTCACGCGATGAATCTGCGCTCGTTCAGGTCTGGGCTCGTTCTTCTGGTCGCCGTGGCGCTGGTGCTGGCGGCGACCGGCGCTGTCTTCTCGCAGCGCGGTCCGATCAAGATCGGCCTGCTGGTGCCCTTGACCGGCCCCTTGTCGGCGAACGGCAAGGAGATGGCCAACGGCATCACGCTCTACCTGGAGGAGCAGAACCACCAGCTCGCCGGCCGCGAAGCCAAGCTGATCGTCGAGGACACGGAAGGCAAGCCGCCCATCGCCTTGAACAAGGCGCGGGCCCTTGCGGAGAGCCACGGCGTGCACGTCATCGTCGGCCCGCTCGCGACCGCCGAGGCGTACGCGCTCGTGTCTTACATCGAGCGGCAGAAGATCCCGACCCTGTCACCGACCGTCGCCGGCGAAGACCTCACGCAGCGGCGCCGGAGCCCGTACGTCGTCCGCACCGGGTGGTCGGCCGGCCAGCCCGGGCATCCGTTCGGCAAATACGCCCACGACACGATGAAGTACAAGAGGATCGCGATGATCGGCCAGGACTGGGCGTTTGGCCACGAGAGCTGCGCCGCGTTCCAGCGCACGTTCGAGGAAGCGGGCGGCCAGGTCGTGCAGAAGCTCTGGCCGCCGTTCGGAACGACCGACTTCGCGCCGTACATCACCGGACTCAAGCGCGATGTGGACGCGATCTACTTCGCCGGCGCCGGCAACGACGCGCTGCGCTTCGCCCGCCAGTACCAGGACGCCGGGCTCAAGGGCAAGATTCCCCTGATCGGCAGCGGCAACTTCACCGACGAGCACATCTTGCGAAGCATGGGCGACGAGGCGCTGGGGATCGTGACCGCGCTTCACTACTCGGCGGCGCTCCAGACGCCCGCGAACCGGCGCTTCGTGAAGGCGTACGAGGCCAAGCACCAGCAGGTGCCGTCCTACTACGCGGAAGGCACCTACGTCGCGGGCAGCGTGCTCCGGGCGGCGTTCGAGGCTGGCGGCGGCGACGCAGAGGACGCGGCCAAGTTCCTGGCGGCGCTCCGCCGCGTGAGCATCACCGACGCGCCGCGAGGGCCCGTGAGCTTCGACGACTACGGCCACCCGATCGAGAACATCTACGTGCGTCGTGTCGAGCGTGTGGACGGCAAGCTGCAGAACACGGTCATCCACACCTTCAACGCCGTGTCGCAGTTCGGGCCGTATCGCGCGGAGGACTTCCTGAAGAACCCGGTCTACTCGCGCGACTGGCCGCCCTGCAAGGCCTGCTGAGGGACGCGCCTACGTCCGCCCGACCGGCTCCTGGCGCGCTGCGCGCTCGCCGCTGATGTCGGCGTCGTAGCCCGGCCGCACCCGCGCGTCGATCACGCACACCTCGCCTTCCCGGGCCAGCTGCACGCCCTGGGCGATGACGCCCGAGAGCTTCGCCGGGTCGGTGACCGGGCCGATGCCCTTCGCACCCTGCGCCACCGCCAGCAAGGCCAGATCGATGTCCGGCTCGTTGATCCGCTGGCCGATCCACTTGTTCTCGACCGGCCGGCCTCGCATACGGGCCACGCGCTCCTGGTGTGCTTCGTCGTTGTAGAACGACCGGTTGTTGCACACGATGAGCAGGCACGGCAGGCGGTAGTGCGTCGCGGTCCACAAGGCCGTGAGCCCCATGAGGTAGTCGCCGTCGCCGACGAGCCCGATGACGACGCGACCTGAGCCCTTGAGCGCCAGGGCGGCGCCCACGGTGATGCCCGGACCGGCGCCGACGCCGCCGCCCCCGTTGCCGCCGATGTAGTCGAGCGGATGCGCGAAGTGGCGGCCGTTGCCCGGCCAGCCGAGCGGCAGCCCGGTGAGGCAGACATCGACGCCCGCGGTCGCCTCGTTCAGCGACGCCGCGACGGAGCGGAGCGTCAGCACATCGCCGGTGCCGCGCACCGGCTCGTCGGCGGGCGCGGTAGGCGGCGTGTAGCTCCGAGCCCGGCACGCCTCGAGGAGCCGCCGCACCGCGACGTCCGGGTCGACCAGGAGCTGCACGTCGACCGGCGCCATGCCGAAGTAGTCCATGCTGAAGCCGCGGTGCACGTGCACGTCGCACGAGGCCGAGACGATCTTCGCCGTGACCGGCCGGTCGGTGTACACCTGCTTGAGCGTGCCGGCCAGATCGACCCAGTCGAGCGCCAGCACCACGTCGGCTTCGCGCACCGCGCGCGTCGCCGCCTCGGAGAGGAAGGTGCCGGGCGGTCCGACGAAGAGCGGATGCCGCGTCGGGAAGCTCGCGCCCACTTTCAGGTCGCTGACCACGCGGGCGCCGAGCTTCTCGGCGAGCGCCACCCGGGAGCGCCAGCTCTCCATCGTGCGCTGGCTGCGGCCGATCATGATGACCGGCGAGGCCGCGCCCGACAGGAGCGCCGCGGCCCGGGCCACCGCGTCCGGCGCGGGCTCGGGTGCCTCGGGGGCGCGGAACCGCGACGGATCGGGGAGCGGCGGGAGGTCACCGAGCTTGGCCTCTTGCAGGGCGGCGTCCAGGTTGATGTAGGTCGGAGCGCACGGTGCCGTCGTCGCCATCTGCGTGGCCCGCAGGAGGGCGTCGTACGCCGCCTGGACGGATCCGGGCTGGTTGTCCCACTTCGTATAGCCGCGCACGAGCGCGCCGAGGTCGCGAGCCGTGTGTATCCAGTCGACCCATGGCCGTCGCTGAACGGCGTCCATCGGTCCGACGCCGCCGAGAAG
>Ga0134127_10001986_pt1 | contig 14921 bp, 16 predicted proteins | sample KB31753_FD_96459 | JGI IMG/M metagenome (GOLD analysis project Ga0134127, IMG submission 96459) | Terrestrial soil microbial communities with excess Nitrogen fertilizer from Kellogg Biological Station, Michigan, USA - KB3-175-3 | ecosystem: Environmental > Terrestrial > Soil > Unclassified ...
GTCGTGCCGCTCTTCCTGCCGATACTGGGGACACCAAGCAACCCGCTGGTTCTCCAGGAAACGGTCAAGATGCGGCGCGAATAGGAAGGCAGGAACCACTATGCGTCGGCGATTGCTGGTGATTGTGCTGTTCGCCTCGCTCATCGGTCTGCTGGCGAGTTTTCTCGTCTACCGTGTGGTAAGCCAAATCGCCAACTCCAGGGACGACCAGTCCGACCGGATCGTGGTGGCGGCGGCCAACATCGGTCTCGCCGAGAGCATCACGCGCCAGCACGTGAAACTCGTCCCCTGGCCCAAGACCGCGGTTCCCCCGGGCGCCATCCGGAGCCTCGAGGATGCCGAAGGACGCGTGGTCCGGGGTTCCATCGTGGCGGGTGAGCCGCTGATGGAAGCCAAGCTCGCCCCGCAGCTCGCCGGCAAGGGAGGGATCATGCCGATGCTGGTGCCCGAAGGTCAGCGCGGCGTGACCATCAAGCTCGACGAGGCCATGCGCGAGAGCGGCTTCGTGCAGCCCAACAGCCGGGTGGATGTGCTGGTGAGCATGCCCAAGGCTCCGGGATCGAACGAGAACATCGCCAAGGTGATCCTCCAGGACGTCACCGTCCTCGCGGCCGGCCAGACCGTCGAGATCAAGGACAACAAGCCCGTGACCAACACCACGGTGACCATGGCGCTGACTCCGCAGCAGGTCGAACGTCTCGCGGTCGCCCAGGCCGAAGGCAAGCTCATGCTGGTCCAGCGCAACCTCCGGGACACCGAGATGGTCCGGACCCCCGGCGCGACCCCGTCCTCCCTGCTCACGGATGTGGGTTCGTCAGCTCCGCAGCCTACCGCCAAGGCCGTCGTGGCTCGCAGCGCGCCGCTCCCACTCCCGACCATCGAGAAGTATCCGGTGGCCGTGATCCGGGGGTCCAAGGTGAGCGAACAGGTCTTCGTGCGCGAGCGCGGCAACGTCTGGATCGAACAGCTTGCGCCCAAGGGAGATCACTGATGCGACCGACACTCGCTCGTCTCGCCGGTTACGCTTTGCTGGGCCTCGCCGCGGCCGTGGTGGTACCAGGCTGGGCCGCGGCCCAGCCGGTCAGCCGCCTGTACGTGGGTGTGGACCGGTCGCACCTGCTCGACCTCAGTGATCCGGCCCGCAAGGTCGCCGTCGCCAACCCCGGCATCGCCGACGTCCAGGTGATCAGCCCGACGCAGCTCCTGGTGGTCGGAAAGGTTCCCGGGATCACTTCGCTGGTGATCTTCTCTGGCAAGTCGCCCCGCCAGTTCGACCTGATCGTGCACCCGTCGCCCGTAGGCACGGTCACCGAGCCGAGCGGAGTGGAGGCTCCCCACGCGGTGGTGGTGCAGCGCGGCGCCAGCATGAGCGAGCAGCTCTTCACCCGGGACCAGGAGCAGCGCTGGCTGGAACTTGGCCAGGTAAAGCCGGATATCGCCGAGCCGAGCAAGAAGTGAGATTCGACTGACATGGGGGATATGACCGCAATGCCACGACGACATCGCCGGACAGCACGTGTCTCCGTCTCGCTGCTAGCCGCCACGCTGCTGCTCTTCGCCGGGACCCAGCTCCCGGCGCTCGCCGCGACCCCGGGACTCATCCGTCTCGACGTGACCATCGGCAAGTCGCAGGTGCTCAACCTCCAGGAGCCGTTCACGCGGGTCTCGGTGACGAACCCGGCCATCGCCGACGTCTTCGTGGTCACCCCGAACCAGATCCTCATCAACGGCAAGGCGGTAGGTACCACGTCACTCGTGGCGTTCTACCCGGGCAAGACCGTCTTCTTCGACGTCGTAGTGCAGAGCGACCTGGCCCTCCTCAAGGAGAGGCTCAAGCAGGTTGCCCCTCGCGACGAGATCCAGGTCCACCCGGCGCAGGATGCCATCATCCTCGAGGGCAACGTATCCAGCGAGCGCACGATCGCCGGGGTCGTCGAGGTCGCCTCGGTCTTCGCCCCGAAAGGCAAGGTGGTCAGCCTGCTCAGCCTGACCGACGTCAAACCCCAGCAGGTGATGCTCCAGGTCCACGTCGCCGAGGTCGCTCGCGCGGCGATGAAAGAGCTCGGCTTCAGCGCTCGCGCGCTCGGCAAGACGTTCCAGGGCGCGGCCACCCCCGGCAATCCCTTCAGCCTGGCCCTCGGTGCCGTCGGCCCCGTGGTCGCGAACGGCGTCTTCGGTCAGACCTCCCCCGACTTCGGCCTCGCGGGGAGTAATATCTTCCTCTCCTCCGCCACCCGCGACTACGCCGGCGTCGTGCGCGCCCTGACCGATCGCAACGTGCTCCGGACGCTCGCCAAGCCCAACCTGGTTACCCAGAGCGGGAAGGAAGCCAAGTTCCTCTCCGGCGGAGAGTTCCCCTTCCCGATCGCCCAGGACAACAACACCATCACGATCCAGTTCAAGGAGTTCGGGGTGGGGCTCGTCTTCCTGCCGGTGGTCCAGGACGGGGAGAACATCAACATCAGGATCCGCCCGGAGGTTTCCAGCCTGGACTTCAGCCAGGGCCTGGTCGCGGCCGGGTTCAGCATCCCGGTCATCCGGAAGAACGAGGCCGCCACCACGATCAATCTGAAGGACGGTGAATCCTTCGCCATCGCCGGGCTCATCAACAACGAGGTGCGACAGGCGGTGGCCAAGATCCCGATCCTGGGCGACATTCCGATCCTCGGCGCCCTCTTCCGCAGCACGCGCTTCCAGAACAACGAGACCGAGCTCCTGTTCCTGGTCACCGCCAAGCTCGTGAAGCCCGACGCCCCGGGCGCGGGGGTGGACGCGCGGCGACTCATGGACCTCCGGGACGACGAGAAGAAGGACTTCACGCTCATCCCCGGCATCCCGGGCGTGGGTGACGTCGTGACCCGGCCCTTCGGCCAGAGCAACCTCCCGGCCAGGTGAGCGACGACCCCGAATGACCTCCACACTCCGGACCATCATCGTCGGCGGCGAGGCCGAGTCGGCCTCGCTCCTGAAGGGCGCGCTCGCGGCCATGTCCGCGGCGCTGGTCGTCGGGGAGTTCAAGGGGCTCTCCCAGGCGGTGCATGAAGGGCCCGCTCGGAAGCCCGACCTCGTCATCGTCGAGCTTGCGGGCGATGAAACGAACGGCCCGGACGGTCCACCGGCAAAGGTGGTGGAAGCCCTCGCCCGTGCGTTCCCCGAGGCCACCGTCTTCGCCACCGGCTCCAGCGTCTCCGCGGACTTCGTCATCCAGGCGATCCGGGCGGGAGCGGTGGAGTTCCTGCGCCGCCCGGTCCAGCGCGATGATCTCGGCGCTGCGCTCGAGAAGCTGTTCCGGCTCCGCCGAGGCACCCAGTCGCCGGCACGCGCCGGTCGGATCACGTCGGTCTTCTCCACCAAAGGTGGACTCGGCGTGACCACTCTCGCGACCAACCTGGCCGTCTGTCTATCCGAGCGCTCGCCCGGCGGCACCATCCTGGTGGACCTCGACACGCGCCAGTCCGACATCGCTACCTTCCTCAACCTCCGCCAGACATACTCGGTGCTCGACGCGCTCGACAACATCGAGCGACTCGACGAGTCTCTCCTCCAGGGCCTTCTCGTCAAGCATGCCAGCGGCCTCATGGTGCTTCCCGGACCGACCCGCATCGAGCGAAGCCAGCTTCCCGTCGACCGCGTCCAGGCCGCTCTCGAGATCATCCGGTCGCACTTTGCTCACGTAGTGCTCGATCTCCGACACGACTTCGATCCCGGCACCATTGCCGCGCTGGAGGCTTCCGACACCATCCTGTATCTCACCAGTCTCACCGTATCCGCTCTGAGGTCGGGCTCGGCCGGCCTGGCGGCCCTCCGTCATCTCGGCCTCAATCTCCAGCGCCTCAAGATCATCGTCATGCGGGACGGGACCGGAGAGGACGTGACCCTCAAGCACGCCCAGGAAGCGCTCGGCCTGCCCATCTACTGGAGGACCCCCAGCGACTACTCCACCGTCGTCTCGTCCATCAATACCGGGCAGCCGGTCGTGACGGCGGCACCGCGCTCCAAGATCGCCAAGAACCTGCGCGAGCTGTCGGGCGGCCTCTACCGTCCCGGCTCGCCCCCTCGATCGGGTGCGGCGCGCTCCCCCTCGCTCATGCGCCTCGCCTGGAACTCCAAAGGCATTCCAGGAGACGCGTAAATGGGACTGTTTCAGCGGAGGACACCGGTTCGCCACGCGCCCCTGGCCGCGGCCACGGTCGCGACGAGCAACGGTCACGATTTGCCCGACACGTCGAGCCGCAGCCGGGACGCCTACTACGATCTCAAGACCCGCATCCACCGCCAGCTCATCGAGCGCCTCGATCTCGCGAAGCTCGACATCCTCCCGCTCGAGACCGTGCAGCAGCAGATTCGCCGCATCGTCGAGGACATGCTGGCGGAGGACGAGACCCCGCTCAGCCGGCACGAGCGCGAGCAGCTCGTCCTCGAGGTCGAGCACGAGACGTTCGGGCTGGGCCCGCTCGAGCCGCTGATGCAGGATCCGACGGTCTCGGACATCCTCGTCAACGGGTCCAAGGAGGTGTACGTCGAGCGCCGCGGCAAGCTCGAGCGCACGCGGGTGATCTTCCGCGACGACGCGCATCTCCTGCAGATTATCGAGCGGATCGTCTCGGCGGTGGGGCGTCGCGTGGACGAGTCCTCTCCGATGGTGGACGCCCGTCTGCCCGACGGCTCGCGCGTGAACGCGATCATCCCGCCGCTGGCCCTCGATGGTCCGGTCCTGTCCATCCGGCGCTTCGCCGCCGACCCCTATCGGATGGCCGACCTGGTCGAGTTCGGGACGCTCACGTCCGGCCTGGCCGAGATCCTGCGGGCGGCCGTGCAGGCCCGGCTGAACATCCTGGTGTCGGGCGGCACCGGCGCCGGCAAGACCACCATGCTGAACGTACTCTCCAACGCGATCCCGAACACCGAGCGCATCGTGACCATCGAGGACTCGGCCGAGCTCCAGCTCCAGCAGGAGCACGTGGTCCGGCTCGAGACGCGGCCATCCAACATCGAAGCCCAGGGCGCGGTGACCCAGCGCGATCTCCTGCGGAACGCGCTGCGAATGCGACCGGACCGCATCGTGGTCGGCGAGGTGCGCGGCCCCGAGGTCCTGGACATGCTCCAGGCCATGAACACCGGCCACGACGGCTCCCTGTCCACCGTCCACGCCAACTCCACCCGCGACGCGCTCTCGCGGCTCGAGACCATGGTCCTGATGTCGGGGGTGACCCTCCCGGTGCGGGCCATGCGTGACTACATCGCCTCCGCGCTCGACCTGATGGTCCACCTGGCGCGGCTGTCGGACGGCACGCGCAAGGTGACGCGAGTGACCGAGATCGTCGGCATGGAGGAAGAGGTGGTCACCACGCAGGACATCTTCGTGTTCGAGCAGCAGGGAATCGACGCCGACGGGCGGGTGCACGGCTTTTACCGGGCCACCGGCATCCGGCCCAAGTTCTCGGAGCGGCTCGAGCGAGCCGGCATCCACCTCGGGTCGGAGGTCTTCGATCCGGCCCGGCGACAGGTGGTGTGACCATGGCACTGACAATCGCCTTCCTCATCTTCATCGCGATCGTCGTCCTGATCGTCGGCCTGTGGTGGGTCGCGCAGGCCGAGCGATCGGTCAGGGCCAGGCTCAAGCGGTCCGGCCCCACCAAGGGCCCGGTCCGGATCCTCCGGGCCGAGACGGAGCGAAGCGAAGGGACCCTCGGGGATCTCCTCGGCAGCACCGGCCTGATGGGGCGCCTGAGCGATCTCGGCACCCAGGCCGGCTACAAGGGAACGCCGAGCGACCTCGTCCTGATCATCCTCGCCTTCGCCGTCGTGGGCGGAGCGGCCGGCTGGCTGAGGACCGGCGCGTTCCTCTGGGGGCTCCTCGCCGCGGTCGTCTCCGGGTCGCTCCCCTTCGTGGCCCTGCTATACCGGCGGAGGAAACGCCTCAACACGTTCCAGACCCAGTTCCCGGATGCGCTCGACACCGTGACACGCGCGATCCGGGCGGGGAACGCCCTCTCGGGAGCCATCCGCGTCGTCGCCGAGGACATGCCCGATCCGGTAGGAGAGGAGTTCCGCAGGGTGGACGAGGAGATCCGGCTCGGGATGGACCCGGGCGAGGCCCTCTTCCGGCTCCAGAAACGGGTCCCGGTGGAGGACATGGGCTTCTTCTGCACCGCCATCAAGATCCAGCGCGGGGTCGGCGGCAACCTGGCCGAGGTGCTCGACCGGCTCGCCGAGGTGATCCGCGAGCGGTTCAAGATCCTGAGCTACGCCCGCGTGCTGTCGGTCCAGCACCGCTGGGCGGCCATCTGCACGGGGCTGAGCCCCGCGATATTCGCGATCGTCTTCGAGCTCATGCACCCGGGCTACTTTGATGCCCTCCAGACCAACCCGATCGGCCCCTGGCTCGTGGGCGCCGGCCTGATCCTGGAGGCGATCGGCTTCTTCATGGTCTGGCGGATCGCCCAGATCAAGGTCTGAGGTCGCCATGAACCCGATCACGTTCGGCATCCTTTCGTTCCTCATGGTGGCCGGGATCACCTTCCTGGCCGGAATGGCGCTGCTCCGGTGGTGGCCTGCGGTACAGCGTGAGCGGCTGCGCGCCCCCGCCGCCGGGAGCGGACCGGCCTCGATCCTGCGCTGGACGGGCGAGCCGGGAGCGAGTTGGGAGCGCACGGCCGAGCGTATCGGGCGCGCCGTGGCGGGCTCTCCCGAGGCGGCGCCGTCGAAGTATAGGCAGCGCCTCATCTGGGCGGGCTACTCCGAGCCGCGGGCCGTGCTGCTGCTTCTCGGCGCCAAGGTGGGGCTCGCCGCCCTGGCCGGCTCGGGGTATTTCATCTACACGGTGCTGGCCTTGCGGGTGGTCCCGGCCCCTCGCCTCCTCGCCATCTCGCTGATCCTTGCTGTCATCGGCTTCTTCCTCCCGGACTTCTGGCTCCACAATCGCATCAAGGTCCGCAAGCGCGAGATCATCCACGCTCTGCCGGACGTGCTCGACATGCTGATGGTCTGCGTCGAGGCCGGTATGGGGTTCGACGCCGCGGTGGCCCGGGTCGCCGAGCAGCCCGAAGGTCGGCACAGCCCGCTCCACCAGGACATGTTCCGGATGCACCTGGAGGTGAGGGCCGGACGCCCCCGCGCCGAGGCTCTCCGCGCGTTCGGAGAGCGAACCGGGACCGACGAGATCAAGTCGATGGTCACGGCCTTCGTCCAGACCGAAAAGCTCGGCACGCCGCTCGGCAAGACCCTCCGGGTTCACGCCGATTCCGCGCGGGTGCAGCGCCGTCATCGGGCAGAGGAACGAGCGCATCTCGCCCCGCTCAAGATGCTCGTCCCCACCGTCTTCTTCCTGATGCCCGCCTTCTTCCTGGTAACCATGGCCCCCTCCTTGCTGGGCCTGATGAGGCTTCTGAAGGCGCTCAGCCAAAATTGAGAACGGAGACCACCACATGAACCGATACGCGCTCATCGCAATGCTGGCCCTCATCGGGGTCGCGGCCCACGCCCTCCCGGCCCCGGCGCAGGACGTGACCGCGGACGTCAAGACCTGGAGCGGGCAGTCCTGGCGCCTCTCCCAGCCCTCGCTCGAGGTCTTCCACACGATCGTGTCGAAGCCACAAACGGACAGCACGACGGGGGGGAGCGGCACCGGCCCGACCGGCTTCACCAACCTGTCGCTGGGCAGCCTCGGTCGCGAGTCGGTGGATCCCTCCCTGATGACCCTGAAGCGGTTCTTCGGCGCGGCGGCACCGGACACCATTCAGGGACACCGGCAGAGCCAGGAGATCACGGCCTATCGCGGCGGCGTGGCCACCCAGGTCCCGCTGGGCAACATCTCCAGCATCACGTTCAAGCGACAGCCCGTCCGCGACAGCTCGCTGCCTCCCTATGTCGCGGCCACCCACGTCCGCTACGCGGCGGATATCGGCCTGGCCGACGGGACCCGCATCGACGCAGACTACGTCAATCTCGGGACCGCGATCCTCCGTGGCGCCACTCCGGACGGGCGCATGGACATCCCCTGGCAGGACATCGAGGTCCTCCGCTTCGCCCGGTAAGGGCGCTCACTGGAGCCATCCATGGACAAGATGCGTCGCTGGGCGCGGGATCAACGGGGAAGCATCCTTCTCTTCACCACAATCCTCGTCGTGCCGCTGATGATCATCATCGGCGGCCTCGCGATGGACCTGGCCTACTACGGCGCGGTGGACGACGAGCTGCAGCGGTCCATGGACGCGGCCGCGCTCGCGGGAGCCGGAAAGTTGGGCTTCAACGATACCTATTTCCCGACGGCCCGCCAGTGGGCCCACGACTACGCGCTGCTCAATCCGTACCGAACCGGCAGCATCAATCTCGGCCTCAACACCGCCAACAGCCCCGCCGGGAACATCGTCCTCGGGATCTGGAACGGCGGCACCTTCACGCCGTCGCTGGACGGCACCAAGGTCAACGCGGTCCAGTGCCGATTCGCCACGACGGTGCCGACCTCATTCCTCCGGCTGATCGGCGTCAACAGCCTGAATACCGGAGCCATGGCCATCGCCTGGGCCGCCCAGCCGGCCACGACCCCGCCGAACGCGTGCGTCTTTCCGGTAGGCCTGAGCTCGTGCTTCTTCGGAGGCCCGACCTCCGCGGGTTGCGGCGCCACCGTCAGCTTCATCAGCAGCAGCGACTCATCCGCGGTCGAAGCGAACACCGCCGCGTGGGTGAACCTGGCTCCCGGCGCGACGAACGTGAACGCCTCGGGCACCTTGTCGCAGGTCCAGGCCGCCGCCGGCGGAACGTGCAACGGTACCACGCTCAACACGGGGGCCTCCATCCCCGCCAGCAACGGGGAGTTGAACAGCGTCGTCAACTATCTCATGAACGCATTCCCGGCCATCTACAACAGCTCTCCCGCGGACATCACCGTACTCAAGCAGGACGGTTCGCCGGCATACGTCGGCCACGGCTGGGAGGTCCATGTTCCCGTGATCGACACCGGGGCGACCTGTCCCCCTGGAGCCGTCAACGGGACTAAGCAGATCGTGGGGTGGACGCGCTTCGTGATCACGCAGATCCTCGACAGCGGTGGGAGCTGCGCGGTGCCTAACCACTGGACGGGCAATCCGTGGGACGCCCACTGCAAGGTGGACAAGAACGGCACGGTCGCGGGAAACCTGCCCCCGGGGTGGAACGGTCAGAAGGGGATCTTCGGGTACTATGACTGCCAGTACAGCCCGGCGCCGCCGGCCCCTAACCCGGGGCCGATCACGGCAACCGCCAAGCTCAAGCTGGTGAAGTAGAGGCCCGCTCGATGCGCTCACTGCTCTCGCTGTTGCTGCTCGCGTCGGCCGGGTTGACGGCCGGAGGGTGTGCCACGGCAGGGATGGCCCTGATGGGTCCGCTCGCAGGTACCGTCACCGCCATGGTGGATCGGAGCGTGGATCGCACGCTACCCGCCGATCTCAGCACCACGTGGACGGCAACCGCGGATGCGCTGGCCCGCATGGCCATCCTGATCGAGGAGACGGACAAGTCCGGAACGAAATGGCGCCTGACCGGGAAAGGCGGCCCGACCACTGTCCACAGCACGCTCGAACCCGTCACGGCCGGCATGACCAAGGTATCCGTCCGGGTGGAAGTGGGAGGCCTGTTCGCCGACAAGAACACCAGCGACGAGCTGCTGAACCAGATCTCCGCTTCGCTCGCGAGCTTCGCGAGCATGGGCCGTCGCGACGGGACCGCGGCCGCCGCGGAGGCGTCGATCGACCAGCTCCGCGTCCTTCAGCGGCAGATCGAGCGGCTGGGCACGAAGATCGAACAGGCCCGCGAGACCCCGCCACCGGCGAGAGCCGAAACCCCGCAGGTGCCTGCGACGAGCGTGGTTCCGGTCATTATGATCCCGACCTCCGCGGGCGTGACGACGGTGCCCATATCCAACGGCCCTCCGGCTCGGCAGGCCGTTCCGTCGGTCCTGCGCTCGAGTGCGGGCCCGCGCAACACCGGACCGGCCCCACCGTTCCAAGCCGCCGAGCAACAAGAGGACCGGGCTGACGACATCCTTGCCGCGCCGATGAAATCCGTGGAGGTCTTGAGGCCTGTCGAGGGGCTGCGGATCAGGCCGAGCAGCCAGTAGCGCTCCCATCGAGCCCTGTGATGCGCGAATCGGGAGGGGGACTCGACGAATCATCCAGGGAACGGCCCAAGCACTCGCGTCGCTATTCGCCCCTCAACCGGGCTCCCGGGCTCCGGCGGGTTCCTGACGAGCCGGTCGGTCGCGCCGTCCTTTTTTCGCTGCTCTTTCATGCTGTCCTCGCCTTCGCACTCGTGCGCCTCACCGATGCCCTCCCGGAAAAATCCGGCACGGACATCAGCTTTGTTCTGGCAGACACCATGGAGTCCGTTGCTGTATCCACCCCCACGACTCCTGGTGGCGAGCGACCCGCCGCGGCGCGCTCCTCCGAGGCGACGAGCGTGACGAGGACCGCGGTTCCGAATCGCGCGACTGCGGTGGCGAGCGCCTCGACCACCGTGCGGCAATCCGGCTCGACTCCGCCATCACGGATCGCGATGCCAACGGCGCCCGCGATACCGGCATCACCTCCGGCCGAGGACGGAATCGCGCTCATGCCCGCGACCTCGACAGTCGCGGGCACACCCGAGCCATTCGCTCCCTCCACGCTCGCTCGTGAGGAGCCGCCGGATAGCGGTTGGCCCGAGCCCGCCCCCCGGGCGGTTGCGGACGCGCCCCCCAGTCAGCCGGCCAAGGGGCTGCTCGCCGTCCCGTTTCTGCGGGACTCGTCTCAGGCAGCGCCAGCACCAGTCTGGCGCGCGACGGTGGCCGCAGAACCTGTCCCGACGGCCTCTGAGCCTCCAGAGCGAACCGAGCGCGCCGCCGTGGCACCCGCGACGCCGCGCGCGGCGGTGGCCCAGACTCCAGTCGATGCCGCACGCTCTCCCTTCGGCCTGAGCCCGGCCCGTGCGCTCGTGCGGCTCGATGGGCCGAGGACGTGGGTCACCGACCAGCCCACCCCCACGGTCACTGGTCGGGTTCTGGGCGCCGCTCCCGAGCGCCTTGTCCTCTATGTGAACGGAGCGCCCGCGGACGTGAAGCAGGCCCGGCGGACCTTCGAGGCTTCGGTCCCGCTTCGCCCCGGAGCGAACGAGCTCAGGGCCGTCGTGACCGGCCCGGCCGGGATCGAGACCGAGGATACGATCACGGTCCAGTACGTCCCGCGCCCGTCTTTAAACGGCATCGTGCTCTCGAGCCCGCCCGACGGGCTCACACTCGGTCCGGACGACCCGCCCGTCGCCGTCGTCGAGGGTGAGATCGAGGACAAGGCGGCCACCAGCGTCTGGATCGTCGCCAACGACCGCCGGATCTCGGTGGCAGCGAGCGGGGGGCGATTCCGGCACATCCTGCTCCTGCCCGATCCGCTGGTCCAGCTGTGGGCGGAAACAACCAACGGAGACGCCATGCACCGGAGCCCGGCCGTGACCGTCCGGATGGCCGGCGTGCGCCCACCCTCGGGCGTCCTGGTCATGCAGTGGCCGAGCGGAACCGAGGAGTCCAGTGTCGAGGTCAGCGCCACCTGGCGGGCACATCCGGAGCGCCTCGACGTTCCCGTCCAAAGCGTGCGGCTTCCGGCCGCCTCGAAGACCGCCGGGGGCGCCCCCTCGGACATGTTTTACATCCGGGGGCTGAAGCCCGGCGTCTACACCCTGATCGTCCGGTACCGCGGATCGTCCGCCCCCGGCGACGTTCGGCCGACGCTGTACCTCCCGGACAAGGACCATTTGACCCCCAGGACCCTCAAGCCCGTATCGCTGAACGGCACCGGCCGAACCGTGCTGACGAAGGTCCTCATGCCTCAGGCCATCCTCTGGGACCAGGATGACTGGTTCAGCGGGAGAAGCGAGAGCGTCGATGCCGTGACCAAGTTCCGAATCCCCGACGGGGTAAGCTGGGTCGAGCGCAAGGCCGACCTGCCGTGACCATGCGCGCTGCGCTCCTGGGGCCGCTGCTGTTGCTGGTCTGCGCCACCCGCGTCGGCGCCGGTGCCTCCGACCTGAACGACGCGGGCACGGCAGCCTACACGCGAGGAGACTATGTCTCAGCCGAGCGCCTGTTCGACCAGGCGCTGGCCCAGGCGCCCCGCGACCCGCTTCTCCACTATCACCGAGGCGTGACCCTGATGCGTCTCTCGAGATGGCGCGAGGCCTCGGCCGCCTTCGAGACGGTGCTCCGCCTGGAGCCGCCTGCCGATCTGGCGGCCACTGCCCAGCAGGGCATCCGCTCCCTCGCCCCCCTCTTGCGAGAGCCGGCACCTCGGAGCGCGCGGAGCGAGGACACCCTCGTCCCCCTGCGCCGCGCTCGGGGCAACTGGATCGCCGATGTCCGTCTGAACGGCTCGCGGACGGCTCGCTTCATCGTGGACACGGGAGCCAGCGCCTGCGTCATCTCGCCGGAACTGGCCGCCGATCTCGCGATCCGTCCGGGGCCGGGAGCGGAGATGGTACCGATGCAGGTCGTGGGAGGCGTCACCACCGGGCCGCGAATCACCCTCGCATCCGTGCGCGTCGGGGACGCCGAGATCGAGAACGTGGCGGCAGTCATCCACTCGATCGGACCCGGCATCGACGGGCTCCTCGGCAACACCTTCCTGGGCCGCTACACCGTCACGGTGGACCCTGGCCGGGGCGTGCTGATCCTCAGGCCGCGCTGAGCCACGCACGTCAACGGAGACACGTGGCATCTCGGTGAGGTCACGGGCTGTAGATGAGAAGTACCGCCCCGAAGAACGCGATGAGGCCCCCCACCGGCAGATGCCGGGTCGGCCGGCGGCGGCGCATGACGAGGAACCCGAGCACGACCAACGCGCCCACGACCTGGGAGAGGGCGAGCGCGACGAGCGCCCCTCTCCAGCCGAGGGCCGCGCCCAGCATCGCCATCAGCTTGATGTCGCCCCCGCCCATGCCGCCGCGGCTCACGATGGCGACCAACAGGACCACCCCTCCGCCCACGAGCGAACCGAGCGCGGACTCGACCACGGTGGGACTCCGGGCCGTCAGCGCGGCCAGGCCCAGCGCATAGGCCAGCCCTGGCAGCGTGATGATGTCAGGGATGACCCGGATCCGCAGGTCAAGGACCACGACCAACGCGAGCGCGCCGAGCAGGGGGAGAAGCTGCCACCACCGCGGAGCCGCGCCAAACCTCCGAAGGGCCAGCAGGGCCAAGCCGATCGCCAGTCCCACACTACACGCGAGAGGTACCGGCGTCGCGATCTCGGCGAGGCGCCGCGCTACCTCGTGGATGGCGATCCTGTGGAAGGCTCCTCGGGAATCAAGCGAGGCGCCGGATGATACTCCCGGAGCTGCTCTTCGAACTGAGTGTCTCCCCGGCGGCCGATCCACTTCACATAGAAGCGCACGTCCGGCGCGTACCAGTACTGGTCGGAGTCTCGGCGCTCGGTCTCACGCACGATCTTCCACGTGTTGAAGCGCCCCGCCGGAACCACCACCGCCTCCGCGGACACGACCGAGAAGGCGTCGTTGAAGTCGGTTGTCCCGTTCCGGTCTCCGTACGTTCCCCGGTAAGTCCAGCCCTGTCCCGCTTCGAGGGGCCAGGTGAACAGGGGCTGAGGGGGCGTCATTCGAGAGGTCACGCGCCCGTCTTGCATGGTCCCGGCCCAGCGCAGGTCTCGCGTGTAGAACGACTCCACGTCGCCGACCCGGACGAGATAGAAGGACACCCCATTGATCTCCCGGATCTCCAGCGCCTCGACCGTCTTGACTCCGCTCTCGGCCCCGCTCGTCCATCCATATACCCATCGATCTCCGGGACGCCAGCTGGGCGGGGATGACACCGTCGGCATCACCACGGCGGCCACCGGGACCGACGACGCGGGCGGGACACCCGGCGCCGCGCAACCAGTGAGAATCATCATCGTCAGCGCCACCCGCCAAGGCACCATCGCAATTCGATGATCGCACAGGGCCGCCGTCGGGCGCAAGAATCCGTCTGTTCAAGCCGTGGCGGAAGTGGTAAAACCGCTCGAGGCTCCACACTCGCAACGCTTGTGCCGTCCGGAGGGTACGCGATGAAAAACATCGGCATCATCGCCATCGTCGCCGGAGTCCTTGTCATCATCCTCGGCCTCGCCGGAGTGCTCGGCCAGGGAGGCAACGTTCGAACCGTGATGGTCGGCGCCGTCATCCTCCTCGCGGTGGGGTTCCTCCTTTACCGGCGGGGGCAGAGCGGCCGCACGTCCTGACCCCAGCGCCCCGACGCCGGAGAATGCGAATGCCCAAGCGTGCAGTCAACCCGCGCCGACGCGAGGACGCTCTCGTAGAGTTCCTTTTCGCCGGCGGCGCGATCCTCGTGATCGTGGGCCTCATCTACGCGATAAAGAGGTCGTGGCCGGCCCTCGACCCGCTGAGCCTGGTCATGCTCGTGGGGATCGGCCTGCTGCTGGTGGTCGTCTGCGAGCGGTTGCGCCTCATCCTGCGAGAACTCCGGGAGTTGACGACGCTGCTTCGCGTCTCCACTGCCCAGGTCCCGGAGGAAACGTCAAAGTAGCCAAGACCTAGCAGTCTGCGAGCTTTCAAGCCCTTCCGGAGGGTTCCCTGCCAGCCTGGGTACTCGAAGCCATCTTGCTCGCTCTTGCAGTGGTCGTCGCGCGCCTCCGGCCTGGGCTTGGCTCGACGTGGTTCGAGGCAGTGGAGCGGGCGCTGGGGAGCCTAGCGCGACGGCGTCCGCGGGCCGTGCTGACCGTCGGGGCGACCGCCCTCCTGGTACGCCTCCTGCTCTTGCCGCTCATGCCCGTTCCCGAGCCCGACATCCACGACGAGTTCAGCCACCTGCTGGCCGCGGACACCTTCGCCGCGGGGAGACTCACCAACTCGTCACCCTCACGGTGGATGCACTTCGAGAGCATCCACATCATCGTCCGTCCGACCTA
>Ga0134127_10001987_pt1 | contig 14921 bp, 7 predicted proteins | sample KB31753_FD_96459 | JGI IMG/M metagenome (GOLD analysis project Ga0134127, IMG submission 96459) | Terrestrial soil microbial communities with excess Nitrogen fertilizer from Kellogg Biological Station, Michigan, USA - KB3-175-3 | ecosystem: Environmental > Terrestrial > Soil > Unclassified ...
CAGGACGCCACGGGCAGGCTATTGCACGCATTGCTCGAACAGATACCAGATTACGAATTAGAAGAAAGCGGCATAGACAATACTTTTGATGAAGTCGACAGCATGTATAGAACGACAAAAATATACTTGCATTACTACACGTCCAAGCTTACCTTGATGCAACAGCGGCGCGTCGTCTTCAATGTTGCCATAGTCATACTCGCTATTTCATCGGTGGTCATGGCTAATTCATTCTGCGCTTATCCGGTTGGCCACATTCTTCTCATCGTTACTACTTCGTCTCTTGTTCTAGTTGCTGTCATTACATTAGCCGTTGATCATCCTTCGAAAACAGTGAGGTATCTGGAAACGATTAAGAATTACCAAGTCCAGTACGTTGCCTTAGGGAAGCTTGTTGCCAAGATAGAACTAAGGAGAGAATCTACGGAAACAGAAAGAGGAGAATTTACAGGACTTGCTCAACAGGCAAAAGCATTGATTCTGAATTCACCGGAAGCAATTCCCGACAGAAGGCTTATTGAGGCACTTGCGCAAGTAGTCAGTCCTGTGCCAATTCCGGTCAAGGCGCTATCTGTTCCTCGCAAACCTAAGCTAGTTGCAATACCTAAAAAGTCGGCTACGGAAGTCGCAAGAGTCTGGCCTATTGTTAAGAGGGTCTTGCTTTTCGTTGTAATAAGCACAGTCATACTAATTGCTCTTATATATCTCTTTTTATTGATTCGTTTTCGTCTTTGGCACCCATAGACCGCCAAGAATAATCTATTGAAAGGCACGAATGGCTTTAAAGCTTCTCCCTTTGGGCAAAGGCGGATTGTTTGCTTTACTTCTTGTCTTACTACCTACAGCGTTCCTAATCTATCGGATTTATCCGGCATCCACACCTACAAGAACTGCCTACCTCAAGGAATTTGAAGCTGGTTATAGCTTTTGGGAAGATGCTCGATTCAAAGTAAAAGACATAAGCATTGGAGAGAAACCTGTAATAGAATTATTTCAGGATAAAGACTGGCTGAAAGAACCTTCATGGTTGGAATATTATTTTTTCCGCGAAAAGCCAATAACTCTGAAGATAAATGATTCGGTGAGTCTCGAAAGATTGCACATGGAGTTGGTCACACACCCCGGTGAGCCGCTGAAGGTATGTCTGCAAGATAATCGACATGCGTTATGGAAAAAAGTGCCGGGATTTGGTTCCGAAGCCCTGAATAATAGAGTTGTTGAGATAATCATTAAGATGCCCTGCGAGGAGTTAACCCACATCATCTTTGAGAGTATGGACTCCATGATTAGAGAGAGAATTGAAAAGGCCACTGATAAGCGCATTGATCTCAATGAGCTATTTGAAATGTTGCTTCGCGATACAATCAGACCATACATTGATAGTCTTAGGGAAATGAAAGACGACCCCTGCTTCAAAACTTTTCAACTCTTAAAATGGATCGAAGGGGAAGACGTACCACGGTTTGCTTTTGGAAAGTACTATATGAAAGAGGGCTTGAAAGAACTGCTCAATCATGTGGTAAGTACCCTAAAAAAAGAAAGGGCGCAATCTGGTTGGGATCGATACAATCTCAAAGTAAAAGTCATTGGGTATACTGATGAAGCTCCAGTTGAAAGTGAAATTGCTATTCTAACCAGCCAGTCTGGAATACAAGATTGGAGCAAGATTAGGCGGGCCTTACAGATTCACTATGACGCTTGCACTGGTGACACCCTTGATGGCAACAGTCCAGTTTACATTGATTATCCGATGGCCAAGGGAAAGCAGATAAAGAAGATCAAAAACAATTGCGAACTGGGAGCCGTAAGGGCCTATATTGCTATGGTCTATTTGATAAATGAACTCGATTGGAATGATGCTGAATACAGCTATGCGACAGGCGGCATCTCTCCTGGTTCTAAGGACGAGGATAGGCGGAGTCTCGGCGACGGGACGGCACCTGAGGATAAAGAGCATGATTCTGATGATAGGGATAAGAGAGGTGATCCCAAGAAACGAAGGATAAACATCGAATTCACCGTAAACGCAGTCAAAAGCCGGTAGCAAATAGTTTGAACAGGTTACGTGCAGAGAATGCGAAACCAAATGCGACTATAGCTGGCTGCAATGAAGACCTGCCCAACAAGCGCATCCATACCCGCTTCAATTGGATGAAGTCGAGACTAATAGCGCATTCCGCACAATCTGCGCCGCTAACTCGATAGCCAGGTTTGTCCCGGGTGGGGCATAGTTAACACGACAAGCGATAGTGAAGGGTTTCCCCTTCACTTTGATACAGGCTACGAATATCTTGTGCTCCCGCCCCTGGCCACCTGGCAGACTCGCTGTGCCCGTTTTGCCACCTATGAACTCAACCCCAGAACTCAGAAGGCTTTTGCTAAATGATTTTCCTGTACCATTCAGCAAGACTTGTTGGGCCAGTACTCTCATCTTGGGTACAACGGACTCTTTGTCTTGTTTATCCAAAATATCATAGCTCTGTTTGGGAATAGACTCGCCCTCCCCAATGCTCTGAACGATTGTTGGATGGATAAACTTGCCATCGTTGATCAAGACAGTTGAGTAGAAAGTCGCCAGGTGCAAAAGTGAAAGATATATCTTGTCACCGAGGCCAATCCGCAAAACATCGGACAAATTGTTCTTGTTGAAGTTATCAGCATAACGGGTAACCTCGGCCCTTACATATCGGCTAGGGTTGAGTCCCTGTTCAAAAGCAGGAGACCGCAAGAGGAGCGGATTCTCAAACATGAACCGTCTCAACGCAAATTCTAGCCGGCCGGCGGAATTGAGTCTCAACGCCAAGTAGCAACTTGCCGTATTGGAAGACTGTCGAAAGGCATCATAGAGATTTGTATTAATCGCGCTTCTGTGATCATTTTCCACGGATTTGAAGGTGTATTCACCAAAGGGATTCAATTCTCGGATTGCGCCAAACACTCTCTCTTCGTCCTTCAGCATGGTATTCTCGCGATCCCCGTCAATAGCCCTAATGTAAGAGGTCTCCAAGGATGGTCCAAAGAGAAAGTGCGAGTGTTGCCCGTGCGCATCATCAGACAATGCTGCCGTGTATAGAATCCCTTTGATTGTGCTACCGACCAAATCGGTTTTGAACGCGTCGCACAAGGGTCGTCGCAACAGAGGGTTCGCATATAAATCTGCCTCGGGGGGCCTATTGTTGATATTCTGCCATACGCTGGCAAAGCGACTATCAAACGGTAAGAAGAAACCGTCAGGGCCAGTTTGGAATCTCAACTTAGCGTCTTGTCGATTGGTATGCTGGGCGGTAGCCAGGATTTCATTGCTGCCGTCAAGTATGATGGCACTGGCTGATTGAATGTTACGGCCCGAAAGAAAAGTGTCAACTGTCTGGGTAACGCCTCGTTGTAGGTCGAGATCATAGGATAAGTACACATTCTGCCCCTTGACCTGTTCTTTAACAATCGAACGGATTGTTGTATTCACAACTGAGCTAAACGCATCGGTACCGAGCTTCCCCGATAAGATTGGATCAAATGAATAGTCCAGCCCGGCTTGTATGCGCTGTTGTGTGCCGATCGTGAAAAACAGATTCGGATCTCCATACCAGGCTCCGGCACGATTTGGATCGTATCGCATCAGCTCTCTTCCACGACGGTCACGGATGGTTGCCCTTCCTTCAAATTGATTCTTGAATCGGCTCGCCCAGGGACTATTCGATAGCCTTGCCGCGTCAATATCCTTAACTGCCAACTGTAGCCCGCCAAGCACATTGGTTCGTGTCCTTGACAAGACGAACTCTTCTCCTTGCCTGCTGTGCAGGAATGACGCACGGGCCGTTCTCTCAGGCTCAAGAACGATGGTCAAGAAATGCTGTGGCTCATTACCAAGCGATATCTGCATTACTGTTGAGCCCACTTTTATTCTTGAGTCGCTTTCCAACAGCTCCCCATCCTGAACAGGAGGCCATTTTCCATTCTGTAACTTATACACTCCAGCAGGACTGGCATCGACTGGACTGTCTGAACCCAGGATGACCTTAACCCTGCTCTTCTCTGGTTTCAATGTGAGATGACCTTGTTTGCTGATACCGTCCTCCCAAAATAGGATGATGTCATTCCTTTTACTCGCATACTTGTAATTCAGAAGTGGGAGACTCAAGTCTAAAACAGGACTGAGTTGCCCGGACCTTCCAATCGTAATTCCCTGATAAGCCTCATCTCTATTGAACGAATACCCGGAAATGTACACGAAGGGGTCACTATACATAGCCTCACCAACAGTAGGTATCTCCGTCTCGACCAATGTGTTGCCGATACGATACGGCCCGCCGTTCTGTTCGAGTCTTCCACTCGCTGCGCCGGGCCTTAAATCCAGAACGTATTCCTGGTTATCATTGTCGGGAATAACGATGTATTTTTGGTTTCCCTCTTGACCACCCAGAAAGGGGAAATGGACAACGTTGGCGAAGCTGAAACCGTAGTAGAGTGCAAAAACGACCAGGCAGAAAAGCGTCCCGCTGACCATACGGACGAGAGCCAGAGGCTCAGTTCTCCACCTACCTATCCAGGCTGCCATACGCTGACCCATCGAGGCGTTCGTGTTGGGTCCAGATTCGCGGTCATATGAGCGCCGGTCGAAGAATACGACTAAGACGACCAGCAGACCCAGGCAGCCCTGAAAATAAGCGCCTCGCGCGAGAAATGGAAATACCACTCCCGTCAACGGCAGTTTGAGGCTGATCGCTCCAATCAACCACAGGGCTGGGATTGCGATAACCAATAGAGCGCCAAACCCAAAATTGATGAATCGCAATGCGCGGTCCCGGTCTCCGTCCAAGTCTTTTCGAGTGATCATCCGGCCAAGCTGTGCAATGAACGCGGCAATCAATGCCAAGATACAGTATCCGAAAAGACCGAAGTAGAAGAACGTTGGGCCAAGGATCATGTCAGAGTTCAACTGAGGCAGTTCGAATGGATTGTGCCAGAAGCCGTCTCCCATAATGCCTCCATATCTCACTGCGTCACGCATTAGCACCTGAGTGGCGAACATCTGTGTGGCGAAGTCGGCCTCTTTGGTTTGGGCCGGATAGAACATTATGAGCGCGCGCTCCTGAATAGTTTTACCTCCAAGGTTGAAATTCAGAACGACAAATACTAGTAAAGGCACAAGGAAGAAAACGGCGACGCTCAAGAGTGGAAACAACCATACTCTCTTAGCCATCTTCCCATCGTTGTCACGATTGTGGATCTGATGTGTGAAGAAGGCGCATATCGCCAATAAGACGAAGGTGCACAGAATCGTAATGCCTACGCCTTTATCAACAAAAATCGCCCCCAGCGAGGCAAGGATCCCAGCTCCGATAAACAGGCGCAAGTGCCTTACTGATTTGTGGAGCTTTCCACTAGCGAGCACTGCTGCCCCAAGAGGTAGTGCAAGATAAAGGACATTCAATGGAAGCGAGGGGTATCTCCCGCCGGTCCTCTTCAAAAAGGTCGCAGAGGCAATGCAAAAGATGACCACCACGCCGAGAATCAAAAGCCATAGCCTTGGATCTTCAATAAGCTTGCGCACCGTACCTTGTTGACCGGGTTTACTTCGGATTCGCGTCTTGGCGCGTTGCCAACGCAGACTGATCACTGTGCTGATCACTATGCCCAACAGACAAGACCCCATCGTGCGTAGGTGAGTCAGGAAGTTCCTCTCAAAGTTTATACCAGCCCTTTGGCCGTACTCAGCGGCCTCATATGAGATGTTGTAGTGGAGCATCACCGAGATAACCGCAAGGAAAACAAAGATCAGAATCAGCTTCTGACTCTCATAGGGAATGAAAGGGCGAGGCGGGCCGGCTTGAGCCGCTCTCTCTTTCAGGTAGATGACACTCCAGCTTGCTATCATGCAAATGCCGCCGAAGAGCAAGAGCCAGCCTTCACGTTTATAGCTGCCCAAGTCACGAGTCTTAACGGGCCCCACAATGAGAATGAACAGGCCAATCCAGACATTGGCAACCAGTAATAGTTGTGATGACGGTTTCGCTCCATCGGCAAACGGGTCTGACGTGAAGATCAACACGACGCAAAAGACGGTACTGATAAACAGCGTGGCAAAATAACCAACCTGCTCGTTTGCAAAAAAGGAAAGGAGCGCAAGGACTTGAAGCAGAAGGAAGGTCAGGCAGAAAGATTGGAAGAAAGTGAGGTCTCTTCTGATCCGCATATCAGGCTCTCAATTCGCTGATACCCTGAGGATGTGATTACCAACGATGAAGGGCTCATCGAGTGCGATTGACTTCCACGGTTTGTTGTCCGAGTTCAGGCCTTCTCGGACATTTAAGACGGCCTCGCGATCTGCCTCACCGTGTATTGCTGTGATGCCTTCCGCGGTTTGTTCTCGAGTTGACTCTGTTCGTGTCCGCGAGGCCCTTCTGCGGTATGAGCGCTCGATACGCAGTTGGAATCTGTCTGGCCCAAGTCGAATCTTCGGCTCCTCGTGTTCGGAGAATGCGGCGACCACAACAGGTTTTGGTTGCTGGACCATCACGAATGTCTCCTGTTCGGATGACTCGAGCATGATTTCGCAACGAGAGAATGCCTCCTTCTTGCCTCTAGTATGTGGCGGCCTGAACGCGAGATGGATGTTGCGAATTCGATATTGATCGCTATCTGCTTTGAACAAATAGCCGGGGAGAATGCGAAACGACCTTCTCGGCTCAGCTACCTGAAGCTCGCAGGGCTGATTAAAGGCATACCATCGGTCCTGATCCGCGTTTGTATAACCCACTGCGATAGCCAGCGGCGGATTGAAGTTTGGGTAGAAGAGGTCCGATACATAAATCTCGGTTCGCAGGGGTCGCATCCTCGCCCCGACATATAAGAGCTGATATTTCTCCTCTTCGCTTGGGAACACGCGAGTCGTGGCCCTGGGGCGGAAAGGAAGAGACAAGGGTTTGAACACAATGCTTCGCCTGGGCAGTAAGTCAAACTCTGACTCAGGCAGGGTGACCGGACAGACCAAGTCTCCGTTCGTTTGCCGTTGGTTCAATCCGATTTGCCCCTCGATTTGTCGCTTAAACGCCTCGGCGTCAAGTCTCTGAGTGAGCCTTATAGTCTCACCTGGCAGTAAGGCAACTCCGTTGATTGAAGAAAACTGAAGACTGTGAATCTCAAGATGAACGACTGCGCAAGACGCATTGCGAATCTCGAAAGGCGTGACTTCAAAATCGCCCACTCCTCCAGGGAGATTGACCGGCACTTCTTCCAGCTCAGAGATTGCATAGCCTCCATCAACGGGCGAGATGCTCTCTTCGATTCTGTAGAAGGTATCATCCTGTGAGTAGTTCGCGAGAAGCGAGCGAAAAAAGATGGTATCAACTGAGTGACCGCTGATCTCCTCGCAGGCTGCCTTATGAAATCTCACGCGCACCCGCGCGACCAGTCGATCACCTGGAATGAATCCCTCGCGTCGGAGATGGTTTGCAAAGGCTTCAGCGAACGATTGCGCCCGCACGCGGAAAGGTTGATCCTCTGGTATCTCGGTTCCAAGAACGACAGCCGCTTCATCCTTCAGCGGGTGCTCGGAGACGATTTGAAGCACGATAGCCCTGCGGTTTTTCCGTAATTCCTCTCGGAGAGGATTCTCTATCAGCGGGATGTCATCCTGAGAGTAAACGGCAGAATTCAGTTCAATCACCACCCCAAGCGGATAGATCCAATGCCCGGGTCCTTCATCCACAAAGAAGCCGACGCTATTAGTTTGCAGAGCGTCGTTGATGTTGAAGCGAATGATATTTTCACTCGGCGGTTTCATTGGTGAATTCGGATTACTGTTGTCGCAGGCGCTCAACCATATCCGTCAGGTCAGATCCAGGTCCCTTAAGCCGCTCGAAGTCCGACTTCGTCAGGGGAGAAAATCGCCCAGGTTCATTAGTGACGTCAATTGTGGCTTCATTAACTTTCAACCAAAAGTGAAGGTATTCGTCCCTAACAAGTTCTGGATTAGTCGTCGCAATTACTTGCACTCTTCGGTTCTTGGATTCCCCTGTCTTTGGGTCAAGTGATTCATCTATCATGAGTCTCTTTCCGCAAGACCACAGAACCTTTGTTTGGTTTGAGTACCACTTCCTGAGCTTATCATTAGGAGATCCCAAAAAGGTCTCAATGATCCGGTCGAGGTACCAAACCCGAGAGTTGGTCACCTCTATGTTCTTCTCGGGAGTGGCTACACTATCACCATGAGCAATTAAGAAAATGCTCAAGCCTTCCCTCGATTTTGCCCGTATCAGCATTTCTTTCACCTTTTCAAGATACTTCCTTCGGATTGGGACCTTATCATTAACCTCGTCGTAGAGAACCCAAGTCTGCAAGTATAGTTCTTCTTGTTCCTGATTCGTGCCAGGCACTCGCGCTTTTGAAGGCAACTGACCGGTTGTGCTTTGAGGCTCCGATTGTGACAACAGTTGCGTCTGTTTTTCTTTGCCATGCGTGAGATACCAAGTAACCGCACCAATTGCGATCGCAACCACGATTGCCGTCATGCCAATGGCGAGTTGCGCGGTCCTAAAGCGCATTCTCATCTCTTGCGCTTCCTGCTTTTTCACCAACTCATCAAGATCGCTCATCCTCGCTGCCTCCAGTTATCACACCGTCTCACGCGCAATCCAGCCAATGTGCCCTGGCTATTGTTTGATCCCCAGTGGGAATGACTCCTCTGCGGCATTCTTGAACGAACTCTTCACTCGCTGTTGCTATGTGCTTACAATCAATCATCATTGGCAACGAGTCAGCGCCAGTAGGTTGAGCTACTCCCTTTTTACGCCAACACTGTTGCCTATTCGCTCCAATAATTTCTTCTTTGGTGTGGGTACAGGCCACAAGAGCTTTACCAGTTCAATGAAGTCTTCGGAGTTAGGGTCCTGTTTTTCATCCCTTAAGACTCTGCACAGGTAATCTAGATCCCATCGTCTCCCCTGAGCCTTAGCGATTATTCCCCGCGCTTTGGTAATTCGACCCAACGAATAGTTAAGCCACTTCTCCACTTTCTCGGACTGCATCTTCTCCCACTCGCGGGCCATCTGTGTTGCCAAATGTTCCGCAAAGAGTGACTCTAGTTTTTGCTCCAAACCCGGAAACTGGTCCTCAATAGTAGCCAACTTAGTCATCATCGCTTCAATACGCGCATGTGCTTCAAGGTCGTGTCCGTCAAAACCCGATAGCCTTTCCGCCTGGGCTCTGAGACTACCGATTGATTCGATCACTGGGTGTAGTTCTGCAAGCGCCACATCGTAGTTTTGGAATCTCTTTTCAAGGACGCGGTTCATTTCATCAATCCATTCTTCCCGGGAGGCGAAGTTTTCCATACGGCTGTTCAATTTCTCAACGGCCCGCTTGATCTGCTCTCGTTGGTTGTCGTTGTCTTCAACACGTGACCTTACATCGTTCAGATCTTTAGCAGAGGCGACGGTACCGACGCAGAGATCCATAAGCTTCTTGAACTCATCACAATCGTGGGTTCCTCCGTTCAACCGAGTCTGGAAGGCTCTTTCAAGGTCAACCTTCGCCGCTTCAAATAAAGACTGAACGGTACGCTCAACATCTTCATGAGACGACGCGGCGCTCGCGACGACAGCGAGCATTCGATCCGCAAGGCTTTTCAGTTGATCGGAGAGCAATTTCTCGCGGCGATTGAACTCATCGACGGTCTCCCGATTCGCTGTAATCCTCGACCGCAGCTCCTCAACCTCTGTGCGCGATGGTTTTTGTTGAAGCTCCTCGAGGACTTGCGTGATCCTCTGATTCGAACTTTGAACTTCGCTGTGCAATACATCTTTTAGCCCCTGTAGCTCCTCAATTGAAGCCGATCTGCTTCGGGCCGCTTCGACCTTATCGCCGAGTTTCTTGGTCTCGTTCTGCGCCAGTTCCATCTCGTGGCTCAGCCGGCTGATCTCAACGGAAAGCGAAGCCACCTCATCTTTGACCACCGCCTGGATTTGTTGACTGATTTCTTCCCGGTCGATCTTCAATCGCTCTACCTGCTTGATAGCTTCCAATAGCTTGTCGCGTAAGAGAGCGGCTTCTCTGAATTTCGGCAGTTCGTCTTCGTCAATTCCTCTGACGTATCGAACTATATATTCGGACTGAAGCTTCAATCGCAGGTACTTGTCGGTGGGCATCTCATGAATCAGGGCTTTCGGGGTCTCTTTACGGTTTGACTCGAAGTGCTCAGTGATTTCCCGATGAACCTCTTTGCTCGCGCGCAGGAGACACCCGACACGCAACTCGGCTTGGCGGTCAGTGTATTGAGCGAGAATATTGCCGAGCGCGCTCGGGTTGGCAAGATAGCGTTCCAATACCGTGTCAACAAACTCACTATTGATCCCGTCGCTTTCCGCGAACTCTCTGAGAGTCGCCCGAAATCGCTTATAGGTCATATGGAACAGAAAATCATCAACCTTGCCCGAGTGCATTTCTCCTCCAGTGCGGTTATCTCTTTCTAAAGGCTTGCCACCCTGATTTCATTTCGTCCGGGTCAATGCCCAACCGATTGGCTGCCACAACCAGGTCTTCCTCAGAGAGTTCGTCTGATTCTTGATTTGGTAGATTCACAGCGGCGCCTACAGGAACGATCCGCGAACCTTCAGAGCTATCGCGCTGGTCCGTTTCGATATGTTCTTGCCGAATCGAAGCCGTGGCTACCGGATCTGAATGATCTCGCCGGGTCGCTAGAGATGAGATCACATCCGTATGAACGCGATGCACTGAGGCCGAGCCATTGGAGAACAATGCTTCATCCTGCTCCCAGTAGTACTCCATGCTTTTATCCGTTTCCACATCTCCAAGCGGGAAATCCAGAATGGTCTCAGCCAGCACCAGTTCAATGTCCTCCTCGGAACGGAGCGGCAGCGGCCCGTCGTTGACAATCACCTTGAATGCCTCATCGCTGAGGAGGTTGCTGATGCTCTCTTGCAGGACGTTGAGCGATTCCCTCAAGGCCGGAGTCAGCATCCCGGAGTGCCAGATGCACCAATTCTTCTCATAGCCCGTGCCCTTCAGCTTCGTGAGGGCGCGCCCCTTGCCGAGAAGTTGACGCAATAAATTCTGGTTCGACGCCACACGACGCACTACTTCGGCGATATCTTTGGGAAATTCGTCAATACCCTCCTGATTCAAAATGACTTCGTCGATTCTGGCGCTCAGTTGTTCCTGGCCCATATGGCTTCGATCAAGGTTATGGTCGACGCTCTGAAAGAGCTCTCGGACAATCAGGGCCGCATCTCGCCGGTACCTTTCGATCTTCTCTTTGGCTAAGTCGTACGTCTGCTCATCCAGGTACGTGCTTATTGGCTGGTGGAGTTTGTCCAAATGAGAATCGTAGTCCGCCGCATTTTCCGCATGGATGGTTTCCAATCGTTGTTTAATGTGCAGGAGCTGAACCACAAAGTAACGTATCGCGTCGTTGAGCAGATCACTGTAGGATCCGTCCAGGGTTTCCAGCAGAGTCTTTGCGTAAGCCTGTTCGAGAGTGAGCTTGAAGTTCCGTTCAAGTACGTCCGGACTGCTTTGCTTACCTCGAATGGATACGCGCCTGCGATATCTGTCAAAGTTCTCTTCGGCGGCCGTAATCGCCTCGGCGACGTTCTTATATTTCGCCGCCAGTACCGGGATCTGTTGGATGATGAATACGTCGTCAACGTAAGTGGACTTGAGGATGTCGCCCAGGTAATGAAGTAAGCCGAATCCATAATGATCCAGAAGCTTTTGAATCATCTCCCATAGTTGCTGACGAACCGGGGCGTCTTCTGTTCCATCTCCTCGCAGATTCGTGATGAGGTCTATCAAATCCTGGCTAAAGGCGTCGCGAAGTTCATCTATCGTTCTGTCAACATCGGATGCAGGGAACGATTCTCCGAATGCCTTTCGATAGGCTCTATCATTCCAATCTGCGTAAAACGTTTGCACCTGCCGCCGCACATGAGCCGTCAAATGCTCTTTCACTTCGTCGAGCGTTTGTTGACTTGGTTGTTTTGCGATCGGGTTTGCGCTCCCCTGATTGGACTGAATGGTAGGTGTCAGGCCAGGAAGCAGATACTTCAGAACCGCATCTTTAACTCCCAACCTGGTCACTTCCTTCGCCAGCTTCGCGTTGTAGCGAACGGCGCAATATCCCCGGCTGGCGAAGCGGCGCGTGGGAATGGCAGGCGCCTTCAGTTCTTCCATCCGCTGATCAGTTTCGGTGTTCGTGATCTGCGAGTCAGCGGAAGGAGGTCCTTGTGTGTTCTGTTTCCCGATAACGGCTAGGCAAAGCAACTCAGCCATCACCTGGAAAAATTCCTCGACCTTTAGGTGCGCATCCCCCTGATTGCGATAAGCGGACTGCAACAACGCGAACAAAGGCTCCCGCCCGTGTACGGCCACGTCTATCGGAGGCTCAGTAATCTGAGGGATCATCCACCTGAGAGTTATTCCGTACCGGACCATCACGTCGAGCAATCGGGCGCTCCAGCCGAAAATCGCATAGTTTCTGTTTCTATGGTCCTCGTCGCCTTCGAGACAGGAGGGCATCAGGTTAATCAGAATCGGACTTGACGTCTCAAATTGCTGGAAGAGGAGGGCGGTGATGAGAAACCACGCGCCCGCTGCCGTGCCGCTGATGGGTGAATACACAACATAAATGGTCCGGTCCGGCGCGACCATTTTCGATTTGATGAATGTAAGCTGTTTGTGAAACCGCCGCAGATTAGCAAGCAAGTACAAATAGCCCTTGAGCGGGTTCTTGTTGGCCTCCCCGGTTTCCATCCGACTTAACAACTCGTGTTCAAGGAGATCTGTCGTCAGATACGACGGAAGAATCCGTTGGGCCTGGAGCTCATCAAGCCTTGGGGTGACGATTTTGGTTTTATATTCATGCCCGTTTTGTCTTCCTTTTTCATCCGCCAACCTGACCTGATACGTATGCTCATATTGATAATGATCGTATTCCTCCAATATTGTGTCGGTGTCTACGAGGAGGTAATGCACACGACAGGATTTGTCCTCCAACTGATAACGCGTGCGGAGAATTTCCTTTGCGCTCCGAACGACATTGGCGCTGGCGGTGCCGATAGCCACGATCAATACATCTCTGAGTGTGTCTTCTTGCTTCAATGGCATAGCTCGATGTCCTATAGTTGTTGAACTGTGATCTCGACATCCTCACGTTCGTCTTCCAAAGCTAAGATAATTGGAGTGGTAATCAGCGTGCCAAGATCCATCTGGAGAATCCCAATGACGGGGGTGCCATCATCCCGCTGCACATTGCCGGTACTGCGAAGATAGAGGTAAAGGTCGTCCCTTTTAACCCATATCGAAGCTTTCACACCTTCTTTTTCGAGCAGGTTGATTTCGTGCCCGGTAAGTTCGACGGTTGTCGGATTGCCTATGTCGCTGTACCTCGCAATAGAGACTGCGTACCGTGGCGTCGGTGGCGGTGGCGGCTCGGCCTCAAAGGTTGCCCTCGGTCGTCTCCCGTCATCGAGAAGAACCTTAATCGTGTGGCGGCCGGCTTGCAGCGGGCGCGCTAAAACTAGCTTGCCAGCGTCAGCGTCCAAGCTCTCGATCTCGACCGTTTCGCCGAAGTTATATCTGTCTCCATCAGTTGGAAGGTGGCAGTTATGTGGAATCAAAAACAGCATACGTTTGGTGGCATCGTATGAGGCTGTGATCTCCGGCGGTGCCTTGGATGCCTCTCCCACTGTGAAGTTCCCAGTTACAGGCTGTCCATTGTCCGGCGTGACGGTGATCGCGTAGCGGCCTGGCTGCAAGGATTCCACCGGTTCAATCCAACCTCCTTGAGGACTTGGGTTCTTGAGCTCCCCGCCCTTATCAAGCCAATATCTGTCTCGATCACCCGGAAGTTGGAATCGTTCCGGTCGCAAAAAGATCCTGCTGATGTTGGGATTGTACTCAGCGTTTAGTTGCGGAGCCTGCTGTCGCCAAAGCCAATCTCGGCCCTGTGACTTAACAAGAAGAGTCCACATGAAGGCTAGGATGCCCAAGATAAGAACCACAACACCCAAACGAAGCCAACTCATTTGTTGTACCGGGATTGTATTAAGTGTCTTATACCTATCCCGTATTGCAGCCACATAGTCGGCAACAGGAGCATCCTTTTGGTCGGCAAATTCTCCTAACTTTTCATTCGGTATGACCGCCAGTTTCCCCCCTCCAACCGCCTCTGCTTCCAGCTTGATGACGTAGTAAGACGGATACTTCTCAGGGGGAAATTCCGGCGCGCCTTCGAATTCACTGCCTCGTTCGTCTGTGAGAAGAATGCAAAGCTGTTGGTCAGGGGTCGATTTCAATTTCAGAAACTCTGTACGCGCCTGATCAAGGACATTGCGGTAATATGTCTTGTAGTCCCGTTCTCGCAACTCTCGCAGTTTGATCTTTTCGAGATTATCCAGGAGGAGCGTTGTCAGACTCCGTAGCGTGTCGGATCGGACTTCTACCGGGCCACCCGTGAGAGTGTTCGCGATCGCCCCCACCGCTTCGTCGGTAAACGGCGATATCCCGACTAGCCGGTCGCCTTCCTGGAAGACCCGTTGGTCTATGAGTTGTCTATAAAGCGCGTTCTTGGCGTCATCAAAAACTCTCTGGACGTTTCGATTAACACGCCTCCCCACCTTCGGTAACCCATAGGAGACAGAATTGTCTACGGCGATGTAAAAGTAGAGCGGCGCATTGTCGGACGGCTTCTGGCCCACAGTATAGAGCTGTTGACACCCAGTTGAGCCAAGTAGGCAAAAGATCAGCAATGCGATCGTAATAATGTTCTTCTTAAAAAACATGACCAGGATCACTCCCTCCTTTGAGTTAGTTGGCTTTCGAGTTGACAGTCAGGCCACTCTCCTAAGGGCAATAGCGACCAACGGGCCACCAATTCAGGGCCGCTTTTCATTGGTGTATCGTCA
>Ga0134127_10001990_pt1 | contig 14906 bp, 15 predicted proteins | sample KB31753_FD_96459 | JGI IMG/M metagenome (GOLD analysis project Ga0134127, IMG submission 96459) | Terrestrial soil microbial communities with excess Nitrogen fertilizer from Kellogg Biological Station, Michigan, USA - KB3-175-3 | ecosystem: Environmental > Terrestrial > Soil > Unclassified ...
GGCTCACCCGCCGCGCGGCGAGTAAACGTACTGCGGCGCGGCAGCATGTCGATAATGACGCCGCGATCCTCGGAGGGACGTTTGCGGACGGCCACCCAGTCACCAACCGCAGGCAGCTCGGCGCGGCTCGCCGCGCGGTGCTTCAGACGCCCTGCGGTCACCGCATCGAGTTCGCCATCGTCGACGTAAATGCGGAAGATCTGATTGAACTCGATCGCCACGCGGCCTGGATGAACGTCTGTTTTCGATTGCCACGGCTCATAAGCGGCAGCAAATCGATCGTCCCATCCGAGATCCGCCAGCGTCATCGATGCGCAGCTTCCGTGCTGCTGATACCGCGCAGTACCGCCGCGGCGGCAGTGCGGAACGCGTCGGTCCACTCGTGGCCGCCGTCGAACACGCATACCTGGACACGCGCATCGATATTGGCAAGCGCAGCGCGGTCTGCAGCTTCTCTTGCCTCGGTGTACCACTCATCACGCGTTCCACGACCGATCAGCACCGGAGGAAGTGGCACGCGCGCCTCGGCGACGTCGGGCGGCACGTCGCCGGCAAGGATGATCAGCGCCGCCGCGCGGTAGTGCGCGGCTGCCCGGTAGGCCATCGCAGCACCTTGCGAAAAGCCGGAAAAGACGAGTGGACCGGTCTGGTATTCGGCGCGGACGCGACCGAGAACGCGGCCGACGTACTCGATGTTGTCGGCGATGGCGAGCGCTCGATCCTCCCGCGTCATCCAGCTGGCGACGACGCGATCCTTCCGCGTGTAGAAGGGGTGCAATGCCTGGACTGACACGAGCAACCAGTCGGGCGTTCCTGGGATTGTCCGCAGCGCCTCCATATGATCGTCGGCGGTCTCGGCGTACCCGTGAAAGCCGACGAGCAGCGGCCAGGGCGGCGCAGCATCCGGCACGCGGACGAGAAAGCGACCATGCGTGCGCGCCTCGATGGTCTCGAGCGAAACGTCGCTCATCAATCAGGGACGTTGCGCCGCAGGTGGACGGCGTTCGCCTTCGAGCGCATGCGCAAATTGATCATCTCGACGAAAACGGAGAACCCCATCGCGAAGTAAATGTACCCCTTCGGCACGTGCTGGCCGAAGCCCTCAGCGATCAGCGAGAGTCCGATCAGGAGCAGAAATGCCAAGGCGAGCATTTTCACCGTCGGGTGCCGCTCGACGAACGCGGCGATCGGCGTCGATGCGAGCAGCATGGTGGCGACCGCGATGACGATTGCCGCGATCATGATCGAGACGTGCTCGGCCATCCCGACGGCGGTAATGACCGAGTCGAGTGAGAAGACGAGGTCGAGAATCAGGATCTGAACGATAACCCCAGAAAACGAGACGCGTCGCGGTCCCGCGTGGTGGGACGATTCGCCTTCGAGGCTCTCATGAATCTCGCGCGTGCTTTTGAAGATGAGGAAGAGGCCACCGCCCGCGAGAATCAACGACCGCCCCGAGATCTCTAAACCGAACAATTCGACGAGCGGCCGCGTCAATCCCATTACCCAGACGATGGACAGCAGGAGGGCGATACGCATGAACATCGCGAGAAACAGTCCCGTCCGGCGGGCGGTTTCTCGTTTCGCGGCGGGCAGCTTTCCCGCCACGATTGCGATGAAGATGATGTTGTCGATGCCGAGGACGATCTCGAGCACGGTGAGCGTGACCAGAGCAGCCCACCCCTCGGCCGTCGTCATCCAATCCATCTGGTTAGTGGTTGGTGGTTCGTGGTTCGTGGTTCGCGTTCGTGGTTCGCAGTTCGCCGCTAAGGGTTCGTCGTTTCCCGCGGCTTCGTCTCCGGAAGATCTGCGAGTGGACCCCAGGTGTCGGGGTCCTGCCAGACGAGAGTAGATAGGTATAAGGACACGTCTTCAGCTGGATAAGACGATGCAATCGTGCTGGCAGCCTGCTTCAAAGCATCTGCGGTCGGCGGCGTAACCTCTTCCTCGGCGATGATGCCTTCCTCATGCTTGATGCCAAGCGCGTCGAGAAAGGCGCCCATCATCCCGCGCTGATGTTGAAGATGGTATGCGACGAGCATTCGTGCGGCGATCATTTCGGAGATCGCCGGCATCGATAGCAGGTACTGCGTCTTCTTCTCGACCGGCAGCGCAATGACGCTCTTGAGGCGGAATTTGATGCGTTGCGCGATGAGGTTGACTGCTTCCGCCTGTTCGTTCGCGGCATTCTCGTCAAGCCAGAACGCGTCGGCAGCATGACGCTTCTTCTCGGCAGTCAATTGTTTCCAAAGCTGGGACGGGCGTGGGATGTCAGGCAGGTCTGCGGCGTCGGCCATCGAGTCGATACGTTAACATAGCGACTCTATGCCACGGTTGAGTGTCGAAGGTTTTCCGATTGTTGATGTCCCAAATGGCAAGCGCCTCGTCCTTGCCATCGAACAGGATGCGCACGTGGACATCCTTCATGCGTGCGGCGGCAACGCGCGCTGCACCACCTGTCGCATCGAGTTCATCGATGGCGAACCGCCGCGCATGACGATGGCTGAGAAGACGCGCCTGGAAGAGCGTGGACTGGTGGGTGTTCGCCTGTCGTGTCAGATCGTCTGCGACCACGACATGGCGGTGCGCGCGATCAGCCGGCTGACGGGAAGCGGACGGCCGGATCCGGGCAAGACGCCGGAACCGACGATACAGCCGCCCCCCGAGTGGACCGCCTACTTGCCGCCGGCCTCGTAGGTATCAGGTTTACTCGATCGACACTTTTCGCAGCAGGTTGAAATCGGAAAGCATCTTGCCGGCGCCGAGCACGACCGATGACAGCGGGTCCTCCGCGACCGACACGGGCAAGCCGGTTTCCATTCGCAGCCGCTCGTCCATCTTCTGCAGCAGCGCACCTCCGCCCGTGAGCACAATGCCACGGTCGCAGATATCGGCCGCGAGCTCCGGCGGCGTTCGTTCGAGACCGTCGCGGACGGCCTGGATGATCATCCTGATCGGCTCCGCCAGCGCCTCGCGGATCTCCGCATCTTTCATCGTCACCGTCGTCGGCTTTCCCTCGAGCTGATGACGTCCTTTCACCTCGATGGACTTCGGTTTGTCGAGCGGCGCCGCGGACCCGATTTCCATCTTGATGCGCTCCGCGGTCCGTTCGCCAATCAGCAGGTTGTGCTCCTTGCGCGCCCAGAGCGTGATCGCTTCGTCCATCGCGTTGCCCGCGACGCGGACTGACTTGCTGTAGACGGTTCCGGCCAGCGACAGCACGGCGATGTCGGTCGTGCCGCCACCGATGTCGACCACCATATTGCCCGACGCTTCGGTGATCGGCAGGCCCGCGCCAATGGCCGCGGCCATCCCTTCTTCGATCAGATGGACCTCACTCGCCTTCGCGCGGTACGCGCTGTCTTTCACCGCCCGGCGCTCGACCTGCGTGATCTCCGACGGCACGCCGATGACGACGCGCGGCCGGACGAAGCGCTTGCCTTTGTGGGCCTTGCGAATGAAGTAGCCGAGCATTCGCTCCGCCGCTTCGAAATCGGCGATGACGCCGTCCCGCATCGGCTTGATCGCGGTGATGTTGGTCGGCGTACGGCCGAGCATCTCCTTCGCTTCGTTGCCGACGGCCTCGATCTGCGCGTTGGCGGTGTTGAAGGCGACGATTGATGGCTCGCTCAGCACAATGCCGCGGCCCCGCGCAAACACGCACGTGTTCGCGGTTCCAAGATCAATCGCCAGGTCATTTGAGAAAACTGCCAACGCTCCGAGCAGCACGAGGCCTCCGTTTTTTTGCCGAAGTTGGAGAGTTTGTATCTACCGCGGTTATCGGCTGTTAAATGCCGGGCTTCACAGGTAGGGAGATGCCCGAACATCAATCGATGGAGCTGGTTAACAACACCGAAAATTGAAAGTCGCATCGGAAGCACGGCGCTATACGCACCTGCACAGCTCACCTGTTCCAATTCCGCGTGCCGTGTTCAGTGGTGGCACTCTGCTTGCCTCGATCGAGTGCTGGAGGACCTCATGGACAAGGACAAGCCGTCGCTGGACGACCCGCTCGGCATCGCCGATGCGCCGGTGCCCAAAGACGCAAATGACATTCACGCCACCAACGACCCGGACGAAGTTGCACGTCGCCGCGCACGCGCACGTGGCGAGACCGAACCGGAAGTCAGAGGTCCTGGTGCCGACGTCAACGACGATGGCTTCGGCGCCACCTCGATTGATATGGGTTACGGCGGCGAAGGAAACGCGATTCGGAAGAATCGGCCGTAAGCCGGACGGGGGCGGGCCGCAAAGACCCGCCCTACTCTGGCCGCGGACGTTGGTTCGCGGCCAGAATCTTTTTCCGCAGCCGAATCGTTTTCGGCGTCACTTCCACCAGCTCGTCGTCATTGATGAACTCGATTGCCTGTTCGAGGCTCAGTACGCGCGGCGGGATCAGGCGAATGGCTTCATCAGCAGTCGATGCGCGCATGTTCGTCTGTTTCTTTTCTTTGGTGACGTTGACGTCCATGTCGCGTGAGCGGGAATTCTCGCCGATGATCATCCCTTCATAGACCGGCGTACCGGGTTCGATGAAAATCTCACCGCGTTCCTGCAGGTTGTAAATGGCATACGCCGTCGCAACCCCGGTGCGGTCCGCCGCCAACGCACCGGTCGTGCGGGCTGGAATCGCACCATGCCACGGCTCCCACCCTGCAAAGATGTGATTCATGATCCCGGTACCTTTGGTGTCGGTCAGGAACTGCGACCTGAAGCCGATGAGGCCGCGCGCCGGAATTCGGAACTCGAGACGGACGCGGCCGCTTCCATGGTTCACCATCTTCGTCGGGACGCCGCGACGTGTGCCCGCCTGCGCGATGACGACTCCCTGAAACTCCTCGGGCACGTCGATGACGAGATCTTCGACGGGCTCCATCTTGACGCCGTCGATTTCTCTAGTGACGATTTCCGGACGCGACACCTGGAGCTCGTACCCTTCGCGCCGCATCATCTCGATCAGAATCGACAGCTGCAGCTCGCCGCGACCGATGACTTTCATCTGCTCCGGAGTGTCGGTGTCCTCGACGCGGAGGGAGACGTTGCCGAGCAATTCCTTGGCGAGCCGCTCGCGAAGGTTGCGGGACGTGACAAACTGCCCGTCTCGGCCGGCCATCGGCGAGGTATTGACCCCGAAGACCATCGAGACGGTTGGCTCGTCCACGGCAATCGGCGGGATCGCCACGGGGTGCTCGAGTGCGGCGATCGTTTCGCCGATGGTGATCTCCTCGATGCCGGCGATGCAGACAATGTCGCCCGCCATCGCGCGCTCGACTTCAACACGCTTGAGACCATCGAAGGCGAAGAGCTTTGTAATGCGCGTCGGTTGCGTGGCACCCTCGAGCTTCAACACGACCACCGGATCGCCCAGCGCGACCGTGCCGTTGAACACCCGTCCGATGGCGATGCGTCCGAGGTAATCGCTCGAATCGAGGTTGGCCACGAGAATCTGCAATGGGGCGTCAGGATTGCCGCGCGGAGGCGGTACGTGATCGACGATCGCCTCGAACAGCGGTTGAAGGCTTTCGCCACGTGCAGCCATCTCGGTCGACGCCACACCTTCCCGAGCGTTCGTATACAGCACCGGAAACTCGATCTGATCCTCAGTCGCGTCAAGGTCGATGAACAGGTCGTAGACCTCGTTCAGGACCTCCTTCGGTCGCGCATCGGCACGATCGATCTTGTTCAGGACCACGATGGGTGGAAGTCCGCGTTCAAGCGCCTTGCGCAGCACGAACCGCGTCTGGGGCAGCGGGCCCTCCGACGCGTCCACGAGCAGCATGACGCCATCGACCATCGACAAGGTCCGCTCGACTTCGCCGCCAAAGTCCGCATGTCCAGGGGTATCGACGATGTTGATCAGCAGGTCCTTGTAATGGACCGCGGTGTTCTTGGCCAGGATTGTGATACCGCGCTCGCGCTCGAGGTCGGTGTTGTCCATCACACGCTCGGCAACCTGCTGGTTTGCGCGGAATGCCCCGCTTTGCCGCAACAGCGCGTCGACCAGGGTGGTCTTGCCGTGATCGACGTGGGCGATGATCGCAACATTGCGTCGCAGCGGATTGGCGATCTGTCGCGTTTTTCCGTGGCCGGGCATCTCTGCAGTATATGGGGTAAAGCTCATCGATATGTCACTTCGCCGTTGATTGGCGCTCGTATGGTTTTTACTATCGGTAAGCAGGTCCCGTGAACCACACCCCTCCGGTGCACTCCGTCCTGGTCGTCGACGACGACATCTCGCTGCGGCCGATGCTCGCGTCGTGGGTCAACCGGTTCGGGTTCTGCGCGTTCGAAGCGGCATCGGCTGAAACGGCGCTCGCTCAACTGGAAACCACTCCGACCGATATCGCCCTCTGCGATGTCAACATGCCGGGACGCGACGGCGTCTGGCTCGCGGCGCGCATTCGTGAGCGGTTCCCGACCACCGCCGTCATCATGGCGACGTCCGTTGACGACGCCGATATCGCGGTCTCCACGCTCAGCAACGACGTCGTCGATTACCTGTTGAAACCATTCGACAGCGCCCGGCTTCGCGAAGCGCTCGCACTCGGCCTCGATTGGCACCGTGCCAGCGTCGGCGACGAAGACCTGCACCAGGCGCTGCAGTCGAGAATGCGCACCCGCCGCGCGACCGTGGCTGCCACCCTCGCGCGCGCGCAGACCAGCGTGCAGCAGGCCGCGGACAGTCTGATCTCGATGCTGCAGCTTCACGAAAAGGATGGCCGCGGCCATTCGACGCGAGTCACGCGGCTCGCGCTGGCGCTCGCGGACGAACTCGGCGTCACCGACGGTGAGGTCGACGGGCTCGAGTACGGCGCCATGCTCCACGACGTCGGGAAGATCGACATGCCGGCGGAGATCCTCTGCAAGCCGGCGCCGCTCAATGACGACGAGTGGGACGTGATGCGGACGCATCCGCAGGTCGGATACGACCTGGTTCGGAAGCTGCCTCACCTTGCCGCTGCGGCCGAAATCGTCCTCGCGCATCACGAGGCGTTCGACGGCAGCGGATACCCAAACAGGCTGAGGGGCGAAGGGATTCCGCTCGGCGCGCGCATCCTCACGATCGCAGATTCCTACGACTCGATGACACATCCGCATACGCAACGGCCCGCGATGCCGCCGGCGATGGCGGTGCGCGAGATCGAGCGATGCCGCGGGTCGCAGTTCGATCCGGATGCCGCCGCGGCGCTCGGGCGGGTGCTCGTCCATGCGAGCGAGGAAGAGCGGGCGTAGCTCAGACGCGCGTCCGCATTCCCTGCCGGACCGACATCACAAGCGACACAATCGTCAGGACGATCGCCGCCAGCCACAGCGAATTCGAGATGGCGATGCTCATCGGCGGCAACCCCAACAGACCGCCCATGGCCGCAATCGGAATCACCGCCAGCACGAGCGCGATCAAGGCGAGGAGCCATGCCCAAGCGCGACTTCTCATATAGGCTTGACCGGTCGCAAGCGGTGTACCGCTTCTGTTATGCTCGCCCCATGCGCGCAATTCCGCTTGCTCTTATCGTCTTCACTGGAGTAATCGCTGCCGCTCAGGCGCCCCAGCCGTGGACGCTCAAGATTCAGCCACTTCAGCTCGCGGCCGAGCGCGGCAGCAATGGACCTCAGCTGAGCGTGTCGAAGAAAGGTGTCGCGCTCGTCAGCTGGCTCGAGTCCGGCGACGAGGGCGCCACGCTGAAGTTCGCCGAGCGCGCCGCGAGCGGTTGGACGGCGCCCGCCAAGGTTGCGTCAGGCGAGGACTGGTTCGTCACCGATGCGGACACGCCGTCGGTCCTTCGTCTTTCGAACGGCACCCTCGTTGCGGACTGGATGCAGTCGAGCAGCGACGAATTCGAAGCGTCCAACCTGCGACTCACCTATTCGAAGGACGGCGGAAAAACCTGGGCGAATTCATTTCTACCGCACCACGACGGCACGATTACGCAGCACGCGTTCGCGACGCTGTTCGAGCGGCCGGACGGCGCGCTCGGCCTGGTGTGGCTCGACGGACGTTTGACGGTGAAGGATCGCGAAAAGGGGCCGATGACCATCCGTTACGGCGCCTACGACACGAAGTGGAAGCAGATCTCCGATCGCGCACTCGACGCCAAGGTGTGTGACTGCTGCACGACCAGCGTCGCCATCACGACGGATGGTCCGATCGTGGTCTATCGCGATCGTACGGACAATGAGGTTCGTGACATCTACGTCGCGCGGAATGAAAACGGCGTCTGGACGCCCGGCAAGGCGGTGCACAACGACGGCTGGCACATCGAGGCGTGCCCGGTGAACGGCCCGGTGGTGAGTGCACACGGCCGCGACGTCGTGGTGGCATGGTTCACGGCACTCAAGGAGCAAGGGCAGGCATGGGTGGCGTTTTCGAGCGACGCCGGCCGCACGTTCGGAAATCCTGTCCGTCTCGACGATGCCTCTTCGTTGGGCAAGGTGGACGTCGAAATGCTCGACGACGGCAGCGCGGTAGCGACGTGGGTGGAGTTTGCGAATCAGCGATCGTCGTTCCGGCTGCGCCGGATCGAGCGGTCGGGCACCAAGTCGGCGCCGATCACCATTGCAGGCGCGGCGGGCGGCCGCATCGGCGGCGTGCCGCGGCTTGTCCGTGCGGGCGACGAGCTCGTCTTTGCCTGGGTTGAGACGCCGGAAAGCGGCGGTATCGGATCGGTAAGGACGGCTGTCGCGACGCTACCGCATTGATCCGAGGCCGACGGCCCACTTCCAACCGTCTTTCGGACGAACAATCGTCTGCGCACGCAGCCAGTGATCGGCTGCGTTCTTGCCAGGGTTCCCTGTGATGATCACCCGGTCACCGGGCTTCAGCGTCATCGACGTCACGCCCTGGTGATCGAGCTGACCCATCGCTTCCCACTCGACGGTCCAGCGCTGCATCTGCCGATTCGCGTCGGGTGCCATCACCTGCAGCAATGCATGCGGATTGCGATACACAAACTGCAGCAGTTCGCCCTCAATGGACAACTGCATGTTTTCGACGTAGGTGGCGCCGAACGAGTGATGCGCATATGCCTGCCCGCCGCGGAGCATGGCGGCGGTCAACACGCTGGCAATCGCGGCACGCTTGGCAATCGCGGCTCGCTTCATCACGACCCCTTAATAGTAGCCAGACTGGCCCGGCGCGGCTTCTGAAGAGTACCTGAAGAAATCGTCAGGGCGCCACTTCCGTCATTTGCGAAGGAATCGCCAACCCACGATAACGGAGGTCATGCTGAGAAGCAGCCCGCCCGCACAGAGAATCACGACGACGACTTCCCACATCCACCCAGCCTGATAGAACCCCGGGAAATCGAGGCTGTGAAGCCCGTGATACAGCCACCGGACGGGGCGGCCACTCGCCGTCTCGCGCAGCAGCAATCCGCCATCGAGCGCGGACAAGTACAACCAGCTCTCGTCCGCATCGGCGTACTTGACACGCAGCACGGGCAGGGGCCGCTCGCCGGCGCGATCGTAGTAGTAGCTGTCGTAGTTGGTGAGCCACAGGGCTTCCTGCACGCGCGTGCCGGGCATCGCCGCGTTCGCCGCCGCGCGGAGCTCCGATTCGGTGAAACCTTCCTTCACGTTCGGTCCGGTATCCGCGGTCAGCAGCAGCGTGCGTCCGTCCTGATCTTGAACGCGGTAAAACGGCGCATCCATGAATTGAATGAGCTCGATCTCCCTGGCCGAGCCGAAGGCGCCTCGAGGCTCCGGGTCCGGTCCGCTTCGATCCAGCGCGTGGGGACGTCGTGTCACCTCCGACCGTGCCTGCAGGCCCGACTCGAGTCGCAGCATCTCGAGAACCTGCCGCGGCGTTACGGTAAAACGCGCTGCATCGACGCCGTCGCCGCGCACGGCGACCACCTGAGCGCGTCGTGGCGCCGCATTCTCGCTGATGCCCCACGGCTCCATCGACAGCATGCCGCTGAAGAGCCACGTGAACGTGATGACGCCGAAGATCAAACCTGCGTAGTGATGCCACTTCAGCCAACCGGCATACGGCGTCCCAGACATACCGGCACGCAGACGCGCTAACGAGTAGCGATAGACGCCGATGACGAGACCGATGACGCAGAGGAGACAGCCGACGACCGAACCGTAGACGACCAGGTTGTACCAGAGCTCGCCTTTGACGCGCAGCGGGCGGAAGTAGAACCAGTGCATGACCGGCCCCGCGTAGCCCCAGAACCGGCTGCTGCGATCTGTCTTCAGTACGATCTCGCCCGTGTCCGAAGCGACGTAGACGTTGGTGGCAGCGCCGTCACCGAGCGACACCACGTGGAGAGGGCGGCCCGCGCGCATCCCGATAGTCCATTGATCCGGCTCGCGCAACGTTTCGACGAAGCGAGCCGTGGTGCGCTCGGACGGAAAGGCGTCGCGCACGACGTCGAGCGCCGCGTCCGACGACAGCTGCTCGAGCACACGGCCGTCGTCGGCGAACACGGTGACCCACTCGCCCTGCACGAAAAAGCGATACACGGGGCGGGCGCGCACGGTCGAAATGCGGATGCGTGCGGGTGCATCGGCAAGCGTAGCCTGCTCGAGGGCTTCGGCGGGCGTGAGCCGGATGGATGTGCCCTCGACCGGCGGGAGGCGCGCGAGCCGTTCGACGGCGCCGTATTCGGGCATCCGCGCATAGACCATCACGAGGCCCGACGCAAACCAGATCACGAAGATCAGGCAGAAGACAAGCCCCAGATAGCGGTGGAGGGTGGTCAGCAGCGTGATGGCGCGCTTCACGGCGTGGAGAATAGCCGAAGTCAGGCCGGTCCGGCTAAACCGGGACCTTACCAAAGCCCGCCGCCGGATACAGGCCGGTGAATGAGTGGTCGATCGATGGCGGCCTGCTTCCGGCTAGTTTCATCGGTGGGGTCCGGCTTCAGCCGGACCTTACCGAAGCTGCGCTGCAGTCACAAATCGCGGCTCGATATCGACCGGGACAGAGGAGAGGCGATCGAGCACCCGTAGCACCGGCGGGCGAAGAACCACCAGCTGCGCGATCATCTGCTTGGCCGCCGCGTAGTCGCCGACGGCCTGCATCGTCATGATGTCGCGGGTCAGGTCGACGACGTTCTGCTTGATGCGGGCGGGATTGACGCCGAATGTCCCGTCGCCGGCGACCGTGATGCCGTCGTGGTCCAGGAAGTAATTGAGCTGCATGGCGACGCCACGACCGTGCGCCTCGTTCAATCCGAAACGGATTGAGCGGAACATCGACGCGAGATAAGTCGTGTACATCGTTTGCTCGTACTTCTTCTCCAGCTTCCCGTGGTCAACGAGGAACTGCAGCGCGAAGAGCCCAGAGACGTCAGCTTTGGCTTCTTCGATGGTGCTGTAGGTTTCCTTCAGCTCCTGACGGACGGTCGTCGGACGCTCCCCGGCAGTGATGTTGTGCGGTCCGAGCCCGTGCATCAACTCGTGCATCAGAATGTGCGTGAAGAAGGCATCGAACTCGACGCTCGACTGGTCTTTCGCGGCCAGCGCAATCTTCGAGATCGGCACCAGCACCTTCGCGAACTTGGCGTCCTGCGTGTTCTTCAGCATGACGCGTTTCGCGCCTTTTTCCGCGGTGATGCGCTCGTCGTTCGGCAGATTGAAGGCGGCCGTCTGGACGCCGCGATTGCCATCACCGGCCGAGAACACAACGTCGACAACGCGGATGGGAGCAAGCGAGCCGAGCTTCGGATTCCGAAACCTCGCGTCGATTGGAAGGTTGTTCTCAATTTCCTGGAGCTCCGAACCGAAGCGTGCCAGCTTGCCGGTTTCCTCGTCGTCGCGGACGGTGATGAACGCCTCGAAGGCAGCCTTGTAGTTGAACCACTCGTCTTCGTACACCTCATAGGGGCCGATGGTCGGCTCGATGCTGGCGTCGAGCTCCATCCAGGCGACGTCGCTGTCGTAGTAATCGTTGGTGAGAAACGACTGCGCCCGCTTCTCGAGAAACGTCCTGAGGGTCGGCTGGGTGGTGAGCGCCGCCGCGTCACGCAGCAATCTCGCCGCATGCGCGACCTCGCTCTGATACTCGAAGCTGTAGGGAACGGCAATCAGCTTCCCGTCCGCGTTGCGGCGAATCGTCGAATAGAACCCGGTGGCGAACGACTTCTGCGAGCCCGAGAGTGTGGCAAGCCACTCTTCCACTTCCTGCTTGGTGGAGTCGGCGGGGTAAAAGTTTGCCGGCTCCGGCTTCGGCGGCGCACCGGCAATGAACGGCTCGTTGTGGTCGAGACGCGACCAGGGCCCCTTGTTCAGCAGAAAGTAATGCAGGCGCGCGCGGCCAATGTCCGAGGAGTCCTGCACGAGGTTGAGGAGCATCGTTTCGTTGCCGGCCCACACCTGCCGCAGAAACAAGGCGTCCATCACCTTCGCCGCTTCCACCAGCTTGGCAAGCGCCTGCCGCTCATTTGCCGGCAGCCTGCTGATATCGGCGGACAGATCCACCGGCGCAAACCGCGCCGTCATCGTCCTGAGTTGATCGGCACTTGGCGCAGCTTTGTCCTGCGCGCCCAGCGCGACGCTGCCAGCGACGAACGAGGTCATAAGTAGCTTTCTCATTTTGCTCTGCCTGGTCCAAAGAGGACCCGGCCTACTTCATTGGATTATTGAATTCCGCCGCCCGCAATCTGCAGGCCGGCAGGATCCGCGCCAAGCCGACGCAGCGCGGTCTCCCACATCTGTTCGGCTGGGACGTTGAAAATCAGCGAGGGATCGACCTCCATCGTGAGCCATGCGGATGCAGCAATCTCGCGATCGAGCTGACCTGCTTCCCAGCCCGCGTAGCCGACGAGAACCCGCGCCCGCGTGGAGGGCGGCATCTGCAGCATTTGCAGCGTCAGCTCCTTGGAGGCTGACAGGAGTACGCCCGGACAGATCTCCTGCTGCTCGTCATCGGGGCCCTGCGATTCCGACATCAGCACCCACGTCCGCTGGGGATCGACGGGACCACCAATCCACAGCCGCAGGTCCGGATCGACTCGGACCGGTGGCTCGGTTTTGATCAGCGTCCACGCTGGTTCTTCCATCTGCCGATTGACGACGAGGCCAAACGCGCCCTCATCGGTGTAATCGCAGAGCAGCACCACCGTTCTGGCGAAATTGGGATCGGCCATCTGCGGCATCGAGAGGAGAAGGATGGGAGCGGCGCCGGCCATATATTCAGATCTTAAGACAGGCCGACCTAAAAGGTCGGCCTCTACGATCGGACGTCGCCGTGGCCGCTCTGGTTCGGACGTACAGGCGGACCTTGAGGTCCGCCTAGTTCGACGTAGAGGCGGACCTTGAGGTCCGCCTAGTTCGACGTAGAGGCGGACCTTCAGGTCTGCCTAGTTCGGACGTAGAGGCGGACCTTCAGGTCTGCCTAGTTCGGACGTAGAGGCGGACCTTCAGGTCCGCCTAGTGCCAGCCCAGTCGATGTGCGCTCTGACCATCGGGTCAGCAGCCGACGGCTGATCGTCGCGGTCGCGGTGCAGTTCCGCGACTGCTTCCGGGTCGCCGCTGTTGCTGATGGCAACGGCCAGGTTTCGCCTCAGTCCAGTGAGCTTGGCTCGCGTCATTGCGCTCCCCTTGAGAAGCGTACGCAGCTCGGTGTCCGATCGGCGCCAGAGATCGACGAGGCGCGGGAGGTCGAGCCCGCCGCGCGTCTGCCACGCTGAATCGCTCGATGTCGAGGCCGGTTGGTTGTAGGGGCAGACTTCCTGGCAAATGTCGCAGCCGTAGACGTGATTGGTCAGGGCAGCACGATATTGGTCGGGAATGACGGTGCGAAGCTCGATCGTCAGGTAAGAGATGCACCGCGTCGAATCAAGCACACCCGTATCCACGAGTGCGCCGGTCGGACAGGCGTCAAGGCATCGTCGACACGACCCGCATTGCTCGAGTGCCTGGGTATCCGGGTGGAGATCGAGGGTGGTGATGATTTCCGCAAGAAAAAGCCACGAACCGTGCTCGGCGTTGATGAGACACGTGTTCTTTCCAATCCATCCGAGGCCGGCGTACTGAGCGTACACGCGCTCCTGCACCGGGCCTGTATCCACGTACGCGCGCGCATCGAAGGGCGACGGCGATTCCGCTCGCATCCACGCGAGCAGCGCGTTGAGACGCGCCTTCAGGACGTCGTGATAATCGTCGCCCAACGCATACCGGGCGATGACTGCATCAGCAGGTCCGGCTGAAGCCGGACCCAACCCTTGCTCAGGTCCGCCTAAAGGCGGACCCCACCGATGACTCTCGACGGAAGCAGACTCGTTCTGAGCCGCTGCCTGGATCCGGCCGGAATCAACGGTAGGGTCCGGCTTCAGCCGGACCTGTTCGGTGTTGTATATCGTCCCCGTGACGATGACGCTGCGCGCACCCGGGATGACGTTCCGCACGTCCGCGCGGCGCTCCGCGGAACGCGACATGTACGCCATCTCGCCAGCGTAGCCGCGTGCGAGCCACTCCTCGAGATATGCGAGCTCAGGGAAATCGTCAGCCGGAGCGATGCCGCACAGATCAAAGCCAAGCTCGGTTGCCTTGGCTTTGATCCGTTCGGCGCTCAGCATCAGGAGCGCGACACCAGTTGCCTGACGACGTACTGCAGGATTCCGCCGTGGCGGAACGCCAGGAGCTCCTCGGGGGTGTCGACGCGGGCGGTCACGGTGAATTCCCGGACCGTGCCATCGGACGCTTTCGCGGCCACGCGGACCTCGCCGCGAGGTTTGAGTGCTGCTCCGCCACCAATCAGCGAGTACTCCTCGGTGCCGGTCAGCTTCAGCGATGCGGCATCGGCGCCCGGCTTGAACTGCAGCGGGAGGACGCCCATGTTGACGAGATTGCTGCGGTGAATCCGCTCGAATGACTCCGCGATCACGACTTTGACGCCGAGCAGATAGGTTCCCTTTGCCGCCCAGTCACGCGAGGAACCGGACCCGTATTCCTTGCCC
>Ga0134127_10001992_pt1 | contig 14905 bp, 15 predicted proteins | sample KB31753_FD_96459 | JGI IMG/M metagenome (GOLD analysis project Ga0134127, IMG submission 96459) | Terrestrial soil microbial communities with excess Nitrogen fertilizer from Kellogg Biological Station, Michigan, USA - KB3-175-3 | ecosystem: Environmental > Terrestrial > Soil > Unclassified ...
AGCAGGACCTGCTCGGTCTGGTCGAACGGGGTCGGGTGGTGCAGCGGACCCGGCTTACCGGCGGGCGGGTGGCCGAGACCAGTCAGACCACAGTGGAAGACGAAAGCGGCTACCACAAGCTGGTTCACAAGATCTACTCGGGCATGTTCGCGGCACAAAACGCGGCGCGGGAAGTGGTGGTCGCAGCGATCGGTCAAGTGATCGGCGCCCGCGTCCCGGTGACCATCCTCGACCCCGGCTACGGTGGCGAAGCGCTATACATGGAGTTCCTGGAGGGGCAGACCGCGCTGGAGTTCGCGAAGGTCGACAGCGGCTATCTGCCGCTGGGCGGTGACCCCAACCACAGCCTGCTGGTCCCATTCCAGACTTCTCCGTCTGGGCGGCGGCTGGGTCTACTGGACTTGCTAATCAGCAATATCGACCGGCACGCCGGCAACTGGCTGATCGACGAGGACGGCCAGGTCGCTGGGATCGACCACAGTCACGTCTACCTGGCCGGTGACCGGTCCGACATGGACCAGATGTGGGCCACCGGCACTTTCACCGACAGCTATCTGCGCGAGGAGACCCACGTCGATGACGAGGGCTTCGAGATGGACCGGTCGGTGCTGAAGCCGATCGAGGACCTGTCGCGCGATGAGGCTGTCCAGATAGGTATTCGGCTACGCGCGCTGTTCGAGGACGACGAGATGCTGGAGTTGTTGGCGGTCGCGAACGACAAGCAGCCACATGCCCGCAATGGGGTGCAATACGCCGAGGCGCTGTTGTTCCGCTGGCGCGCAATCGCGGCGGAGACTTGGGGGGCGGAGCGTTGACCGTGTGGCGCGAGTCCGATCACCCCAGACACCCGGCGGGAACGGATCGGGGCGGGGAGTTTCGCCCCGGGGCGGGGGGCTGGGCGTCAGTGGTCGCTGCGGCGATCCGGTCACCAGAGTCGGATCTGCTCGATCTGGTGGCGTCGGGGGAGGTGGTCCAGCACGCTCCGCTCTATGGCGGACAGATGGGCGCCACCTCGATCGTCACTTATCGGGCACCAGATGGTAGTCAGCGACGGGTGGTTCGCAAGGACTACAGCCGCGGCCCCGCGGGCGCGGCAGGCCAGCGGGCCTCGATCGCCAAAGAAGTGCTCGCGAATCGGATCGGGCAGGCCCTGGGGGCGCGGACACCGACATCGATCGTAGACCCGGACAACGACTCAGCAATGTTCATGGAACTGCTGGACGGTCGCACGCCGATGGAGATAGCCGGCGGCGATCCTGTAGTCGATTACCAGAACGGATTCGACGAGAACCTGCTGGAAGACCTGGAGCAGGGGCACATGCGGACTCCGGCGGGGCGCCGGATCGGACTGCTCGACCTGCTGTTGTACCACCAGGACCGGCACGCCAGTAACTGGCTGGTGCTTTCCGATGGGACGGCCGCGGCGATCGACAACGCCGACGTGGTCCTGACCGGTGATGACGAAGCGTATGACCCGTCGATGCTGCACTGGGGTGGCGGCAGCCCGTTCATCCAGGACTACGTGGGCATGGACGGTGACCTGTACGAGATTGACGACCTGTCGCCGGCCGAGGCAGCGCGGATCCGTGCTCGCCTGGTGACGCTGTTCGACGACCCTGCCGTGCAGCGCCAACTGTTACTGGCGAACAACTCGCTGGCTTCGCACTACGACGACCCGCAGGCCGGGGCGAAGATCTTCGCGGACGGGCTACTGCGCCGTTGGGACGCGATTGCAGCAATGGCGAGGGGGACCGACTGATGGCGCGCGAGTACATCGAGCAGCAGCACCCCCGCTGGCCTGCAGGCAGTCCAGGTGGCAGGGGTGGCGAGTGGCGCCCGCGGGCTGGCGGCTGGGCGGGCGCGGTGGCGGACCGGCTGGGTTTCGGGCCGCGGGACGAGCTGCTGCATGTGCTCAAGAACGGTCTGAAGATCGACCAGACCGCGCTGACCGGTGGAGAGTCCGCCCAAGTGCAGGTTGTCGACTTCGAAATGCCGGATGGGTCGGTGCGTCGCCTGGTGCGCAAGCGCCATGAGACGCGCGGCGAGGCGCACACCGAGGCCAACGCGAGCTTGCTGGCCGAAGCGGTCGGCGCCCCGGTCGAACCAGTGGTGGTGGATACGAACAACGACCGGGTGACCTGGACCCCACTGGTGGAAGGTCGCAGTGCGATGGAGTTGCTCGCGACTGCGTATCACGGCGGCACGGTGACCTGGGACGAAATGTACAACGAGAACGAGGAGCTATACTTCGAGGCGATCAAGAGCCGGGCCTACACCCACGGGCTGGCCCGGCTGATCATGGTCCAGCAGGACACCGACCAGGGTCGGCTGCTGGGCCTGTTCGATATGCTGATCCAGAACCGGGACCGGCACGAGGGTAACTGGCTGGTGCTGGCCGACGGCACCCCGGTCGGGATCGACCACACGCACATGGACACCAGTCAGGTCACCGACACCGAGGCGTCGTACTGGACCGACAGCCCATTCGCCCGCCACTTCATGTGGGGCGACCAGATCCCCGACGAGGGTTATGGAGCGGTTGCGGTCGACGGGTTGGCCGACAACGACATGCACCCGGACGACATGGCCGTGATCGCCCGGCGGGTCGCGGCACTATATGAGTCAGGTGGCCCGCTCGCCGACGGCGTGACCGCGGGCTCGCCGTTCCACCGCGAGGCAATCGAGTCGCGCTTGAAGATGCTGAGCGCCCACGCTACCGGCACCCGCCGGAGGCTGTCGTGAGTGATTGGGATGAATCCGAGCACCCGCGGCACCCGCGCGGGACTGACCAGGGTGGGCAATTCCGGCTGGCCGCACCAACCGTCAGTCTGATCACCGCGACCACGCTGGAGGGCTGGGTCGCGAAAGTGAACCGGCGCTTGGCTGGTCCGGTTCCGCCCGAATGGACTCCGATCAGCCAGGAGCAGTACAGAGCCGAGCTGCACGCCGAGTTGTCGCGCGACATGCCGCCCGACGTGGTTGACATGGTCCTGGAGGACAACGTCTGGCCAGCCGGGATTTGGCGGGCCGGTGATCACGTGGTCGCCATTCAGTCACCACACCTGTTGCATATGGCGCCATTCATCTTCGACCAGATGAACGAGCTGCAGCGTCGCTTCCCGATCGCCCAGCCGATCCGGTTCGCGATCGTGCCGGAGGAGAACCTGAGGGGCGACCGCGGGGTCAGCGTGCCCGGCACCGGTATCTTCTATATCTCCGACGACACTTTCGATGAGTGGCCGACCCACACAAGCAGCGGGGACCCGATACCCGAGGGTTTCACAATGCCGGTCGGGCGCAGCGGCCCCGGACAGGCCGAGCAGTGGCGCTATGCGATGATCCACGAGTGGGGCCACCTGATCGATCCGGCGGCCCGAGATCACAACCTGGGTGTGCCCAGCTACGAAGGACACCAACGCGTAGCCCAGGACATGGTCGAAGATTGGAGTGAGGTGCTATCTCGATATGGCGCTTCCGCTGCAGAGGAAGGCGTAGCGGAGGCGTTCGCCGAGTGGTTCTTGACCCGCGGGCAGACGACAAATGAGGCAGCCCAGGCATATGCGGCCTGGCTGGGCTGGAGGTGGCAGTGATGGCAGTCGTGATTCGAGACTCATTCGACCCGGGTACGCCGGCACAGCAGGTCGACGTGCGCGACATGTCGGAGCCGATGCTGCGCCAGCTCGCATTGTCCGGCTCACGTGAGGCTGCACAGGAGCTTGCACGGAGGCTGGAACGCCGATGACCTGGGACCGGTCCGAGCACCCGCGCTGGCCGAAAGGCAGCAAGCCGCCACCCCCTGGGGCGATCGGCGGGCGATTCATGCCCAAGACTGGCGACTGGGCGGGGATGGTGTCGGATCGGGTCGGACGCGGGCGAGGGGAACACGAGCGGGCGCGTGGTCGCGACCTCCGGGAGGAGCTGGACTACCAGGCGATCCAGGTGGAGGTGGGTCGCGACGCCCTGTTCCGGATGGGTTACGGTTACAAGGGCGTGCAGGACGATGCGTTGGTGCTGCTCTATGATCGACAGGGCTTCCATGGCAAGCCGGAGGTTCTCACCGAGACAGAGATGGACGCGCGGATCGCCAGCGGGTGGCGTGAAGCCTGGCGCGGTTTTGGAGCGCCGCCGGGTGGGATCGAATACGCCGAGGCGTTCCGAACTGGCGACCGGCACTACGCGGGGATCGGCGTAACCGGCAATGGCACTTACGCCGCGTTCGGCCCGGACGGGGCCTATCAGGCGCTGACTTACACCAAGCAGCCAGCGGGCGGCGCGGGGCCGGTCGAACCGCGAGCACTGGTCCGCATCGCGGTGCCGCCCGACGCTCGGATCCTCGATCACTATGACATCAGCAGCATAGTCGAGGTTCGTGGCGACTACGGGATCCACGACCCGGCGCGTGCGGCCCGCGGCCGGGTGCTGGCCGACGATGGCCGCTTGGCTGCCGCCATGGGCTACGACGCGATCGAAATGGCTGATCATACTGATGAGCGTGGGGTGCTGGTCATCTTCAACCGCTCGATCCTCGCAGTCCAGGAGGGGTGATGTTCGGCAGGCTGCGTCAATGGCGCGAACGGGATCACCCCCGTCACGAGGATGGACGTTTCCGGGATAAAGAAGGCCCAGGTTGGGCCGATGCGGTGGCCGAGCGGCTCGTGCCTACTGCGCGAGCCGACGCGGCGCCCGACCTGATCGCTGATGGACGCGGCGGCGATCTCGCCCAGGCAGCACTCGATGCCGCACGAGCTTACCCGGGGGACGAATATAGCGGCGACCTGGCCGGCCGTCTGCTCCATAGAGGTGGTGGGGTCGGGCCGCACGGCGACGAGGCGTTGTATCATATCGCGGTTACCCAGGGCTTCGACGCGCTACCGGAGACGCTGACTGCCGTCGAGATGGACGAGCGCATCCGACAGGGTGCGACCGAGCTGTTCCGCGGGATAGAACACACGCGAGACGGTCGCCTCTCTGCCGGTGAGATGCATCGGCAGGTCCGGGAAGGCCCGGTGTTCTACGGGCTCGGGTTCGCCGGCAACGGCATCTATGCCGGGAATGTGCGCAGCACCGCGGCCGAGTACGGTTTCACCGGTCGCTATGCACTGCGCCCGGACGCCCGGGTAGTCGACTTCCGGGAACTGCAGGAGGAGCAGGAGCAGTATCTGGCGTCCGTCGGCCGGGATACTGTCCTCGGCAGGGTCTATGCCGACGCCGGCCGCTATGCCGCCGCGCGCGGGTACGATGCGATCCGCTGGCGCCGCGGCGATGAATCCGGCCAGCCCGGGAAACACGAATACATCGTCTTGAATCGCGGCACATTATTGGCTGATGCCGAGGGGGTGACACTGTCGTGACGCAATGGAAAGAGTCTGATCACCCGCGCTGGCCAGCCGGTACGCCGGGCGACGTCGATGGGCAGTTCCGACCCAAGGGTGGTGCCCGGGTCCGCGACTTGGCGACCCTGTCACGCTCGACTTTGCTCAAGTATGTGCGGGAGCGTGGGCTGGTCCTACCACGCGGGGTGGATGACGACGCGTTGCGCCAGGCGATCCGTCGGTTCGACAGCGGCGGTGGCGAGAACTGGGCTGGTCAGATCTCGGCCGCGGTCGAGCGGAAGCGTCCAGCTAAGAAGGCGACGGCCGAGGGCGTGGCGTCGAACCTGGAGCCCGACGAGCAGACGCGTGTGCGGCAGTTGGTCCGGCGCGACCCGCAAATCTTCGCCACCACCCATGAGCGCTTCGGTGACCTGTCGTCCTCCGGCAACCTGAGCAGGGAGGACGCTGCCTGGCTGCAGCGTGCCTACAAGCGGGACCGCCCATTCGTTGAGCATGCGATCCAGACCGCGACCATCGACCGGGACCTCCGACGCAAGGCCAAAGATGCCGGCCAGACCGCGACCGAATACAAGGCGGCCGTCGCCGCGAGGCTGAAGGAGCTGCTGGGCGGTAAACCGATTGCGGTCCGGGTGCGGGACGAGGAGGCACTGCGGGATATTCTGTCCAGCGGGCGGTTCAAGACCCAGCACGAAGGTGTGAAGCGGGCGGCCGGACTCCACGCTGATGTCGGCCACCGCCGATTGGGGGAGCAGATCCACGGCGTACCCACCGGCACGTCGCCTGACCGCCGGCCGATCTACGGCTATGTGGCGGTCGCCGGGATCGAGCCCGCCCTGTCGGCGGGTACGAAGATCGAGGGCATCGCGCAACGTGAAGGCCAAGAGGATGTCCTCAGTGCCTATGGTCAGGTTCAGGTGGTGCTCAAGCCGAAGGTCCGGGCGCGCACGACTATTACGGTCGGGGACAGCCTGGACGAGATTGGGTTCATGCGGCCGACACCAATCGACGACCCGGGGGCAGAGTCGCTGGGCTTCCGCGACCTGGGCTCATTGGCTAGGCCGGAGTTCACCCGGGTCGGCTACATCGAAGCCCAGATCGGTGGGGGAGTCCGCACCGAGGACATCGCCGAGGTGGTGTTCCCCGGCACGCCTGCCCGCTCGACCTCCGATGCCCTTGACCAGCGGGGCATCCCATGGCGGGTGCTGCGGCCGGGTGACATTGCGGTGCTCAGTCTTCCGGGCACCGATCAGTTGCCTACGCCGCGGAGCAAGAGCGACCGCGAGGCTCACACCGACGGCGAGAAGCTGGACGTTCAGGCGATCGAGCCTGGCGATGAAGTCCAGGGCGAGGATGGTGCATGGCACAAGCTTGCACATGTGCGGGTAGTCGATCGTTACTACATCGCCGGCTATGACGGGGCTGGCAACCAAGTCTTCAAGGGTCCCGACCATCGGAGTCTTCCGACACGTAAGGCTGGGAGTGGCGCCTCACGCGGTGGTGAAGACTGGGCGCAGCGGGCGTCGGAGTCGATTGGGCAGAAGCGGCCCACGGTCGAAGCGACTGATGCTCGCGAGCGGCGACGACAGTTCGACACCCTGGCCGGTGAGCGACCCCCGACCAAGACGGTCCCGGGGCAGATTGCGCTGGACCAGGCGCGGATGCAGTTCGGTGATGGGACACCGCCCGGCGAGGTCGCAGACGGGCTGCGGCGGGCGGCCGACAAGCTGGAGACCCAGATCCCGTTCACCGACCGCAACCTCAACAGCCAATTACACTGGACCCCCGCCCAGGTGGAATCTCAGCGCCGCTCCGACGTGTCCGGGCTACGACGTCTGGCCAAAGCCTTGGACAAGCTCGGAGCGGGTGCTGAGGCCCCGAAGCAGGGTGAGGTTGATCCCCTGGTCGCCGAAACAGCGCAGCGCCTACAGGCCGCCCGATCGGAGACCGAGGCGATCAAGCTCTTGGCCGGCGACCCCCGCCTGCGTGCCTCGGTGCTCAAGAAGATCGCCGAGTCCATGGGGATCGAGATCCCGGAGGACATGCGAGCCAAGAGCGCACTGCAACTACATATCGCTGAGCGGGCCAGGCAGACGGTCGGGGAGCCGTTCAACTCGCGCAAGCACGGGCCAGGCACTCGGGTGTCATGGAACGCTGATGGCGGGGTAACTGTCTACGGCACTGTCGGTCGCAAAGGCCGCTTCACGGTGATCGACTGGGATACCGGGCGGCAGGAGAAGGTGCGGACTGGCAAGACTCACGACGACATCCGGGTGGTGCCGGTTGGATCTGGTCATCAGGCGCGTGACATGTTCGACCGCGACACCGCCCAGGCGGTCCTAGATCGGACCGGCGCGCGGTCGGACGTCAAAGTCAAAAGCGGGATGTACGAGAGGAGCGAGTACTGGGTCGATGCCGATCCGGTGCTGGAGGAGATCGTTTACGACCAGTGGGGCGGGGCGCCTGCCGCCGCGGTCGGGGCGGACGAGTTCGACCGGATGCGGGCCAGCCGTGAGATCGGGTTGACTCTGTACCGCGGGGTGGAGGACGGCAATGCGGGGATCACCGCCGAGCAGATCCACGCGCAGATGACCCGACAGGGCAAGACCCGCCTGGGCAACGGGATCTTCGGCAACGGCTGGTATATGGCCACGACCAGGCGCCACGCTGAGCAGTACGGCCTGACCGCCCGCTATGGCCTGCGCGCCGATGCCCGCACCACCACCTGGGAGGATCTGCTGGTCGAGTACGAGAAGTGGGAACGCGAGCAGAAGCACCGCCTGGGCCACTCGATCGAATGGGGCGATCGTCGCGAATCCGCCTACACCTCGGACAAGACCGGGACCAGGTATTCGGCGGGCGACCCTCTGATCGCGGCGTTTGGCGGCGATCTGGGTCGATTCGCCGCGGCCCGCGGCTACGACGCCTACCGGATCAAGAAAGGCACCAGCCCTGGGGTCGGGCGGCCAGCCGGTGGCAACCAGTGGGTGGTGTTGAACCGCGGTGCGTTGATCACCGATACCGAGACCCGCACCGGGAGCACCAAGTGAAGTGGGAGGAGTCCGAGCACCCCCGGCGTGAGGACGGCCAATTCCGCCGGAAGGGTATCGCCGACTGGTCTCGTTTGGTCTCCGAGCGTCTTGGAACCCCCGGGGGGCATGTCGATAGGGTCGAGGGCCGGGACCTGCTCGGAGAGCTTGCGGACGCCGACTGGGAGGCGCTGGCAGAGGTCACCCCGAGTCTATATGCGGTCGCGTCCGGTCAAGCCGGCCCAGAAGGCGACCGGGCGCTTGGCCAGATCTGGGGGCGGCAGGGTTTCGATGGGTCACCCAGGGTGGTCGACGAGGCTACCCTGCAGCAGGCGATCGACTCCGGGTGGATGTCGCTGTGGCGGGCGGTCAACGAGGTCGACCTCGGCCTGAGCACATACCAGACGGCCGAGCAGGTCGCCGAGCACCTGCGGACCGGTGTGGTGCGGCCCGGTCTGGGTGGGGCCGGTAACGGGACCTATTTCGCGCCAGATAGGGCCAAGGACAACATGCGCCACTACGGCGAGGCGATCCTGCATGCCGCACTGTCGCCGGATGCTCGCACGATCGGTCTGTCCGAGATACAGGATCTGATGGCCGCCGACGGGATCACCCACGAACTGCTGTACGGGGACGAGGCCCAGTGGACACCGCGGGAGCGGGTGCTGGCCGATGCCGGACGCTACGCCGCTGCGCGTGGATATGACGCGATCCTGCACTGGTGGAGTGCGCGGGACAAGGAGCAGCCGCACGAGATCATCGTGTTGAACCGGACTGCGCTGATGATCGCGGAGGCCGCAGATGGCTGATTGGGATGAAGCCGAACACCCGCGCGATAGGGTGGGGCGATTCCGGGACAAGGCCGGCGGTGGCTGGGTTGGTGCTGTGTTTGACCGGATCCGGGGCGGCAGCCGGTACAAGCGGGTCGAAGGTCGGGACCTGTCCGACGAGGTGATCGGTCGAGCCGGTCACTTCACGGGGGTCTACCTGGACCCGAACACCTACGGCGACGAAGTGGCCGGCGAGATCGCCCAGATGCAGGGGTTCGACGGACCGCCCACGGTCGGTACCGCGGCAGAGCTGGACGAGGCGATCGCTGAAGGCGGCACCGAGTTGTGGCGCGGATACCGTGGCGCGTTGCCTCAATGGTCTGAAGGCTACGGCGAGGACCCTGGCCGGGTCTATTATCCGACCTGGGGTCGGGTCGCCGACCACATCGAGCAGTGGCGCTCCGGACAGTATGCCGCAGGCAGCGGCATTTACGGGCAGGGCACTTACACCTCGGTCGACCGGCGAGTGATGGAGCGATTCGGCGAGCCGATGGAGGACCGCGCGGGTCGTACGGTCGCGATGGTCGATCCCCGCTCGGTCGCGCGGATGGTGCTGTCGCCCGATGCCCGAGTGATCGATTTCCACGACAACCGGCTCAAAGCGTATATGCGTCGGCTGTACGCCGGCATCACCCCGGAGAGTCTCGAACAGGGCGTGCTGCAGGTCGAGTCCGAGCTGGCTGGGATCGACCTGAAGCGGTCAGACTTCGACGATCACCATTGGTCGGTCCTAATCGGCGCAGCTAAGAAGAAAGCCATGGCACTGCTCGGCGACCGGGGCCGAGCCGCGGCTGCGCTCGGTTTTGATGCGATGCACGTACCGCCTGGCGAGAAGCACGGGGACGGCTCCAACATCGACGCGCCGCAATACGTGATCTTGAACCGTACGGCGTTGTTGGTGCAGGAGGCATACGACGAGAACCTGCTGCCGCCCGAGGTGATCCGTACCTGGGAGGCCGGTCATGACTGAATGGCGCGAGGAGCAGCACCCCCGGCGGCCCGACGGCAGGTTCCGCGACAAGGCCGGCTGGGTCGGTGAGGTCGCCGACCAGATGTCGCGCGGTCTGTGGTCCGGGCGGGTGCGGGCCAGTAGTGAGCTGGTCGACGTGTCCGACCTGGGGCCGGAAGCGTTGGAAAGCCTGCGCGACTCGTTCACCCCCGAGGATGGGATGCTGGCAGCGATCTATCGCAAGCAGGGCTACGACGGCCCGCCGCGGGTCGTAACGCAGGCCGAAATGGACGAACTGGTCGAGGCCGGCGAGGTGATCGAAGTCTGGCGAGGGATCGAGCGCCACCAGGACCGGTTTACGGGCGAGTGGACCGACGCCCGGACGCTGGCCGAGCAGTATCGCACCGGGCCATATTTCGCCGGCCAGGGGGTTCGGGGCAACGGCACCTACACCACCACCGACGAGAACCGGGCGCGGATAGGCTATTCGGAGGCGGGTGGGCTGCTGCGGATCGGGTTAGCTGCTGACGCCCGAGTCGTCACCTATCGCGAGTTCATGGATGAAACCATCCAGTACGGGGATGCCTCCGAGCGGTTCAAGCGTCATTGGCACTATGGTGGTGCCCAAGACGAGAGCCTGCTGGAGCGGGCCAGCACCGAGGAAATGATCGGCTGGATCCTGGTCGACGAGGGTCGGCTTGCCGCGGCAATGGGGATTGACGCAATCAAAGTCGACCGAGGCGGGGTCGGCGATGTCTACGTGATCTTGAACCGGACTGCGACCGTTGTGCAGGAGGCATCGTGAAGTGGGTCGAGGAGCAGCACCCGCGCCGCGAGGACGGGCGCTTCCGCCGGAAAGGCGCCTCCGGCGGGTGGGTCGAGGCTGTGTCCGATACGATGACACAGGGTTATGTTCCGGTCCGCGGTCGCGACTTGACCGACGAGTTGGACTATGAGCCGCTCGATGCTATCGAATACGTATCCGGCGAAGGCGACCCATGGATGCACCAAATCTGGGCTGCTCAAGGGTTCGACGGGCCACCCCATGTCGTGGACGATGACGAATGGGAGCGGTTGCAAGCCGAGGGTGGCCTGATCCTGCATCGGGGGGTGCGTGGCCGGAAGGACATCGGCGTCTCGGCGGAGGGGATTGCCGAGCGCTACGTGACCGGCGAGCATTACGCCGGGCTGGGGATCTTCGGCAGTGGGTCGTACTTCAGCACCGGTCGCCAGACTGGCGAGAAGTACTCGACTGGAGCAGCCTACGGCACGGTGACCTTCAACAACCCGCAGAGGTACGAAGGCAGTGCCACGATCGAGGCGATGTTGCTGCCGAGTGCCCGCATCCTGGATTGGACTGATGATTCGAAGCGCCTGCGCCAAGAGGTGGGCGGCATGGACGAGTTCGATATTCCGGCCGATGCACGGCAGCGGATCTTGGCGGATGAAGGCCGAATGGCTGCGGCACTGGGATACGATGCGCTTCGGATCCGCACCCACATGGACGACACCTATGGCGACGAGATCATCGTGTTGAACCGGACGGCGACGGCGGTGAGGCGGCGATGAGAGACTGGCGCGAGGAGCAGCACCCCCGGGACAAGCGTGGCCGCTTCCGCGACAAGGGCACCGGCTGGGCCGGGCAGGTGTCGGCCGCGATCGGCGGGATGCCGGCCACCCGCGACCTGGTCGCTGATCGTGACTCGTGGAATTGGCGGGCGGCTCGCCAGCGGGTTACCGACCGGGCGCGGGCCGAGGACTACAGCCACGCCGACCACAGCCTGGCCCACATCTACGAGCAGCAGGGGTTCCATGCGCGCCCGACCGTGGTCGAGCAGGAAGAGTTCGACCGGATGGCCCAGGCCGGCGAGATCGTCCCGCTATACCGGGGGCTGATCGACTCCGGCCCCGAAGCGGGGAGTGTGCCCGCCGCTGAGCTGGCCGAGCGGTTCCGGACTGGCGATCAGCACTACGCCGGCTACGGCGTGTTCGGCAACGGTACTTATGTCACCCCGCAGCACTACACCGCGCAGTACAGTTACACCAGCCAGCATCTGGGTGGTTCGGTGTTGCGGATGGCGCTCAGGCCCGGGGCACGGATCGTCGACATCGACGAACTGCGACGACAGTACAAGGCCGATACCCAATGGGGCTTCTATGACCGGCTGTCCGATCAAGTTCTGGACGGTGAGATCACCCGCGATGAGGCAGACGCGCTCAGGCAAGACTACGAGCGTAGCCGGTCGGTGCAGTGGGAAAGCCTGATCGAGGACCTTGGTCGATATGCGGCCGCCAAGGGCTACGATGCGGTCGGCGCATCCTATGATGCGCTGGCTGAGGAGTACCGCGAGATCGTGATCCTCAACCGCGGCGCGGTGATTGCTGACGCCAGCCCCGCCCGGATGTCGGTGTCGGACGAGAGCGAGGCCCTGGGGCGTGGGGTCCGCAAAGCCAGCAAGCAAGCATATGGGATCACATGACCCAGCCGCTGCCGACCGCGCCCCGACCCACAGTGCTCGACCTGGAGCTGCAGGCGGTACAGGCTGCCGTCGGCGGGCTGCGCCGGCAACTGCAGCGCGCCACTCAGCAGATCTTGGCGCTTTACGTCAGTCTGGCCGGCGGGCTGGACCAGGAGTTGCCTGGGCACCTGCGTCGAGCGTTCGCTGACGCCGCCGCGCAGATCATCGCCGCCGTCGCGTTCACCAACCGGGCCGCACTGCAGGCCCTGGTGCGCCAGGCGCTGACCTTGGGCGCACAGGACGCAGCCTACACCGGTACTGCTGCAGCCGCCGCGGCAGCCGCCCAGCCGGTCCGCCCGGAACTGGAAGACTGGGTCCAGACCCTGATCGGCACGCTGGCCGAGCGGGTGTTCGCTACGATCGCGTCCGCCCAGGCCTTACCGCACATCCTGCGACCGGGCGACTCCAAGACGGTGATGGTGATCATCGGCAAACTGAACGAGGCCGGCAACATTGCTGAACGCGACACCCGCTGGGCGGTCAACGCCGCGTACAACCAATCATTCCGAGACCGGGCGAACGCCGCCGACCTGCCGGTGGTCTGGGTGGCGGAGTTCGACGCCTGTCTGCACTGCCTGGCCTACTCGGGCGAGGTCGCCCGGCCGAATGCACCATTCCCGCTCGACCTGACCTTCTATCGCGGGCCGGACGGAGGGGCGAAGCCGCTGCGACATCCGCCAGGCCGGGTACTGTGGGGGCCGCCGCTGCACCCGAACTGTCGGTGCGACCTGGAGCTTTACCTCGGCTCGGAGGGCTATCCGGTGATGCCGTGGGAGTCCGAAGAGTTCACTGTCGCCCAGGCTCTTAAACGCGAGGCGGAGCGGACGGTATTGCGCGGTGAGGCCGGGGTCGACTCCCAGCCGGCTCTGGTGCGCGCCGCGTCTGCTCTACTATCGAGGGGGACGGCGCTGCCGATCACCCACCAACGCCGGGCTCGGCGCGCGATCAAGGCGGGGAGGTTCCGTTGAGTGACTGGGACGAGACGGAGCATCCGCGCGACACCCGCGGCCGATTCCGGGACAAGTCCGGCGGGTGGGTCGAGCAGGTCGCTGACCGGCTGGTCGATCCCGGTTATGTGCGCGGACAACCAATCGACCTCGATCCGGATGTAATCGAGCGGCTGGCCCGAGTGCGGGCCAGGGATATGGCGGAGTTTGTCGAGTTGGGGTCCGACCGCGTGGGTGGCGATAGCCGATTGGCCGAGATCGCCCAGATGCAGGGCTGGGATGCACCTGGGGAGACGGGCACTCCGCAGCAACTGCAGGATCTGCTGGAGCAGGGCGGGGTCCGCCTGTGGCGCGGGGTCACGCCACCGGTCAGCTCGGTTGACTGGACTGGCGGTCTGTTCCCCGGCAAGGGATCACCACAGTGGCCCACTGAAGCGATCGCCCAGACAGTCCGTGATCACAAGACCGGCCCGGTGCGCTATGGCTACGGCATCTACGGTAATGGTATGTACACCTCGGTCAATGCTGACTCTGCCTCGGCGTATGCGATGGACGGTGAACGTGAGGCTGCCATCCGAATGGTGTTGCGGCCGGGTGCCCGGGTGGCGCAGTGGGAAGATCGCGAGGAGTGGTACGACGAGTATGAACGTAGACTGGGCGAAATGGGCCTGCCGGAGGACACCCGACGGAATCTGACTGATTATGGCCTGGCGGCAATGCTGCTCGGATACGATGCGATCCACGTCCCACCTGGCTGGGATGATGGCACCGACTGGGACGACGCCCAATATGTGGTCCTGAACCGCACCGCGGTGCTTTTTGAGGCCGAACCCGGCGACGACTGGGAGGATTGAATGAGGGTCATCGTGATGCGAGGCGCGTCGGCCGGCAACGGGCCGGGCTACGTCGGCAAGCGCAGCCGACAGCTATACCTGATCACCTGTGGGATGCGGCTGCCGTAATGGCTCGCACATCCTGGCGTGAGCGCGATCACCCCCGTTGGCCGAAGGGCAGCGGGGACCGGGGTGGGGAGTTCCGGGACAAGAACGGAGCCGACTGGGCCGAGCGTGCCGGCATGAGCCTGCCGGCGGGCCGTTACGGCTCGGTCCCGACCGGCCAGACCGCCCAGTGCCCGGTGTGTGGCCGGACGGTGAAGGTGGTCGGCACTAGCGGTAAGCTCTCGACTCACAACCAGAGCAAAGGCGTGCGCTGCGGGGGCTCCGGTCAGACCACGACCAGCACCGAGCGGGCCGGCGGCGTGGCAGTCCGCCGGGCCAAGGCGCCCAGGGGTCCGAAGAACC